>ENA-UONS01000088-UONS01000088.1-human-gut-metagenome-genome-assembly--contig:-CS19-NODE-88-length-118251-cov-16.553039_pt1 | contig 118251 bp, 94 predicted proteins | sample MGYA00242458_ERZ724005 | MGnify/ENA metagenome assembly ERZ724005
GCCAAAGAGTGCTGCATCGAGTTCAACTCCATGAGCAAGAGCCACAACATGCCGGGCTGGCGTATCGGTATGCTGGCCTCGAACGCACAGTTTGTGCAGTGGGTGCTGAAGGTGAAGAGCAACATCGATAGCGGAATGTTCCGTGCCATGCAGCTGGCAGCCGCCACGGCGCTCGATGCCGATGCCGGTTGGTATGAAGGCAACAACCGCAACTACCGCAATCGTCGCCACCTGGCCGGTGAAATCATGCGTGCACTGGGCTGCACCTACGACGAACGTCAGGTAGGCATGTTCCTTTGGGGACGTATCCCTGATACGTGCCGCGATGTTGAGGAACTGACCGAACGTGTACTCCATCAGGCCCGTGTATTCATCACTCCCGGCTTTATCTTCGGTTCGAACGGTGCACGCTACATACGCATCTCGCTCTGCTGCAAGGATGCCAAGCTGGCTGAGGCGTTGGAGAGAATTCGAAAAATGAAGAATGAAGAGTGAAAAACGAAGAATTTCAAACAACTTCATTCGTAAACCACAGAAACATTAATAAACATAAGAACCTACAATGATGACCCCGCAAGAACGAAGACGCACCGCAAACCTATTCTTCATTCTTCATTCATCATTCTTAATTCAATAGTTATGGAACTCGAATTAGAAAAAATTACCCTTCCGGGCGTAGACGATAAGCGCCCTCTGGTGATTGCAGGCCCCTGCAGTGCCGAGACTGAAGAACAAGTAATGGAAACCGCCCGCCAGCTGGCAGCCCGTGGCATCAAGATATTCCGTGCCGGCATTTGGAAACCCCGCACCAAGCCCGGAGGCTTCGAGGGCATCGGTGTGGAAGGCCTGCCTTGGCTCAAGGAGGTGAAAAAGGAGACGGGCATGTACGTGGCTACCGAAGTGGCTACTGCCAAACACGTGTTTGAAGCATTGAAGGCAGGTATCGATATTCTGTGGATTGGCGCCCGCACCACGGCCAACCCTTTTGCCATGCAGGAGATTGCCGACGCCCTGCGCGGTGTGGACATTCCTGTGCTGGTGAAGAATCCCGTCAATCCCGACCTCGAACTGTGGATTGGTGCCTTGGAGCGCATCAACCAGGCCGGATTGAAGCGCCTGGCCGCCATTCATCGCGGATTCTCGTCGTACGACAAGAAGATATACCGCAACCTCCCTCAGTGGCACATCCCCATCGAATTGCGTCGCCGCATTCCTAATCTGCCCATCTTGTGCGACCCTAGCCATATCGGCGGCAAGCGCGAACTTGTTGCCCCGCTCTGTCAGCAGGCCATGGACTTGGGCTTCGACGGCCTCATTGTAGAGAGCCACTGCAATCCCGACTGCGCTTGGAGCGACGCCGCCCAGCAGGTAACACCCGACATTCTGGACTATATACTGAACCTGCTCGTTATCCGCGAGACCAACCAGAGCACGGAGAACCTGAACGAACTGCGCAAGCAGATTGACGAGTGCGACGACGAGCTCATCCAAATCCTGGCCAAGCGTATGCGTGTAGCCCGCGAAATCGGTACCTACAAGAAGGAGCACGACATGACTATCCTTCAGACCGGCCGTTACAACGAGATTCTGGAGAAACGCGGCTCGCAAGGTGCTCTCTGCGGCATGGATGCCGACTTCATCAAGAAAGTATTTGAGGCCATACACGAGGAGAGTGTAAGGCAACAGATGGAAATCATTAACAAGTAGCGGTCAACGGTCAGTGATTAGTGGTCAGCAGGAAAAGCCAATCACTAATCACTGCCACTAATTACTTACCACTTACCGCTAACCACTAACCACTTTAAACATGCGAATATTGATTCTCGGAGCCGGAAAGATGGGCTCCTTCTTCAACGATGTATTGAGTTTCCAGCACGAAACGGCCGTGTACGACGTCAACCCGCACCAGTTGCGCTTTGTCTACAACACTTACCGCTTCACCACGCTGGATGAGATAAAAGAATTTGAACCCGAACTGGTCATCAACGCCGCCACGGTGAAGTACACCCTCGACGCCTTCCGCCAGGTATTGCCTGTGCTGCCCAAGGACTGCATACTGAGCGACATCGCCTCGGTAAAGACCGGCTTGAAGTCTTTCTACGAGCAGAGCGGCTTCCGCTACGTGTCCACGCACCCCATGTTCGGACCTACCTTTGCCAGCCTCAGCAACCTGAATACCGAGAATGCCATCATCATCAGCGAGGGTGACCACCTGGGTCGTATTTTCTTCAAGGACCTCTACCAGACGTTGAAGCTGAACATCTTTGAGTACACCTTCGACGAGCACGACGAGACCGTGGCCTACTCCTTGTCCATTCCTTTTGTCTCCACCTTCGTCTTTGCCGCTGTCATGAAGCATCAGGAGGCACCGGGCACCACCTTCAAGAAACACATGGCCATAGCCCGCGGCCTGTTGAGCGAGGACGACTATCTCTTGCAGGAAATTCTTTTCAATCCTCGCACTCCCGCCCAGGTGGCCAACATACGCACTGAGCTGAAGAACCTGCTCGAAATCATTGAGAACAAAGATGCCGAGGGCATGAAAAAATACTTGACTAAAATCAGGGAGAAGATAAAATGAAGTTATACTATTGCTCGACCGCAATATATAGATTCCGTATTTTTTCGTTCGATCGGTCGTTGATGTCATCCCTTACTCCTTCATCCGGCTGGTGATGTGGAAGCATCCCTGTTTCAGTTCGTACTTCACGTAGCACTTGTCGGCCTGGCGCAGGTCGCGCAGTACTTCGGCTAGTACCAGCTTCAGGGTGTCGGGGCTGACGTCCTGCATGGGACGTCCGTCGGGGTCTTCCACCTTTTCGAAGCGTTTCCAGCTGACGTCGAAGGTGGTGCCGTAGCAGTGCGACGAGTTGGCGCTGGCGTTGGTGTTGCGTCGGCGCAGGCGTTTTACGTCGTGCTGGGTGCGCAGCACGGAGGTGACGATGATGCGGTTTGGGTTCAGTCCCTTGGCTGCCAGCGAGTCGAGGAAGTTGCTGCCTAGCGTGTCGAGCAGGGTGGCGGCTCCGGGGGTGAGGTAGGGGATGGAGTGGGTCAGCGAGTCGACGGCGTAGAGCTCGTTGTTGCCAATGAAGCGCAGCTGTGCGGTCATGCCCTCGGCCTCTTGGCGGTCGGCTATGGGTGGTATGCCCAGCGTCTGGGCTATGTCGAGGTGTTTCTGGTTGAGGTCGCCGAAGGAGCGTTTGTAGCTGATGACACCTTTTATATTATGCGGGTTGTTCATCTTCATCGACATGTCTTTCTTCTTGCATCCGGCAAAGGTCATGGTTGCCACGGTGCCGGCCAGCAGCAGCAACGGGAGGATTCTGTTTCTTGTCTTCATGTGGGGTATTTGTATTTTGTATCAAAAGCGGGGCAAAGGTACGGAAAAGTTTCTTTAGTTTTCTTGCCATGTTGGCACGATGTCAGGAAATAATGCCGTACCTTTGCGGGCGTAAACGTGGAGAGTGAAGGGTTGAGAGTGGAGAGTTGAGAGTTGTGGGTTGAGAGTTATTCACTACTGGCCGCTGCATGAAGTATGGAGCTTTACCTCCTAAGCCGGCTTTACTTTATCTCCTTTACCTTCTTTACCTCCTTTACCTACGAAACTTAAAATACCTGTTTCTATGTATCGTTATTTCATTTACCTGGCCTACGACGGTACGGCCTATCATGGCTGGCAGATTCAGCCCAACGGCAGCAGCGTGCAGGAGTGTTTGATGCAGGCGTTGTCGGTGTTGCTGCGCCGCCAGGTGGAGGTGGTAGGGGCCGGACGGACGGATGCCGGCGTGCATGCCCGCCTGATGGTGGCCCACTTTGATCATCCCGAGCCGCTGGACACAGCTCTGGTGGCCGACAAGCTGAACCGCCTGTTGCCGCCCGACATATCGGTGTATAAGGTGGTGCCGGTGAAGCCCGACGCCCATGCGCGCTTCGACGCCACGTCGCGACAGTACGAGTATTATGTCACGACGGCCAAGTCGCCCTTCCGCCGGCAGTACAGTTGCCGCCTGTTTCAGAAGCCCGACTTTGAGCGCATGAACGAGGCCGCGCGCACTCTGGCGGACTATACCGACTTTACCAGCTTCAGCAAGCTACATACCGACGTGAAGACCAACAACTGCCGCATCATGCACGCCGCCTGGACCCAGGTGGATGCCGATACGTGGATGTTCACCATCCGTGCCGACCGCTTCTTGCGCAACATGGTGCGTGCCATCGTGGGCACGCTGCTGGAGGTGGGTCGCGGTAAGCTGTCGGTAGAGGGCTTCAGGCAGGTCATCGAGCAGAAGGACCGCTGCAAGGCGGGCACGTCGGTGCCGGGCAATGCGCTGTTTCTGGTGGATGTGACGTATCCGGAGGAAACGTTTATCAGCGGTTAGTGGTAAGCGGTTAGTGGTAAGCGGTGAGTGGTTAGTGGTAAGTGATAAGTGGTGAGTGATAAGTATACTGACCGCTGACCGTTAATCGCTGACCGCTGACAAACGCCGCTTACCGCTAACCACTTACCACTAACCGCTATTATAATTTTTTCATTCTAAATTCTTCATTTAACTCATGTGGTTATTACTCGCCTTTCTTTCGGCAGCCTTGCTGGGCTTCTACGATGCGTTCAAGAAGCAGTCGTTGCGTGGCAATGCGGTGCTGCCGGTATTGTTTTTGAATACTGTTTTTTCCAGTTTGCTGTTCCTGCCCTTCATTGTGGTGTCGGCGTGTGCGCCGTCGTTGCTTCAAGACACGATGGTCTACGTCCCCATGGCCGGATGGGCGGAGCATAAGTATATCATCATCAAGTCGTTCATTGTGCTGTCGTCGTGGGTGTTCGGCTACTTTGGCATGAAGCACCTGCCGCTCACCATCGTGGGACCCATCAATGCCACCCGCCCTGTCATGGTGCTGGTGGGCGCCATGCTGCTGTTTGGCGAGCGGCTCAACCTGTATCAGTGGATTGGTGTGCTGCTGGCCATCCTGTCGTTCTTCATGCTGAGCCGCTCGGGCAAGAAGGAGGGCATCGACTTCAAGCACAACAAGTGGATATTCTTCATCGTGCTGGCGGCGGTGACGGGTGCCGTGAGCGGGCTGTACGACAAGTACCTGATGAAGCAGCTCAACCCCATGCTGGTGCAGTCGTGGTACAACATCTACCAGGTGTTCATCATGTGTCCCGTCATCCTGTTGCTGTGGTATCCGCGGCGCAAGGAGAGCACGCCCTTCCACTGGCACTGGACCATTCTGTTCATCTCGTTGTTTCTCTGTGCGGCCGACTTTGTCTACTTCTATGCCCTGAGCTACGAAGACTCCATGATTTCCATCGTGTCCATGGTAAGGCGCGGCAGCGTGGTGGTGTCGTTCCTGTTCGGTGCCCTGTTCTTCCGTGAAAAGAATTTAAAAAGCAAGGCCATTGACCTTGTTTTGGTGCTGATTGGAATGTTCTTCTTATATTTGGGCAGCAAATAGCTTCAAGCTTGGCGCGGGCAAGCTTGGAGGAGTAAAAAGAAGTTATTCGGGAGTTATCGGCCAATACTTCGATTAATGGTAAATTCTTCATTATTTATCTATTGGCTTTTAACTCCTGACGGAGCGTAGCGAAGTGATAACTTCCTTTAACTTCTTCTAACTCCCTAAGCGGAAATATTCTCAGAATGTTTCTGCTTGACTATAACTTGTAGAACATAGTAGAGATAACATTATGGCTGAAGACTTACATATTGCCGAAGGAACGAAAGAGGAGAAATACCGACTGCTGTTGCCCCAGCTGAAGGGCCTGCTGCAAGGCGAGACCGACTGGGTGGCCAATCTGGCCAATGCGGCTGCAGCGCTGAAGGAGACGTTTGGCTTCTTCTGGGTAGGATTCTACCGCGTTGTGGGCGATGAGCTGGTGCTGGGACCTTTCCAAGGACTGGTGGCCTGCACACGCATCAGGAAGGGCCGGGGTGTATGCGGCACGGCGTGGGCCGAGGGGCGCACGGTGCTGGTGCCCGATGTGGATGTCTTTCCGGGACACATTGCCTGCAGTTCGTTGTCGCGCTCGGAGGTGGTGGTGCCGCTGCGCAAGGCCGATGGCGGCGTATGGGGCGTGCTCGACATTGACAGCAACCGGGTGGCCGACTTCGACGAGGTGGATGTGAAGTATCTGGAGGAGATAGCCTGCCTGCTCACCACTAACCGCTCACCACTTACCACTAATCACTCATCACTAACGAACGTATGAAACGATTGATAACATTGTTTTTTCTTGTCTGCCTCTGCATGGCAGGCGCAAGGGCACAGCTGGCCAAAGTGTGCTTCACCAATATGCCCGACTCTATTTGTCCGCTGCTGACGGCGGTGAACCGGGCCGACTTCATCGACTTTCTGGAAAGCAAAATGAAGGCCGAAGTGACCAACCGCTTGGGCGGCAAGTCGGAGATGACCCATCTGTCGGCCGACTACATCCGCATCAAGATGACCGACCAAAGCACCTGGCAGATGAAATTGCTGCCGCTGAACGACAGCACGAAGGTGATTTGCATCATACGCACGGCTTGTGCGCCGGCTTGCGACAGTTCGCTGCGTTTCTATGCCACGGACTGGAAGCCGCTGCCTGCCGCAGACTTCCTGCCCCAGTTGCCCGTGCTGGACGACTTTGTGGCCGAACCGGCCGATACGACCAACCTCTATCGCTACAACGATGCCCGCCGGCAGGCCGACATGTTGCTGATGAGGGCCGATTTGTCGGCTTCGGGTCAGGAACTGACGTTTACGTTCACCACCCCCGACTACATGTCGGGGGAGGCGGCCAAGACGCTGAAGCCTTATATCCGTTCTACGAGGGTCTACATGTGGAAGAACGGGCACTTTGAATGAGATGTTTCTAACCATGAGTGGCTTGCCGTAGTGCAAGCACGTAGTATATAGCTTATTGTTAAGGTCTTGAAACCTGTGGTGACAGGTTTCAGGGCCTTTTTTCTTGGCTGTCTCTGTTGTGTGGGGGGGGAGGTCAGAGGAGGGCTTGCAGGTAGCCGTCGGCAGACAGGTCGTGGCAGGGGATGCCAAGCTGTAGGCATTCGTTGCCCAGGCGTTGGCGCAGGTAGGCGGGCAGGGAACCGTCGAGCACCACTTGGTTGATGTGGAGGTGGCGGGTCAGCTGCTGCATGTTGCCGCGGAAGCCTTCGGACAGGTAGAGGTAGTCCACCGTGTAGCGGCGGGGGACCTCTACTTGGGGGCGGTAGTTGCCGCTGAGCAGGCCGATGCGCTTTCCGCCATAGAACAGCATGCGCAGGCCGGGTGTGTCTTGGGCAATGAGCGGGTGGCCGGGACCTGCAAGTTGCGGTTCGGACAGTTTCATGCGGTTCCAGTAGGGGGCCAGCGAGCGTTGCAGGCCGGAGACGGCCGTCATTGTGCTGTCGACGCATACGACCCAGGAGTGTCGGCTGTCGGTCATGAGGTGGACGGCGGGGCAGGAGCGGTAGTTGTAGAAGGCGATGGCTGCACGGGGGCGGCAGTGATGCTGGTAAGCGCAGTGGATGGTAGAGAACAGCAGCAGGCTGCCCAGCAGGATGGAGAGGCGAAGGTGGCTGCGGTGGTTGAGGTAGCCTGCCAGCAGCAGGATGATGGCTAGCAGGAAGGCTGCTTCGGCAGGGTGCAGGCTGATGCGGTCGATGGTGGCGGCGGGTAGTGCCTCGATGTGGCGCAGGCCGGTGTGCTGGAAGCGTATCAGCAGCTCCACGACGGGGGCAAAGAGGGCTTGCAGTCCGGGAAACGGACTAAGTAGCAGCATCAGCAGTGCAGCATACATGATGAGTGTCACCAGAGGGATGACCCAGAGGTTGGTGAGCAGGAAGTGGACGGAGAAGCGGGCAAAGTAGAGCATGAGCAGGGGAGCTACCGCGGCCTGTGCGGCGAGGGAGACGGTGAGCAGGTCGCGCAGCTTCAGCAACAGAGGATGGCGAGGGCGCCATAGTCTGTCCAGTCCGGGTTTCAGCAGCAGAATGCCGGCCACGGCGCAGAACGACAGTTGGAAGCCTACGTCGAACAGCCAGGCCGGGTGTATCAGTAGCATCAGGAAGGCGGTGGCGGACAGTGAGTTGGAAGTCAGCGTGCGTTCGGAGCGCAGTGAGGCCACCGACAGCAGGCTGAACATGCTGACTGCACGCACTACCGACGGCGAGAGTCCCGTGAGCAAGGCAAAGAGCCACATCACGGCCACGATGGCCAGCGTGCACAGGGGCTTCAGGTTACGCCGCCGTCGCCAGATGGGTGTCAGCAGGTAGTTGAACAGAGCGTAGAGCAGTCCGATGTGCAGCCCAGAGAGTGCCAGCACGTGGGCGGCGCCGGTGGCCGAGTAGGTCTCGCTGATTTCTTCGCTCAGCTCGCTCTTTTCGCCCACGGTCAGGGCGGACAGCACGGCCAGTTCGTCGCCGCTGAATCCCAGGCGGCGATAGTGGGCCACAACCCGCTGGCGGTAGTCGGCAGCCTGCTGTGTGAGGCTGCGCGTGGAGTCGTGGGCAATGACTTTCCAGCGGTGCAGTGGCACGTAGCCCGTGCCGCCTATCCCCTTGTGGAGCAGGTAGCGCGGGTAGTTGAATTCGCAAGGATTGCCGTTGGGAGTGGGCATGGCCAGGCGGGCATGTATCAGCAGGCGGTCGCCCCGGCGTAGGGAGTGTGCGGTGCTGTCTTTGGGAAAGTAGAGCAGGAGGGAGGTGGGATGCCTGGCTGTCAGCAGGCTGTCGTTGCGGCTCACTCCTTCCAGGGTGGCTTCCAGCAGCAGGCTTTTGGCTTTCTCTTCGGGCTGAGAGGTGAGTTTCACTTGCCAGGTGGCGGCATCGGGTGGAAAAGGATAGAGTGTATGAGCTATGTGGTGGCTCATGAACTGGTGGCCCAGCAGTATGAAAAAGGCGGCTGTGAAAAGGCCGAAGACGGATGGCCGATGCTGGCGGCATAGCAGGTAGACCGTGAACAGCAACAGGGCGGCGCAGACCGTAATGGTGGGCGGCCATGCCTGTGGAAGTGCCTGGCCGCATGCTATGCCGGTTGCCAGTGATGCCAGCAGCCGCAAGAAGGGGTAGCGTAGCAGACTGTTGCTGTTCACGTGATAGGTGTGGGGAAGTGGGCTTACAGTTGCTTCAGAGCCCGGATGGTCTCTTCGGGATTGGGCGAGCCAAAGACAGCGTTGCCAGCCACCAGGGCATCGGCACCGGCAGCTACCAGCTGGGCACCGGTGGTCAGGTTGACGCCTCCGTCTACCTCAATCAAGGCTTTGGAGCCGGTGCGCTCTATCAGTTCGCGCGTTTCGGCCACTTTCTCCAGCGTGTGCTCAATGAATTTCTGTCCACCGAAGCCGGGATTTACACTCATCAGCAGCACCATGTAGACGTCTTTGATGATGTCTTTCAGCATGGCCACGGGGGTGGCGGGGTTGATGGTCACGGCCGGTTGCATGCCGGCTTCGCGTATCTGCTGCACTACGCGGTGGAGGTGGGGGCAGGCTTCGTAGTGCACGTTCATGATGTGCGTGCCCAGAGCTTTGACTTCGGGGATGAACTTCTCGGGCTGCACTATCATCAGGTGTACGTCCAGGGGTTTCTTGGTAAGGCGTGCCACGTGTTTCAGCACGGGGAAGCCGAATGAGATGTTGGGAACAAACACCCCGTCCATGATGTCGATGTGCAGCCAGTCGGCTTCGCTGCGGTTTATCATGTTGAGGTCGTCGGTCAGGTTGCCGAAGTTGGCAGACAACAGGGAGGGGGAAATAATGGGTTTCATAACAGAGGTTTGCTTGAAGAATTAGACATGAAACTGAAGTTTGGAGCAGCGGAAACCGGCGGACGGTGGCGTCTGCGGCATTTTTCTTTCGCTCCGTTTGCCCTTAGGCAAAACAAAGGTAGGCAAAAGATTTCAATCAACCTAATATGAGCTGCTGCAACCCTTGCGGCAGTTGCGGTTCCATGCGCAGGTTGCGCGCCAGGCTCTTGAGCAGGGCAATGGTTTTTTCGGAAGGCTGGAGCAGTATGGGCTTGCCCGAAGCGTCTCTTGGAATAGGTTGTGAGGGGGGAAGTGGAGTAGTATTTTTATCCATAGGCAATGTGTTTTGGTAGCCGGCGGCACTCTTCCGAAGGTGGAAAAGAAACGCCTTTCCGGCCGGTTCTTATTACAGAAACGGTGGGAAAGGCGCGTTATTATGCAAGAGGGCAGATTTATTTGCAGAATTCTGGCGGAAGGCCTGTAAAAAGGTGTGTAACAGCTTAGTCGGTAGTCAGCACGATATCGTACTTTTCGGTCATGCGGCGCAGGTTGAGGATGGCGTAGCGCATGCGACCCAGTGAGGTATTGATGCTGACGCCGGTGATGTCGGCTATTTCCTTGAAGCTGAGTCCCTGGTAGTAGCGCATATAGACTACTTCGCGCTGGTCGTCGGGCAGAAACTTGACGAGGCGGCGCACGTCGGACAGGATTTGGTGGCCGATGATTTGCGATTCGATGGTTCCCTCCGAGAATTGCAGGCTGTTTTGCAGGTTGCGCTCTTCTTCGTCGCACGACACCAGGCACTCCTGCTTCTCTTGTCTGAAGTAGTCGATGATGAGGTTGTGGGCAATTCGTGTCAGCCAGGCCAGAAACTTGCCACTTTCGCAGTATCGTCCCTGCTGAATGGTGACGATGGCCTTGGCAAAGGTCTCCTGAAAGATGTCCTCGGCCTGCTCGGTGTTGCGCACATTATAATATATATAGGTATAGAGCCGCTCCTTGTGGCGGTCGAGCAACATGTCGAATGCTTCGTTTTCCCCCTGTGCATAGCGTGCAACCAACATTTCGTCGGTAGCTTTCGTTGTTTTGTCCATTACGTGATGTCTATTTCTAATTATTGGCGTAATGTTTCTTCGATAGGCACTTCTTTTTAGGAGTTAATGAATATTGGGTTAATTGACGTTGCGTATAGAGATAGTTAACGTTGTGCAAAGAAAAGAAAAAAAGAAGAATTTTGCAAGAAATCTTACCTTTTCCTTGAAAGAAAAGACTGCAGTAGCATGGCTTTAACTATTTAAATTGGGTGTCCGGGCATTTGACGTCAAGCTGACAAGACAAACAGGCGAGTATGCCTTGTCTGAAACTTACGACCATACATTTTAGTATCATGCTTTGATTGGGATATCTTGGTGCTTGGAAATTAATGGTTTATGCCCGGAAGTTGCTGGTTTCCTGCTTTGCAACTAACAGTTTCATGCCTAGAAACAAATGGTTTCATGCTCTGAAACAAATCTGAAACTTTATTCTTAAAGGAAAGAATCGTGTGGTTGTCGTGTCAGTGGATAGTTTGGAAGGTGAGTTTCTGAAGCCGGATGTGATGTTTTTTTCTGTGAGGCACAGTGACAATGGCAGCTGGAAGCTGACGGATAAAGACATAAAAAAAGTCTGTCCGTGCAAATGCACGTCAGACTTTCAATTCTCTCTGTACGTTTCTGATTATTCAGCAACTACTGTGCTATCAGTTGCAGTAGTATCAGCTGCTGCTGCGGCTGCTGCTTCTGCTGCGGCTGCTTCTACAGCTGCGATAGAGTCAGCGATACGGATTGAATCAGCTTTAGCTTGTTCTGCGTTAGCTGCTTTGTTACCACAAGATGCGAAAGATACTGCTACGATAGCTGCTGCCATCAAAACTAATTTTTTCATTTCCTTTACCTTTTAAAACGTAATACAATCAATTGCTTTATTAAAACGCTGCAAAGGTATGCACTTTTTGAATACGTTGTTCTCTTAAGGGCGAATTTTTTTTATGTTTTTTTGTGGAAAAGAGGTGTAACTTTTTGGAAAGCCCCTTTCTGATTTTATATTTTATTGATATATAGATGATTAATAAAAACACAGGAAAGAACGGGCTGAAAGGAAATTTTGCTTTTGAGCTGTATTTTTCCTTTTTTTGCCTGTTCTTTCCTGCTTTTTTGAGTCATCAAGCCTGTGTTTCGGCAATGCTGTTGTAGAGGTAACGCTTGATGCTTCGCTTGGGAGTTTTCTCGAATTCAGTGGGGTAAAGCTGTATTTGGCTCACCTTTTCGTATGCGGCCACACTATTGTTCAAGTTCTTGAGGTTTTCGTCCATGATGGCCTTGAGGCTTTCGGGGTTGTTGAGCCCCAGTGAGTCGAGCGACTCGTAGTCGGCATAGACAAGTGCCACAAGTTTCTTGTTGCGCTCGATGACCAGGCTTTCGATGACGAACGGCATGTTGTTGAGCCGTGCCTCAATTTCTTCGGGGAAGATGTTCTGTCCGCTTGAACTCAGAATCATGGTCTTGTTGCGTCCGCGTATGAAGAGGTTGTTGTGCTCGTCGAGTGTGCCCAGGTCGCCCGTCTTGAGCCAGCCGTCTTCGGTGAAGGCTTCGCGGGTGGCTTCGGGGTTCTTATAGTATCCGGCCATTACGTTTTCGCCTCTTACCTGTATTTCGCCAATGGTAGCTTCGGGGTTCTCCTTGTAGATGCGTGCTTCCATGATGCCGTCGAGGATGCGTCCCGACGAAGTAGGTACAAACTCATTCCACGGCGCATAGCTGATGAGCGGTGCGCACTCCGTCATGCCATAGCCTATGGTAAAGGGGAACTTGATGCGGTGGAAGAATGCTTCTACTTCGGGGTTCATGGCTGCGCCGCCAATGATGACTTCCTTGAAGCGTCCGCCCAGCGCATCGACCAGTTTCTTGCGAATCTGGCTGTAAATCTGCGCATCGAGCAGCGGAATGTTGAGAGCCCAGCGCATGGGACGCTTGTTGATGAGCGGCTGGATGACATTCTTATATATTTTTTCAATGACAAGCGGCACGGTGATGATGAGATTGGGCTTTACTTCGCCAAAGGCTTTCATCAGAATCTTGGGAGAGGGAATCTTGCCCAGCAATGTGACGTGTGCACCGACGGCTGTAGCCGTGAGGAAGTCGAACGCACATCCGTAGGCATGTGCCAGTGGCAGGAAGGATAGTATCTTTTCACCCTTGACCAGCAGTTGGCTGCGGATGCCATAGGTGACGTTGCCTGCCAGATTGTTGCCGGTCAGCATTACGCCCTTGCTGAAGCCGGTGGTGCCCGAGGTGTAGTTGAGCAACATTACTTTTTCATTGCCCAAGTCGGTATAGCAGACGTCTTCGCGTCTGAATCCCTTGGGATAGGCCTCGTGCATCTCCTCATCGATATGCTTGAGGAAGCGCTGGATGGTTTCGCCGTCGCGCTGGTAGAGGCAGCGGAAGTCAGTAAGAGAGAACACACCGCGCAGGCCGCTGAGCCGGTCTTCCTCCAGATGCTCCCAGATGGGGTCGCTGGTGAACAGAAAGACTGATTCGGAATGGTTTACGATGTGGTGGACGTCGTTGGGGTGGAAGTCCTGAAGGATGGGAACCACAATGCCGCCGTAGGTGATGGTGGCCATGTAGGCAATGCACCAGCGGGCATTGTTCTTTCCGATGATGGCAATCTTGTCGCCCCGGCGCAGGCTGCAATGTTTGAACAGCAGGTGCAGGCGGGCTATCTCCTGGGCCACTTGCCCGTAGGTATAGCTTTCGTCTTCGCCGTAATTGGTGTAGCAGGGCAAGTCCCAGTGCTCACGGAAGCTGTGCTCATACAGCTTGATAAAATTCTCTTGTATCATTGCACAATTGTTGATGAATTGTGCAAAAGTAGGAAAATAATAATAATAATGTGTACATTTGCAGTGTTTTTGTACATAATCTTCTGCCATTTGTCTGCAAAAGCTGGCTGGAAACGGCTGTAGACCCATGCACATGGCGGCATTGGCGGAAGTTTTTTATTGAAATACTGAAAGAGTTATGATAGATACTCAGATATTCCAGGACAAGACGGCAGTGTATTACACACTGGGGTGCAAACTGAACTTTGCCGAGACGTCTACGATAGGGCAAATGCTGCGGGAAGCAGGCGTGAGAACCGCGCGCAAGGGCGAGAAAGCCGACATTTGCGTAGTGAATACCTGTTCGGTGACCGAGGTGGCCGACAAGAAGTGCCGGCAGGCCATACACCGGCTGGTGAAGCAGCATCCGGGTGCCTTTGTGGTGGTGACCGGATGCTATGCACAGCTGAAGCCCGACACGGTGGCTAACATCGAAGGCGTGGACGTGGTGCTGGGTGCTGAGCAGAAGAAAGACCTGCTGAGCTACCTGGGCAACCTGCAAAAACACGATACCGGCGAAGCCTTTACCTCGAAGCTGAAAGATATCCGTTCGTTTGCTCCCTCCTGCTCGCGCGGCGACCGTACGCGCTTCTTCCTGAAAGTGCAGGACGGATGCGACTATTTCTGTTCTTACTGTACCATTCCCTTTGCCCGCGGACGGAGTCGCAACGGCAGCATTGACTCGCTGGTGGAGCAGGCATGCAAGGCCGCAGCCGAGGGAGGCAAGGAGATTGTGCTGACCGGCGTAAACATTGGCGACTTTGGCAAGACTACCGGAGAGAGTTTCCTCGACCTGATAAAGGCACTGGACGAGGTAGAAGGCATTGAGCGATACCGCATTTCGTCCATCGAACCCGACTTGCTGACTGATGACATCATAGCCTTCGTTGCCCGTTCGCGCCACTTCATGCCCCACTTCCATATTCCTCTGCAATCGGGCTGCGACGAGGTGTTGCGGCTGATGCGCCGTCGCTACGATACGGCCCTGTTTGCCGACAAAGTAAAGAAAATCAAGGAACTGATGCCCGACGCTTTCATTGGTGTGGACGTGATAGTGGGCACCCGCGGCGAGACGGAAGAATACTTTGAACAGGGCGCCCGATTCCTGGAAGGACTGGACGTAACGCAGCTGCATGTGTTCAGCTACTCGGAGCGACCGGGTACAGCTGCCCTGCGCATAGAGCATGCCGTGCCGCCGACCGAAAAGCACCGCCGCAGTCGGGTCTTGCTGGAGATGTCGGACGTGAAGACATACGAGTTCTACAAACGTCACATCGGTCAGACCATGCCCGCCCTGCTGGAGCACTCCAAGCCCGGAACACCCATGCACGGATTTACGCCCAACTACATACGGGTGGAGGTGCCCCGCATCAACAGCCTCGACAATCAGGTGGTCAATGTCAGACTGGAAACATTTAATGCTGATAATACAGCCCTTGTCGGCACGATTTTGTCCTGAATGCCATGAAGTCGAAGTTAATCTATTACCTTACTTATGCCGGCATGTGGCTGCTGGCACTGTTGCCTTTCAGGGCACTCTATGTGCTTTCCGACGGCTTGTACTTTGTCATGCGCCATGTGGTGCACTATCGGCGGAAGGTGGTGCGCACCAATCTGCGCAACTCGTTTCCTGAAAAAAGCATCGAGGAGTTGCGGGTCATTGAAGGGCGCTTCTACCACTACATTTGCGACTACATGCTCGAAGAGGTGAAAATGCTGCGTATGCCGTTCAAGGAACTGTGCAGGCGCATGGAGTATGACAACAAGGAAGAATACCTGTCGATGATAGAGAAGCACGGCGGCATCGTATTGCTGATTCCCCATTATGCCAACTTCGAGTGGATTACGGGCATGAGTTCCATCATGGCTCCGGGCGATGTGCCGGTGCAGGTGTACAAGCGGTTGCGCAATCCCTATCTGGACGAGATGTTCAAGCGTATCCGTGCCCGCTATGGCGGATACAACGTGCCCAAGCATTCCACTGCCCGCGAAGTCATCAGGTTGCGCAAGGAAGGGAAACGCCTGGCCATAGGACTGATTACCGACCAGTCGCCCAATCGCAACGAAGCCCACTACTGGACTACTTTCCTGAATCAGGATACCGTCTTCATGGACGGTGCCGAGCGCATTGCCCGGATGATGGGCTTTCCTGTGTTCTACTGTGAACTGACCCGGGTGAAGCGAGGCTATTGCAAGGTGGACTTTGAACTGCTGACCGAGACGCCGAAACAGACGGCCGAGGGCGAGATAACCGAATGCTTTGCCCGCCGGTTGGAGCAGACCATCCGTCGCGAGCCGGCCTACTGGTTCTGGTCGCACAAGCGCTGGAAACATAAAAAAGAGGATTTTGTACATCATGGATAAGATAGCTGTCGTAATATTGAACTGGAACGGCTGTGAAATGCTCCGTTCCTTCCTGCCCTCGGTGGTGGCTTGTTCGGAGGCCGACGGGGCTGTGGTCTATGTAGCCGACAACGGGTCGACCGACCAGTCGGTGGAGATGTTGCAGCAGGAGTTTCCCAGCGTGCGTTGCCTGGTACTGGGCCAGAACTATGGCTTTGCCGAAGGCTATAATCGGGCGCTGAAGCTGGTAGATGCGGAATATGTGGTGCTGCTGAACTCGGATGTGGAGGTGACGGAACACTGGCTGCGCCCGATGGCCGACTACCTGGATGCCCATCCTGAGGTAGCTGCCTGTCAGCCCAAGATACGCAGCTGGCGGCAGAAGCAGATGTTTGAGTATGCCGGTGCGGCGGGAGGATTCATTGACTGCTATGGCTATCCCTATTGTCGCGGTCGTGTGATGGAAGTAGTGGAAGAAGACAAGGGACAGTATGACACGGTTCGGCCCGTATTTTGGGCCACCGGTGCTGCGCTGTTCATCCGACTGAAGGATTATCAGGAGACGGGAGGCCTCGATGCCCGTTTTTTTGCCCACATGGAGGAAATAGACTTGTGCTGGCGCCTGCGGGCGAGGGGCAGGGGACTGGTTTGTGTACCTCAAAGTGTGGTCTACCATGTGGGCGGTGCCACGCTGAAGAAGGGAAGTCCGCGCAAGACATATCTGAACTTCCGCAATAATCTGCTGATGCTCTACAAGAACCTGCCCGAGAGCGAGCTGCGCAGCGTCATGCGTGCCCGCTTTTGGCTCGACTATGTGGCAGCTCTCAGCTTCTTGTTGAAGGGGCAGGTGACCGATGCACGTGCGGTGGTGCGTGCCCGTCGCGATTTTGCCGCTTCGAAAGCTGAGTTTGCACCGGCGCGTGCCGATAATCTGAGGCGTACAGTGCTGTCATCCATTCCCGAACGCAGCAAACGGAGCATCCTGGTGGAGCATTACCTGCGTGGACACAAGTTCTTTTCGCAGTTGGGTTAATGCTCAAGTCGATGTGGATTGGCTGAATACAGATGATAACAGATTGAAAAATAGAACTATATAGCAATAGCAGGCTGTGGCGTATGGACTCCTTTACGCTACAGCCTGTTTCTTTTTAGGGAGGTTAGGAAAGGGAATTTGATAGCAGTTAACTGCTATCGTATTAAGTGTTAACTGCTATCGCGTTAGGAGTTAACTGCTATCGTGTGGGGAGTGTACTGCTATCATGCAGGGAGTGTACTGCTTTCTAAGCAGGGGAATGCTGCTGGCAGATGAGGCACTTGAGGTGTCGTGAGTAAATATTCTTGCTCCATTCAAGAGAGTATAGGGGCTCGGATAAGACAGTGAAGTCAGGCGCAGTTATAGTCGGCCCGGTTGCAGCAGAGTTCCACACCGGCGGCAGCGATGTCGGCTCCCATGGGCGGATTGCGTTTGTACAGCTTCAGTTCCAGTGCCTCAATGGTGGGAAAATCATGGAAAAGGCGGCGTGCAATACGTCCGACCACGTGCTCCAGCAGTTTGGAGGGGATGTTCATTTCCTGTTTGATGGCTTCGTAGATGTCGGCATAGCTGACGGTGTCGTTCACGTTGTCGGTCTGCATGGCTTGGGCTATGTCGGTTTTGATGCGCAGGTCTATGGTGAATTCGTTGCCCACGCGGGTTTCCTGCTCGCCTACGCCGTGGTGGGCGAAGAAGCGCAAGTCTTTCAGAAAGATATAGGTATTCATGAGGTTTGGAGGGTGATTTTGAGGGTAAAGAATGAATTATTGGAGTCTTGAAGTGCTAATAAAATCAAGTCTGCCGGCTTGGGACGGTCTTAGACCGTGTATCCGAAGTAGCCGGCAGACTTGTTTCTAAAAGGGTTATTTTCTTTTGTTTGTTTCTGTTCAGCCTTTTCTGCCAGTCAGCTCTATGAGCTCCTTGATTTTGGAGTTCAGGCTGTCGGCCTTCATCAACTGCTCCAGCGTCAGGTGCATGCGGTAGCGCCAGTAGTGGCGTGGGTTGGCAGGCACGTTGATTCGTTCTTCCTGTGCGTTGGGGTGACGCCATTGTTGGTCAATGGACAGCCAGTCTTGCAGCGACAGTATGCAGAGGATGGAGTTGCTGTAGAGGTGGTTGCGCACCACTTCTTCGCATATCTCGGCCGTGGCGCTTGTTGGTGCTGCTCCGTAGTGGCCCAGCATGGTGTTGTAGAAGCGTTGCGTCTGTTGCTGGTTCTCTTCCCACCAGCCGCGCAGGGTCGACATGTCGTGGGTGGAGATGGTACATACCGAGCGGTAGGGATACCAGTCGGGGTGTCCGAACTCCTGGCTGGGGTCCTTGGGCATGCGCTGTATTTCGAGCGAAAGTATGCGCAGTTCGTTCATCACCCAGGGCACGCAGCTTGGAATCATTCCCAAGTCCTCACCGCACACCAACATGCGGGTCGATTGAGTGAGCTGTGGCAACTTCTTCATGGCTTGTTCGCGCCAGAAGTCGTTGTGGCGGTGATAGTAGTAGTGGTCATACAGGCGATTGAATGCGGCTTTCTCCCAGTCGTTGAGTGCGCGGTAGACGAAGTCGTTCTGAACGCCGATGCGCGGATGATACTTGTAGGGGTCGTTGCGGTCGGGCACGAAGAGCACGTCGCTGATTAGCGAGTAGAGTCCGTCGCGAATCCAGATGCTGTCAGCATCCGTCTTGCCGGCAAAGTAGGCTTCTACTTTGCGTTGGGTATCGAATTCGGGCTTCATGCGGTACACTTCCCACGTGTTGGTTGTTTCAAGGAACGTCTGTTTCACGTAGTCGGTATGCGGACCGAACACTTGGCCCAGGAAATATTCGTGAATGTAAGGTTGCAGGAAGAAGTCTTCACGGAAGTGGAGTCCGTAGCTTTCTATCTCTTCGCGTGTCATTGGCAGTGCGGGCACAAACTGTCCCAACAGGCCGTGAACGGCATTCATCGGTATTTCCCAAATGCGGAAGAATCCCAGAATGTGGTCAATGCGGTAAGCGTCGAAGTATTCAGACATCTTGCGGAAGCGCTTCATCCACCAGGCGTAGCCGTCTTTCTCCATCACATCCCAATTGTAGGTGGGGAATCCCCAGTTCTGACCGTTTACCGAGAAGTCATCGGGGGGTGCACCGGCCTGACCGTTGAGGTTGAAGTAATGAGCCTCTTTCCAGGCTTCTACACTGTGGCGGCTGATGCCGATGGGTATGTCGCCTTTCAGTACAACTCCATGTGCGCGGGCATAGCTGGTAGCTGCCAGCAATTGCAGGTGGAGGTTGAACTGTATGTAGTAGTAGATGGCTATCTTGGGATATTGTTCGGTGCCGGGTTGGCAGAGCTGGTCAATCTCTTCTGCACGATAGGTGCTGTATGCAGGCCAGTCGTTGAAGTTGGCGGTGTGGTAGGTATCGCGCAGATAGCTGAAGGCTGCGTATGGTTTCAGCCATTCCTGGTTGGCTTCGTAGAACTGATGAAATTCAGGCGATGCCAATACTTTTTCTCCTTCTTGTGCAAAGATAAGGCGGAAGTATTCCCACTTGGCGTTGTTTACGGCTTCGTAGTCAACGGCAGGCAGTGCGTTCAGCTCTTTCTGGCGTTTGCTGAATTCTTCTCTCTTCTGGCTGTCTTCCAGTTGCCCCAGTTGTTGCAGGTCGGCATACATGGGGTGGAAAGCATAGATGGATATGCTGCTGTAGGGATAAGAGTCGGTCCAGGTGCCGGTCATGGTCGTATCGTTGATAGGCAGTATCTGTACGACTTTTTGTCCGGTGCTGACAGCCCAGTCAATCATACGCTTCAGGTCGCCGAAGTCGCCCACACCGAAGCTTTCTTCAGAACGCAGCGAGAAGACTGGCACGGCTACACCCGCACCCTTCCAGGCCGGAAGGCTGAAATATACGTAGCGGTCGCCTATAACCAGTGCTTCATTGTTTTCCAGCTTAGGGTCGGCCATGTAGCGGTTGGGGTTGTTTTCCCAAGCCATGGCTTTCTTCTGCTTCTTATGATAGAGAATGAATTTGTATTCTAAGGGGTATGTCAGTTGGGAAGCGTCGATGCTTGCTTGCCATTCAGGGAAGTTGGCATCGCTCATCAGGATGGCTTTGTCGGGGTCCCAGTTGCCCAATGCTGGCTGGTTGCCGCAAATGCCTATGCAATGGTCGCTGTCTACACACGGAGCGTATGCCTTGATGACAAGTTCTTTGTTGTGACCTTTGGGAGCAGCTGCTCTGTCTTTGTGCGCCAGCAGCGATTCGGTGAATGCCGACGTGTAAAAGTATTGCTGCTCGGGCATGTTCTTCCAGCAGTCTTGCAACAGGTATCTTTTTTGTGGTGCGTTGCTGTCTACATAGAGCGTACGGGGCAGACTGTCCCATTCTTTACGTGTCAGTTTGCCATTGCAGTAGATGTAATAGCTGTATTGCACTTCTTGGTTGGCAGGCGCTTGAATTTCTACTTCTGCGCTCCAATGTATGCCGTCAATAGTCTGCATGTCGACGGCTTTGTCGGGTTGGTTGTTTCCCAGCTCTGGAATGGAACCGGAAATCTTAACTTCTTCTCCCCAACTGGTACGGTATTCAATGTTGAATAATAGTATCATATAATATTAGATTTAGAAAAATCAATAGCTGCAAAACGTATGCAAGTATAAAAAATATTCCGCATAGTTTGCAGCTATTAAAATCTAAGCCATTTAAATTCCTACGCAAACGTTTGTGTGTCACGTATTATCCGCAACGCGAAGCACCGCAGGTCTTGCAGATGAGGCAACCCTCTTGATATACAAGGGTTTCATTGCCACAGTTCGGGCATTTCTTGCCTTTCGCCTCGGTTCCATCCTGCACGTAATTCTTCAGTGCGCGCTCAACGCCATTTTTCCAGGTATTGATGCTTTCGCTATCAAGCTGTAATGAGCTGACGAGTTTCATCACCTGAACGATTGGCATGCGGTAGCGCAATACGCCGGAAATCAGTTTGGCGTAATTCCAGTATTCTTTATTGAATTTTTCAGACAGACCTTCAATGGTAACTTTGTATCCGCGCTTGTTTTCGAACTGGAAGTCATAGCGCTTGTTTCCATTCTCGTCGATGTTCTTGATGATATGTCCTGAAGTGACATTCTTGGGTAAGACGATACCTTCGTCATCGTCCTGGAGTCCGGTGAAGATTTCGTATGGATAGCCGTTCAGCAAGCCAACGAAGGCAACCCACTTTTCCTTGTTGTTTTGGAAACGTACAACGTCAGCTTCCAAAACTTTCGGACGGGTTTCAACAATCGTAGGCGGTTTGCAGGGAGGCAAATCTTCTTTCTTGCTCTTGGTTGAGATAAGAACGCCTGAACGTGAGCCGTCGCGATATACGGTACATCCTTTGCAGCCGGATTTCCAAGCTTCAATATATAGTTTGTTAACCAAATCCTCGCTTACATCGCTAGGCAGATTGATGGTAACACTGATAGAGTGGTCCACCCACTTCTGTATACGTCCCTGCATCTTTACTTTCATCAGCCAGTCAACGTCGTTGGAAGTTGCCTTGTAATAAGGTGATTTCTGTACGAGTTCGTCAATTTCTTCTTGTGTATAACGTTTGGCAGGGTCGTAGCCTTGAGCTTCCATCCAGGTAACGAATTTGGGATGGAATACAATGTACTCTTCAAAAGCATCTCCTGTTTCGTCAGTAAAGTCTACGCGAACATTTGTATCATTGGGATTGACTTTACGGCGGCGTTTGTATACCGGTAAGAATACCGGTTCAATGCCCGATGTCGTTTGAGTCATCAGACTGGTTGTACCTGTAGGAGCTATGGTAAGACATGCAATGTTTCGGCGACCATATTTCTTCATGTCCTCGTATAATTGAGGATCGGCTTCGCGCAGGCGGTTTATGAACGGATTATTCTTTTCGCGTTCTGTGTCATAAATATCAAATGCGCCACGTTCACGTGCCATTTCTACCGATGAACGGTAGGCGTTCAATGCTATGGTTTTATGTACTTTTTCAGAGAAATCGGTAGCTTCTTCTGTGCCATAACGCAATCCGAGTGCGGCCAGCATATCGCCTTCGGCTGTAATACCAACACCGGTACGACGTCCTTGTCCGCTCTTCTTATAAATCTTCTCCCAAAGCATGCGTTCGGTATGTTTTACTTCTTCGCTTTCTGGGTCAGAATCTATCTTGGCTTGAATCTTTTCTATTTTTTCCAGTTCCAAATCGATGATATCATCCATGATACGTTGAGCCAGTTTGATATGCTTTTCAAACAGCTCAAAGTCGAAATATGCGTCAGACTTGAAAGGATTGACTACATAAGAGTAGAGGTTGATGGCCAGCAAGCGGCAAGAGTCATAAGGACAAAGAGGAATTTCGCCGCATGGGTTAGTGGATACAGTGCGGTAACCAAGGTCTGCATAACAGTCGGGAACAGATTCGCGCAAGATTGTATCCCAAAACAATACACCCGGTTCTGCCGATTTCCAGGCATTATGTACAATCTTCTTCCACAAGGCAGATGCACTGATTTCTTTTTGCACCAGTGGATTAGTCGAGTCGATAGGATATTGTTGGGTATAAGGTTTGTCATTAATGGCAGCTTCCATGAAGGCATCATCCAATTTCACAGAGACATTGGCTCCTGTTACTTTGCCTTCTGTCATCTTTGCATCGATGAAAGCTTCAGAATCAGGATGTTTGATGGAAACACTAAGCATCAAGGCTCCACGGCGACCATCTTGAGCTACTTCACGTGTAGAGTTTGAGTAGCGTTCCATGAATGGAACAAGGCCGGTAGAAGTCAGGGCTGAGTTTTTTACTGGAGAACCTTTCGGGCGAATATGTGAGAGGTCATGTCCAACTCCACCACGACGCTTCATCAGTTGTACTTGTTCTTCGTCTATTTTAAATATTGCACCATAGGAATCGGCTTCGCCATCTACACCGATAACAAAACAGTTGGACAATGAGGCTACTTGATAGTTGTTGCCTATGCCAGTCATAGGGCTTCCTTGCGGAATAATGTATTTGAAATGCTCGAATAAGTGAAACAGTTCTTCGGCGCTCAACGGATTTGGATACTTGTTTTCTATACGAGCAACTTCATTGGCTATGCGCCAATGCATATCTTCTGGGCTTTTTTCGTAAATATTTCCGAAAGAATCCTTGACTGCGTATTTGTTTACCCAAACTCTTGCAGCCAGCTCGTCGCCCTGGAAGTATTGCAAGGATGCTTCGAAGGCCTCATTGTAAGAATAAATCTTTTGTTCCACGATGCAATGTTTCTTAGATTAGTTGAAAATTAATAATATTATGTAGAAGTCTTACTAAGGATAACAAATGTAGGCGCAAAGTTAGAAATGTTTTCTTATTATGCAAAATAAGTATCTTGGAAGTTTTCAACCGATATTAAGTTTTCTATTTTCAAAACATAATGGATAGATTTATAGTAATTTAAATATTTGCCAACCCAGCGAAAGTTTTCCAAAAGGAGAATCGTTTAATATGCATTCTTTGATTTTATTGGATTATGTACGTAATCGTAGAGTCGGATAACTGAATAATTTGCCAATGCAAATATTCTGTTATATAATGATAAAAGTGCATAGACTTAAAGTGCTCCTATAAATGGAGTGATGGTTTTATTTGCTACCTTTGTAGAAAAAAGAAATTATGGATAGTTTGAAAGACAGAAGAACAATTCGCAAATATCAGCAAAAGGAAATTTCGGCTGAATTGTTAAATGATTTATTGGAGAGCGCTTGTCGTGCATCTACAGTGGGAAACATGCAGGCCTATAGTATTGTGGTGACTCGCGATGCGGAGAGAAAAGCGGCTTTGGCACCAGCTCATTTCAACCAGCCTATGGTAAAGACTGCCCCAGTAGTACTTACATTCTGTATTGATTTGCATCGTTTCAGTAAATGGTGTGAGATGCGCAAGGCAGAACCGGGCTATAATAACTTTGAATGGTTTGTAACGGGAGCTATCGATGCTCTGTTGGTAGCTCAGACATTCTGCGTAGCTGCAGAAGCAAAAGGGCTTGGTATATGTTATTTGGGGACTACAACTTATAATCCTCAGCAAATTATTGATGCCTTGCAGTTGCCAGAACTTGTGTTCCCGATTACTACAGTAACAGTAGGTTGGCCTGATGAATGTCCGTCTCAAGTGGATAGGTTACCTTTGGATGCTGTGGTTCATGATGAATTCTACCATGATTATACTTCTGCTGATATAGACAGACTGTACGCTTATAAGGAATCGTTGCCTGAAAATAAGCAATTTGTTTCAGAAAACGCTAAAGAAACGTTGGCACAGGTGTTTACTGATGTTCGCTATACGAAGAAAGATAGTGAAGCCATGTCGGTAGCACTATGGGAAGCCATGAAAAAACAAGGCTTCTGATTGTAGCTTTCAATGTTCTGCTTTGAGTGTTGTGATTAAAAGAAGCGGTTCCAACAAAATGATGTTTTTCTTTGCTGGAACCGCTTCTTTTATACTAAAGTAAAACTATGCTTTCTCTGTACTATTGTGCTCTGATTACTTTCTTAATGCACTTTGTATCTCGTCGACTTCAGCCCGGAAGGTTTTGTCTACTTCGCGTAATTCTTTAATTGTTTTGCAGGCATGGAGCACTGTAGCATGGTCTTTGTTGCCAATCAGAGTGCCAATTTTGGCTGCTGATAACTCTGTGTTGTTCTTGGCCAAGTACATGGCAATTTGACGAGCCTGCACAACTTCACGTTTTCTAGATTTAGTGTAGATAGCAGATGTTTCCAGCCCAAAGTGCTTGCAAACGCTGTTGATAATATCATCAACGGTTATAACCTTATTTTCGTTGTGGGTTACTTTGCGTACAATACGTTGTGCCAGTTCCATGTCTACTTCTCTGTTATAAATAGTAGCATGTGCCATGATGGAAATAATGATACCTTCCAAATCGCGTACGCTGTCACCAACGTTTTCTGCAATATAGTTCACTACTTCCATGGGGAACTGTAAGCCGTCACGATGAATCTTATCAAGCAGGATGTTGCGTCTCAGTTCAATGGTGGGTTTTTCCAGTTCAGCCACCATGCCCCATTTGAAACGGGTAATAAGTCTTTCTTCCATTCCTTGTAATAAAACAGGAGAACGGTCGGAAGTCAGAATCAGCTGTTTGCCGTTTTGATGCAAATGATTGAAGATATGGAAGAATGTGTTTTGCGTCTTTGTGAGACCTGCAAACTCTTGAATATCATCAATAATGAGCACATCAATGCTTTGGTAGAAGTTTATGAAGTCATTAGTCGTATTGTTTCTTACAGAGTCTGTATACTGAACCTGAAACAAATGAGCCGATATGTACAATACCCGCTTTTCGGGGTAAAGTTCTTTAATTTTTGTTCCGATAGCATTGGCCAAATGAGTTTTACCTACGCCAGAAGCTCCGTAGAAGAACAAGGGGTTGAAGATGGTTTTGGCTGGGTTGAGTGCAACGGCCTCGGCCACACTACGCGACAGTTTGTTGCTTTCACCTTCAATGAAAGTATCGAAGTTGTAGTCACGGTTCAAGTGGGGGTCGAGTTCCGAGATTTGCGGCATGCGCGGCACAGCTTTCTCTACTATTGTTTTGGCCGAGGTTGCTGGACCAGAATGCGAAGGAAGAGGTACAGGTGTAGGCGGGTTTTTCACCACCATGACATTGTACATCAATTTAGCTTCCTCACCAAACACTTTATGGATGGTTTGGCGAAGCAAATCGAGAAACTTCTCTTCCAAGAATTCATAGAAGAACTGACTGGGTACTTGCAGCACCAGTGTATTGTTCTCATATCGTAAAGGTATGATGGGGCTAAACCATGTTTTGAATGTCTGCTCGGGAATGTTGTCGCGTATGATTTCAAGGCAACGATTCCAAAGACCGACATGATTTTTCTCATTCATAACGGCTTCAATGCATTTATTATTCAGGTAAAACTTCTACGGTGCAAAATTCGCAATCAAAAACTGAAAAAACAAATGTCTTTTTTCTTGCTTTTTTCATTGGAAAAGTAAATGCCTTGCTTTCAGCTAGTTGTAATTTGTTTATTAATATGGTACTGATAGATGTCATTTGCTTTTCTGTAAAATCTTGATTATGATATATTTGTGCTTTATATTCTATCTGTTGGCTTTTAATAGTGCGCATTGGCCATTGTGCTGTTTCGTCTTGTAACATAGACATACGTGGCTTTTTGCGGCTTTTGTTCTATTTAGATTATTATTTAGACAGTTTCTATATTAAGTATTTCCGTCCTATTCTTCAGTTTCGGGAGCTTGCCGTATTTCACTGTCCTGTCTGCGTTTTCTTGCATAGCGTGTGTGATGCGCTGTTGCGTTCAGACGAATACACCGAAGGTGTGGTGAGGTATATTCTCCACGTTTATCCTTTGGTGTATTCTTATCATTATCTATTAAGTACTTTCAAGCTTCTTTGCTTTACCTTTATTCTTATATTAAGAATATGGGAGAAAAGCTTATCGTTAACGACCATTATTTGTCTTTCTTTCCGAAGAGGGAGAAATGTACATAACGTTTGGGGTGAGCTTTCAAGTCTTCGAGCAAGCTAGCTGCATTGGCAGATGTAGCGCTCAGGTTGTTGTATAATGTTGGATCGTTGAGCAATAAACCAATGGTATTATCCTTTTGGCCAAGACGGTCAGTCAAGGCTTTGACATTGGCCAGCGTAGAGTCAACTTTCTGCATGGCGGCTGCATAGTCCACCTCTTTGAGGTTGTTGCTTATCAAGGCAAAATTGTCACCAATGGTATTAAGTTTACCGGTAAGCTGAGGAATATCGTTTTTCATCAACTTCTCCAGTTCACGACTCGATACAGCCATGCTTGCCGTCAGGTCTCTTACGTTGTTCAGTGTTGCTGGTAGGGCAGGGTCGGCCAGTAGTTTGTTGAGTGAACCTAGTATGGAGTCAAGTTTGTGCAGCATTTTTTCTACTTGCGGAACCATATCTGCGGCTTTTCCCATAATACCGTTGTTCAGCATGCCAGGGATGGTGTCGCCCACTTCATGACGTTCGCGGGGATTGTTGGCCAGCAGGAGCGACATCTTTATGCCACCAAGCATGTCAGCGGTCAGTTCAGCTGTAGAGCCTTTGGGGATGCGAAGTTCCGGGTCAATATCTATTTCGGCCACTACATTGCCCGGCTTCTCATAGTCGTAATAGAGTTCGCGAACAATACCTACCCTATATCCATCGGCAAAGACCGGACTTGATTTGGTCAAGCCATTGATGTTTTCAAACTTGACATAAAAGTAGCTGGAGGGTTTGAACATGTGTATTCCCTTCAGGTAGTTGATGCCATAAACCAATATGCAGAGGGCCGCAATACCTGCAATGCCGATTTTTACTTCTTTCGTGATATACTTCATGATGTATATTGTTTTATTTGTTTCTTTTTTGTTTGAACTCTCTGATAGCAGCGTTGACGTCGGTCTTTTCGCCGTTTTTGAAGGCTATGATGAAGGCGTCTTTAAATTTGGAGGCAATGGAACGCTTGGTACGAAGTACCTGGTTATAATCGGTCGATGCCCCGTAGGTATATTTATAATATTTTCCTTCGCGGTAATATTCAACGTTTTTCAGTCCCTTGAATTGCCTGTCGTTTTTAGCCAAGGGTTTGTTGGAAATCAGAATTTGTATTTTGAATACAGGACTGCTCGAGTCATTGCTTTTCTTGACTTGGGGACGTGTCTCCTGCTTGGGGGCTGGATCTTCTGCTTCACTGATAGTCTCTTCTGCAGGGTCGGCTGGTGGAATAATGGTGTTGCTACTACCGTTCAGTCTGATTTCCTGTTCGCGCTTGTAGGTCAGAAAAGCACGGTAAATGCCATTGGCCAATGAAGTAGTACCGGCTTCCGTATTCAGGTAGCGCTCTTCGGCAGGTGTAGATATGAATCCCAATTCTACCAATATACTGGGCATGGCACTGGCTTTCAGCACCAGAAAGCCGGCCTGATGAACACCACGGTCTTGCCGTTTGCAGGTTTGCTTGAACTGTTGCTGGACGAGCGATGCCAAGTGTACGCTTTGCGACATGTATTTGTCCTGCATAAACTCAAAAATGATGTACGATTCTGCCGAATTGGGGTTAAAACCTGCATAACGTGTCTGATAGTCGCTTTCGTAGAGAATAACAGAGTTCTCCCGTTTGGCTACTTCCAAGTTGTCGTCAGACTTGGCTAAACCTAATGTCCAAGTTGAGGCACCTTGTGCTGTGCGATTTTTGGCCAGCGCGTTGGTGTGTATGGAAATGAACAGGTCGGCTTTGGCATCATTGGCAATCTGTGCCCGGCGGTCCAGTGGTATGAATACATCTTTCTTTCTAGTGTAGATGACTCTAACATCCGGACAGTTCTGTTGTATCTGCTTGCCAAGCTTCAGGGCGACATTCAGGTTAATGTTTTTTTCTTTGGATATTTTGCCTACGGCACCAGGGTCATGTCCGCCATGTCCGGCATCAATGACTACCGTAAATCCTTTGGCTTGAGCAAATAGGAAAGTAGGCAAGAATAGCAGGCACAAGCCAAGGCTTATATATAATATGTATAGTCTATAGTTTCGCATGATGAAAGTTGCTGCAAATGTAGTGCAATTTTGTAGAAAACTCATACTATGTTGCAAGTTTTCTTCCTTTTGGCCTTCATTTTGAGGCAGATTTTCCATTTGTTGGCATCTGTTTTCTGTTTTTTAGCGTAATTTTGCATGTCCAAAAACAATGCTTTTCTTTTCGGTTCTAGTGGTTCGGGCGAAGAAGTATTGCTGAAATTGTCAGGGCGCATGAGGTTGTTCGTCGGTAGGTGAGGATGGCTTGTGTCTTGTTGAAGGTGTGTATTTCAGATACAGAACTTAAAATTAAAATAAGAGAATGTTGATTCGTTTTTTGAAAAACTGGACTTTGCCTATTGCCATGATAGCAGGAACGCTGGGCTATTTCTGCTTTGCCCGCATTTCATGGCTTGCTCCGGCAAAGCCATTGATGAACGGGCTGATTGCTTTTTTGACTCCAACGTTGATTTTTGCTCAGTTATTGCTTACTTTTTGTAAGGTTGAGGTCAGTGAGTTGAAGCCTAAGGCGTGGCATGCGTGGCTGTTGTTGTTTCAGTTGGTGGTGTGCGTAGTGCTTGCCGCATTGTTGGTGTATTGCCCCATGAACGAAGTTTATCGTGAGATTTTTGAGGGTGCCATGGTCTGTTTTATTTGTCCCACAGCTACGGCGGCGGCTGTCATTACCGGGAAGTTAGGAGGAAGTGCGTCGAGCCTGACTACTTATACGTTGTTGTCCAATCTGTTGGCTGCAGTGGCCGTTCCTTTGGTATTCCCTTTGGTAGAACCTCATACGGACATCTCTTTCTTTTCGGCTTTTCTGAAGATATTAAGTAAGGTTTTCCCTCTGTTGCTATGTCCTTTCTTCCTGGCCTGGTTCTTGCGGGCGTTTGTGCCGGTGGTGCATAAGTTCTTGTTGGAGTTTCACGATGCAGCTTTCTATTTATGGGGTGTAGCACTAGCCATTGTTTCGGGGCAGACGGTGCGTTCGCTGGTGAATAGTAGTGCTCCTGCCTCGGTGGAATGGATGATAGCGTTTGCTGGTCTGGTGGCTTGTTGTATTCAGTTTTATCTGGGTAAACGTATAGGTGGACATTATGGCGAACGTATCAGTGGCGGACAGGCATTGGGTCAGAAGAATACGGTTCTTGCCATTTGGATGGCCTATACTTATTTGAATCCATTGGCTTCTGTAGGTCCGGGCTCTTATGTATTGTGGCAGAATATTATCAATAGTTGGCAACTGTGGAAGATGCGTAAGAGAGAAGCAGCGCAGAAATAAGTGGCTACTTGATTAATGGATAATTGTAGTTCACACTCGTATAGGGTTCATAGTTAAGATTTATTAAGTTGAGAGGTTAAGTCTGTCGAACTTGTTGTTAGAACCTATATATAGTCTTAAAATAGGAGTAGCGCCATTTCTTGTAGAAAGAAATGGCGCTACTCTATTAATAATGCAGTATGTGGATTGTTTACTTGTATGAAATACAGTCTTAGTGCACATCCCAGCCATAATCAATATATTCCCAACTGAAATTGTTGGCGTTGTCTACCTTAATCAGTAGAAAGCCTTCTTCAGTGTCGGCCAGTGGGCCTGTCCACCAGTTGGCCGATACACCTCCGGCTGTGACAAACCAAAGCCCACGCTCCTGGATTTGTTCGTAAATGTGCTGATGTCCTTGCAGAATAAGCTTGATATTGTATGGTTTCAGCAAATCGACTATTTCTTTTGTGTTCTCTATCATGTCACGCGCTTGCATGCTGCCTTCAACAACAGGATAGTAGAGTGACAGGAGTGGAACATGGGTAGATACGACGATGGGAGTTTCTAGTCCGGCCTTAGCTAAGTCTTCTTTAAGCCAGGTTATCTGTTCTTGGTCAATGGTGGCAAACGCTTGCTTGGTGGGGTGCATGCCATTGAGCCGTATGAAGTGTATGCCTTTGTAGTCGAACGAACCGTAAGGCTTGCCGTAATGCTTCTCAAACATCTTGAATCCCAGCGTATCTTTTTGTCCGTTGAAGACATAGAACCGGTCATGATTGCCAATGGTGAAATGTGCCGGCAGTCCGTATTCTTCTACCGTGCGTTTGAAATGTGCGTGCAGGCTGTCTGCGGTAGTCTCATCGTTTCCTAGCTGGTCGGTTTCGGCATTGTCACCTCCAAAGAGTAGCATTTCTGCTTGCTGTTGTTTGGCACATTCCAGGGCTTGTCTTAGTCCTTCGTTGCAGTGGCCGTAGTTCGTTTGGTTTAGATGTACGTCTGTCAAGTAAGCAAAGGTCAGTTTAATGCTGTCGGTTGACGAAGAAGTTTGTGAAGTTTGTGTCTGGGGATTGTTGCAGGCTGTCAGCAAGGATATGCAACACATTGCAGCCAGTAATCTTTTGCAGTTTCTGTTCATGTCATTTATGTTTTTAGGTTTGTTATGTGTTTTGTTGAATGTAGCAGTTGGTTTGTGCGATTTTACAAGCAAAGTTAATCTTTTTGCTGCTATTGTATATAAGTTATTGCTTTGAAATAAAAAAAAGTCGTACTGAAGCAGTACGACTTTTCTGTATAATATGAATGTTGTATGATTAAGCTTCTTCAGCAACAACTTCGAAAGGAATTTCAACAGAAACTTCCTTGTGAAGCTTGATGACAGCTTTGTAGTGGCCAACTTCCTTAACGCTGTCTTTAACAACGATAAGTTTGCGGTCAATGTTGTGACCCAATTTAGCCAATTCGTCAGCAATCTGGATGTTACCAACAGAACCGAAGATAGTTCCGGTAGAGCTTACCTTGGTAGCGATGGTCAGTGATACACCTTCCAACTTAGCAGCCAATTCTTCAGCGTCTTTTTTGATTTTCTCCAGTTTGTGAGCACGTTGTTTCAGTTCTTCAGCCAGCATTTTCTTGGCAGCCGGAGAAGCGATGACAGCTTTACCGGTGGGGATGAGGTAGTTACGACCGTAACCTGACTTTACGTTTACGATGTCGTTCTTATAACCCAAGTTAATTACGTCTTCTTTCAATATAATTTCCATACTATCTCCTCCTTATTATTTCATCATGTCAGTTACATAAGGCAGCAATGCCAAGTGGCGAGCTCTCTTCACAGCTTGTGCTACGCGGCGTTGGTATTTCAAAGAAGTACCCGTGATGCGGCGCGGAAGGATTTTTCCTTGCTCATTCAAGAATTTCTTCAAGAATTCGGGATCTTTGTAGTCAATGTACTTGATACCGCTCTTTTTGAAACGGCAGTATTTTTTCTTCTTAACGTCTACTGAAGGCGGAGTTAAATATCTGATTTCTGATTGAACTTGTTGTGCCATGATTAATTCTCCTTTTTAGTTGATTTTACACTTCTTCTCTTAGCGGCATATTCTGCTGCATACTTGTCCTGCTTGAAAGTCAGGAAGCGAATAACACGCTCATCACGACGGAAGTTAACTTCCAGTTTTTCAATGACTGTGGGTTCAGCCTTGAACTCAATCAGTTGATAAAAACCTGTAGACTTCTTCTGGATAGGATAAGCCAGTTTCTTCAGTCCCCAGTTTTCTTCATTTACAATCTCAGCACCTTCGGCAGTGAGGATGCCTTTGAATTTCTCTACCGCTTCCTTCATCTGAACGTCAGACAAAACGGGAGTTAAAATGAAAACGGTTTCGTATTGATTCATACTCGTTTAATTAATAAATAAATAGTTCGTTTTAAAAAATGCGGTGCAAAGGTAGATATTTTATTTTGAACTACAAACATTTAATGTTTTTTTGTGTACCGATATAGGAATTTTCGTGCAGGAAAACTACCTTTGCACGTTGGTTTAAGTGAGAATTTTAATGATAGAGCAATTTGATTTTGACATAAGGCTTATATTTGCCATCCTGAATGGTAAGGTATCTGCTGCCATTAACCGCAAGCTTTTCCGCAATTTCCGTATGAATGGGGTGGATATTACGCCCGAACAGTGGACGGTGTTGCTTTTTCTGTGGGAAAAGGATGGCGTGACACAGCAGGAACTTTGCAATGCGACCTATCGGGACAAGCCGAGCATGACGCGCTTGATTGACAATATGGAGAGGTTGCATCTGGTAGTGCGCATTTCCGATAAAAAAGACAGGAGAATTAATCTTATCCATTTGACCAAGGATGGCCGCGATTTGGAAACGAAGGCTCGGCCAGTGGCAAATCAGACTTTAAAAGAAGCCTTGAAGGGGGTTACGCTTGACGAGCTCAGAGTTGGTCAGGAGTTGCTGAAAAAGATATTTTTTAATATGAGTGATTGATGTTTTGCACTTGTATTCCTGCAAAATGGACTTATTTATAAGGAATAATAGTTTTTTTGCAAAAATAATTTCGCTTGTTAAAGAATTATGTGTTTCTTTGTGACACAAAATCGAAAAATATAATAATCTATTAAAATACACACAAATGAAAGGCTTATTGAAAAATCTGGGATTAATCTTAATCTTGGTTGGAGCAATTATTTTGGTTGCATGCGCTTTTACAGGCAATGTTAATGATAATGGAATTCTGGGCTTGTCAGCAGCTCTGTTGGTTGTCGGATTGGTAACATACATTGTAGTAAATAAAAAACTTGCTAACTAAGAATAGCTTAACTGTAAATGAAAACAGGATGCGATAGTTGTTAATTATCGTATCCTGTTTTTGTTTTTATGTAGTAGATATTACTATCTTGTTATCAAGCGCAATAGCTCCTTGGTATAGTTTATGCTGAGGGGTTTCTATATATAATGTATATAGTTTTGGAGAAGACTTTTTTCTGCCTCCTGCTGCTGGTAGTAGAATGGTGGCTCGTTACAAGATGCCAGAGCGGACACGGCTTAGTGTCTCTGGGGTCATGAGGAGGTATGAGGCAATGTGTGATAGTGGAGCACGCTTAATGACCTCAGGGTGATTTTTGAGCAATAGGTTGTAACGCTCTCTGGCTGTCTCAAATCGCCAAGAGTCTGCTTTTATTTGCGATACGATAAGCGAAAACTCAAGTATCTTTCTGTAGAACATATTGATTTCCCACGATACTTCGGTCAGCAGCATCAGTTTATTGAATGGTAGCAGATAAACGACGCTGTCTTCCAATGCTTCTATCATCAGGTGTGTAGGGGTCTGCTTGAGGGTGCTTTCAATGCAGATAACAATGCAGCCTTCATAAGAAAAATGCTCGGTAACGTCTTTGCCGTTCTTGTAATAGAATTGTCTGACCATACCTTTGCCAACAATGACTATATTATGGCTGACTTCCCCTTCTTTTAGAAGCAACTCTCCCTTACTGACTTCCTTGCGTATAAGAATCTCTTCTATTTGTTTTCTACCTTCTGGTGCCATTTCCGGGTATCTGGAATTAATGGCAGCATCTACAGTTGCTTTTAATAGTGCATCCATACTTAAGAAGCGTTTTATATTCGTGGCAAAGATAAGATATTGATTTGATTTATGAAAATTGGCAGAGAATTTGGGCCTCCCTTTTTGAGGGTGGTGGGTTACTGGGTATCAGAATCCTATTTTACGGGCAGCATAGTAACTGTCAGGTAAGCATGTGCCGGCAGTTAACTCTTTGTTTGATAGCAGTGGACTCGCTGCACGATAGTAGTTAACTCCTGACGCGTTAGCAGTTAACTGCCAACAGATGAGTAGTCCACTGCTATCATACACACTTGCGGATACATGAGTTTACGCAAATGTATCTGTTTTTCGTAAAGTCCCTGTTTGGCATGCTAAAGTCCATAGTTAGCATGCTAAAATCCCTGTTTGGTGATAAGGGAATAGGATGTGAAGGCACAAGATGTCTGCGCCGCAAATTGACCTTTTGGTGGCCGTCATCCTGTGTCTAGAATGGAAACCATGTGAAGTAGGTGTAGGGGAGTACCTTTCACCTACTGAATATCTTTTTCTCATTTGAAGTTTCACACCTTCACGGTGGAATCTAATCTGTTGTCATATAGATAAATATGGTGAAAGATTCACTTGAAACGTTCATTCACGATACAGAATCATGTGTGACCAAGAATTCATGGTAATATCCTATTCTTCACCTCCATCTTTCACCATAATCCCTTTGTTTTCAATGCTTAATAGTGAAACTTCACTAGAATAAACAGCTCTCTTTTCGTGAAACTTCATTTCTTCTCATCCCTAAGCTTTTTTGATATCTTTGATAAGGGGATACGGATTCTATACATTCAAGCTTTCATACGTAGTATGTTTTTGTATTCTTTTGGCTGGATTTATCAGGCGTTCCCGTTATGGCAATAGATATAAAAACAAACCACCGGAATAAGGCTGAGCTTATTCCGATGGTTGTTCCCTTTAAACACCTTTAAACAAAATGAATATTTTAGTAGCGCTTATGAAAATACATGAAGTGTGTTGTATATTCCAAACGCTTGCAGTCAGCTTACGGTAGTTGCTTTTATTTGCGTGCTTCTGCAATGTAGCCCAAGGCTTCTTTGCATTTGTTGGTAATGTATTCCCAATCTTCGGCAGCAATTTTATCTTTCGGGAAGAGCTTAGAACCCATGCCAACGCAATATACACCGGCTTTAATCCAAGAGGTGAGGTTCTCCTGAGTCGGTTCTACACCACCGGTTACCATTAACTTGGACCAAGGCATCGGAGCCAGCAGGCCTTTTACCAATTTAGGACCTAACACGTCGCCGGGGAATATCTTGCAAAGGTCGCAACCTACTTCTTGAGCGAAACCTACCTCGGATACACTGCCGCAACCAGGGGTGTAAGCCACCAATCGACGGTTGCATATCTTGGCTATTTCGGGGTTGAACAACGGGCCTACTATGAAGTTGGCTCCTAATTGCAGGTAGAGGGCAGCAGTGGCAGGGTCAACAATCGAACCTACACCCATTGCCATTTCGGGGCATTCCTTGGCTGCAAACTTTACTACTTCTGCAAATACTTCGTGAGCAAAGTCTCCTCTGTTGGTGAACTCAAAAGCGCGTACTCCGCCATCATAGCATGCTTTTACTACTTTCTTGGCAATTTCTACATCTTTGTGATAGAATACGGGTACCATACCGGTTGAACCAATTTTGTTCAGTACGGCTATTTTGTCAAATTTGGCCATTGTTTTTTGTTTTAATGTTAGTTGATGAATGTTGGAAGGGAAAGTTGGACTTTCCCTTCTTATTAAATAAGTGAAGTGGTTATTTTATCTCTGTACACGACCACTGGCGTCGCCACCGGCAAGTGCTTCTACTTCTTCTGCAGAAACGAGGTTGAAGTCGCCGTTGATAGTGTGCTTCAATGCAGATGCTGCTACTGCAAATTCCAAAGCCTCGTCTTGTGTGTTCTTAGTCAAGAGTCCATGGATGATACCGCCAGAGAAAGAGTCACCGCCACCAACACGGTCGATGATAGGATTGATATCATAGCGCTTTGACTCATAGAATTCCTCACCGTTGTAAATCATGGCTTTCCAACCATTGTGTGTAGCCGAGAAAGATTCGCGAAGAGTAGAAATTACATACTTGAAGCCGAACTCTTTAGCCATAGCCTTGAATATGCCCTTGTAGCCTTCGGCATCTGTCTTACCTCCTTCTACGTCTGCATCGGGCTTGAAGCCAAGGCAAAGTTCTGCGTCTTCTTCGTTACCGATACATACATCTACATATTTCATCAGAGGTTTCATGATGGATTGTGCTTTCTCTTTTGTCCAAAGCTTCTTACGGAAGTTTAGGTCAACGGAAACTGTAACGCCATGACGTTTAGCTGCTTCGCAAGCCAAGCGTGTCAGTTCGGCTGCTTTATCTGAAATGGCAGGAGTGATGCCTGACCAGTGGAACCAGTCTGCACCTTCCATGATAGCATCAAAGTCAAAGTCTGAAGGTTCAGCTTCAGCAATGGCAGAGTGTGCACGGTCATAAATCACTTTGCTGGGACGCATAGAAGCACCGGTTTCCAGGTAGTAGATACCTACGCGGTCGCCTCCGCGAGCAATGAAGTCAGTTTTTACGCCATATTTGCGAAGGGCATTTACTGCGCATTGGCCTATTTCGTGCTTGGGTAACTTGGTTACAAAGTAGGCATCGTGTCCATAGTTGGCACAGCTCACGGCAACATTGGCTTCGCCACCGCCATACACTACATCGAATGAATCGGATTGAACAAAACGAGTATTACCCGGAGTGGACAATCTCAACATGATTTCACCTAAAGTTACAACTTTCTTTCCCATAATTTTATCTTTTATTTAATGTGTGACAATGTTCTTCTTTCAAATTGTTATAATTCGTAGCGTAATACTGCTAATCTGTTGATAAAGTGTATGCTATGCGGATTTCGTCTTTCATAGCATATCCTTCGTGTGCGGGCACAAAGATACGATAATTTTTGGAATACAAAAAATTATCATATATTTGTGTCCAAAATATTAAGATTATTATTGTGTACGCACACAAATCTTTGCTTGTTTTAAAATATATCCACTAATTCGGTAGTGGAATAATAAAGGGATATAAACACAGAATAGGAGTGAAAGTTATAGTATAAATCTGTAGGAAGCATGTTGTTATGATGGATAGAATTAGGATTAAAGATATTGCCAAGATGGCTGACGTGTCGGTTGGTACGGTGGACAGGGTGATTCATGGACGTAGTGGAGTTTCAGAAGCCAGCCGTAAGCGCGTGGAGGAGATACTGAAACAACTGGATTACCATCCCAACATGTATGCCAGTGCACTGGCTTCCAACAAGAAGTATTTTTTTGCCTGCTTGTTGCCGATGCATGAAGAAGGGGAGTATTGGACAGAAGTAGAGCGGGGAATATACGAGGCGCAGACCAACTATTCGGACTTCAATATTGCCATCGACCTGTCGTTTTACGACCCGTACGATTATCATTCCTTTGCCTGTGCTGCCGAGACTATACTGGCCAAGAAACCGGATGGAGTCTTGTTTGCACCTACGGCTCCACAATATACAAAGCCTTTTACCGATGAGTTGAACACGCTTTCTATTCCTTATATATATATAGACTCGCAAATCAAAGAAGAACCGGGGCTTTCATTCTTTGGGCAGAATTCTCATAGCAGCGGTTACTTTGCGGCCAAGATGCTGATGCTTCTGGCAGGAAAGGAGGTCAAGGAGATAGTTATCTTCCGAAAGATAAACGAGGGTATCGTAGGATCCAACCAGCAGGAACGGCGTGAGATAGGTTTCAGGGAATACATGAAGAGCTTTCATGCAGACTGTACGATATGGGAACTGGACTTGCATGCCAAACAAGACCATGAAGATACCCGTATGCTGGATGAATTCTTTGAGCAGCATCCTACCTTGCGCAATGGAATCACTTTCAACTCCAAGGCTTATATTGTGGGTGAATACTTGCAGAGAAGGCAGATTACTGATTTCAATCTGATGGGGTACGACTTGTTGCAACGCAACGTGGATTGCCTGAAAGCCGGAAGCATATTCTTCCTGATAGCCCAACAGCCTGTTTTGCAAGGCTTCAACGGCATCAAGGCCTTATGCGACTTCCTGATACTGAAGAAGGAGATACCGTCGGAGAACTTTATGCCTATTGACCTGCTGACCAAGGAGAATATAGACTTCTACTGCAACCGATAATCTATATACAGACAGGTATGGCGGCCATGCAGATAACTGTGTTTAGGATAAACCAATAAAGATAATAAGATGAAAACAAAGTATTTAAAGATTAACCCTGCCGATAATGTAGCAGTGGCCATAGTGGAACTGCCTGCCGGCACAACGTTGACGGTGGATGGCAAAGAGGTAGTATTGAACGATACAATACCTGCCGGACACAAGTTTGCCTTGCAAGACCTGGCAGAGGGAGAGAATGTGATAAAGTATGGCTATCCCATAGGACATGTCAAGAAGGCACAGAAGCAAGGCGACTGGCTGAATGAGAATAACATCAAGACCAATCTTGCCGGATTGCTGGAATACACCTATAACCCGGTGAATGCCGAACTCAATATACCTAACCGTAACCTGACTTTCAAAGGCTACCGCCGCAGCAACGGTCAGGTAGGCGTACGCAACGAGATTTGGGTTGTGCCTACTGTAGGCTGTGTGAACGGTATTGTAGGCCAGCTGGCCGAAGGCTTGCGTCGCGAGACTGGCGGTAAAGGCGTGGACGCCATTGCGTCATTCCCCCACAACTACGGTTGCTCTCAGCTGGGTGAGGACCACGAGAACACCAAGAAGATACTGCGCGACATGGTGCTGCACCCCAACGCAGGCGGCGTGCTGGTAGTAGGGTTAGGCTGTGAGAACAACCAGCCGGATGTATTCAGGGAGTTCCTGGGCGAGTATGACCAGGAGCGGGTGAAGTTCTTGGTAGTGCAGAAAGTAGAGGATGAGTACGAGGAAGGCATGAAGCTGTTGAGACAGCTCTATGAAAAGGCTTCCCAAGACGTACGCACCGACGTCCCCCTGAGCGAGCTGCGCGTGGGCTTGAAGTGCGGAGGCTCCGACGGTTTCTCAGGCATCACTGCCAACCCCTTATTGGGTATGTTCTCTGATTTCCTGGTAGCACAGGGAGGTACGACCGTACTGACCGAGGTTCCCGAGATGTTTGGTGCCGAGACCATCCTGATGAACCGCTGCCGCACCCGTGAACTGTTCGACCAGACGGTGAAGCTGATTAACGACTTCAAGGAATACTTCCTGTCCCACGGCGAGCCGGTAGGGGAGAACCCATCCCCGGGCAATAAGGCAGGAGGCATCTCTACCTTGGAGGACAAGGCACTGGGCTGCACCCAGAAGTGCGGCAAGAGCTATGTGCAGGGTGTCATGAGCTATGGTGAACGCCTTCAAGTGAAGGGGCTGAATCTGCTCTCCGCACCGGGTAACGACCTGGTAGCCGCAACCGCCCTTGCGTCGTGTGGTTGCCACATGGTACTCTTCACTACCGGACGGGGCACACCCTTCGGCACTTATGTACCTACCATGAAGGTCTCTACCAACTCCACACTGGCCCACAACAAACCGGGCTGGATAGATTTCAACGCGGGCGTCATCGTTGAGGATGAACCGATGGAGCAGACCTGCGAGCGCTTTATCGACTATGTGATACGCGTAGCGAGCGGCGAGCCTGTGAACAACGAAAAGAAGGGGTACAGAGAGATAGCCATCTTCAAGAACGGGGTCACCCTGTGATGCCGGTACCTCTATCATACAGCGACCGGCCCCTGGGAGCGAACGAGGCGTCGCCCCGGGGCCGGTCGGACTTTATACCAACGTTTGAACTTATACTCTGTTATAGTATGCACGATATGTCAGATACCCCGACTCCGCGTCAAGGCGGCTGGTGGTCGTTGAGCCCCTTGTTTGTATTCCTCTTCCTGTACCTGGTAGTATCCCTCCTGGTGAACGACTTCTATACGGTGCCCATTACGGTGGCTTTCATGCTGGCCTCGTGCTATGCCGTAGCCATTACCCGAAGGGTGCCCCTTGACAAGCGTCTCAGCCACCTCTCTGCCGGAGCCGGAAACCCCAACATCATGCTGATGGTATGGATATTCATACTGGCAGGAGCCTTCGCCCAGAGTGCGAAAGCGGTAGGGGCCATAGACGCGGCTGTCAACCTGACCCTGGGCATACTGCCCGAAAACCTCCTGTTGGCGGGCATCTTTATAGCCTCCTGCTTCATCTCCTTTTCCATAGGTACCAGTGTAGGAACTATCGTGGCACTCACCCCCATGGTAGTGGGGCTGGCCGAGAAGACTGGGCTCGATGTGGCCTACATGACTTCCATTGTGGTAGGCGGGTCTTTCTTTGGCGACAACCTGTCCTTCATCTCGGACACCACCATAGCCGCTACCCGTACGCAGCAGTGCGTGATGTTCGACAAGTTCCGGGTCAACCTCCTAATTGTCGTACCCGCTGCTCTGGTCGTGTTGGCCATCTACGCGGTGCAAGGGCTCTCGCTCCACACGTCGCCCGAGGTGGGTCCTGTGGAGTGGCTCAAAGTGCTGCCCTACTTCCTCGTCGTACTGACGGCAGCCGTGGGGTTGAATGTGGTGCTGGTATTGTTATTGGGATTGCTTGCCACCGGCATGGTCGGCTTCTTCCTATCCCCCGAAGCCGACTTCACCATACCCCTGTTCCGCTGGTTCGGTGCCATGGGGGAAGGCATTACGGGCATGGGCGAGCTGATAGTAGTCACCCTGCTGGCGGGAGGAATGCTGGAGCTGATACGGTTTAACGGAGGAATAGACTTCATCATTGCCCGGCTGACCCGGCACGTGAACGGGAAACGGGGGGCAGAACTGTGCATAGCGGCGCTGGTGGGCATAGCCAACCTGTGTACCGCCAACAACACCATAGCCATCATCACCACCGGCCCCATAGCACGCGACATAGGCATGCGCTACGGCCTTGACCGCCGCAAGGTGGCCAGCCTGCTCGACACCTTCTCCTGCCTGGTGCAGGGGCTCATACCCTACGGCGCCCAGATGCTTATTGCTGCCGGACTGGCAGGCGTGTCGCCTCTGAGCATCATAGGCACCCTCTACTATCCCTTCTGCATGGGACTGTGTGCCCTGCTGGCCATCCTGCTGCGCTACCCGCGCCGCTACTCCTGAAAGTGCCAGAGCGGACCATGCCCGTGCCCCACGTGCAAGTCGCGTCCGCGCCGTATGGCGCCGTCCATGTACTCCTTGGCCTGGCCGATGGCCTCCTCCAGCCCGTACCCGAAGGCCAGGCGGGTAGCGATGGCCGATGACAGGGTGCAACCGGTGCCGTGCAGGTTGTGGCTGTCGATGCGGGGGGACACGAAGCACTCGGTCGTGCCCGGCCGGACAGCCGAAGCCAATACATCACACATCTGCTCACCCTCCAGATGACCGCCCTTGATGAGCACCGACGTGCCGTACCGTTCGGACAGCCTCTTGGCCTCCTCCTTCATCTCCTCCACCGTGTGCAGCTCGCACCCGCAGAGCATAGACGCCTCGTGCAGGTTGGGCGTGATGAGCGTACTGAGGGGGAACAACTCCTGCTCGATGCTGCGGATGGTGTCCTCCGCCATCAGCCGGTGGCCGCTCGTGGAAATCATCACCGGGTCGCACACTACAGCCACGGGGCTATACCGCCTCAAGCATCCTGCAATGGCGCGCACGAGGGCTGCGTCATGCACCATGCCTATCTTCACCGCCCGCACGTGCAAGTCATCCATCACCGACCGTATCTGCCCTTCCACCACCTCGGGCGGCAAGGGGAATATGCCCTGCACCCCCAGTGTATTCTGCGAGGTGACAGCCGTTATGGCCGAAGCCGCATAGCCTCCCAAGGCCGATATGGCCTTGATGTCGGCCTGTATGCCGGCACCGCCCGAGCAGTCCGATCCCGCTATGCTCAGTACCGACGGGTGAGGTGGCGCCGCGGCCACCAGCAGCTCATGCAGGTGGCGGGTCAGCTGCTCCATCCGTCCGGTTTCCACTCCTGCGGCTCCTTGTAGAGACTGCCAGGCATCGCCCAGCAGGGCGGCACCGCCAAATCCCCAGGCGCGGAGCTGCGGCAGGTGTTCCAAGGTCACGCCCCCCAGGGCATAGACCCGGCTGTCGATGAGGCCCGACCGGGCTGCCTCTTCCAGCTCTCCGGTAGCGTAGGCTGCCTGATACCCGGGCTTCGACAGGCTGTCGAAGACGGGGCTCAGCAGCACATAGTTGCACGTGTCCTTATACTGCTGCACCTCGGCCAGCGAGTGGCACGAGCAGCTTGTCGACCCCTGCCACCCTTCCGGTGCCTGCGGGTTGCGGCGGTTGAGGTGCACACCCCGTAGCCCGTAGCGTTTGGCCAGGGCGAAGTGGTCGTGCAACACCAGCCGGGGGTAGTACATGGAGGGGATGGCCCGGATGAGTTCTTCCAACTCTTGCATGGAGGCTTCGGGCTTGCGCACATGCAGGAGTTCCAGCCCCGAGCGCAGCAGGGCTGTGAGATACTGTGCCTCCCCCTGGAAGAAGCGGGGGAGGGTGATGTATATGAGTTTCATATCGATGGAGTTTGAGTGTCAGAGGGTTAGTATGTACGATTGCAGGGTACGCAGGTCTATCGTCCACAACCTGTCGCGCAGCACTTCTCCGTATCCGCATATCAGTTTCAGGGCTTCGCTGGCCTGCGTCACGCCTACGAGGGCAGCCGTCACGCCTACTACGGACTTGTCGGGGACGAGCCCCAACATCTCCTCCTCCTCGGGGTAGAGGTGGCGGTAGGTCTTCGCTTCGGGCGAGGTGCACAATACGGCTACCTGTCCCTCCAGTCCGCGGATGGCTCCATACACGTAGGGCTTGCCCAGTCTGAGGCAGGTGTCGCTGATAAGGTAGCGGGTGGCGAAGTTGTCGCACCCGTCCACCGCCAGGTCGTATCGGGCAATCAGCTCCCCGGCGTTCGCGGCAGTCAGCCGGCAGTGGTATGCCTCTACTTGCAGGTCGCTGTTCAGGGCTTGCAGGCGTCGGGCGGCACAGTGCACCTTGGGTTGGCCCACTTCGGCCTCCACATACAGCACCTGCCTTTGCAGGTTGCTGACGCTTACCGTGTCATCATCCACCAGCCCCAGTGTGCCTACCCCGGCAGCCGCCAGGTAGAGGGCGATGGGTGACCCCAGCCCTCCAACGCCTACTATCAGCACCCGAGCCTGACGCAGCTTCTCCTGTCCGGCAGGCCCTATCTCGGGCAGTGCCGTCTGCCTGCTGTATCGGTCACTGGGCTGCATGGCTGTGGCTTGTCTTCGTGTAGTCGAACGAGGCATCCCAGTCCTTCCACACCGGTTCCCTGCCCAGTGCCTTCAGGGCATGTTCCACCTCGACAGCGGTACGCTCATCGCTCACATGGAACTGCTCCAGTGCCTGGGGGTAAGTGTAGTAGCCGCCCGGCTCGGTCTTGCTCTCGGCGCTCATGGTGGTCACACCCAGCGTGGCCATGTGGTCGCGTATGTAGGCCGGCTCGCGGGTAGAGTAGGAGATGTCTACGTCGTGGTCGAATATGCGCATGGCGAAGGTCACCTGTGCCAGCTCCCGGTCGCTCATGATGACGTTTGGCTGGAAGCCCTCGTTCTCGGCCGGACGCATACGGGGGAAGTTGACGCTATACTTCGTACGCCAATAGTGCTTCTGCAGGTAGCGCAGGTGGTAGGCCATCATGGTCACATCCGTGCGCCAGTCCTCCAACCCTATCAGGACACCCATGCCGATGGAGTGCACGCCGGCCTGACCCATGCGGTCGAAGCCGTTGACGCGCCATTCGAACTTCGACTTCATGCCACGCGGGTGGTAGACGTTGTAGCGGGCACGGTTGTAGGTCTCCTGGAAGCAGATGACCCCGTTCAGCCCGTGGCCCACCAGCTCGGCATACTCCTCCGTCTTCAGGGGCATTACCTCTATCTTCAGGTTAGAGAAGTAAGGCTTGGCCAGGTCCAGGGCCTTGGCCAGGTAGGGCACACCTGCCTTGGCGGGGTTCTCGCCGGTGACTATCAGCAGGTTCTCAAACGGGCCCAGCTTCTTGATGGCCTTGTACTCGTTCTCTATCTCCTCGGGGGTGAGGATGGTGCGGGCCATGGGGTTGCTGATGTGGAATCCGCAGTACACGCACGAGTTGGTGCACGAGTTGGTGATGTACAGGGGGATGAACATTGAGATGGTACGGCCGAAGCGCTCCTCGGTGTACTTGCGGCTCAGGCGGGCCATAACTTCGAGATAGGGCATGGCGGCCGGCGAGATGAGTGCCATGAAGTCGTCCACGTCACAATGTTCCTTGCTCAGGGCGCGGCGCACGTCGGCATCTGTCTTGCTCATGATGCGTGCGGTGGTCTCGTCCCACGATATCTTGTCTAATTCTTCGCTAAACATAGTGGTTAATGGTAAATGGTTAATGATAAATGGTTAATGGGGGCGGGAGGGCGAAGGAGTGGGGATGATGGATAGGGGGCGATTTGGGTATGTACCCTATCCCTTATAAGGGTATGTACCCCTTCCCTTATAAGGGCATATACCCCTTCCCTTATAAGGGCATGTACCCCTCCCCTTATAAGAGCATGTACCCCTCCCCTTATAAGGAGTGGTACCCCTCTCATTATAAGGGGTGGTACCCCCCTCATTACCGAGGGTGGTATCCTATCCTAAATCCTTCCTTTTTCCCCCTTTCTTTCCGTGGCTTTTACGACTGCTTCTTCAAGTCGTGGCTCAGCTTCATGGCACAGAAGTTGGGTCCGCACATCGTGCAGTACTCCCCATCCGTGTGTCTCCCTTCATTGAAGTACTCCAGTGCCCGGTCGGGGTCCAGGGAGAGGTGGAACTGGTCGCGCCAGCGGAATTCATAACGGGCCTTGCTCAGGGCGTTATCACGGATTTGTGCCCCGGGGTGTCCTTTGGCCAGGTCGGCGGCGTGGGCGGCAATCTTGTAGGTGATGACGCCGGTGCGCACATCCTCGCGGTTGGGCAGGCCGAGGTGCTCCTTGGGGGTGACGTAGCACAGCATGGCCGTACCGAGCCAGCCTATCTGGGCAGCTCCGATGGCCGAGGTGATGTGATCGTAACCCGGTGCGATGTCGGTCACCAGCGGGCCCAGGGTGTAGAACGGAGCGTTGTGGCAGTGGCTGATTTGCCGCTCCATATTCTCGCGTATCTTGTGCAGGGGCACATGACCGGGGCCCTCGATGAAGGCCTGCACGTTCTTTGCCCAGGCACGCACCACGAGCTCGCCCATGGTGTCGAGCTCGGCAAACTGGGCCTCGTCGTTGGCGTCCTGTATGCAGCCGGGGCGCAGGCCGTCGCCCAGCGATACGGCCACGTCGTATTGGGCCAGTATGTCGCATATCTCGTCGAAGTGCTCGTAGAGGAACGACTCGCGGTCGTGAACCAGGCACCACTTGCTCATGATGCTGCCGCCGCGGCTGACGATGCCACACAGGCGCTTGTCGGCCAGGTGGACGTTGTGGCGACGGATGCCGGCATGGATGGTGAAGTAATCCACTCCCTGCTCGCACTGCTCTATCAGGGTGTCGCGGTATATCTCCCAGGTCAGGTTCTCCACGCGTCCGTCCACCTTCTCCAGTGCCTGGTAGATGGGCACGGTGCCTACGGGTACGGGGCAGTTGCGCACAATCCACTCGCGGGTCTCGTGTATGTTGGCTCCGGTGGAGAGGTCCATCAGCGTATCGCCGCCCCACTTGCAACTCCACACGGCCTTGTCCACCTCCTCGTCAATGCTGCTGGTGGTGGCGGAGTTGCCGATGTTGGTGTTAATCTTCACCAGGAAGTTGCGGCCTATGATCATAGGCTCCGATTCGGGGTGGTTGATGTTGGCGGGCAGTACGGCACGCCCCTCGGCTATCTCCTGACGGACAAACTCGGGGGTGATATAGGTGTCAATGCCCAGCTCGCGGCAGTTCATGTTCTCGCGGATGGCCACGTACTCCATCTCGGGCGTGATGATGCCCCGCTTGGCGTAGTACATCTGCGTGCAGCAGTGGCCCTCCTTGGCACGGTAGGGCAGGGCGATGTGCTCAAAGCGCAGGTGGTCCAGCGAGGGGTCGTCGCGGCGCATCTTGCCATACTCGGAGGTGATAGACGGCAGCTGCTCCACGTCTCCGCGAGAGGTAATCCACTCCTCGCGCATGCGGGGCAGGCCCTTCTTCAGGTCGATGCTGATGTTGGGGTCGCTGAAGGGGCCGCTGGTGTCGTACACGTACACCGGGTCGTTGGGTGTCACGGTCTTCTCGCCCTTCTCGTTCACGGTGACGGTGGGCGTGAGGTTTACTTTCTGCATACCTACCTTGATGTAGGGGAACATGGTGCCCTGCATGTAGTGCTTCTCGGCGTGGGCGTATGCTTTCTTGTCTTTATTGTCCATGGCTGGTCGGGGGGTTATTCGTTCAGGAATGAGGTGAGGGGAGAGCTGGCTTCGGCGGTGAAGTCGGCGGCCTGTGTGCCCAGTCCGGCCTCGTAGGCACGGCGTCCGGCTATGACGGCTTCCTTGAAGGCGATGGCCATCTCTACGGGGTTGCCTGCTACGGCAATGGCGGTGTTCACCAGACAGGCCGATGCACCCATCTCCATGGCCTCTGCGGCGTGGCTGGGTGCGCCGATGCCGGCATCCACCACTACGGGTACGTTGGCTTGCTCAATGATGATGCGCAGGAAGTCGCGGGTCTGCAGTCCCTTGTTGGTGCCGATGGGTGCTCCCAAGGGCATCACGGTGGCGGCGCCTGCTTCTTCCAGGTGCTTGCACAGCGTAGGGTCGGCCTGGCAGTAGGGCAGTACGACGAAGCCCAGCTTCACCAGTTGCTCCGTGGCCTTCAGTGTCTCGACAGAGTCGGGCAGCAGGTAGCGGGGGTCGGGGTGTATCTCCAGTTTCAGCCAGTTGGTGCCGAAGGCTTCGCGAGCCATCTGTGCGGCAAATACGGCTTCCTCGGCATTGCGCACGCCGCTGGTGTTGGGCAGCAGCTGTATGTGTGGATGTACGATGTGCTTCAGCATGTCGTCTTCCTTGTCTTCCAGTTCGATACGTTTCATGGCCACGGTCACCATTTCAGTACCCGATGCCAGGATGGATTGTTCCATCAGTTCGTTTGAGTTGAACTTGCCGGTGCCCAGAAAGAGGCGTGAGTTGAACTCGCGGCCGGCAATGACTAATTTCTCCATAATCTATACTATAATGTTTAACTTAAATCTCTTGGGGTAAATTCCGGTTGGTTATTTAATGTAGTTAAGTAGTTAAGAAGTTAAGTAGTTAAGCCGATACTTCGTACAGTGGTTAGCGATAAGTGCGCAATAGGTTGAATGCATCCTTCATCCTTTTACCGTCTATCGGCGTTTAACTCCTAAGCCCGCATAAAGGCGGGCGATAACTCCTCCTAACTCCTGTTAACTTCTCCACGTTTCGCATCGGCGAAGCGTGACTATATGTTTAACAATCTACGTGTCTCCTCCACGGGGTCGTCAGCCCGCAGGATGCTGCCGCTCATGGCTATGCCGTTGATGCCTGTCTGCAGCAGTTGGGGAATGTCGTCGTAGGTGATGCCTCCTATGGCCACCACGGGCAGGTCGATGCCTTCCTCCTCCATGCGTGCGATGATGGAGCGGTAGCCCTCCAGTCCCAGTACGGGGCTGAGGTTCTTCTTGGTGGTGGTGAAGCGGAAGGGGCCGCAGCCTATGTAGTCGGCGCCGGCCTGGTAGTGTGCCTTCACGTCGTCGAAGGTATTGGCAGTGCCGCCTATGATGAAGCCCTCGCCCAGCACCCGGCGTGCCTCGGCTATGGGCATGTCGTTCTTGCCCAGGTGCACGCCGTCCACTTCTAGCTTTTTGGTCAGCTCCACGTGGTCGTCCAGCACCAGCAGGGCGTCGTGTTGCTTGCACAGCGGTTTCAGCTCCAGTGCTACGCGCTCCACTTCGTCCAGCGGAGCTTCCTTCATGCGCAGTTGTATCCATTTGCATCCGCCTTCCAGCGCCATACGTGCCGAGTCGAGGTAGCTGTACCGCTCGGTCTGGTGGGTAATGAATTGCAGTTTCAGCATAAGTTTATCCTCCACACGCTGCTTTGATGATGACTACCTGGGCTCCTTCGGTCAGAGGGAATGAGGCCCACTCGGTGCGGGGCACCATACGGTTGTTTACGGCCATGGCTACGCCCTGGGCGGGCAATACCAGCTCGTCGGCCAGTTGCTGCAGGTTGGCGGCTTGCGTCTCTACAGCCTTGTTGTTTACGGTCAGTTTCATATTTGTCCTTCTCCTTGTTTCAGATTGTCTTGCGGTGCAGCCCTTCCGAGGCATCCTGATGGTAGGCATGCCGACCTTCGGCGGGGACAGCGCAAAACATGTATATATAAAATAGGTGTTGGAAATACCTGCAAAGAGAAAGCGGGCTTTGGAGGGCTGTTGGTTGGTAGATGTAATATCCAATTCCTACGTCAGTATTAACTGCATCAGGTTCGAGGGTATGATCTCAGCCCTTAACGGGCACCCCTTTGTCTTTACGCTGGCAAATATAGCGAAAAAAACACTTGTAACGCAGATGGTAAGGCAAAAAATGCAATAGTCGGACAGAAGACTTTATCTTCAGCTTGCAGATGTCTATCTTCAGGCTCAAGATAGACATCTTTAGGTTGAAGATATGTATCTTTAGGCTGAAGATAGAACAATCAGCCGTCTTTGCAGGGTTTTATGGCCCGCATTTATACTTTTTCCGGCTTTGTTTATGACTTTTTCTTCACTCGGAACAAGTGGGCATCGGTGACTTTATCCCTGAAAGTCGAGTGGTACGCTATAAATCAGGACACTTTCTGCCAGAAGTCTGGTATTGTCGTCAAAAACGACAGTAAAAATCAAGCATTTTCTGCCAAACTGTCAGCCGTGGCAGGCTTATGGGGCAGTTGGTACGGGGTAAGTCGGTTTGGCACAACGTTTGTCTTTTAATAGGCGTCTGCTGCTGAGGCGGACGAATGAAACTTGAATAATAACAAATAAAAAATAACGATCATGGGAAAAATTATTGGTATTGACTTAGGAACTACAAACTCTTGTGTTGCCGTATTCGAAGGCAACGAACCTGTAGTAATTGCCAACAGCGAAGGCAAGCGTACAACTCCTTCAGTAGTGGCATTTGTAGATGGTGGTGAGCGTAAGGTTGGTGACCCCGCCAAGCGTCAGGCCATCACAAACCCGAAACGTACGGTATATTCTATCAAGCGTTTCATGGGTGAAAATTGGGCACAGGTACAGAAAGAAATCTCTCGTGTACCTTATCCGGTAGTGAACGAAAACAACATGCCGCGTGTCGACATCGACGGACGTCACTACACTCCGCAGGAAATCTCTGCCATGATTCTTCAGAAGATGAAGAAGACTGCCGAAGACTACCTGGGACAGGAAGTAACAGAAGCCGTTATTACCGTTCCGGCATACTTCTCTGATTCACAGCGTCAGGCTACGAAGGAAGCTGGTCAGATTGCCGGTCTGGACGTTAAACGTATCGTTAACGAGCCTACGGCTGCCGCATTGGCTTACGGTGTTGACAAGGCTAACAAAGATATGAAGATTGCCGTATTCGACCTTGGTGGTGGTACATTCGATATCTCTATCCTTGAGTTCGGTGGCGGTGTATTCGAAGTATTGTCAACCAACGGTGATACTCACCTGGGTGGTGATGACTTCGACCAGGTAATCATCGACTGGCTGGTACAGGAGTTCAAGAACGACGAAGGTGCTGACCTGACTCAAGACCCGATGGCAATGCAACGTCTGAAGGAAGCTGCCGAGAAGGCCAAGATTGAGTTGTCTTCTTCTACTTCTACCGAAATCAACTTGCCTTACATCATGCCTGTAGGGGGTGTGCCCAAGCACTTGGTTAAGACTTTGACACGTGCTAAATTTGAGGCTCTGGCTCACGGTTTGATTCAGGCTTGCTTGGAGCCTTGCAAGAAGGCTATGAGCGATGCTGGTTTGAGCAACTCTGATATTGACGAGGTTATCTTGGTAGGTGGTTCTTCACGTATACCGGCTGTTCAGAAGTTGGTTGAAGATTTCTTCGGCAAAGTTCCTTCCAAGGGTGTTAACCCCGATGAGGTTGTAGCCGTAGGTGCTGCCGTACAGGGTGCCGTATTGAATAAGGAAGCCGGTGTGGGCGACATCGTATTGCTGGATGTTACTCCGTTGACTCTGGGTATCGAGACTCTGGGTGGCGTGATGACGAAGCTGATTGAGGCCAACACAACTATTCCTTGCAAGAAGAGCGAGACATTCTCGACTGCTGCTGATAACCAGACGGAAGTAACCATCCACGTATTGCAGGGTGAGCGTCCTATGGCAGCTCAGAACAAGTCAATCGGTCAGTTCAACCTGACAGGTATTGCTCCGGCTCGTCGTGGTGTTCCTCAGATTGAGGTAACATTCGATATCGATGCTAACGGTATCTTGAAGGTATCTGCCAAGGATAAGGCAACAGGCAAGGAACAGGCCATTCGTATCGAGGCTTCCAGCGGCTTGAGCAAGGAAGAAATCGAACGTATGAAGGCTGAAGCCGAAGCCAACGCCGAAGCTGATAAGAAGGAGAAGGAACGCATTGACAAGCTGAACCAGGCTGACTCAATGATATTCACTACCGAAAATCAGTTGAAAGAACTTGGCGATAAGCTGCCTGCTGACAAGAAGGCTCCTATCGAAGCTGCTCTGCAGAAACTGAAAGATGCTCACAAGGCTCAGGATTTGGCTGCCATCGACAGCGCCATGGCCGAACTGAACACTGCTTTCCAGGCTGCCAGCGCTGAGATGTATGCACAGACTGGTGCTCAGGGTGGTGCACAACAAGGTGCCGGTTTCCAAGGTGGTGCTAACGCCGGACAAGGAAACGCTCAGAACAACGGCAAACAGGGCGATAATGTTCAGGATGCTGATTTTGAGGAAGTCAAATAATTTCCGTCAGGTAGTTGTATAGCAAAATAGAAAAACGAGGCTATTTCAAGGGAACTTGAGATAGTCTCGTTTTTTTATTTAGGAGATGGTTATCTTATTCAATGTGAATTCGATATAAGATCAAATACAATCTATTAATAAATAGGAAGATAGCGATAAAGGTATTAAATTTATAGTACTCAATTATAACATTTAAACGATTACCGTTATGCTCTCTGAGTCTAACGTTACAGAGATTTATTGTATGGCCGATGATTTTTGCAAGGAATTTGCGTTGTAACAGGAAAAATATATGGTTGAAGATAAGAAACAGAAGCATCGCAACAAGCCTAACCGTATGAGTGTTGCTGAGATTATTCTTATCCTGTTCTACTTCGGTGATTTCTGCTGTTTCAGGCATTACTACAAGGAATATGTCTGTAAACATCTGTAGCACCTTTTTTCGCGTTAGGTTTCCTATAACCGTTTTGTGAAACAGGAGAAAGAAGTATTGCTTCCTGTGACTACTTTCATCAAAAAAGTAGTGCCGGGAACTTGTACGGGCATCAGTATTGTAGACTCCACTCCTTTATGTGTTTGTTGTAACCACAGAATCCTTATTCATAAGACATTTGAGGGACTTATCGAGTGTGGAAAATGTTCCATGGGATGGTTCTTCGGGCTCAAGTTACGTTTGTTGACTATCGCATCATACTGTTTTTTTGAAAAGGCCTCCGCCATTTATGTAATTTTTGTCAATGACGGGTAACTCAATAATTTTGGTGAATTATTACGGATAAAAGTAGTGTAGATATTGAGATTTTTTTATTAATTTTGTATCTGTAAGGACTTGTAATGGAAATGCTGAAGACACATTGTACGTAATAAGACATAGGCATAGTGCTCATTTCTTGTTATACATTACATTTAATTAAAGTATATGGTATCGAGCAGATTACCGTGTGTTGGATGTGTTTGTATTCTATCATTTTTTAAGGATGAGTAAAGGTAAGATACCTACATGCTCTTTTATAAAGTTTAATGATAATCACTGAATTTTCGAAAGTGTGTGTATTTTGAGTATGCTTCGCTAATAATGGCGAAATAATTGGTATAGACTTTTGTACAATAAACTTTATTGTGGCATTCAAAGATGTTAGGATTAGAGTTATGGTTACAAATCCTCCGACGAACATAGAAGCAATATTTATAGAGGAAAGTTTGAATAAAGAGACAGAACTCAATTTGTTAATACGTTAACTTATTAATTTTTTTATTATGAATTCACTAGATTATGTCCTTGTTGCCCTGAAACTCAAATACGGGCAATCGCTTTTAGCTATGCAAATGCAGAAGGGGGCTCATTTCTTGTATGATGATGATTGTGACTGGGATAGCAAAGGAAATGCAATGGGCGATTAAAAACGATTTTATCTTAAATTGAAAGGTTTACAGTATACTTGTAGTGAGAATTTAATAAATTGATACTAAGGGTATTGCTGTAACTATTAAACTGCTAATTTTTTTATATCAAAATTTGTGAAGCTATGAAAACAGGAAAGAAAATGCTTTTTATACTTGTATTATTGGGGGTATTCATTGGATGTTCTTCGGAGGATGACGCCAAACAACCGGAATTACCTGTTGAAGATCTGACAGAAGAGGAGATAGAAACCATGTGTGAAAAAACATGGAATGAAGTAGATAACCTTATAGGAGAAAAATTCCTATCGTCGAATAGCCCTTTGGAACTAGAACCCTACTTCAGTGAAATCAAGAAAATGGATTATGTGGAAGATGTGTTTTGTACCGAGACATCTGTTGTTATATTGCTTAAAAATGGTAATGCATGGAGTTGGATGGTAAAAGATAATATGCCTGCGGGAGACATGGAGGATGTCGATGCTACAGATGTACTAAATGCGACCTCCAACGCCACATACAGTTCCCGCTCTTCTAGGACAGGAAATGTAGTAAGCCGTTCATCTATTTTAGACCACATATCTCGTCGTCCTGATGGAGAGAAGTTGCAAATACTCATTTTCGACCAAACAACGTTAAACGAAAAGATTTGGTTTGGATCCGTCGGGAGTAGGTTTCAAGTATTGAAAGAGGCACTTGAAGACAAAGGCGCTGAGGTGACATTTAAAACTACCAATTACGGACTTGACGATCTTGACAAATACGACCTTTGTCTGCTTCACACGTATGGAGAATATATTAACTCTTATACGTCTGAGGAGAATGTATTTAAGCAACATCGTATTCTTACCAGCATGGAAGTATCCAAGCTATCATATAATTGTGCAACCATAAAGGAAATGCGGAATGGCGAATTGACAAAGCAACGCTATTATACGATATCAGAAAATGAGGTTAAATCGAAATATAGTGGAAAGTTCAAGAATAGAGGAACATTTCTTTTTGTTGATGCATGTGAAAGTTTAGGGGGTGATCACAATCTTGCCAAAGCTTTTATCGATTGTGGTGCAAGCGGATATATAGGCTATACAAACGCAATATCTACATCAAAATGTATAAAGGCAGCAGAAAGTTTCTTTCTATCATTACTCAATGATAGTACAATCAGCGAAGCTTATGCTGCCATACCAGATGAGTACACATATATGAAGTCATACCAGGATGATGAAACCAAGGAAACCATAACCAGCAACACTCAAATGGAGTATGAGTTTGCTTCTGATGAAGTAAAATTTTATTGCTATGGTCATGTGTGCCCCATGGGAGAGCATCCACACTTAATTGATATGGGTGATGGCATAAAGTGGTCATGTTGCAATATTGGTGCTTCAGATCCATACAGTGCTGGAAATTATTATTCATGGGGTGAAACTAATACTAAGAGTCAATATTCTATATATGATAATGAAGAGTACAAGACGGGAGGGTACAGCTATGGTAACGACATTGCCTGCTCAGAACATGATGTGGCATGGGTGACATCTAATCATACACTTAGAATGCCTTCGCGCAGTGAATTCGAGTCATTAGTTGCCAATTGTGATGTTACATGGGTAGATTATGGTAGTTATGGTGGGGTAATCCTGACAAGTAAGCTGAATGGAAATAAATTGTTTATAAGTGCCGGTGGTTGGATCTATGAAGGAGATGAATATGGGCGAGGTGACTCCGGCATTCTGTGGGCGGCAAACAGAGCAAATGGTTATATGGGGTATTTCATGCAAATCATGTACAACGGCGGTCATCCTAAGGCACACGTTTCATATAGCAGATGGAGTGGGCACAATGTAAGAGGGGTTGCTGTCTCGAATGATTAGGGAGGTCTTGTAAATACTATAAAATTAGCCAATTAATTCGTAACACTTCGTGTATAAATTAGTTGGCTAATTTTGTTCTATCTACTAATATCCCTTATTAGGGGTATTTACTGAATATTCCAACTTATTCAGATATTATGATAAAAAGTTGTTTATAAATAAATATGGTGAAAGTGATTCCCTTTTGTAATCGGGGAAACGTTTGAGTCAGATTTTCCCCAAAATCTTATCCATTACCCAGTTGGTCAACGTTGCACTCTCACCGTCGCAAGTACATTCTCCTTTGCCCAGCAGGTGGTCTACTACGGCTTGGATAAGCGGTTGTTGTACATAGGTCGGGTTTTCTACGAAGATTTCTTCACGCCCTCTTTCGGTGTGCAAGGCAATGGGGTCGTAGGTGAAAACAGAGAAGCAAATCATGCCTTTATCGCCAATGATTTCAATACGGTCTTCACGTGCAGAGTCGTGGGCAACAAAGCACCACGAGCCACTACCGACCAATCCGCTGTCAAACTGGAAACAGGCACTGATGGTATCTTCTGCTTGGTAGAGTCCGCCGCGATTACTCTTATATCCACTGGCTTCGAGTATGCAGCCGAATATTTCCTGAAGTAAGTCAAGTTGGTGTGGAGCCAAGTCGTAGAAGTATCCGCCTCCTGCTATGTCGGGTTGTACGCGCCAGGGTAGTTTTTCTTTGTTGTAGTCCAAGTAGCGTGGAGGTTGTGCAAAACGTATCTGTATGTTGATGACGTTGCCGATAGCTCCTTCCTCGACCAGTGATTTCACTTTTTGGAAGTAGGGCAGATAACGGCGGTAGTAGGCAACAAAACAAGGTACACCGGTTTCGTGCGAGATGCGGTTGATACGGCAACACTCTTCGTAGGTCACGGCCATGGGCTTTTCTATGTAGACCGGTTTCCCTGCCTTCATGGACATGATGGCATAAGTGGCGTGTGAGGAAGGAGGGGTAGCTATATATACAGCGTTGACGTCTTCGTCATCAATCAGTTCTTGTGCGTCATTATACCATTTGGGTATTCCTCGTTCTTGTGCATAAGTCTTGGCTTTTTCCAAGTTGCGGCTCATTACAGCCACCACTTCCGAGTTCTCAATTTTCTGGAATGCGGGGCCGCTTTTGTATTTGGTCACTTCACCGCAGCCGATGAATCCCCATTTTATGCGTTCTTTTTCCATAATTGTTCCTTTCCTGGTTAAAATCAAGTTTATAATGTTCCTCCCCTCTGTGAATGTGGCAGATTATTCGTCGTCGTCGCTGTCAAAGTCGAAGTCAAAATCAAAGTCGTCCATAAATTCGGGCGTGGTGAATTCTTCCAGGCTTCTGCGGTCTTTCTTTGTCGGGCGGCCAGTACCTTTGGCACGGTTGACGAAACCACTGATACGGCTCATTTCGAGCAATTCGTATTGGTCGGGTGTCGTGACGTTTTCCATCATTTCAGACACGAGCTTGGCTCCTACGCGCTTCTCAATGGGTTGAAGCACTTTGAAAGAGTAGGTTACGGGAGGCTTCCTGACTTGTATCACATCGCCAGGTTTTACGGTGCGGGCTGCCTTGGCTTGTGCGCCGTTAATGCTGACACGTCCTTTCTTGCAGGCTTCGGCGGCGATGGTTCGTGTCTTGAATATGCGTACAGCCCACATCCACTTGTCTATTCTTGCTTCGCTCATTTTTTGTTGAATTGGTTCATGGTGATATCAATACCTGCCAGGCAGAAACTTTTTACAATTTCGCCGGCCATGTCAAGGCGTTCGGGCAGTATTTTCCAGTCTTCGTCTGAGAAGTGGCCCAATACATAGTCCACTTGTGCGCCTTTGGGAAAGTCATTGCCAATGCCAAAGCGCAAGCGTGCATAGTTCTGTGTGCCCAGAGTTGCTGCAATATGCTTCAGTCCATTATGTCCGGCGTCGCTGCCTTTTCCTTTCAGGCGCAGTGCACCTACCGGGAGCGCCAAGTCGTCTACTACAATCAGTAGGTTTTCGATACCGATGTTCTCTTTCTGCATCCAGTATCTTACGGCATTTCCGCTAAGGTTCATGTAGGTAGATGGTTTGAGCAGAAGCAATTGTTTGCCTTTGATGGATAGGGTAGTGGTGAATCCGTATCGTCCGTCTTTAAAAGTTGCTCCGGCAGCTTTGGCCAGGTTGTCTACTACCATGAAACCAATGTTATGGCGTGTTTCGTGGTATTCGGGGCCAATGTTACCCAGTCCTACTATCAGATATTTCATATATACGTATTGGTTTAGTAGAAATTGGTTCCTGTTGTTTGTTTATGCTGCATCGTGTTGATGATTTAGTTTCTTGTATGCAGCATTTGATTGGATTTATAAACAGAAACGCGGATTATCGCAGCGTTCCGCGGATATGAAATCTGCGTCGTCTGCGTTAATCCGCGTCTGGTTAATATGTCTTCGTAACGAAGTTGTTTGCCTGATATTAGTTGTTAGCGGCAGCAGCACCTCTGGCGGCACGTGTCAGCTTAACAGCGCAAACCACAGCTTCTTTGGCATTCAGCAGTTCCAAGCCTTCGAAGTTCAGTTCGCCAACCTTAATTGTTTTTCCCAGACCGAGGTGAGAAACGTTAACAATCAGTTTTTCAGGAATAACGTTGTAGAGAGCTTTAACTTTCAGTTTACGCATCTGGAGAGACAGCTTACCACCGGCTTTCACACCTTCTGCCAAACCTTCAAGCTGAACAGGTACTTCCATTACGATAGGTTTAGCTTCATCAATCTGATAGAAGTCAACGTGCAGGATAGTATCTTTAACAGGGTGGAATTGGATATCCTTCATGATAGCGTTTACTTTCTTGCCATCGATAATCAGGTCAACAACGTAGATGTGGGGAGTGTATACCAAGTTGCGGAGACCTTCAGCAGGTACAGTGAAGTGTACGTTTTCACCACCACCATAAAGTACGCAGGGTACACCGTTGTCTTTGCGGATTGCTTTCAAAGCTCTTGCTTGTTCCGAAGAACGTTCTGCAATGGTTCTTGCAGTTCCTTTTACTTCAATTGATTTCATTTCTTTGATTTTTTTTGTGTTACTCTAAATTAAGTAGATTCTCTGTTTGCTTAATTCACCATCACACTGCGTGGCTTGCCACACGATGTTGCAAAAAAGCGGTGCAAAAGTACTGCTTCTTTTTGAATTATAAAAGGTTTGATTGCTTAAAAATCAATATCTATCTTAATATCGTTGTTGAGAGATGTATTTTGCGCATCCTCTGAGGCTTCAGAAGCGGTTTGGGGAGCTTCGTGTTCTGTGTCTTCCTTGCGGCTGACGGCAGGTCCGTCTTTTTCTTCAATGAAAGAGATGGCTTGTCTAAGGCCGTTCATGAATTTTTCGAAATCCTCTTTATAAAGGAATATTTTGTGCTTCTCAAAGCTGACTTGCGAGTCTTCGCCTTCACCCATGATTACTTTCTTGCTTTCGGTGATGGCCAGGAACATTTCATCTCTTCTGCTCTTCTTTACATCTAAATAGTAGATTCGTTTGCCTGCCTTAATGGATTGAGAATATACAATCTCTTTATCGTTCATATCCAATCCGTTTTTCTTCTTTTGTTCTTCCATTTTAATATAGTTGTTTTTTGTTTTCTTCCTGTTTTCAGTTGTTTTTATCAAGTAGCAGTCTGAGCATTTTCAATAAGCTTATCAAGGGCAAACTTTTCCTCGATTCAGTGGCCTCGTCGATGCTTCTCGGGTTCAAAATTGACGATTTTTTTTTAACTGTCAAAAGAAAAATCAGGGATAATACATATCTACATTAAAAAATGTGATGTTTTTGGTGTAAACTCATTAAAAATATCTACTTTTGCACTCGTTAAACAATAACATTTACTTAGAATTATGATTAACAGAGTTCTTATTCGTCTTAAGATTATACAGATTGTATATGCTTATTATCAGAACGGAAGTAAAAATTTAGACTCAGCGGAGAAAGAATTGTTTTATAGCCTTTCAAAGGCTTACGACCTTTACAATTACTTGCTGATGCTGATGATTGCGTTGACGAATTATGCGCAGAAGCGCATTGATGCGGCTAAGGCCAAGCTGTCGCCTACCGAAGAGGATTTGAATCCCAACACCAAGTTTGTAGAAAACAAGTTTATTGCCCAGCTGGAGGTTAATAAGCAACTGATGGATTTTGTGGCAAACCAAAAGCGTACCTGGGCCAATGATGAAGATTTCTTGAAAGCTTTGTTCGAGAAAATTTCAGCTTCGGATATTTATAAGGAATATATGGCAGCTTCTGACAGTTCGTATGATGCAGATCGTGAACTCTGGAGAAAACTCTATAAGACTTTTATCTTTAATAATGAAGAGCTGGATGCCTTGCTTGAGGATCAAAGCTTGTATTGGAATGACGATAAGGAAATCGTTGATACCTTCGTTTTAAAGACTATCAAGCGCTTTGATGAGAAAAACGGAGCCGACCAACCTCTGCTTCCTGAGTTTAAGGATGATGAAGACCAGGAGTTTGCCCGTCGCCTTTTCCGTCGCTCTATTTTGAACTGTGACTATTACCGTCACCTGATAAGCGAGAATACTCGTAATTGGGATTTGGACCGTGTAGCTTTTATGGATGTCATCATTATGCAGTGTGCGCTGGCTGAGATTTTGAGTTTCCCCAATATTCCCATAAGCGTATCATTGAACGAGTATGTGGATATTGCAAAGGTGTACAGTACCAACAAGAGTGGCAGTTTTGTCAACGGAACTTTGGACGGAATAGTTAAGGTATTGAAAAAAGAAGGTAAGTTAACTAAAAACTGATACCTTTGTTGAGGTATTAAAACTAAAAAGACTGTATTATATGAATTTAATGACTGTGTTTTTTCTGCAGGCTGCCCCTGCTGCAGCTCCCAATGGTAGCATGATGTGGATTATGTTGATAGCCATGTTTGTTATCATGTATTTCTTTATGATTCGTCCGCAAAACAAGAAGCAAAAGGAGATAGCCAACTTCCGCAAATCGCTTCAGGTTAATCAGAAGGTTATCACAGCTGGTGGTATTCATGGCGTAATCAAGGAAATCAACGATAACGACGTGATTCTGGAGATTGCTTCCAACGTAAAAATCCGTATTGACAAGAATTCTATTTTTGCTGCTGCTGCCGATGCCAACGGAGCTCAGGCTGCGAAATAACAATAGACAGAACCGTAATCTGACGATGGCTTGATTGCCTTGTTCATGAAAATGTTTGCTCATGTTTAGAGGTAGGAATATAAGCTATATTTGCAAGAGAATAAATAGAAAAATGAAGGACTTTCTGCTTAGTGATAAGAGCAGGGAGTTCTTTGTTTTTTTATTCTTCTTCTTTGTGGCAGGAGGATTCTGGCTGTTGCAGACGCTGAACAATGACTATGAGACGGAGTTTGTGGTACCTGTTCGTCTCAAAGGAGTACCCGAAAATGTGGTGGTGACGTCCGAGCCGGTGTCGGAAATACATATCAGGGTACAGGACAAGGGTACGGTATTGCTGAATTATATGCTTGGCAAGAGTTTTTTCCCTGTTACGCTGAACTTCGAAGAAAGCGGACAGAGCAATCGGATTAAGGTTGGAAGAGTTCAGTTTGAAAAGAAAGTCACAAGCCAACTGAATACTTCCACCCGTTTGTTGGCCATTACTCCTGATACGCTTGAATATATCTATTCCACGGGGAAAGGTAAACAGGTACCGGTAAGATTGCGTGGAAATGTAGGAGCCGGCCAGCAATATTATTTGTCAGATACGATATTTACACCTGATTCAGTGACGGTCTATGCGCCGGCTGAAGTGCTTGATACCATAACGGCTGCTTATACCCAGTGGCTTTTTCTTGAAAACGTGACCGATACTATAGAAAGGCATGTTTATCTGGATGCTCCTAAGGGCGCCAAGTTTGTGCCAACCTCAACCAAGGTTACATTGCCGGTCGATATCTACACGGAGAAGACGGTAGAAGTACCCTTGCATGGCATTAACTTCCCGGCCGACAAGGCTTTGCGCGCTTTCCCTTCTAAGGTACAGGTAACTTTCCAGGTAGGTATGGGACGCTTTAGGCAAATTGATGCTTCTGACTTCCACATTGTTGTATCCTACGAAGAGCTGCTTCAACTGGGAACAGAAAAATACAAAGTGAAGTTGAGAAAAATCCCTGAGGGAGTCAGCAAGATTCGTTTCAATCCTGAGCAGATAGATTTCCTGATAGAACAAATCCCTTTGAGTTATGACTAAGAAGATTGGCCTGACCGGTGGCATAGGCAGTGGCAAAAGTGTAGTGTCTCGTTTGTTGGAGGTAATGGGCGTTCCCGTCTATATTTCGGATGTAGAGACCAAACGGCTGATGCTGACGGACGAAGGCATCAGGCAGGGGCTTATTGCTTTGTTGGGACCAGATGTGTATCTGGATGGTTCGCTCAACAAACCCATGCTGGCTGCTTATCTGTTTAGTGGTCCTGAGCAGGCTGCCCGTATCAATTCCATTGTTCATCCGCGTGTAAAAGAAGACTTCCGTCGTTGGACAGCTTGTCATGCAGGGTGTGAGTTGGTAGGCATAGAGTCTGCCATTCTGATAGAGGCCGGTTTCGCTTCGGAGGTAGACAGTGTAGTGATGGTATACGCTCCCGAGGAAGTGCGCATTGCGCGTGCCATGCTGCGCGACGGTGCCTCGCGCAGTCAGATAGAAGCAAGGGTGCGCAGCCAGATGGATGACGAGCGAAAGAAAGCGCAGGCCGACTGTGTAATTGTGAACGATGGTAAAACTCCATTAATTCCACAGGTTTTAAGTCTAATCTCTTCGCTATCTCAAAATATTCCTTACCTTTGCCCGTCAAATAAATAATCGGGGTCGTACAGTAGGCAGAGAGTTCTGTTGTTATTTCCAGCCCGCTGTAGGTCTCCTAATCAATAACCATTAATAAATTGTTATACTGATATGCTGAAGACTATTTTGTCTATCTCCGGTAAACCGGGGTTGTATAAACTCGTTTCTCAGGGAAAGAATATGCTCATTGTTGAGTCGCTGATTGATAAGAAACGTTGTCCTTCCTACGGAAACGATAAGATAATCTCATTGGGCGATATTGCCATGTACACTGATGCCGATGACATTCCTTTGAGAGAAGTGTTTGCTTCCATGAAGAAAAAAGAGAACGGTGCGGCTGTGGCTCTCGACGTGAAGAAAGCTTCATCTGCTGAGCTTTATGATTATCTGGGACAGGTGTTGCCCAACTTTGACCGCGACCGTGTTCATGCTTCAGATATCAAGAAGCTGATTTCATGGTACAATCTTCTGGTGGCCAACGGACTGACTGACTTTGAAGAAGAACAGGCTGAAGTCGAAGAAGCCAAGACTGAAGAATAAGGCAGGCAGATCAACAGTGTCTATGCACTGTGACTGATAATATAAAAAGGAAGAGAACAGCAAGAAAAGCATTGATTGGCTTTCCTGTCGTTTTCTTCCTTTTCTTGTTTTTTACCTTATGGTAAGTGTTTCATTAACCTGAGGCTGTGAAATGTGCTTCACATGAAAGTCTGCAAATACAAAACTTGGAGGCATTTGTCAAAAAGTGGCACGACGAGGAAAGGGTGAATGGAGAAAATAAGGTTTCAACGGCGGAAGAAACAGTTATCAGGGTGAAGTTTCACCATTAGGTGTTGAAAATGAACGTGTTGGTGTGAACGATGTAGGTGAAGAAACAGATGTTACTATGTGAGTGAAAGATGTATGTTTCACTGCATATCGCCGATAATCAATCGCCTGAAACTGCTGTGAAGGCGTGAAACTTGTTATGGGAAAATACATCTTCTACGGGTGTGAAACTTCGATGAAATGGGCTTTTTTTGATAGTGATAGATAAAAGGAGGTGGTGATGTTTCACCCAAGAGGTGGACAGTTCGCGTAAAAGTCGGTTTACCTTCTGCTGCCCCAAGAGGGACTTGGCGTGTGTAAACAGGGACTTTAGCCGGCTAAAGAGAGTGGTTACGGAGCTGAAGAGGGACTTGACGAAACGCAGCAGTAAGTGTGAGCTGATGCAGCCGTATGCGTAAGCCAATGCAGCCGTATGTATCAAACTGTAGACACGCATGTGTTTTCAAGAAAAGCTTATAGGTTATGTCAGCAGTGGACTGTCTCCATGTCAGCAGTCCACTGCTATCGTATTGGGAGTTAACTGCTACCATGCTGGCAGTCCACTGCTATCGTGCTGGGAGTTAACTGCTATCATGCAGAGTGCCGCTATATGTTTCGGGCTTAGGTAGCGGTGCTCATTTTGCCTGCTCCGCTTGTTGCTTCACTTTCTTTTTAGCGGGTTGCTTGGCTGCCGGCTCTGCATGATACTGTGTTGTATATTCCTTGCATAACATTTTCAGGCCGCATTCGTCGCATTTCGGGTTGCGGGCCAGGCATACATAACGGCCGTGCAGGATGAGCCAGTGGTGGGCTATCGGAATGTCGGCTTCGGGAATGTTCTTCATTAATTCCTTTTCCACACTAAGCGGCGTGGTGCAGCGTTCCGACACCAGTCCCAGTCGGTGGCTGACACGGAACACATGTGTGTCTACCGCCATGGCAGCCTTGTTGAATACGACGGACTGGATGACGTTGGCCGTCTTGCGACCCACTCCCGGCAGTCGGGTCAGCTCTTCCAGTGTGCCGGGTACCTGACTGCCAAACTCTTCTACCAGCATGCGTGCCATGCCGGCCAGGTGCTTGGCCTTGTTGTTGGGGTAGGACACGCTGCGTATGTATTCGAATATTACTTCCGGGCTGGCAGCAGCCAGTGCCTCAGGGGTAGGAAAGTCGCGGAAGAGGGCAGGGGTAATCATATTGACCCGCTTATCGGTACACTGCGCCGACAGGATGACAGCTATCAGCAACTGAAACGGATTCTCGTAATGCAGTTCCGTTTCGGCTATCGGGCGGTTGATTCTGAACCAATCCAATATCTGTTCGTATCGTTCTTTTTTTCTCATCTTCGTCGAAAGAGTATGTTATCTGAGTTTATTCTTATGGTAGTGTGGAGCTACTTTTAGGTTGAAGTAGAGCATGGAGACCACTGTCAGGCATGCACCAAACAGGTAGGCTCTGGAGAAGGTACTGACTTCGGCAATGTATCCGCCTGCCAGCATGCCGATGCCAATGCCTACGTCCCATGAAGTCAGGTAGGTCGAAGTAGCTGTACCGCGCTGGCTGTTGGGAGCCAGGTTGACAAACAGGGTGTTATAGGCCGGGAACATGGTGCCGAAACCGACACCCAGCAGCAAGGCTATGGTGAAGAATATCACTGTGCAGGCTTCACTGTTCCAACGTATGATGTAGACGCACGAGGCCAGCAGGAAGAAGCTGAACACCACCAGCACCAGTCCGGCCGAAATGACTTGCGTAATCTTGCCTCTATCGACCAGCCTGCCCGAGAACAGGCGCGACACTGCCATACCCAGTGCCATGAAGGTGAAGAAGAAGCCCGTGGAAGCGTCGATATTTATCTGGCGTGCATACATGGCCACGTAGTTGGTGGTCATGCCGTAAGGGATGGACAGCAGCAACAGGCTAAGGCCGGCCGGCAGTCCTTTCAGCAAGATGAAGCGGTCCAGTGAGATGGGGTCGCGCTTTACCGGTGGCTTATAAGGTGTCTTGACCAGCGATGCGCACAGGAAGCCGGCCAGACACGAACCCAGTGAGCAGCAGAATATCACCGTGTAGCTCATACCAGCGTCGTGCAGGAACAGGCCCGTCATAGGTCCAATGGACATGGCTATGTTGTTGGCCAGCCCGTAGTAGCCCAGACCTTCGCCACGACGCGAGGAGGGCATGATGTCGATGACCACCGTATTGCCGCCTACCGTTACCATACCAAACGATACGCCGTGGACAATGCGCAAGGCTATGAACAGCGTCAGCGTGCCTGCCAGCAGATAGCCACCGAAGATGGCCGTAAAGATGAAGTAGGCCAGCAGGTAGAGCGGCTTGCGTGCGAAGGTGTCGAGCAGGTAGCCCGAGAAGGGACGGATGCACAGGGCGGCGATGGTGTAGCAGGACAGCACCAGACCCATCGTGAACTTATCGGCTCCGAATACTTCGGTCAGGTAGAAAGGGAGCACCGGCATCATCAGCCAGAAGCCAAAGTAGAGCAGGAAGTTGGCTACCAGTATGAAGCAATAGCTGCGGGTTACAAGACGATCTTTCATATCTTTTCAATCCTTTCTTTGATGCTCGGCAGGCGAGGGGCATGATCTGCGGCCCGCCTGTGCCGGGTGGATGGTATAGAAAAGGGGGCATGCCGCATTCCGTGCACTCCCCCTTTCTTATCTATGGCTTGTTTTTGTTTGTTTATCTCTGCATGTCTTTGTAGGCGTGCTTAGTAGGCTGCTTCAAATTCTTTCAGGAAACGGGTATCGTTTTCCGAGAACAGGCGCAGGTCGTTGACGCGGTACTTCAGGTTGGTGATGCGTTCAATACCCATGCCGAGTGCATAGCCGCTGTAGATCTTGCTGTCTATGCCGCATGCCTCCAGAACGTTGGGGTCCACCATGCCGCAACCCAGGATTTCCACCCAGCCGGTACCTTTGCAGAAGGGGCATCCCTTGCCGCCGCAGATGTTGCAGCTGATGTCCATTTCGGCACTGGGTTCGGTGAAGGGGAAGTACGACGGGCGCAGGCGGATTTGCGTGTCGCTGCCAAACATTTCCTTGGCAAACAGCAGCAGCACCTGCTTCAGGTCGGTGAACGATACGTTCTTGTCGATATAGAGGGCTTCTACCTGGTGGAAGAAGGCATGTGCGCGGTAGCTGATGGCTTCGTTGCGGTATACACGGCCCGGGCAGATGATGCGGATGGGCGGTTGGGTCTGTTCCATGGTGCGTACCTGTACGGAGCTGGTGTGTGAGCGCAGGATGATGTTCTTGGTCACGTCGCCGGGGTTGACATCTACGAAGAACGTGTCTTGCATGTCGCGTGCCGGATGGTCGGCGGCAAAGTTCAGTTTGGTGTACACGTGCAAGTCATCTTCCACCTCAGGACCGTCGGCAATGCTGAAGCCCATGCGGGCAAAGATGTCGATGATTTCGTTGCGGACAATGGACAACGGATGGCGTGTGCCCAGGTTTATGGGGTAGGCCGAGCGTGTCAGGTCCAGGTCGTCGCAACCAGTGTCCTGGCTTTCAAACTGCTCTTTCAGTGCGTTGATTTTCTCTTGTGCCTTGTTCTTCAGTTCATTCAGTTTCATGCCCACTTCTTTCTTCTGTTCGGCGGGCACGCTGCGGAAGTCGGTCATCAGTTCGTTGATGGCACCCTTCTTGCTGAGGTACTTGATGCGCAGGGATTCAATCTCTTCAGCGCTGGAAGCTTGCAGCGTTTCAATTTCTTTGAGAAGTTGTTCGATTTTATCTATCATGATTCTTTCTGTTTTAATCCCGATGGTGTGGTGTCAGGCCTTTGTTGTAGCCACGACGGTGCAAAGATAGTGTTTATTCGTCATAATCAATCTTCTTTTGCCCACAAAATATCGGCTTCGTTGGGTGTTAACTCTTTTCTCGTTGGGAGTTAATACCTATCGAGTGAGGTATCAAAACGGGCTTACCATATATAAACCTATTTATTAGACGCGGATTGTGCGGGTAAAGCAGATTTCTTTATTATCTAATCCGCTTTACCCGCGTCTAAAAGATAAGGATAGTTCGTTTTGATACCCCTCTTGGCATGCGCTGCTCAGAGCCGGCACTTGTAGAGCCTGGCCATAGCCTTTTGATACTGATTTTCAAGTTGGAGCAGGTTGGTGCGGCTCTGATAGAGGGTGGATACTTCCACGAAGTACTCTATCATGCTGATTTGTCCGCCATCCAGTGCCTGACGCAGGAGAGTGAGGTCCTGCTGGCGGTTGAAGGTTTCCTCGTATTCGCGGATGGACGATTGCAGCGTGCGGGCTTCTTCATAGAGCTGCCACAGGGCGGAAGAGGCCTTCAGACGGGCGTCTTCCCTCAGAAAGTCGGTACTGATGGCCTGTGTGCGGGCTGCCTTTACCTTACCCCGGTTTTCAAAGAGGGGGAAGGAGAAGCCCACCACGATACCGTTGAGCGGATGTCCCGACTCCGTGTTGCGCCGATAGCCCAGCTCAAGTTGCGGCAGCCAGCCTTGGCGGCTTACCGACAGTTGCCTGCGAGCAGCTTCGCTCTGGCTCTCCAAGGCTTGCAGGGCCGGACTGGCGGCCAGCAGCTCGTCACACAGCTGGCTGAAGTTTTCGGGCAGGGGCATGTCGGGGTACGAGGTCAGTCCCAGTGCCTCCACCGTAGGCGTAGGATTGCCGGGCAGCGGACGGCCGGCAGTCAGGGGCATGTCGGCATTCAGTGCCTGTAGCTGGCGCATCCGGCTCTCTATGGCATTGCGGTTGAGCCGCGCCTCTGTCCTTACATTCAGCAACTCCAGGTTTATCTTGTTTGTCTCCAGGGCATTGGCGTCGCCCGTTTCCAGGCGTCGGCCGTAGTATTCGGCCATGTCTTCGGCATTCTTCAGGCGCTCGTCCAGCAGTTGCTGTTGCTTGCCCAGCATGATGAGGTCGAGGCACAGCTCCTTGGCCTGTAGGAGCAGTGTCTGGCGGAAGTCAGCCGCCTGCGCATCGAGCTGACTGCCCAAAGAGCGGTTTAGCTTGTTGCGCCCTGCATAGAGGGTGGGGAAGTCGAAGCTCTGCGAAACGACCATTTCGCCTACCGTGATGTCCTTGTCCTTCGAGTCCCACAGGTGCGCATAGCTCAGCGTAGGATTGGGCAGGTTGTTGCTGGCACGGTTCTCCAGCTTCTGGGCATCGGTCTGCTGGGCATTGGCACGCAGCTCGCGGTTGTTGGTTTCTATCTGGCCCAGGATGGCTTGAATAGCCTCTCCCTGCCCCTGTCCCCATACAGTGAGGCAGGGAAGCAGGCAGAAGGCCAGGGTTATGAATAGTGAATCTTTGGTTTTCATTGTTTGTCCTTATTATGTATGAGTAAGTAGACGATGGGGATGATAAAGCCGTTGAGGCCGGTAGACGTCAGCAGACCGCCTAGTATGACCTTGGCCATGGGGCTCTGTATCTCGTTGCCCGAGAGGTCGCCGCCCAGGGCCAGCGGAATGAGGGCCAAGGCACTGCTGAGTGCCGTCATCAGGATGGGGTTCAAGCGGTCGAGCGAACCTTGCATTACGCTGGCATACACCGAGTAGCCCTCCTCGCGTTGCAGATGGTTGTAGTGGCTGATGAGCAACATACCATTGCGGGTGGCAATGCCGAACAAGGAGATGAAACCGATGATGGCCGGTATGCTGACCTCGCCCGTGGTAAACAGCAGCACAAACACGCCACCTATCAGCGCCAGCGGCAGGTTGATGAGCACGATGGCACTCTCGCGGACGTTGTGGAATTCATAGTAAAGCAGCAGGAAGATGACCATGATGCTGAGCAGCGAGGTCAGCATCAGCGTGCGGCTGGCTGCCTGCTCACTCTCGAACTGTCCGCCGTATTCCACATGGTAGCCCTCGGGCAGGGTTATCTCGCTGTCTATGCGTTGACTGATGTCGTTGACCACGGAGCGCAGGTCGCGGTCGGCCACGTTGGCCGAGATGACAATCTTGCGCTTCACGTTCTCGCGGCTTATGCTGTTGGGGCCCATAGACGAGCGTATCTCGGCCACGTAGCTCAGGGGAACCTTCTGCCCGTCGGCCGTGTCTATCATGAGGTCTTGCAGCTTGGAGGCCTCGTCGTGTAAGTCGTGGCGCACCCGCACCACCAGGTCGAAGCTCTTGCCCTTCTCGAATACCTGCGACACGGTCTCTCCGGCCAGACAGGCATTGACGAACTCGGAGAACTGGGGCAGCGTGATGCCATACTTGGCCAGCATCTCGCGCCGGGGTTTGATGACCAGCTGCGGACGTTCTATCTGCTGCTCCACGGTGAGGTCGGCTACTCCGGGCACGTCGGCAATGGCTGCCTTTATCTCGTTGCCCAGCATGAACATGAGGTTCAAGTCGTCGCCAAAGAGCTTGATGGCGATGTTGGCCTTCGTACCGCTCAGCATGGCGTCAATGCGGTGGCTGATGGGCTGGCCTATCTCGATGTTGGCACCGGCCAGTGTGCCCAGCTTCTCTCTGACCTCACGCACCACTTCGCTGCGCGGACGGTCTTTCAGCTCGAAGGGTGCTTCAATCTCCGAGCCGTTCACGCCCCGCGAATGTTCGTCCAGTTCGGCGCGACCCGTCTTGCGGGCTACCGTCTGAATCTCGGGTATGCTCAGCAGCAGTTCCTCGGCACGTCGGCCTATCTGGTCGCTCTCTTCCAGCGAAATGCCGGGCAGGGAGGAGATATTGATTGTGAACGAGCCTTCGTTGAACGACGGCAGGAACGAGCGGCCCAAGGTGAAGAAGCAGCCTAAGGCAATGAGGAAGATGACAATGGTGGAGGAGAGTACGGCACGTTTATGCTGTAAGGCTTTTTCAAGCAACTTGCCATAGCCTTCCTTCAACTTGCGGGCCACGACCGAATCGCCCCCAGAGACACTTCTGGAGGGGGTAGAGGCATCTTGCGAAACAGACACGTGTCTGTCGGACGAACACATACGTGTCTCTTCCCCCAACACTAACGTGTCTCTCTGCCCAACACTAACGTGTCTCTCTGCCGCACTTCCACCTTCCGGGTCAATAACCCCTTCGGTATGTATATCTTCTTTACTTTTTAGCAAGTACGAGCACAAGACGGGAGTCAGCGTCAGTGCCACCAGCGTGGAAGCAGCCAGGGCTGTGATGAAGGCAATGCCCAGCGGCACCAGCATGCGTCCCTCCATGCCGCTCAGGAAGAACAGGGGCACAAAGCTGACCACAATGATGAGAGTGGAGTTGAGGATAGGCATGCGCACTTCCTTGGAAGCATTGAACACTACCTGGAGCACGGGCAGTCGCCTTTCAGGTGGTAGCAGCCGGTTCTCGTGCAGGCGGCGGTAGACGTTTTCCACGTCTACAATGGCATCATCCACCAGCGACCCTATGGCGATGGCCAGACCGCCAAGGCTCATGGTGTTGATGGTCAGTCCCATGTAGTGTAGCACCACGATGGCGGCTATCAGCGACAGTGGAAGGGTGACGAGGGAGATAAGGGTAGTCCTGACGTTGGCCAGGAAGAGGAAGAGTACGATGACAACGAAGATACCACCCTCGATGAGCGACTTCTGCACGTTGCCTATGGAGCTTTCGATGAAGCGGCTTTGGCGGAAGATGTCGGTGCTGACATGTACGTCGGGCGGCAGGTTTTTCTTCAGGTCCTTCAGTGCCGCTTCCAGTTTGTCGGTCAGCTCCAGGGTGCTGGTGGCGGGCTGCTTGGTCACGGTGAGCAGCACGGCAGGTTTGCCCCGTTCGCTGGCTGTTCCAAGCTTGGGCACCTTGGCACCTATATGCACATCGGCTACGTCTTCCAGATAGATGGGAGTTGACGAGGATACGGGACTTGTTGTCTCGTTACCTGGTCCCTTGTCCACTTTCACCACTGCCCGTCCCAGCTCCTGTGCCTGTGTGGTGGAGAGCAGGCCGCGCACGATGTATTCGTTGCCATACTCGTAGAGTACGCCGCCGTTTGCATTGAGGTTCATGCCCCGCGTGGCACCGAGCACGTCGGCCAAGGTCACACCGTAATGGCGCATGCGTTCCGGGTCGAGCTGTATCTGGTATTCCTTGATGTCACCGCCCAGCACGGCCACCTGTGCCACGCCTCCTGTCGAGAGCAGGCGCGGACGGATGGTCCAGTCGGCCAGCGTGCGGAGGTCGAGCATGGAGGTCGAGTCAGCCGTGAGGCCCACTATCAGCATCTCGCCCAGGATGGACGACTGGGGACCCAGGGTAGGCTTGCCCACACCTGCGGGCAGGCTCTCACTGACAATGGCCAGCTTCTCGCTGACAATCTGTCGTGCCAGGTAGATGTCGGTGTCCCAGTCAAACTCCACCCATACCACGGAGAAACTGTGGGTGGACGATGAGCGTACGCGGCGCACGTGTGTGGCGCCATTCACGGCGGTTTCTATAGGGAAGGTGACGAGCTGTTCCACCTCTTCGGCAGCCAGTCCTCCCGCTTCGGTCATGACGACTACCGTGGGGGCTGTCAGGTCGGGAAACACGTCCACTTCCGTGTGTATGGCAGTATAAGTTCCGCCAATGAGCAACAGCATGGCGGCTATGAGTACCACGATGCGGTTGTGGAGGGAGAAGTGTATGATTTTGTTGAGCATGTTGGTTATAGTATTATAGTATGAAAGGAGGTATCAGCCCGTTTTGACGGGCTTCAGTAGGTAAAGTTCTCTACTTGCTAAGCCGGCTTGTACGGCTGCTACTGCTTTACCTCCTTTACGTACTTGTTGAGATTAGTGTTCATGACTATGTGCCGGTATTGCATTCGATGCCCCTGCCAGCTTCACCTGGTAGGCACCTTTTACTACTACCCGCTGTCCCGGTTCCAGTCCGCTGAGTATCTGCACGCGCTGGCCATTGTCGGCACCTGGGGTGACAAGCTGCTTGCGGTAGCACTCCTCATCCAGTTGAAGGTAGACGAAGTAGCTGCCTTGTTCCTCGGTCAGTGCCGTGCGGGGCAGACTGATGACACCCTCTTGTGTGCGGCCCAGCAGGTAGACCTCCACAAAGGAGCCGGGTATCATGTCTCCGCGGTTGTCGAACTCGAAGGTGATAGGCAGGTAGTGGCTGTTCTGGTCGGTGGCCTTGCCATACGACAGCAGGCGGCCGCCCAGGTCGGTCAGGGCATATACCTTATTATTATAGGGAGTACAGAAGTTGGCGGTGGCAATGGTTGGCAGGTCGCTATAGTAGCGCTCTGACACGTCGGCCTTGAGGTAGAGCTTGCGGTTCTGCGTGATGCTTACCAGCGGCTGACCCACCTGCACATAGTCGCCTTCCTTCACCAGCAGGCTCTTGATATATCCGGCTATGGGTGCGGTGATGGTCTGTCCGCCTTCCGAGTGGTTCTTGGCCACGGCTTCATAGCTGATACGGGCGTTCTCATACGCCTGTCGGGCCTGGGCAAACTCCTTCTCCGACACGATGCGGCTGCCCACCAGTGCTTTCATGCGCTCGTATTCTTTCTGCGCCACTTCGTAGGCCACACGTGCCTTCTGCACAGGGTCACCCTCGGCCATGTTCTGCGAGGAAAGCACCAGCAGGGGGCTGCCCTTGCTTACGCTCATGCCTTCGGTCACGTTCCTTTTGAACGACACCACGCCGGCCACTGAGGCCACCGCCATGCTCTCGTTGCCTTGTGCGGCCATCACCTGTCCGCTGGTCTTGATGACTTGCTGGAAGCTGCCAGCCTCTACGGTGCTTACTTCCACGCCGGCCGCCTGTGCCTTGGCGGGTGGCATTACGATTTCGTTGCTGCCTTCGGCGTGTGCACCTTCTGCATGCGCGTCGCCCTCGTGGTCGTGGCTGTGGCCTTCTTCTTCGCGGGCGTGTTGCTCGTGGTTGTGCCCTTCTTCGTGGGCATGCTGTTCGTGGTTATGGGCCTCGGTGGCATGGTCGTGTCCGTCGTGCCCGTGCTCGGACTTGCTGTTGCAGGAGCACAAGGCGCACAGGGCGATGGCTCCCATGAATATCATTTTCTTCATGATGTGTATGAATTGGTTATTAGCAGAAATGTAAGGGAAGTCCCTTGTGGGGACAAAGGTAACATGCCGGGGCATGCAACCCGGTTGCAAAGTGCACATATAGGCACCATGCAGTGCTTAGGAAAGCTGGGAGGGAGGTGCGCGAAGCCCTGTGGCACGGGATAGGTAGATGCCGTGCAGCGATTCTATGTAAAAAGAAAAATGTTGCTTGTTTTGCCTGTCGGGAGGCAGCAGAAGGCCTGCACAGAGGTCGTCCAGCAGGGGAATAGCCCATTGGAAGTCAGGTTGCAGGTCATTGTTGGAGGTAGAGGGAGCCAGTTGGAAAAAGTTGTCGCTCACGCAGCTGGCGTCCTGGCAGTTGTGATGCGGTTCGGTAGCGTCCGATTGCCGTTGCTCTGTAGGGGTGTAGTCGTTCTTCAGGCACATCAGTCCGCCTGCGTGATGATGATGGGGAATGACGGGAACCATCAGCGCAATGACGCTGACGAACAGTAGCAGATAAGTTATGTATCGTCTGTTCTTCATCCCTTTATCGTGTTTGGCTCAGATACCTTTATCGGTTAGCGAGGCAAATATAAGGAGAAATCATGATTTATCCGTATCTTTGCCCCTCATTTTTTTGACAGACAGATATGATTTCAGTAGACGGACTGGCCGTGGAGTTTGGCGGCACTACTTTATTCAGTGACATTTCCTTTGTGATTAACGAGAAAGACCGCATTGCCCTCATGGGTAAGAACGGGGCGGGCAAGAGTACCTTGCTGAAGATTCTGGCGGGCGTCAGACAGCCTACCCGGGGTAAGGTGTCGGTGCCCAAGGACTGCGTGGTGGCCTACCTGCCCCAGCACCTGATGACCGAAGACGGACGCACCGTCTTTGAAGAGACCTCACAGGCCTTTGCCCATCTGTACGAGATGGAGGCCGAGATAGACCGCTTGAACAAGGAGCTGGAGACGCGTACCGACTATGAGAGCGACAGCTACATGGAACTTATCGAACGCGTATCGGCCATGAGCGAGAAGTTCTATGCCATCGATGCCACCAACTACGAGGAAGATGTGGAGAAGACTCTGTTGGGTCTGGGCTTTGTGCGCGACGACTTCAATCGTCCTACCAGCGACTTCAGCGGCGGCTGGCGCATGCGTATCGAGCTGGCCAAGCTGCTCCTTCAGAAGCCCGATGTGCTGCTGCTCGACGAGCCTACCAACCACCTGGACATCGAGTCCATTCAGTGGCTCGAAGATTTCCTTATCAGCAGTGGAAAGGCCGTCGTTGTCATCAGCCACGACCGTAAGTTTGTGGATAACATTACTACCCGCACCATCGAAGTGACCATGGGCCGCATCTACGACTACAAGGTGAACTACTCCAAATACCTGGAGCTGCGCAAGGAACGCCGCGAACAACAGCAGAAGGCTTACGACGAGCAACAGAAGTTCATTGCCGAAACCAAGGACTTCATTGAACGCTTCAAGGGTACGTACTCCAAGACCCTGCAAGTGCAGAGTCGCGTGAAGATGCTGGAGAAGCTGGAACTGCTGGAAGTGGATGAGGAAGACACTTCGGCCCTGCGCCTCAAGTTTCCCCCGTCGCCCCGCTCGGGCAGCTACCCCGTGGTGATGGAAGGGGTAGGCAAGACCTACGGCGACCACGTGGTGTTCCGTAATGCCACGCTGACCATCGAACGCGGCGACAAGGTGGCCTTTGTGGGCAAGAATGGTGAAGGTAAGTCAACGCTGGTGAAGTGCATCATGGGCGAGATAGCCCACGAGGGCACACTGACCCTGGGTCACAACGTGCAGATAGGCTATTTCGCGCAGAACCAGGCCTCCTTGCTCGACGAGAACCTGACGGTGTTTCAGACCATCGACGATGTGGCCAAGGGTGAGATACGCAACAAAATACGCGACCTGCTGGGTGCATTCATGTTCGGCAGCCCCGAAGCCTCGATGAAGAAGGTCAAGGTGCTCTCCGGTGGTGAGCGCACCCGACTGGCCATGATAAAACTGCTGCTCGAACCGGTGAACCTGCTCATCCTCGACGAGCCCACCAATCACCTCGACCTGAAAACCAAGGACATTCTGAAGCAGGCTCTGATGGACTTCGACGGCACCTTGATAGTGGTGAGTCACGACCGCGACTTCCTCGACGGTCTGGTGAGCAAGGTCTACGAATTCGGCAACAAGCAGGTCAAGGAACACCTCTGCGGCATCTACGAATTCCTGGAAAAGAAGAAACTAGATTCCTTGCGCGAGTTGGAGAAGAAAAACTAAATCCAAAACTTGCGTGTAAATAAATAAGATTGTTTGCGGCAGGTAGGATAGCTTCTTGCATAGTCTATCTTCCTGAAAAATTGCAGCCATTTGAGAAGTCTGTTCTCAGATGGCTTTTTTTATGTGTTTTGTTCGTTCCTGCTCCGTATCTTCTTCGTTCCTTGTTCGCTTACGGGTACCTTTGAACGAAGGAGGTACGGAGCAGATGCGTCTGAGAGGCGATTGTGGTAGGTATAGAGGGCGTGTTTCGTTTGGATTGAGTTTGAGCAAAATTTTATTGCTGAAAAGATATATGTTTTGGGTAATGAAAAAATCCCCGCCAGCCATACTTGCGTTGCAAAACAGCAAGTGATGGCCGGTGGGGAAGTTAAGTAAGAATTGTAACCGGTTAGAACAGTATGCTTATACCTATGGCATACGTGTTTTTATATGGGCTGTCATTATTGGCCAACAGGTAGCTGAAATCGGCTTGGACGCGTGACAGAACGCGTACACCGGCTCCGATGGTGGCATAGCTGTTCAGTTCGCTGTACTGGTCTGTGTATGCGTAGCCGCAACGGACGAACAGGAAGTCATTGTAACTGTATTCGGCTCCGGCGGATGCTTTGAAGGCATGCTCGTCGAGGCAGCGGTAGCCGATTTCTCCACCTAAGTTCACGCGGTGCTTTTGGGCAAACGGTCTGTTCCACATGACACTTGCCGCTACGATGCCGGGCAGCTTGTAGTCGCCTTCATCTGCTATGACTCCGCCCCATCCGGCTGCTTTCAGGGCAATGTCGAGGTAGGAAGCTGCGGGATTGAGTTGCAGGCGGTAGTTCGCTCCTAGGTCAATGCTTATGGCGTTGGCCGAGCCGTTGATGCCGGGATTCCAGTTGGCATAGTTGAGTATGGCCGATACTCCCCATGCTGAGGACAGGCGTCGTGCGTAGCCGGCGTGTACGGACAAAAATTTGGGTTTCAGCCTGTCGCCGGTGATGTTGCCTTCGTTGTCAGTAGGATAGAGGTCGTTTCCACCGGGAGCGAAGTAGGCTACGCCCAGCAGCAATTTGTTCGTCGTATCCAGTGAATAATAGGCCGCAGCATTGATGAGCAGGTTGTTTCTTTCCATGTTGCTGGTGGCATTTTTTGCCCAGGGGCTATACATGATGCCAGCTTCCGCTTTCCGGTCGGAGTAGGCTGTGGCCGATGCATTCTCGTAGACGGAGAATGCGTTGGGACCGCTGGCTGTGGTGATGCCTCCCATGGCCAGACTGCGGGGGCTCTTGTACAGCTCGGAAGTGGAAAAGATGCCCTGAGCGTTGAGCAGGGGGGCACAAAGCAGTCCACAGGCCAGGCTGATTGTATGAACGATATTTTTCATTTTTGGATGCTTTTATTTCTTGATGAAGTTGCCTTTATAAAGGTTTCCTTGGTGGTTGATTTCTAAGATGTAACTGCCCGGATTCAGGGACGACACATTCAGGCTCGTGGCTTTGCCTGCTGTGAATTCTGCCACCGTTTTCCATACGACGGTGCCTATCGCACTGAATATCCTGATTTGTGCGTTTCCTGCCACGTTGGCGTTGATGCGGATATTCAATACGTCACTCACGGGATTTGGATAGAGCGTGAGGGCGGTTGCCGGGTCGATGGGACCTACAGTTACCTTGAAGGAGGTTCCTACGGTTTCACCGGCAATGTCTCTGGCCTTTACGCTTACGGTCGTCTGTCCGTTCTGTTTGGCTTTCAGTGTCAGGATGCCGTCATTGACTGTGGCTGTGGCAGCGGCTCCGCTGGTGGTGCACAGGTATTGCAGGGGTTCTGCATTGGCATCGCTGAAGTAGTTGTCAAGGTCTACGGTAGCTGTCTGTCCCGCGCCCTGTATGCTGACGTCGGGTAGCTGGCTGCTGAGAACGGGTGCTACGTTGGCCACTACGGTAAACGGTATCTTAAGTTCGGTCTGTGCGCCGCGGCGGTCGGTCACCACAAGTGATATCACGGTACTTCCTACATAACCTTTTGAACGGTCGTAGGTCAGCGTTACCCTGACTCCCTGGCGTTTCAGGCTCCAGCTGCCAGTCGGGTCGTTCAGGGCGATTGTCCATTCCTCGTCGTCTTCGTCGGTCACATTGAATACGAGCGTGCAGTCCTGCCAGTATTGTATCTTTAACTCGGCGGGCAGCGTTGTTTCGGGGGTGATGACAGGAGGAATGTTTGGCTCGGGCAGGGTAGCGAATGTGCCGGCGTTGGCGATGGGTGATACCTGGCGCCATTTGTCTACACCGATGATACCGACATAATAATCCAGGTCGGAAGGTATGGGGAATGTGGTCCATGTGATTTCGTCGCCCACCTTGAGGCCGGTGGTGTTAATCAGGTCCGGTCCCAGATACTCTACGTCGGCTATGTCGCCGCGGTTATTGTAGTCAATCGGTTTGAGTCCTATGTAAGCTTTGTATAGTGGAAGCGGATTGCCTTCGCAGTCGGCGGTTACTTTCCATTTTACGGTCAGAGTGGTGGTGGTTGCTTCTACCAGTTTGATGTCATCCTCGTTTACGGCTGCGGGGGCTGTATGGGTGGGAGGCACTCCACCTATCAGGATGTCTACATTGTCCAGCGCCTTCGAGGCATCTATCAGGCCTACACCCATGAGATTCTTGTAGTCGGCCATGTCCAGACGGAATGAATATCCCGTGAAGTTACCGTTGTCTACCTTGGTGCCGTTAAAGTATTCGTCGATGGGATTGGTGGCTTCCAGTATAATGTTTTTCAGCTCGGTAGCCGTGAGTATGCGTCCTCGTTGATAAGCGTAGGAGGCAGCCAGTGCAGCTACGCCCGATACGTGGGGACATGCCATGGAAGTACCCGACATGAAGGCAAACACATAGTCTTCGTCAGATGCACCGATGCAGGTGCTGAGAATACCGCTGTAGCCGCGGTCGTCGGGCATGAAGGTCATGTCGCCACCGGGGGCAGACAGTTTCACCCAGTTGCCGTGTCCGGTGCTGTAGGAGGGATTGTAGTCGGCGGCAATGTTGGCTACGCTGATGAAGTCGGGGTAGGCGGCTGGCCAGAAGGGATTCTTGCCGTTGATATGTCCGTAGTTGCCTGCGGCAAATACTACCAGACCGCCGTCCAGCGGACCGGTTACATTGCCTTCCTCGTCTTTTCCTGCATAGTCTATGAAGTATTGGAAGGCTTCACGTTCGGCACTAATGCTTTCACTGGTGTCGTTCAGCCAGTCTACATATCCGCTGTATCCCCAGCTGTTCTGGCAGATGACGGCACCGTTGTCTGCGGCATACTTTGCGGCTTCGGATGCGGCAAAGGGGTTGCCTGCACTGGCAGAAGAAATGCAGCACGTCATGATGCGTACGCCGTCGCCCTTGTCGCCACCTCCGGCTATGCCGGCTACGCCCATGCTGTTGTTGCGTACGGCGGCAATGGTGCCTGCCACGTGTGTGCCGTGCGAACCGACGGGTATTTTGGATACATCGCTTGAGAAGTTCATGCCGTGTATGTCGTCTACGTAGCCGTTTCCGTCGTCGTCAACGCCCGGCTTGCCGTTCAGTTCGGCTTCGTTCACCCACATGTTGGCTGCCAGGTCGGGGTGTTTGGCCTGTACGCCTTCGTCGAGTACGGCTACTATCACATGGGGGTCGCCCGTGGAGCGTTGCCAGGCTCCGGCCACGTTGATGTCGGCTCCGGCTTTGGCTCCTTCCAACAGGGTGCCGTCGTTGCGGAGCGACCATTGCATGTCGATGTATGTATCGTTGGATATGGGAGTTTCATTGTTGTTTGCGCGTGTCTGTGGCATTGTGCCTTCGCGCAGGATAACGGGTTTTTCATTGTCGTTTATTACAAGTGGCAAGGCAAACTGTACGACGGAGAGTTCGTTGATATCCTTCAGTTTGTTTTCAATATCCTTGGGAGAAATGGATGAATTGAACCTTACTTTGTACCAGCGGTGCAGTCCTGCGCGTCGGGTACGTTCTTCAAATCTGGTTACGGGGAAAAGGCGTTCGATACCGATGCCGCCTACTTCATCCAAGAAACTATCGAAACGGCTGATGCCTGAACGGGTGGCTATGCACATGCCGGGATTGGCTTGCAGGGTGCTTTCCACTTCGGTTACGGCGTCTTCCTGAAATTTTACCAGTACTACATTTGATAATGCTTCGGGAGAGGAGTTGACCATTACCGGACCTTCTTTTTGTGCAGGTGAGGTGGGTATGACAGATATGGGATTTTCGTCCGAGCAGGCTGTCAAGAGGAAGAGACAGCAGGCGGTCGTCGCAATTTTGAGATTCATACGTTTTGTTTTTAAGGTATTCGTGCGGACCGGTAAACTGAAAAAGGATACAGTTGCCGGTCCGCAAGGATTACAATATACTTACTGTTGCGCAGTGAATGGGGTCATTGTACCTTCGTATTCTATGCTGATTCTGTTTTCGTTGTCGTCAAGTACGTCGATTATGATGGAGTACTTGCCATCTTGCAGGTGCTTAACCGTGATTGTTCCGCTCTTCATAGGAGCAAATTTTAAGCTGCTGTCTTCGTTATATTGTTCCCAATAGCTTCCGCTGTTGCCCATGAATGGGTCATAAGTGCCTTCCAATGCGGTGAAGGGGTCTGCTGTAATAATTTGGCTGGGACTTACCGTATAAGTACCTTCTGGCAGAATATCTGTTCCCTGATCACTGGGTGCATAGAGTTGGAGCGGTACGCGGTGACCATACCCTTGTAACTGACCGTTGGGGAGCACTTCTACATTTTTGTCTATCAATTCGATATTCCAGGCATTAACTCCTTCACAGAAGGTGAAGCAGTTGGTCTTTAATAAGGTACCGAAGGTTCCTTCTCCGAGGATGAGGTCATCAGTCAGGTCCGTATAGTAGGGGCGTGTACCCAGATTGCTCATTTTCAGTTCGCCGCTGAATTCATAAACCACCAGTGTTCCGTCTTTCAGGGTAATTTCAATATTCAGTTCGTAATTAGAAGAACCGTTAACTTTTACGTCAACTTTACCACCGGTAATTTCAGTGTATTTGGTTGTTGTCATGCCTTCTTCTATAACATAATCTTCCAAGCGTGAACCTTCCGGCCATGGATTTCCTAATAAGTATTCTCCTATACCCATTGTCATAGGTTGCAGTTCGGTCAGTTTTGAGGCTGTATATGTACCCGGTGTGATGGCAGGATGAAAAAAGTCATCAGAGTGCTCTGTAAACAGTTCCAGGTTGATAGACCTTCCTTCTGATAATCTGCCAGCCCAGTATCCGTCCTTACCAAAAGGATTCCACTCGAATTTCAGGTCTGTGCACTCTTCTGTATATAGTTGGATATTGAACCAGTCGCATCCGTTTGTGGAATATAAGTAGTCTGGGGTATAATAGGTTATCAGTCCTTCAGCTTTCAGCTTGATAGCTTCCGGTTTTGGATCTTCTCCAGCTTCCTGTTTTACTTCAATATACACGTCTTCCACATTACTTTCGGCATTGGTAGGGGTGATAATAATACGGCTGCTGCGTTCGGCTGCCTGGTTGTTGTCTGTTACCTTAACAGTCACTTGCTGTTCGTCAAATTCAACGGTAAGCCAGTCGGCCGACATATCTTCTTTCATAGCCGACCATGTTACATTTTCACTTTCTACCGTGATGGTCTGTGCTTCGGCACCTGTGGGGGCAAAGGTGAGTGAAGTAGGCGTAGCTTTCAGAGAGTATGTCAGCGGCGCTTGTTCGTCATCGTCGCTACATGCGGAAAAAATCATAGCTGCGAGAGCCATAGTCCAAAGTAATACATTCTTTCTCATAACAGTTGTTTTTTAATGTTTCGGTCACGAAAATAAAAACTAATGATGAAGGATGTATACTTACCTGCTATCCACATTCTACAAATTGTAGGATATGGATAAATTAGTTCTCACAGAGTGCTGTCGTTTTTTTGCTGACGCGTTTCTTCCCGCCATTTTTGGGGCGTCTTACCGGTGGTTGCTTGGAATAATTTGTAGAATGTGGTGGGTGATTTGAAGCCTACATTGGCTAAGATTGCCTTAAGCGGACTGTCGTTTTCTGTATCGGACAGCAATTCGATAGCTTCCTGGATGCGGTAGGAATTTATATAGTAGATGAAAGATAGTCCGGTCTGTTGCTTGATGGCTGCTGAAAGGTAGGTACGGTTGGTGTCGATAAGTTCCGCGGCTTTTTCTACGGTTAGGCCTGCTTCCCGGTAAATATGCTCTTCTTTCATTTTTTTGTCGATGGCTTTAAATAGGGTAGTCAGGTTTTCTGTTTCTCGTGAGGAGTAAGTGTCGGGAATGGCTGGTGTTTGCTGTGTCGTTTGTTGTTCTGCTTGTTTTTGTCCTGCCAATGTGTCTGAGTATAGTTTGAATAGAGTAATGTAGGAAGCTCTTTTTTGCAGATAGAGTATGGTAGAGAAAACAGAGACAGCTACCAATAGTAAAGCAACTGAGAGAATGATGCTGAGTTGCTTGTTCTGTTGGGCCAGTTTTCGTTCGTTGCGGGCAATGATTTTCTCTTTGACGGCAGTTTCGTATTTTATTCTCAGTTCGGTAATTTCCTTTTTTTGTCGCTTTCGGGTTACACTGTCTGTTTCCTGGATGTATTTTTCCATATAATCAATGGCTTCGACATATCGCTTCTGCTTGCGATAGAGCTTGTAGAGTCCGTCGTAGAAGTCTTTGCGGTTCCAGTGTGTCTGGGCTGAGTCTGCCAATGACAGACCTTTCAGGTACATTCTTTCAGCCTCATTTTCCTTGTGTGTGTCGCTAAGGAAATTGGCATAGGACAGATATACTAATAAGGTAGAAGAGGACACTTTGTTGCTCGACTGCTTTAGGGCTTTCTCGTAGTAGTATTGGGCTTGGTCGTTCATGCCTATTTCGTGGAATGTCCTGGCGTAGTCGGCGTATGTAGTAGAAGCATCCATGTAGCCTTCCGGCATATTGGCTATGGCTGTTTCAATGTATTTTTTGGCTTTTGCATTGTCTCCCAGGTAGTCGAATCGCCAGGCACATATCTGTGCGGCGTTGAATATCAGTTTGCCGTCTTTTAGTTCCATGGCTTTCTCATACAATTCTTCGGCCCCTTCATAAGCAAAGCTTTCCTGAAGCATGGTATTGAGTATAACATAATTCAATCCGAAAATAACGCTTTGCCGGATGTCTCCCCGTTGGTCTGCCAGTTCCATCGCTTTGGCAACGTATGTCAATGCCTGTTGATAGTCTATATGTGCATAGACGTAGTACATCATCATGGCATTGGAATAAGTATAAAAGCCTTCGGTATAAAGTTTTGATTCCCGTTCGTTGGTGGAGATGTCTGGAATAATATTGGTTGCATGATTCAGGTATTCCATTGCTTTTTCCGACCAATCGGTCTTGATGTAGCTTTGGGCTGCTTGTGCCAGGCAAAATAATTGTAAAGAAAGGTTCTTTTGGGTTGACGGGTTTCGTAAAACTTCGTTGGAATAGTCGATAATACCTTGATAATCGGCAACGTGTGACAAGTCATTCATGCTCTTTAATACGTCTTCCTGGGCTTGTAGAAGCGTGCAGTAGAAAAAAGAAAGCATGAACAGGACTCTTGAAAGAGTCTTTTGTATTTTGTGTCTTTTGCGAGTCATGATTGTGGTTTTATTTTTGTTGCCGATTTGTATGGTGGAGAATATTTATTCTTCCTTCGCCTTTCTTTCCTCCATCTTCTTTTTCACAAAATCACTCTTCAGTTTAGCCTCTTCAATATTCTTCTTTATTTCCGTAATGGCGCTGAGAACTTGTGCCAGCTCATACACAGAGACTACGGCCTTGCGGTCGTTGGCTGTGAGGGTGGTGGAGTAGGGGCGTTCGCCTATATAGTCCACACGGATGTTTTTGTCCTTGTTGGCATAGAGGAAATTGATAACGTCTCCGTCTTCCCCCATCTTGTAGTCGGCTTTTTCTATTTTTTCGCCCAGGTCGGTGGTCTCGTAGCTGTCTCTCGAAGGCGGAGTTTGGGCAAAGATACCGTCGGGAGTGCTTACCTTGACTGCCGTGTGATGAATATTGCGAGCACCGCAATAGATGGAAGTCAGGCTCATCAGGCCGTTTTCATCCACCTGGAAACGTAGGAAGGAGCGGTGCAAGTTCTTTTCTATGACTTGCGAGGGATGCAGGTAGCGGCCAATACGTTGGTATTCGACATCTTTTTCAAAGGTATAGGCATTCTTCATGGCATCCAGCTGCTGTTGCTTTTGCTGAAGCAAGCTGTCCAGATAATGCAGAGTCTTTTCCTGTTCTTTCAGTTCTACTTCCTGCATCAGGCCTATACCGGCTTTTCGTGTTTCGTATGCTTTCGGATATAGAATCTTAATGCTGTCTATCAGTATTTTGGCTTGATTGTAGTCGCCGCTTTCGTAGGCCTGCCGGGCTTCCTGGAGCTTGACAGAGGCTTGTTTTTCTACATTGTTACAGGCGCAAAATGCGCAGCAGATGCAGGCGAGGAGTAATGTTTTCTTCATAAACTCAGTGCTTGGTAATGGTTTGCTGAGGCAAAAATAGAAATAATATCCGTATCTTTGCAGACCAGAAACGAATAAATATAACTAAAGTATTTGATGTAGTAAAGTATAGAAGTTTCGGTTTTACCGAATTGAAAATCAGCGAAGCCAAACTTGCAGAAGTTAGAGGAGTTAGAAGAAGTTATCGCCCGCCAGGGCGGGCTTAGAAGTTAAAGGCCAATAGACCTGTTACTGCCAATTTTTTCTTTTGCAAGACTATCGGCTTTAACTTCTAACAGAGCAAAGCGAAGTGATAACTTCTATAACTTCTTAACTTCCAGCGAAATATCAAATCAGAAACTTAAGTTAAAAATATAAACGTATAAAGTTATGATAGAACTGACGGCGGAAGAACTGAAGCAACATTTCAGCGACAAGATATTCAGGCAGATTTCGGAAACAGCCGATGAATTGGGGTTGGAATGCTATGTCGTGGGCGGTTATGTGCGCGATATATTCCTGCAGCGCCCTTCCAAAGACATCGATGTGGTAGTAGTGGGCAGCGGCATTACTATGGCCGAAGCGCTTGGCAAGCGGCTCGGCAAGGGCGCTCATGTGTCGGTGTTCAAGAACTTCGGTACGGCACAGCTCAAATATCACGGCACGGAAGTGGAGTTTGTAGGTGCCCGTAAGGAGTCATATACACACGATTCGCGTAAACCCATTGTGGAAAATGGTACATTGGAAGACGACCAGAACAGGCGCGACTTTACCATCAATGCCCTGGCTGTGTGCTTGAACAGTAGCCGCTATGGCGAACTGGTAGACCCCTTTGGTGGTATGGACGACATGAAGGAACGTACCATCCGTACGCCGCTCGACCCTGATGTGACCTTCAGTGATGACCCTTTGCGCATGATGCGCTGCATACGGTTTGCCACGCAGCTCAACTTTTATATAGATGATGAAACCTTTGAATCGCTTTGCCGTAACCGGGAGCGTATCAACATCATTTCGCGTGAACGCATAGCCGACGAACTGAATAAAATCATGCTTTCTCCTATTCCTTCCAAGGGCTTCATTGATTTGGAGCGTTCCGGATTGCTGGAATTGATATTTCCCGAACTGGCAGCTTTGCAAGGAGTAGAGACACGCAACGGGCGGGCTCATAAGGATAATTTCTATCATACCCTTCAGGTACTTGACAATATCAGCAAGAATACCGATAATCTGTGGTTGCGTTGGGCGGCCCTGCTGCACGATATAGCGAAACCAGTTACCAAACGCTGGGAACCGCGTGCGGGGTGGACCTTCCACAATCATAACTTTGTGGGCGAGAAGATGATTCCCAGTATTTTTCGTCGGATGAAGTTACCTATGAACGAGAAAATGAAATATGTGCAGAAGCTGGTAGGTTTGCACATGAGACCTATCGTCATTGCCGATGAAGAGGTGACTGATTCAGCTGTCCGTCGTTTGTTGTTTGAGGCAGGTGATGATATAGACGACTTGATGACTTTGTGTGAGGCTGATATCACTTCCAAGAATCTGGAACGCAAACAGCGTTTTCTGGATAATTTTCAGTTGGTACGTCGCAAGCTGAAAGACTTGGAAGAGCGTGACCGCATACGAAATTTCCAGCCTCCTGTCAGCGGCGAGGAGATAATGAAGACTTTCGGACTCCCGCCTTGCCAGCAAGTGGGCTCACTGAAGAGTGCTATTAAAGATGCCATACTCGATGGAATAATTCCCAATGAATACGAGGCAGCACGTGCCTTTATGTTGGAAAAAGCCGAAAAGATGGGATTGAAAATTATGTAGCAAGAAATAACGGTAAACCGTGATAAATTATAAACTCGGGAACAGATAGGCTGTTTCCGAGTTTTTTGTTTTATCAGGTTGAAATGTGTCGCGAATACCCGATTTTAGAGGATTATTCGGTATTTTTCAGGGCATAAATCAAGCTATTTTCTTATATTTTATGTTTTGTTTTCTTAATAGGAAGCAATTCATATTACATGCGTAATACAGTGAAATGAAAAAGATATTTGCAAAAAAAATGAGTAAATCTGATGCATCCTATAAAGAATAATATTTATATTTGCAGTCGTGAATATGAGAGAAAATAATTGTTAATATAATATTTTATGAATAGATTGAAAATTGGTAATGCTTATTGCCGAAGCATTGCTGCGCTTGTTGCGGCTTTATTGCTCAGTGGACAAGCAATGGCACAAGTTAAAGAGAAAAGAAGTTTCTCTTCTGACAAGACGATTGAGGCGTTCGACAATACAACGTTCTGTACTGCTTTCTTGGCCGATAAGTCGTTATACACATTGCGTGATATTCCTGTAACTGATATTCACAAAATAACCAAGATAGCATTTAATCCTACGGGAAGCTCTATTGCCGTGCTGCGCAATGAAAAGCCTATTTCTATTTATTCTTTCCGCATCATGGACAGGCGCTTGTTTGAATTGAAAGACAAACGCAAGGGCCTGAAAGAGAAACCCTATCCTGTCAGTATGTGCTATGGTGCGGATGCCCGCAACTTTATTGTTTCCAATTCATCGGGCGAAATCATTATTTACGATACCAAGGAATATTTGCCTCAAGCTTATATCCAGGGCAAAACACCGGCTTCGTTCCTGGCGCTGAGTTCCAATAACTATTTCATAGCTGCAGCCGCCGATGCCAACATTGACATCTGGAATTTTCGTACAAAGGAATTGCGTAAGTCTGTTTCCTTGCCTGCTGCCATTACAGGTATGGCATTCTCTGACGATGCTTCACGCCTTGCAGTTGTAACAGCCGATGGCCAGCTTACTATTCTGGATACGAAAACATGGAATAAGGAAAGTGCTTTTGATAAGCTGGGAGGTTCACTGACTTCTCCGTCGTTCCATCCGGAAGGAAAATATGTCAGTGTGGTGAAAGACGGAAACGCCATTGTAATAGTAAACCTCAAGAGTGGTGCGATTGAACAAACCATCAGTGAGGCAGAAGGTGGTGTGACGGGTAACCGTTTCTTCATGAACCGTCAGACAAGCGATGTGTTTATTTTGTCCAACCGACCGAAAGCCATGGTCTTCTGGGATGCCAACGGTTTGAATCCTTTCTATGGCAAGTTGATGTCGAGCGAGGTAGATGCCAAGATGAACGAATGGGTGAAGATGATGGAAGGCGAGACTATGGAAGAATATGCCATTCGTGTGAACGATGAAACCCGCCTGAAACAACAGCAAATCTTTGCACAGGAAGTGGCTACTGAACTGGCAGGTGACCGTATCTCGATAGAAAATCCGTTCGTGGGCGAATATGACGCTGCCAGCAGCATGCTGAACATCGGCTTTAATACAATGCCTTCTATCGCATTGGAGGTGCCCGAATCGGAACTGGGCGATTTCAAGGATAGCAAGAACCTGAAGTTTGATAATGCTGTATACGTGTTGAATGATAAAGACGAATTTGAGTTGGCCTATGTCGAAGTTCGTAATGAGACAACCAATAAAGTCTATATCTACGATAACATTGGTCGTACGAAGCTGACAGCCATGGAAGATGATGAGAACTTCGTTCCATTGGAGGTAATGCAGCAGGCCAGTCGTGAGGAGGTGCAGCTGAAGGAAATCAAGGAGGCTGTGGTAGAAGAAAAGAAGCAGGATAAGCTGATTACCGAGAATACACAGATTGATGTGAAGACCGAAGTTGTACCGGGTGTAGATGCTGACGGTAACAAGATACTGAATTACAAGGTAGGTTATAAGTATGAAGTTATCAACAAGGCTTTCTCTGCCAAGGAAGACTTCCCCTCAGGTGGTTATGACATCGAACGCTCCAATGCGGCTATGTCGTTGATGAAGATTATCAAGAGCGCGTTCGAAGGCGACTTCTCCAAATACCTGTCAGAAGGCAAGCAGGTGAAGATTATCATCACCGGTTCGGCCGACGCAAGTCCTATCCGTGGACGTATTGCTTACAATGGTAAGTATGGTGAATTTACTGACGAACCTTATTATAAGGATGGAAACTTGGACAATATTACTGTAACCAAGGCTTCAGGCATTACTTCTAACGAGCAGTTAGCTCTGATGCGTGCTGCCGGTGTGAAGGATTATATTGAAAAGAATGTGACTACTCTTGATAAGACTCAGAATGAATTTGAGTTCCATGTAGAGGTAGCTAAGGAAAGAGGAGGTGAGTTCCGCAAGATTAATGTGGAATTCCTTATCATGGATGCTTTCCCTGCTAAATAAGTAGCAGAAAGAAATTGGCTGCGAAGCAATGATGAATAATTACTGCCATGAGCTGCAGGCCACGGGAGCAGAAGGTGTAAAAGCTTCTGTTCCGGGGCTTGCGGCTCTTGGCCATAAAATACATTAAACCGATTATGATACGAAAAATCATTTTGTTTACCGCTTTGTTGCTGGTTGTAGGCTTGAAATCGCAGGCACAGACATCTGCCGAATTCAACCGTGCCAACCAACAATATGTGCTCTTTGAAAGTGAACGTGACAAAGGCACCAACATGGACGGTATGTATGCCTATTTGCTCGAAAGCTACCGTTCGTTTATGAATGTCTTGGAAGCGTCCGATAACAATCAGTATTTGACGGGCGTGAAAAATCGTTTGAGGGGGATGTATCCTTATTTGCTGAACGGTGCTATCTATTATTCTGAAAACAAGCAACCTTCCAAATCTCTTGATTTTGCGTCAGCTTATATCGATATGCCCAAGTTGCTTATTTTCCGTAGTGAACTTTTCCCGAAAGACGGCCGGTATGCCTCGGTGGTGTTCTATGCCGCTGTATCGGCCTATCAGTTGGAAAAGTATTCGCAGGCTTTGAAGTATTTTCAGGAATACCTGAATACGGGAGCAGAATCTGAAGTGAATGAGAAAGACTGCTACGTGTACATGAACATGATTTACATGAAGCAGAAGAATTATGCAGAGCAGGAGCGTATTTTGGAACAGGCTATTACCAAGTTCCCAGTTTCGCTCGACTTCCTCTACAACCTGGTCAATGTACATATTGCTACCAACAATATGCCTAAGTTGCTCGATGCCATAGACCGCATCCTGGCTGTAGACCCCAATAATGACAAGGTTCTTCCTATTAAGGCACGAATTCTCGACCGTCAGGGCAAGCATCTGGAGGCTCTCGATATCTTCAAGCGTCTCTATGCACTTTATCCCAACGATTATTCACTGCTTACCGGATTGGCACGCGCCAATTTCAATGTAGCTACGCAGATTGTAAATGAAGGCGCTACCATTGCCAGTGATACGGAGTATGCCATTGTTCGTCAGCGTGCTTCGGGTTATCTGCTCGATGCCAAGGACTTGTTCCTGAAGATTCTGGAAAAAGACCCTACATCCAAGCAGTATATGCAGGGACTGGCTGGTGTATACCAGTATATGGATATGAAACCCGAGTACGAGGTTCTGAGCAAAATCATCGAAGACGGTGCTTCTTACACGTCTTTCCCCTCTCGCCTGCTGGCTTACAACGAAGCCTTGAAGAAAGACCAGTCGGTTACGCAACAGCAGGAAAGCGCTCCTGTGCCTGTAGAGCCGGCTATGTTGGTCATGCACATCGACAGTTTTATGGATGGCAATAACAACCAGATAATTGATGCCGGTGAAAGCTTTGCTGTACAGTTTACGATAGAGAACAAAGGAAAGGGTGATGCCTATAACCTGCGTCTTCGTTTGTCGGAACAGCAGGGATTCGACCAGTATTTCGACGGTCCGCGCGAACTCGATGGTGGAAATATTCCAGCCGGAACCAGCAAGCAATATACATTCCGCTATCTGGTGAAGAAGGATATACCTACCACTCCTGCCACTATCAATATCTATGCTTTTGAGGCCAACGGCTTTGATGCCGACCCGGCTACCCTGCAGGTTTATGCGCAGGAATATGCCATGCCACGCCTTCGTATAGCCGATCATCAGTTCTTTGCCGACGAAGGCTCGTCCATTACCTTGGGTGGAAACGGTAAGCTGACGTTGGCTTTGCAGAATTTCGGTGCCAAGACGGCTTACAATGTTAAGTTGAAATTTGAATTACCGAAGAATGTCTTCAACGTACAGTCCGAGGAACTGGTGGTAGACAGTATTGCTCCGGGTGGAGTAAGCATGCTCGACTATCGTTTCTTTGTCAACAAGCGATTCTCCAATGACTCTATTGCTGTATTGGTGAATGTGACGGAAGATTCACGTTCCAGCTATCTGAATGAAGCTTATAAGGTGAAGGTGGGCGAATATCTGACTGCAGCTCCTACCATTAAATATGGTGATGCCACTCAGCTTGCATCTCGTAATATGAATGTGAAGGATGTAGTGATTGGTATGAAGAGCGAATTGCTGGAAGATATTCCCGTAGGAGCCGTCAATCCGCATCGTTATGCACTTATTATCGGTAACGAAGACTACAGTATGACTGGAGCCAATGCTGAAATCAATGTACCCTATGCTGTCAATGATGCCGCTGTCTTCCGTGAATATTGTGTTCGTACGTTCGGAGTTCCTGACAAGCAGATACAGGTAGTGCCCAATGCTACGGCCGGTATGATGCACGAGAAGCTCGACTGGCTTGTCAGCATGGCCAGCACCGACCCCGAGGCCGAACTGATATTCTATTATTCAGGTCACGGCAATAACGATGAGGCTACCAAGGAACCCTATTTGCTGCCTGTCGATATTACGGGTAAGAACATTCGTTTGGGTATTTCATTGGCCGACCTTTACAAGCGTCTAGGCACTTACCCCATTAAGGGTGCATACGTCTTCCTCGATGCCTGCTTCAGCGGCGGTTACAAGAGTGCTGCTCCCTTGGTTGCTCAGAAGGGCGTACGTGTAGTTCCCAAGATGGGATTCCCGCAGGGGCATACACTCAGCTTCTCGTCTTCAAGCGGTGACCAGACATCCAGTGTTTACCATGACAAACGTCAGGGATACTATACATATTACCTCATCAAGACCATCAAGGATGCCGGTGGCAAGCTGAGCATGAAAGAACTCTTTGAGCGTACGAATGCAGAGGTGAAGAAAGCTACCGCCATGATTGGAAAGATTCAGGAGCCGCAGTGCATGGCTTCGCCCACATGGCAAGAGAGTGAGTGGGGTAATATCCAGCTGATGACCCCGGTGGTAACTGAAACTACTCCTACACCAGCGCCTGTGCCTTAATGGGATGATGATGAAAATGTAGTTAATTTACTGATTTTATAGCGAAAAGGACAGGAAGAACAGTTTTGGCTGTGATTCTTGTCCTTTTCGCTTTTTTGTATGGCTATAATTAGAAGTGTCCGTTTGTCTGTGTCGGATAGACGGTTCAGCTTGTTTGTAGGTTGTTTCCGCTTAAATCGTCAATCTCTGTTGTTTTTGCTTTTCGGTAGTTGATTTTTGTTGGTCGGCTGACATGTTGTAATGCAATCTTTCTGAATCTTAAAATCTGTCATCCTTAATTTTATTATAAAACTTAAAAATAGCTGATGATATTGTCTTTGTATAAAAGGAAATTTATTACATGTCATTTCTGAATACTGCTTTTGGGACTCTTTTACTTGTAGTAAGTCCTGTTTTTGTGATTTTATATGCATTTTTATTTCTTTCATTTTGTATTGTATTATTATTAATATCTTTCTATTTGATTATTAAATATTGTAATATCTTTCTATATGAGATATACTTATTTATATTTGTTCCTTCTTGTGCGCTTTTGAATGAATTAAATGTTGTTTGGAAACATTTCTAATATATAAAAACAAACGAATTAACTTTTATTTAATACTATTTAAACAAAAAGACGAATAGTTTTCTGAATAAATTTATATGTTTGCAAACAAATCCAAATAATATAGCTTATGAAAAGGAATTATTGCTTATCATTAGTGCTGCTTGCATTGTTTGGGACTACATCTTTTGCACCGGTCTATGCTTCGGGTGCGGAAGGCGTTCAAAATTCCCAAAGTATTCAGCAAACCAAGAAAATTACAGGTAAAGTAGTAGACTCAGCCGGTGAGCCTATTGTAGGAGCCAGCGTGTTGGTGAAAGAGGCAGGAACAGGTTCGGTTTCCGATTTGGACGGAAAGTTCACGGTTGAGGCGGCTCAAGGCTATACGTTGATGATTTCGTTTGTCGGTTACCGTACGACTGAAATAAAAGTGACGAATGAATCTTTCTATCTGGTTACTCTGAGCGATGACGCTCAGGCTTTGAATGAAGTAGTGGTTACTGCCATGGGTATCAAAAAAGATAGAAAATCGTTGGGATATGCTGTTGAGGATATCGATTCAGAGGAATTGATGAGAAATAAAAGCGTGAATCCCATTAACTCTTTGGCTGGTAAGATTGCCGGTGTGAATATCACCCAAGGTGGTGGAGCTGCCGGTTCAGGTTCTCAAATCATCCTTCGTGGTGGTACTTCTTTGGAGCGCGATAATCAGCCTCTGTTTGTAGTAGATGGTGTAATCTATGATAACTCTACCAATATTCTTGGTAATTCTGCATTTGATGGTAGCACCTCCACGGCTTCTACCAATGCCAACCGTGTGATGGATATCAACCCTGAAGATATAGAGAATATGTCAGTGCTTAAAGGCCCCGCAGCTGCGGCTCTTTATGGTTCAAAAGCTGCTGCCGGTGTTGTTATCATTACAACCAAGAAAGGTAAAGAGGGTGCTGTAGAAGTGAACTTCTCTACCAAATATACTACCCAGTGGGCAACAAACTTACCTAAGACCCAGCGTAAGTACGGTCGTGGTTTTGTGGAAGACCAGTATGATGCTGCCGGCAATTACACGGGTACTACTTACAATGATTTTAGTTATAATTCCTGGGGTGAACCTATTGCGGAAGGTGTCCCTACCTATAACAATATTGATGACTTCTTCAAACAAGGAGGTGCCTGGGATACCAATTTAAGTGTGGCCGGAGGTACTAAGAATAGTAACTTCTACCTTTCTGGTTCATATTACAACCAGGATGGTATTATCCCTACTACCGGTTATGAGAAGGCAACTTTCCGTTTCAACGGTGAACAAAAATGGAAAATGTTTACATTTGGAGCCAATGTGGCTTATTCTCAGGCTAACACGGATAAGACGCTGACTTCTGCCGGCCTTTATGGTTCAAGCGGTTCGGGTACCATGGAAGGCGTTTATCGCTGGTCTCCTGTAGATGATATGACTCACTACATGAATGAGGACGGAACTCGCTACCGTATGTTCGGTGATCGTCTGGATGTAACGGAAGAGCGCGACAATCCTTATTGGATTCTGAATAAGAATAAGCTGCAGGATAATACAGAGCGTTTCACCGGTAGTTTCAGTGTCAAAGCCGACATTACAGATTGGTGGTGGATTAGTTATCGCATGGGTATCGACTCTTATACGACCGATGATTCAAAGGTTATAGCTGCAGGTGGTGTATACAAGCTCGATTGGCAGAAAGGTATGTATAGCGAGAACTCTTACCGTTACAAATACTTGTCTACAAACTTGATGACCAACTTCAACAAGTCGTTTGGCGATTTCAATTTCAACTTGATGTTGGGTACTTCTACCGATGATACCCGTACATGGAGCAACTACCGGATGGCATGGAATTTCGAAGTTCCCGGTTTCTACTCTTTTGATAATGCAACCAATGAAAACCGAGATTTCTCAAGCTCCCGCACTCAGAAACGTTTGGTAGGTGTCTTTGGTGAATTTAGAGCCGACTGGAAAAACACGTTGTTCCTGACGGTTTCCGGCCGTAACGACTGGTCTTCTACATTGCCTATTGAGAATCGTTCTTATTTCTATCCTTCGGTAAGCGGTAGCTTTGTATTTACAGAATTGCTTCCCAAGTCCGACTGGTTATCATTTGGTAAGGTACGCGCCAGCTGGGCACGTGTTGGTAAGGATACAAGTCCTTATGCGTTGGAAACGGCTTTGTGGCCCAGTCAGTCGTTCCTCGGAGGTCTGACAGGTGTGAGCAACTACTGGCAGGCTGGTAATGCAGCTTTGAAACCCGAGATTACGGAGTCTACTGAAATAGGTCTTGAAATGCGTTTCTTCAATAATCGTTTGCGTTTCGATTATGCTTTCTATACCAATAACTCTTATAACCAGATTATGTCACCTCGCTTGTCCAATGCTACCGGTTATATCCTGCGCTCGGTCAATGCTGGAGACGTTTACAACAAAGGTATGGAACTGAGTATTGGTGGTACACCGATTCAGACAAAGGATTGGACATGGGAAACAACAGTGAATCTTAGCGGTAACCGCGGTACGGTTAAGAACCTGATGGAAGGCGTGGAGATTTTGTATGTTACCGATGTACAGGTGGGCAATGCCAAAGCGGCTTCATTCCCCGATGGTAACTTCATGGCTATTTCAGGTAGTGAATGGAAACGCGATGAGCAAGGGCGTGTTGTCTTGGACAAAAACGGTTTGCCTACGAAAGGTACCAATGCCAATCTGGAGATAGGAAATCGTGAACCGACTTTCTCAGGTGGTTGGAACAATACCTTATCTTATAAAGGATGGTCTTTGAATATGTTGTGGGAGTTCCGTGTAGGCGGTCATGTCTATAATGGAACAGAATATGCTATGACGTTGGCCGGTGTGAGCGAGCTCTCAGCCAATCGTGAACGGATAGAAGTTTCGGGTGTAAATACGAATGGTGAATATGTAACAAATGTCTTTGAAGCCGATAAGACTTACATGTACAATGGCAAGGAAACCAGTGGAAAGACCATCATCGCAAACTATTATCAGGACATCTACCCCAATGAAACAGCCAATTTCATGACCAAGGTCAATGCTCTTCGTCTCCGTACTCTTTCATTGTCATACAACTTGCCTAAGTCCTGGCTTCTGAAAACGAATGTTATCAAGCGTGCGATGATTACCGCCACTGCCAATAATATTCTTCTCTTTACCAATTACAATGGTGACCCCGAGGTGGCAGCAGCCGGTTCAGGAGCTGTAGGTTCTTCTTCTGTAGGCATCGATTATTGCGGTGTTCCAGCTACGGCAAGCTTCTCCTTTGGTATTAATTTGACTTTCTGATATGTCTAACGATAAAGAGATTAAATGTTATGAAACTATATAAGAAAATTATTCTTGGAATTGCAAGCTGCATGTCATTGTCAGCCTGTACCGATTGGTTGGATGTGAACACCAACCCCAATACTCCTATTTCAACAGACGCGGAGTTTCATCAACGTGTGCCGTGGATGCAGTTCTATATGGAGCACATTTATCACATTGTAGCTTCCAATACCAGTTTCTATTGTGGTCATTTTTACCGGAACAATGCGCGTGAGGGTGGGGCTGCAAAGTGGCAACTGGATTCTTCTACACGTGCGGCCAATGCACAGCAATGGTTTTTTACCCAGGTTGGTGTAAACTGCAATGACTTGTACAATCAGGCCATGGAGGCCGGAGCTTATCATTATGCAGCTGCTGCCAAGTTCTTCAGGGCATACGGCTTCATGATGCTGACCGATTTGTTTGGTGAGGTACCTTATACGGACGCCTTTGGCGATAATCCTTCTCCGGTATATGATACGGGAAAAACTATTTTCCTGGGATGTATTGAAGACATCGATGAGGCTATCGAATTGTTCTCCAAACAACAGGAAACCGTAAATGGTGTCACACCGAAAGCGCTGATTGAAGGTGATAGCTGGAACGGTGGTGATGTCAACAAATGGCTGAAGATGTGCTATATGTTGAAGGCTCGTTGGTTGAATCACCTGGTAAAGAAAGAAGCAGGCAGTTATAAAGACGGTAAATACGATGCTCAGGAGATTCTGAACTGTCTGAACAACGCCCAGCAGAGCAATGCCGATAATACGCTTATTCGCCATACTGATACCAATACATCGTCCCATGATGTTCTTGGCTGGAACGAACCCGTCGATTATTCTGCGCTCTATTCTTGTATAGGTATGAACAGTAATATCTACATTACCAAGTGTTATTATGATAACCTGACCAATTTTGCCGGGAATAATGTAGAAGACCCTCGTGCTGATAAATTCATCCCTTGGATTCGTTCTGTGAAGTCTGCCAACTCGCCGGCAGAAATCAAATGGTCGGATGATGGTCTTTGGAGACGTTCTTTGGGCGTTGATATGCAGACCGATATATTAAGTCAGTCAGGACCTTATGCGCTGTCTTTCAATGCAACTACACAAAGTTGGTATTGTGACAGTCCTTCCCGTCAGGGCGATACGATTTATGTATGGACCACCTGTGGTAGTACCGGATACGCCGGCAATCCCGATATCTACTATCGTCGCAATACAAGCTTTGACACTTCGGCCATGAGTGGTGTGTTCTACGACCGGGCTACCAGTCCCAGCGTGATGGCTTCTTATTTTGAAGCTTGCTTTATCAAAGCCGAAGTCCTTTTCCGCCAGGGCAACAAGGCCGAAGCCTTTGCAGCCTATCGCGAAGGCATCAAGGCTAGTATCGATTTCGTAAACGAGCAGCTTGCCGTATGGGTTACTGAAAATGAGAATCTGGCATCCTGTCCTTCATTCTCTCACATAGAGCAGGCCGATATTGACAATTTCCTGGAAAACGGAATAGGTACAGCCGATGATTTGACATTGGGCAAGATTATGACGCAGAAGATGCTGGCCATGCCTTTCTCTAACGAGAACTGGAATGATATGAGACGTTATGATTACAATACCGATGTGTTCATGAATTGGGATAAACCTTATTATTATAAGAATACCCCGGCAGGTTTCACTTACTGTCCGGAAGGCGAATATCCTCGTCGTTGGAAGCAGGCTTCCTATGAGCTGAACTATAATACTCGCAACCTGGAAGCTATCGGTGCTTCCGTACCGGGTGCAGCCGAATTGGGCGAAGGTTGGTATAATCATAACCTGATTTGCACGTTGCCGGTTTGGTGGGATTCCGACCAAGAGTAAGATGTTTGTTTGCTCATTTAATTAATGTTTGTGTAGCAGGAGCCGGTTCTTGAGCGAACCGGCTCTTTTTTTATTTCTGATTCTTTGCATATCATCCCCAGTAATGCTACTTTTGCAAGAAACAAGGTAACTTACAATTATGGAGCAAGTCAAGAAGTTTATTTCTCCGGGGGCATGGTTTTCCATGAATTACCCGGCCGTATGGAATGAGTTTGAGGACACCGAAGAATCTTTCCTCTTTTACAATCCCGACGAATGGACCGGCAATTTCCGCATATCTGCCTACAAGGGGCTTGCCGGATTTGGACAGGAAACGGTGAAGGATGAGCTGCGCGAGAATCCTTCGGCCAAGCCGGTAAAGGTGGGCAACCTGTCTTGTGCCTACAGCAAGGAAATGTTTGAGGAAGAGGGTGCATATTACGTCACCCATCTTTGGATAACGGGCATCGACAATGTGGCCTTCGAATGTTCCTTTACGGTGGCCCGCGGCGGAGCAGTGTCCGAGGCCGAAGCTGTCATTGCCTCTCTGGAAGTACGCCGTGAGGGTGTGAAGTATCCGGCAGAAGTAATACCCGTCCGCATTTCCGAGATTTGCCAGATAAACGATGCCTACGAGTGGGTAAGCAATACGGTGAAAGATACCTTGAAAAAAGATTTCCAGGGTACGGAAGAAGATCTGGAAAGCATGCAGGCATTGGTCGACGGCGGTACCTTCACTCTCAAGAAAAAACATTCCTGGCTGGCCTTGGGCATTGTGCTCTGTGTCATCATGACCAACGAGATGGACGGATTGGAATGGCGCACCCTGATTGACGGCAACCGCGAGGACCCCGTACTGCTGAATACCACCACCGGGCAATGCATTGACCCCATGAAGCTGGTGTGGAGCAAGGTGCGTGCAGGAGAGAAAGTCGACCTGAAGGCCGCCTATATGGAGGCGGTGGAAGAGGGGTAGGTAGTGGAGAGTTGAGAGTTGAGAGTGGAGAGTTGAGAGCGTAAAATAGTGGTAAGTGGTGAGTGGTAAGTGGTGAGTAAAAGTTGAGAGTGATTTTTTAGACGCGGATTGCGCGGATGAAACGGATTGTTTAGGTAAACTTTGACGGTAGTCAAAATACTGACCATTGACCGTTAACCACTAACCGTTGGATTAACTATTGGCTTTAACTTCTAGTCCGCCCAGCGGACGCTAACTTCTATAACTTCTAAACTAACCTCTCACCACTGCTTAACGCTTACCACTTACCACTAGTTTACCTATCGGCTTGACTCCTCAAAAAAAATCATTCTTAAACTTAAATTTTTAATTCTTCATTCTTCATTTAAATCAAATGTCCCCTATACTACAAGTAGAGAATCTGACCAAGTCCTTCGGCGACTTGGTTTTGTTTGAAGATATATCGTTCGGATTGGCCGAGGGCCAACGCGTCGGTCTCATAGCCAAAAACGGCAGTGGCAAGTCAACACTGCTCAGTATCCTGTCTGGTAAGGAAGGCTACGACGACGGTAAAATCACCTTCCGTCGCGACCTGCGTGTGGGCTATCTGGAGCAGACTCCCCAGTATCCCGAAGAACTTACCGTGCTTGAGGCCTGCTTCCATCATGGAAACAGCACCGTGGAGCTTATCAAGGAGTACGAACGCTGTATGCAGACCGAAGGCCATCCCGGCATGGACGAGCTGTTGTCGCGCATGGACCATGAAAAGGCCTGGGACTATGAGCAGAAAGCCAAACAGATTCTTTCGCAACTGAAGATACGCGATTTCAACCAGCTGGTAAAGCACCTCTCCGGCGGACAGCTCAAGCGTGTGGCACTGGCCAATACACTCATCACCGAGCCCGACCTGCTTATTCTCGACGAGCCTACCAACCACCTCGACCTCGAAATGACCGAGTGGCTCGAAGACTACCTGCGGCGTACCAACCTGACGCTGCTCATGGTGACCCACGACCGCTACTTTCTCGACCGCGTCTGCTCCGAAATCATCGAAATAGACAACCGCACCCTCTATCAGTACAAAGGCAACTACAGCTACTACCTGGAGAAACGCCAGGAGCGTATCGACGCCAAGAATGTCGAGATAGAGCGTGCCAACAACCTCTACCGTACCGAGCTGGAGTGGATGCGTCGCATGCCTCAGGCCCGCGGACACAAGGCCCGCTACCGCGAAGATGCTTTCTACGAACTGGAGAAGGTGGCCAAGCAGCGTTTCCACGATGCCAATGTCAAGCTCGACGTCAAGGCCTCCTATATAGGTAATAAGATATTCGAGGCCGATCACCTCTGCAAGTCCTTTGGCGACCTGAAGATACTCGATGACTTCTCCTATATCTTTGCCCGCTACGAGAAGATGGGTATTGTAGGCAACAACGGTACCGGCAAGTCCACCTTCATCAAGTTGCTCATGGGGCTGGTCAAGCCCGATAGTGGTACGCTGGACATTGGTGAAACCGTGCGCTTCGGCTACTATTCGCAGGACGGCCTTCAGTTCAACGAGCAGATGAAGGTCATCGACGTCGTGCAGGACATTGCCGAGGTCATCGAGCTGGGTAATGGTAAGCGCCTCACCGCCTCACAGTTCCTCCAGCATTTCCTCTTCACGCCCGAAACACAGCATAGCTATATCTATAAGCTCAGCGGTGGCGAGCGCCGTCGCCTCTATCTTTGCACCGTGCTCATGCGCAATCCCAACTTCCTGGTGCTCGACGAGCCTACCAACGACCTCGACATCGTCACCCTGCAAGTGCTCGAAGAATACCTCCAGGGCTTCAAGGGCTGCGTCATTGTTGTCAGCCACGACCGCTACTTCATGGACAAGGTGGTAGACCACCTGCTGGTATTCAACGGTGGGGGCGACATCCGCGACTTCCCCGGCAACTATACCCAGTATCGTGAGTGGAAAGAGGCCAAGGCCCGCCATGACAAGGAACAGCAGGCTGCTGCCAAGCCTCAGGATACCAAGACCAGCAAGGTTCGTCTCAACGACAAGCGTCGCATGACGTTCAAGGAACGCCGCGAATTTGAGCAGTTGGAGCAGGAGATAGCCGAACTGGAGACGGAGAAAAAAGCTATTGAGGATGCTTTGTGCAGCGGTGCCCTTTCCGTAGACGAGCTGACCGAGAAGTCCAAACGCCTGCCACAACTGACCGAGCTGATAGATGAGAAGACTATGCGCTGGCTGGAGCTAAGTGAGATAGAGGGATGAGGATTTGTAAGAGGAGGTAGTTAGTCTAGCGGTAAGTGGTGAGCGTTAATCAGTGATGAGTGATAAGTGGTTAGTTTAGAAGTTAAAGAAGTTAAAGAAGTTAGCGTCCGCTGGGCGGACTAGAAGTTAAAGCCAATACTTTTTTTAGGAGTTAGAAGGAGTTAAAGAAGTTAGAAGGAGTTAAAGGCCAATAGTTAATTCAACGGTTAGTGGTTAACGGTCAATGGTCAGTATTTTGACTACCGTCAAAGTTTACCTAAATAATCCGTTTCATCCGCGCAATCCGCGTCTAAACAATCACTCTTAACTCTCCTCTCTCAACTCACCACTTACCACTTATTACTCATGTAACCACAGATGACACAGATGGAACTGATGATCACAGATTTATTAATTTCGTACGCTTGCGCTAAAAAATTAATCCGTGTCATCCGCGCAATCCGCGTCTAAACAATCACTCTCAACTCTCCCCTCTCAACTCACCACTTATCACTAACCACTTACCGCTTATCACTGATTAATCCTTTCAACTCCCTAAATCCGCATCTAAAAAACTTAAAAACTCATAAACTTAAAAACTCAAAACCTATGACCCCACATACCAATTACCACAGCCATTCCCTCTATTGCGACGGCCGTGCCGGCATGGGCGACTTTGTACGTTTTGCCATCAGCCAGGGCTTCACTTCCTATGGCTTTTCGTCGCATGCCCCCTTGCCTTTTCCCACAGCCTGGACCATGGAGTGGGACCGTATGGACGACTACCTGGCCGAGTTCCATCGGCTGAAGCAGCAGTATGCCGACCGCATAGAGTTATATATCGGCTTGGAGATTGACTACCTGAACGAAGACAGCAACCCCGCTTCCGAGTGTTTCCGCCGCTTGCCGCTCGACTATCGTATAGGCTCCGTTCACCTGCTCTACGACGACGAAGGCCATGTGGTCGATGCCGATCTGCCTGCCGACAAGTTTCGTCAGATGGTAGACGAACACTTCCACGGCGATGTGGAGCGTGTCGTCCGTCTCTACTACGAACGCTCCATGCGTATGATAGAGCTGGGTGGTTTTGATATCGTGGGTCATGCTGACAAGATACATTATAATGCCTCCTTCTGTCGTCCCGGCATTCTGGAAGAACCGTGGTACGACCGTCTTGTACGCGATTATTTCGCCGAGATAGCCCGTCGGGGCTATCAGATGGAAATCAATACCAAGGCCTACACCGAGCTGGGTACCTTCTATCCCGATGAACGCTATTTCCCCTTGATGCGTGAGTTAGGCATCCGCATACAGGTCAACAGCGATGCCCACTATCCCGAGCGTATCAGCAGCGGCATGTCCCAGGCCATGCAGGCACTCCGCCGTGCAGGGTTCACTTCGGTTATGGGGCTGCACCAGGGCCGGTGGCAGGAAGTGAAGATTGGTGGTTGAGGCTAGCTAGGGTTTAATAATGAAATAAAGATATTTGCAGAATTTAAATTCATAGAGTTATGCTTGATAAAAACAGTAAGATATATGTGGCCGGGCATCACGGACTGGTGGGGTCGGCCATTTGGAACAATTTACAGGAAAGAGGGTATAAGAACCTGGTAGGACGGACACACAAGGAGCTGGATTTGCTGGACCCGGTGGCCGTGAAGAAGTTCTTTGATGAGGAACAACCGGAGGCGGTGGTGCTGGCAGCAGCACATGTGGGTGGCATCATGGCAAACCTGCAGTATAGGGCGGACTTCATCTACCAGAACTTGCAGATTCAGCAGAACGTGATAGGCGAGAGCTTCCGTCACGGGGTGAAGAAGCTGCTGTTCCTGGGAAGTACTTGCATCTATCCGCGCGAGGCACCGCAACCGATGAAGGAGGAGTGCCTGCTGACGTCGGCGCTGGAGTATACGAACGAGCCGTATGCCATAGCCAAGATAGCGGGGCTGAAGATGTGCGAGAGCTTCAACCTGCAGTATGGCACGAACTACATTGCGGTGATGCCGACGAACCTGTATGGACCGAACGATAACTTCCACCTGGAGAACAGTCACGTGCTGCCGGCCATGATAAGGAAGATTCATCTGGCGAAGTGCCTGAACGAGGGTGACTGGGCTGCGGTGCGCAAGGACCTGAACCTGCGTCCGGTGGAAGGCGTGAACGGAAGCAACAGCAACGAGGAGATACTGGCGAAGCTGGCCAAGTTTGGCATAACGCCCGAAGCAGTGATGCTGTGGGGTACGGGAAAGCCGATGCGTGAGTTTCTGTGGAGCGAAGAGATGGCGGATGCGAGTGTGCACGTGTTGCTGAACGTGGACTTCAAGGATACGTATGAAGCGGGTAGCCGCGAGGTGCGCAACTGCCACATCAATGTGGGAACAGGCAAGGAAATCAGCATTCGTGAGGTGGCTGAGCTGATAGTGAAGACCATCGGTTTCAAGGGTGAACTGCGCTGGGATGCGTCGAAACCCGACGGAACGCTGAAGAAGCTGACAGACGTGAGCAAGCTGCACGCACTGGGCTGGCATCACAAGATAGAGATTGACGAGGGTGTGAAGCGGCTGTATGACTGGTATCTGCAGGGAATTTGTATCAATCATCAGTGTGACTGACGGATAGTTTCAGACACTATATATGCGAATGCCGTGAGGACTTCTGGAAGGAGAAGGACTCACGGCATTTTTTGTTTTACTTGATGCACAGGCGAGTAGCGTTGACTATGCTCTTTTATCGCTTTATATAGGAATATATTTCTCGTTAACATTATTTTCCAATGGAAATTATATTATTTCGGAAAATATATGTTTCTTTGCAGCAGAAAACAATTAAAACCTATTATATGAAATACGTGATTATTGGTGGCGTGGCCGGAGGAGCGACGGCTGCCGCCCGACTGAGAAGAGTGGACGAACAGTCTGACATCGTGTTGCTGGAAAGAGGCAAGTACATATCTTATGCCAACTGTGGCCTGCCCTACTATATAGGCGGTGTGATAGGCGAGCGTGAAAAATTGCTGGTACAGACGCCGGCTGCGTTTGGCAAACGTTTCCGCATTGACGTCAGGGTGGAGAACGAGGTGGTAGCCATACAGCCCGACACCAAGACGCTGACCATACGCCGTGTCGACGGCAGCGAGTATGCCGAAAGCTACGACAAGTTGCTGTTGTCGCCCGGTGCCAGTCCTGTGCGTCCGCCTCTGGAGGGCATCGGTTTGGAAGGTATCTTCACGTTGCGCAATGTGGAAGATACTGACCGCATCAAGGCTTGGCTGACGGACAAGGACGTGAAGCGTGCCGTAGTGGTGGGTGCCGGCTTCATTGGGTTGGAGATGGCCGAGAATCTGCATCATGCAGGTGTGGCTGTTTCGGTGGTGGAGATGGGCAATCAGGTGATGGCACCCATTGACTTCTCCATGGCGGTTCCCGTGCATCAGCACTTGGTACAGAAAGGGGTATCGCTGTATCTGGAGGAGGGCGTTACCCACTTTGAACCGGAAACAGACGGCAAAGGTATCCGCGTATTTCTGAAGAGCGGCAAGAGCATCGGAGCTGACCTGGTGCTGCTGTCTATCGGCGTGCGTCCGGCAACGGAGTTGGCCAAGTCGGCAGGCATCAGGCTCGGTGAGACGGGCGGCATCTGGGTGGATGAGCACCTGGAGACATCGGTGAAGGACATCTATGCCGTGGGCGATGCCATAGAATATCCGCATCCGCTGACGGGTAAGCCTTGGTTGAACTACCTGGCCAATCCGGCCAACCGGCAGGGACGCATTGTGGCCGACAATATGGCACTGGGCAACACTACGGCTTATGAAGGGGCTATAGGTACGTCCATTGCCAAGGTGTTTGACCTCACGGTTGCGTCTACCGGACTGGCAGCCAAGCGGCTGAAGCAGTGGGGCATGGAGTATCAGAGTTCTGTGACGCACGGTGCGTCGCATGCCGGCTACTATCCGGATGCATTGCCCCTGACGTTGAAATTGACGTTCCATCCTAAGAACGGCAAGCTCTACGGGGCACAGTGTGTAGGCTACGAGGGCGTGGACAAACGTATTGACCAGATAGCGGGTGTCATTAAGCGTGGCGGCACGGTGTACGACCTTATGGAGACCGAGCATACATACGCGCCGCCTTTCTCGTCGGCCAAAGACCCTATAGCCATTGCCGGATATGTGGCATCGAACATTATCAGCGGTGCCATGCCGGCTATCAGCTGGAGGGAGCTGGAGGCGGAGAAGGACAAGGTGGTGCTGATTGATGCCCGTACACCCGAAGAGTATGCTTTCGGTACGATTCCCGGTGCGGTCAACGTGCCGCTTGATGAGCTGCGCGACCGCTTGGCTGATGTGCCGAAAGATCGTCCGGTGGTAGTGTTCTGTGCCGTAGGTCTGCGTGGCTATCTGGCACAGCGCATCCTGCTGGGACACGGCTACCGCAATGTGCGTAACCTGATAGGCGGCTATAAGACTTATTCGGCTGCCGTGGCTCCGCTGCCCCGTCCGACAGACAAACCGGCAATGCCCGCCGGCAGGCCGCAAGCCGAGGGAGAAGGTGCTTCGGCAGGTATGACGGAGCAGACGGCTGTGGCTCCGCTGCGTATCAATGCCTGCGGACTGCAATGTCCGGGGCCTATCATGAAGGTGAAGCAGGCCATGGACACGGTGGCGCCGGGAGCAAGGGTGGAAATTGTGGCCACAGATGCCGGCTTTGCACGCGATGCTGCGGCGTGGTGTCGTACGACGGGTAACAGGCTGGTGAGTCAGCATGACGAGAAGGGCCGCTACACGGTATTGATAGAGAAGGGAAAGGAATGCGGGGCACAGCCTGCTGCCTGCGCGACTACCGGGGGAAAGGGCAAGACGCTTATCCTCTTCAGTGACGACTTGGACAAGGCTTTGGCTACTTTTGTGCTGGCCAACGGTGCGGCTGCCACCGGGCAGAAGGTATCTATCTTTTTCACCTTCTGGGGACTGAATGTGCTGAAGAAAGTGAGGAAGCCGGCGGTGCAGAAGGATATATTCGGCAAGATGTTTGGCATGATGCTGCCTTCCAGCTCGCTGAAGCTGAAGTTGTCGAAGATGAACATGATGGGATTGGGCAGCCGCATGATGCGCATGCTGATGCGTCGGAAGGGAGTGGACTCGCTGGAGTCGCTTCGTGACCAGGCACTGGCGCAGGGTGTGGAGTTCATTGCCTGCCAGATGTCGATGGACATGATGGGCATCTGCCGGGAAGAGCTGATAGACCAGGTGACGGTGGGCGGCGTGGCTACCTATATGGAGCGGGCCGATGAAGCCAATGTGAATTTGTTTATTTAACTTAAGTTTTTGATTTTATATTTCACTGGAAGTTAGGAAGTTATAGAAGTTATCACTTCGCTTTGCTCTGTTAGAAGTTAAAGCCGATAGTTTCGTAATAGTAAATGGTTAATGATTAATAAGTCGTAGAAATTCTTCATTCTACATTCTTCATTTTCTCGTCTATTGGCCTTTAACTTCTAAGCCCGCTCTGGCGGGCGATAACTTCTTCTAACTCCTCTAACTCCTGCAAGTTTGGCTTTGCCGATTTTCAATTCGGTAAAACCGAAACTTCTACATTGAACCTTAACCACTTGACTAAAATGGATACATTATGCAGGATACGCGATTTGTATCGCGCCATAGCCGATTTTGAACAACAGTTTACGAAGCATCACGGGGTATCGCTTAATGAAGGGATGCTGCTCTGTACGTTGCAGGGAAGGCCGGGGCAGACTTCGGGGGAACTGGCCGAAGCATTAGGACTGTCGGCATCCAACGCGTCGAAAGTCATTCGCTCGGTGGAAGACAAGCAGTTTATTACCCGTATCATAGGGAGTGCGGACAGGAGGCAGATGCAGTTTGCACTGACACCGGCGGGGGAGAAGCTGATAAAGTCTGTCAAGCAGACGGAACTGGAACTGCCTGATTTGTTGAAAAAGGCGGTGATGGAATAAGGGTATTTAAGTTTAACTTCGCCAATGGGAGATTGACGAAGTTAAACTTGTAGGAGTTAGAGGAGTTAGAAGGAGTTATCGCCCACCAAGGTGGACTAGGAGTTAAAGCCAATAGAGAGTAACCAGCCATGGCACACAGATGACACGGATGGGGCAGATGAGCACAGAATAGATTAACTCCTGAGTCGCAAAATCCTCACCACTCATCACTTATCACTTATCACTCACCACTGACCACTTACCACTGACCACTAGACTAATTACCTCCTCTTACAATCTCAGCCTTGCAGCCACGTCAGCAGATCGGCCACAATGAAGGTGCTGCCACCTACGAAGATAAAGTCGTCGGGGTTGCTTTGGGCCTGTGCGGCGCGGACAGCTGTGGGAACATCGGGATAGCAGTCGCCTTGCAGGCCGGCGGCAACGGCCAGTTGCTGGAGCTCAGTTTCGGGTAATGCTCGCTTTACACTTGCTCGGGTGAAGTAGTATTTTGCTTCATGGGGCAATAGGGCCAGTACGCCGCTGATGTCCTTGTCGTTGACCATGCCGATGACTATGTGCAGCTGGCGGCAGTGTTGCTGTCTCAGTTGCTGGGCAATGTATTGGATGCCACCCACGTTGTGGCCGGTGTCGCACACCAGGGTAGGGCTGTCTTGCAGCTTCTGCCAGCGTCCCATCAGGCCGGTCAGTTCCGTCACGTGAGCACAGCCGTTGCGTACATCATCGGGAGTGAAGTGGAAGCCAGCCTGTTGCAGCAGGGGGAGGGCGGTGAAGATGGTGCGCAGGTTCTTCTGCTGGTAGAGTCCTTTCAGTTCGAAGTCAACGTTCTGGTAGTCCGTACTTGGGTTTTCCTCGGCAAAATAAATGGGGGCTTCTGCCTCGTGGGCCTTTTGCAGGAAGACGGGACGCGTTTCGGGGGTGGTTTCGCCTATGACCACGGGGGTGTGAGGCTTGATGATGCCGGCTTTCTCGCCGGCTATGGCGGCCAGCGTGTGTCCCAGGAATTGGGTATGGTCCAGGCTGATGTTGGTAATAATGCTCAATTGGGGACTGATGATGTTGGTGCAGTCCAGTCTGCCGCCCAAGCCTACTTCAATGACGGCCACATCTACCTTGCTGTCTGCAAAATACTTGAAAGCCAGGGCTGTAGTCAGTTCGAAGAAAGAGGGTTGCAGCGGTTCGAAGAAGCTGCGCTCCTGTTCGACAAACCTGACTACTTCTTCCTGGCTGACTGGAGTTCCGTTTACTCTGATTCGTTCACGAAAATCCATGAGGTGGGGAGATGTATAGAGTCCGACCCGGTAGCCGGCTGACTGCAGGATGGCGGCAATGGTGTGTGAGCAGGAGCCTTTGCCGTTGGTGCCTGCAATGTGTATGGTTTTAAACTGCCGGTGAGGGTGGCCGAAGTGTTCGTCCAGTGCCAGGGTATTTTCAAGTCCGCTCTTGTAGGCGGCGCTTCCTACCTGCTGGAACATGGGCGTACTGTTGTATAAGTACGCTAAAGTGTCCTGATAATCCATCTTTTGAAATATTTAACTCGACAGGAAATCCTTTCCGTCGTTTAATTTGTTATCTTTAAAAGCGACAAAGGTATTAACAATTTAAATCGAACGGTTATGGGAGCAAAGAAAAATTTTGTGATAGATACGAATGTTATCCTTCACGACTATAAATGCCTGCACAACTTCCAGGAAAACGACATTTATCTTCCTATCGTAGTGCTTGAAGAGCTGGATAAGTTCAAGAAAGGCAACGAGCAGATAAACTTCAATGCCCGTGAGTTTGTTCGAGAACTGGACCTGATTACGGATGACAACCTCTTTACCCGGGGTGCCCCGCTGGGCGAAGGAATGGGTAAGCTGTTTGTTGTGGCGGGTGAAGTGAATTCGGAAAAGGTTCGTGCTTCATTTCCTGAGCGCAAGCCTGACCATCAGATTCTGGCTGTGGTGGACTGGCTGACTCAGAAAGACCCTAAGACGAAATGTATTCTGGTGACAAAGGATGTGAACTTGCGCATGAAGGCACGTTCCATTGGCCTGCTGTGCGAGGACTACATCACCGACAAGGTGCTGAATGTGGACATCTTTGAGAAGTCCAACGAGGTATTTGACGGGGTGGCGCCCGAACTCATTGACCGCATTTACTCTTCCAAGGAAGGGGTGGATGTAGGTGAGTTTGACTTTAAGGATGTGTTGCATCCTAATGACTGCTTCGTGATAAAGAGCGACAGAAACAGTGTGCTGGCCCGCTATAATCCGTTTACCCATGCTGTTTGCCGGGTACTGAAGGGTAAAAACTATGGGATTGAGCCCCGCAATGCCGAACAGAGCTTTGCTTTTGAAGTGCTGAATGACCCGGAAGTAAAACTGGTGGCACTTACTGGTAAGGCGGGTACGGGAAAGACATTGCTGGCACTGGCTGCAGCCCTGGGACAGCTGAACGACTATAAACAGATTTTGCTGGCAAGGCCGATTGTGGCTCTTTCCAACAAGGATATCGGTTTCTTGCCGGGTGATGCGAAGGAAAAGGTGGCGCCGTATATGCAGCCTTTGTTTGATAATCTGAATGTCATCAAGCGGCAGTTTGCCTCGAACTCGGCAGAGGTGAAGCGCTTGGACGATATGCTGAAGAGTGAGCAACTGGTGATTGAAGCCTTGGCTTTTATTCGCGGTCGTAGCCTGAGTGAGACTTACTGTATAATAGATGAGGCTCAGAACCTGACACCGCATGAAATAAAGACTATCATCACGCGTGCGGGTGAGGGTACCAAGATGGTATTTACCGGCGATATACAGCAGATTGACCAACCTTATCTGGACAGCCAGTCCAATGGTCTGGTATATATGATAGACCGCATGCGTGACCAGAATCTGTTTGCACATATCAATTTGGTGAAGGGTGAACGCAGTCAGTTGAGTGAGTTGGCCAGCAACCTGATGTAATTCCATGGCCATGCTTGTGGCGGTGTAACTTTTTCAACAAATGTTTTCCCCGGACGTATCTGTGATTATCAGGTGTGTTCGGGGCTTTTTTTAGGGGAGAGGGTATGGCTTGGACTTTGTATGCCGGAGCGTCAGTTCTTATAAGGTTCGTGTTGTATTTTCTTCTTACTAAACGGATGCTTTGGGGGGATGACGGTTGTTACCGGTAGCGGAGTATGGCTACCAGAGGGGGGACTGGAGGGCTTGAGCTAATAAAACAGGGCGTTTCGTTTAGCATTTCTTGGGGATACGGTTGAGAGCCTTGCAGGCTTGCAGTAATGTGTTATTATATATTTTTTATTCGTTTCTTTGTCTTATTTCTTTAAAATACCGTATCTTTGCCCTGCCTAAAACAAAATAATAGTGACATGAAACCGAATTTTTTTCATCGGTACCTTTCTTCAAAGGTATTGCCGATATGGACCATCTTGTTGATAGATGTGTTTATTATCGTTATTGCCAGTTTGTTGGCATACGCATTACGCTACGACTTCAGAAGCCTTTTCCTGGAATCTTCGTCCATAGAAAAGACGATAATCTGGTCAGTGGTTGTTAACCTTATTTTCTTCCGTGTATTCCGCACTTACTCCAACGTTCTGCGTTTTTCATCTTTCATAGATATTATCCGCATTTTTGTGGCATTGACCGTATCGTATGTACTGTTAATGCTTTTTAGCGTTCTTGTCGATGACAATATGCCGGGAATGATAGCCCCGGTCAGCGTGCTGTTCATGGCTTATGTCAGCAGCTTTGCCATGATGGCCTGTTCGAGGGTTATTGTCAAGACGTTCTTTGAACTGATAAACTTTGACGGTCGTCACAGTGTCAATGTGTTCATTTACGGTGCCAAAGAGGCAGGCGTCAATATTGCCAAGGCATTGCGTGTGAACTTGCGCAACCACTATCGTCTGCGCGGATTCATTGCCGATGAGCCCGAGCTGATTGGTAAAGTGATGATGGGTGTCAAGGTATATCCGAATGATGAAAATATTATTGATGTGCTGAATGAAAGGAGAGCACATACACTTATCATTTCGCCTGCCAAGATGGAGGAACTGAAGAAGAGTGATATGGCAGACCGACTGCTGGCCAACGGCATTAAACTGATGACGGCTCCGCCTTTGAGTGACTGGAATGCCCAAACGTTGAACAAAAACCAGCTGAAGGAAATACAGATAGAGGACTTGCTGCAACGTGACCCTATCGTGATAGATATTCAGAAGGTGGCTTCGCACCTGGAAGGCAAGCGTGTGATGATTACAGGTGCTGCCGGTTCTATCGGTAGCGAAATCATGCGGCAGGTGGCTTCTTTCAATCCTTATAAGCTGATATTGATAGACCAGGCAGAGACTCCTCTGCATGACATCCGCCTGGAACTGCAGGACCGTTGGCGCGATATTGATGCGGAAACGATTGTGGCCGACATCTCCAATGCTCCCCGTATGGAAGCTATTTTCAAGGAATTCCGTCCGCAATACATCTTCCACGCTGCTGCCTACAAGCATGTGCCCATGATGGAAGACAACGTGTCGGAAGCCATACAGACCAATGTTTACGGTACGCGTACCGTGGCCGACCTGGCTGTGAAGTATGGAGCTGAAAAGTTTGTGATGATATCAACGGACAAGGCTGTCAATCCTACCAATGTGATGGGATGCTCCAAGCGTATTTGTGAAATCTACGTGCAGTCGTTGGCCAAGAAGCTGCAAAAGCAGGGTGGACATGTCACCCAGTTTATCACTACCCGTTTCGGTAATGTATTGGGTTCCAACGGTTCGGTTATTCCCCGCTTCCGTGACCAGATTCAACGGGGTGGCCCTGTGACAGTGACGCATCCTGAGATTATCCGTTACTTTATGACCATTCCTGAGGCTTGCCGACTGGTGCTTGAAGCCGGAAGTATGGGTAATGGTGGTGAAATCTACATATTTGATATGGGACGTCCCGTGAAGATTGTGGACCTGGCCAAGCGTATGATTAGCCTTTCGGGTCGTACGGATGTGAAAATCGAGTTTACGGGACTGCGTCACGGTGAGAAACTCTATGAGGAACTGCTGAACGTGAAGGAGCTGACCAAGCCTACCTATCATGAGAAAATCATGATTGCCACCGTGCGTGAGTATGACTATGACGAAGTGAAGGACCGCATACAACATCTGATAGACGTAAGCTATACTTACGACCAGATGAAGATTGTGGCCGCCATGAAGGACCTTGTTCCTGAATTTATCAGCAAGAATTCGTGCTTCGAGGTTCTTGATAAGAAATAAGGCAGGAACGCCTGTAGCCGGAGTCGCAGCCGGTGCGGATGGAAGCAGCATGCGGAGTATATGGGGTTCGCATCTGTACAGCCATCGGCACCGGCTGTAGTTTTTTAAGTATCTAGGTTGGACGTTGCTAATAGACAAAAAAATAACGCGGATTGGATGGATAGGGACGTGTTTCCCTCAGGATTCCATCTTAATCCGCGTTAGGCTTTTAATGGTAGCTGGCTCTTTGGTTCCGGGTATAAGGAGGGAACTAAAGAGCAGGCGCTTATGCTTCGTGTGATGAGAAGTATTTCAGGAACTGGGTACGCTCGAAGGTGTTGATGCCGTTCAGGTCGCGAACATTGAGCATGCCTTTGAACTGGGCAATGCTTTCCATGCCCTTGCTTTCCATCCACGTATTGATGAATGTCAGGTACTGGCTGATGACAGAGGCTGACTGCTGGTAGAGGACGCTGCATATTTCTACTGCGGAAGCACCGGCCAGGATAGCCTTTACAACTCCTTCGGCAGAATGTATGCCTCCTGAGGCTGCATAGTCGAGCTTGCTGACAGCGGCAGAAGCAATGCCAATCCAGCGGAGCGAGTGGCCCAGGCTGGCTTCATTGCTGAATACGTTGCCGGCAGTTTGAGTCAGTTTTTCGATATTGATATCGGGTTGGTAGAAGCGGTTGAAGAGAACAACGGCTGCGGCTCCGTTGGCATAGAGCTGGTCGATAAGAGCCACGGGGTTGGTCAGGTTGTCGCCCAGTTTCATGATGACGGGTATGTTGACCGTCTTCTTGATGTGGCGCAGAATGTCGATGTGGCGCTGCTCGAAGCTGCCATAAGTGTAGTTGACTTCGGTTTGCAAGGCCAGGATGTTGATTTCGAGGGCATCGGCTCCGGCAGCCTCAATCTGGCGGGCGAAGTCAATCCATTCGGCATCCTGGTAGCAGTTGATGCTGGCAATGATGGGCACGTTGCACAGCTTTTTGCTTTCCTTGATAAGGGTGAGGTACTCATCCAGCTTGTGCTGACGTACGTAGGCAGCCAGGTATTCGCTGCCTTCGGGATACATGCCCGGGTCGCCCAGCTGGTCGGCTTCCATTCTGATTTGCTCTTCGAAGAGCGACTTGAGTACGATGGCGCCCGCACCGGCTTCACAGAGCTTTTGGTTTTTCACAGCATTGTCGGTCAGGCCTGAGCTGCTGACAATGATAGGGTTCTTAAGTTTCAACCCGGCAAAAGTAGTTTCTAATGTTGCCATGATATTGATGTTGCTAATGGGCTTTGGGGTATATGGCTACCCGTCGGCCGTGGTTGTTAATAATTTCTTTCTCCGAATATCTTGCTGCCTACCCTTATCAGAGTGCTTCCGGCGGCGATGGCTGCATGATAGTCATGGGACATGCCCATGGATAGCTCCTTGAAGCTGTCGGCGTTGGCAAACCAGCGTTGCTTGGCTTCTTCAAAGAATGTATGTAGAGAACAAAATTCTTTATCTATTTGTTCGGCATTGTCGGTGTTGGAGGCCATGCCCATAAGTCCGCACAGCTTGACGTTGGTTAGCGTCTGCCATTGTCCCTCGTCCAGCATCTGGCGGCATTCATCGAAACTGAATCCGAACTTGGTCTCTTCCTGTGCAATGTGGAGCTGCAGGAGGCAGCGCACGGTGCGTCCTGCCTTGGCTGCCTGTTTGTTGACTTCGGCCAGCAGCTTGAAGGAGTCGATGCCGTGTATGAGTGACACGTAGGGCACAATGTATTTCACCTTGTTGGTTTGCAGGTGACCTATGAAGTGCCATTCAATGTCTTTGGGCAAGCTGTCGTGCTTGGCCGAGAGTTCCTGTACCTTGCTTTCGCCAAAGATGCGCTGTCCGGCCTGATAGGCCTCAAGGATGGCTTCGTTGGGGTGGAACTTGGATACGGCCACCAGCTTCACTCCTTGTGGAAGTTCGTCCAGTATTTGTTTCAGATTGTTGGTAATGGTCATAGTAAGTGGTGAGTTGGGAGTGGAGAGTTGAGGGTAGGTCGGGCTGGTGTTGCTCGGTCCCACGGTCAGGACTCTTCACTCAATGTTTTTTCAGTTTACTGTACTTCCGGCTTGTCGTCGGGTTCGGCGCTGAAGGGGTAAACGTCCATGATGGCTGTTTCGGCTATAGAGGCAATCTGATAGTCGGCCATGGTGCCTTTCATGCCTTCGTCCAGCTTCTTCACAGCGTCGCGCAGGTCGGCAGCCTGTACTAGCACTTGTGTGGAGGTCTTCTTTTCCACACCGCTACGCTCGTCCAGGGTGATGAACACCAGTTTGCTCTTGAACCAGCGGTCGGCAGCTTCCTCGTCGCAGGGGAAGAGCTCGCTGTAGTTGGCGCGCTTGATGTCGGACACGGTGAACTCGCCCGAGATGAAAGGTGTCATTTCTTCGATGATGCGTGCTTCGGCTTCGGTGAAGCTGAGGGCATCAACCAGATAAGGTTCGGTTACTTTCTTGTTCATTCCGTTTTCCATTGTCTTCTCATAACGGATTTTGCATTCAAACCAAGTATGCATTGCCATGATTCTTTTTTCCTTTTTTAGTTAGTACTTTATCAAAATAATCATGCAAAGGTAAGAGAAAAAGAATAAAAACTCAGCCAATTTGGGCAGAAGATTTTGCTTGTGTGGCTTTTTCGGGATGTGCATGGTAGGGTGGGGATACTGAAATGAGAAGTGAATGTTGATGTGTGACACGGGGTTAGATGCTGAACGGGCGATGCCAGTGCTCTGTCTTCACTTTTTCCCTCCGGTCATAGCATTACTTTAGTATGAAGAAAGCTTTGCTTTGGCTGTATTGAAGCGAGGCTGTCTCAAAATAGAAAAGTATAATCAAAATGTAATGTCATCCTGAACGTAGTGAAGGATCTTAATACCCCAATAGTTGATTTCGAGATTCTTCATTTCGTTCAGAATGACAAAATGTTAGTGCTTTTTCATTTTGAGCTGTCTCTCTTTGGTGGCTTCTGCCGTGAGGACGATGTAGCAGATGTCAGCGAAGTACGTATTTTCAGGGGATATACTCGTACTTTGATGGCTTCACATCCCAATTGTGACAGTATCACATCCGTACTGTGAAGGTGTCACATCCTTGTTGTGACGGCATCACATCTGTACTGTGATAGCATTATTCCCTTTTATTTCGCGGCAGAAGCAGGATCTTCCTGTCTGCCGTTCTACTGCTTTTGTGCCATCTTCTGCTGTCTCAGGAGAAACGTGAGATGATTTCGTCGATGGAGAAGCTACCGCTGAGTGGCTGTACCACGAGTTTGCCAGAGATGATGTCGAACATCATGTCGGCTACCTTCTGGGGAACGATGTCAATCAGGGTGTTGTTCTTCTCGTCGTGCAGCGAGTAGGTCTGTAGCAGCTGGTTGCCCAGGCTGGCGGCGGTGAGCAGGAAGTGGTTGTTCAGCTTGTCAGTGTCAACCAGGTCGGCTGCCAGCACTTTGCCCACTACGCTGTAGGTGCGCATCAGCACCTGATTGTCGTCGCTGGTCAGTACGCTCTTCAGTTCTTCGGTCTGTATGTCCATTTCGATGGCACCGCTCTCGGGCAGTTGCTCGTTGCCTGTGTAGAGGCTACCCAAGTCGGCCAGCGAGAGGTTGAACATGCGGGCTTCGCCGATGGTGCGCAACTCTTCTACGGAGAAGGCGCTGGGCAGCAACAAGCGGATGTCGCCTTGTATGGCTACCTGTGGGGCGTTGAAGGTTCCGGTGATGCAGTTCTTCAGGTGCAGGTGCTTGGTGGCGAAGCTGCCGCCCAGTACGACGCAGTTCTCCAGAATGGCTTCGTCGGCAAAGATGCTGCCTGCCACGAAGGCATTGGTCAGCTTGACGGACTTGGCGTTGATGTCCGACAGGAAGTAGAGGCGTACGTTGCTGTTGAGCGAGGCAATGGAGTCGGACGAGGCTACGGCCTTGCGGAAGGTGATGGGGCCACGTGCGCTGGAGTCGACGTGCAGTTCGAGCTTGGTGTAGACGGCTCCTCTTATTTCCACGTCGCCCTGGGTGATTTCCAGTTTGTGGGCATAGACGGCTCCTTCTATCACGGTGTTGCCCTGTATCAGCACGTTGCGGTCCAGTTCGGCCACGGTCTTGGGCAGTATAGCGCCCTTCACGAGGTTGTCGTTCAGTATGATGTCGTTGTCAAAGTTTACTTCTTTCAGTTCTTTCATGGCGATTGTCGTTTTTTTAGTGGTTTAACGTCAGAGGTGTGTGGTTGTTCCACAGCTTCAGGAGGGTTTGGGCTATGCGGCGGTCCTTTTCGGGGCCGTAGGTGGCATAGTGCGCGTCGGTCAGTGCGGCGAGTTCTTCAGTGATGCGCGCTTTCTCTTCGGCCTTCATTTCGGTCCAGCTCAGCCGCGGGTCTTTCAGCACCTGGACTATTTCGTCGTTGATGCCAGCAGGATTGTTGATGGCCTGGCTGCAATACACTTTTCCTTCCGTATGATTTCCTTCGGCTGTGTACAGATAGGCGGCCGGTACGCTGTAGGTCTGCCGGTTGTGTCCGTTGGTCAGTATGTCGGCCAGGCGGAACTTCAGTCGGTTCTGGCCTTCGATGAAGTCTTTCACACGGCGGATGACCTGCGCGGTGAAGTATTTGATGCGCGATGCGGTGATTTTGGTCTGTAACAGCAGGCTTTCCTTTTGTCCCAGGATGGAGGCTGTCATCAGCATGGAGTTGGCTGGGCGCATCAGTTCTTCGTCGCTTTCCTGCACCAGACGGAAGGTACGTTTGTCCAGCGCATAGATGCGGTTGCGCAGCTCCTGGTCGTAGGCTTCGAAGGTTTTGATGTAGCGCGACTTGATGAGGTTGTAGTCGTCTTCCATGCGCTTTCTGATGGTCAGCAGTTCTTTCTGCTGGGCAAAGAGGGCACCCACAAGGGCTTTGGCGTTGGCTGCCTCTTCCTTGGCCTGCATGGTGATGTTGCTGTTCACCACCTGGAAGAAACCGTCGTCCAGGCTTTGTCCCAGCCTGAGCGAGTTCTCTTGTTTGGACTTCTTTTCAGCCTGTTCGGCGGCTACGATGCCGGCCTGCAGCAGGTGAAGGCTGGTATCGCATTTGTCCACACTTCTTTCAAACGGGTCGCTTTCTACATACACATCGACGTAGATGGGTTCTTCAACGGTGACGCTCCTGCTTCCTCCCGATTCTGATTTGGGATAGGTAATGGTCACCGTCTTGCTGATGGTACCCAGGTATTTTTGTTTGGCTGCATAGTATCCCATAGTCTATTCTTTTTCGGTCGTTTTCCAGTTGTTCTTTTCCATTAGCTTCCGCATGGTGGCGGCCACTCGTTCGGACAGATGGTTCTGTTCTATCAGGTTGTTCACTTCTGCTTTTATGTCGTTGCGTTCTTGCGCTCCACCATTGGTCCAGGGCAGGTTGTTGAACTGCGCCTTTACCGCATTGTAGATGTGCGATGCCACCCGTTCGGGCAGTGACTGGGCAATGTAGACATTGGATGTCTGTGTATTGCCACTGGCGGTGGTACAGCAGGCTACGGGCACGCAGGTCTCCTGTCGGCACTCTGTCGGCAGGGGGTGCATGATGCGGCGGGCGGATATTTTCTGCTCCTTGTCTTTCTTCAGATAGTGGTACATGGCTTCTATCAGCCGGTCGGCCTCTGCTTTGATATGGGCAGCCACGATGGCCTGGCTGACGGAGAGCGATTCGGACTGGTTGACAGGCACGGCGGCAATGTGCTCCATGATGCGCGAGTCAATCTTCTTGATGTCCTTTTTTACAAAGTCAATGATGTCCTTGTCGAGGGCGATGATGCGGTTCTCCAGTTCCTTGTTCAGGTTATTGAAGAGGGAGATATTACGCTTGGTTATCATGGCGTAGTCCTTGCTCATGCGCACTTGCAGGGTGGCCAGTTCTTTGACCTGCTGGGCCAGCTCCATGGCGTAGGCCTTGGTTTCGCTTTGCGACAGTGCGCTCTTCTGGGCTATCTGCGATACGATGAGGTCCAGGAAGCCGTCATTGATGTTCTTGCACAGGTAGTCGGTGGCCTCGGCTTCGGCTTTCAGCAGCGATTCTTTCATGACGACTACTGCGCCGGTTGTCAGGTTGACATTCTCGGAAATGCTGTTCATCTTCGAGGCCATGGGGGTTGTATCTACACTTACACCAAAATTTGCCATAACTTCTTAGTCTTGTTTTCAGTTGTTGGGCGGACTGTATCTTCTGTAAGTCTTGTTTGGTAGCACTAACAGGTGTCAGCCGCTGAATGATTTAATTTCTCGTTGTCCCTGTTACAGGGGTAAGCTCCGTCGGAGGCGGCTGCCTGTCAGCTGCCGGCTTGCCGCAACTGTTCTTCCTGTCGGTCGAGCTCAGCCAGCGAGGCTTCGGCTATGACATTCAGGTCGATGGACATGTGTTCGTTGGTCACGGCTTCCACGTCGGGCGTGGGCGGCATTTCCGATACTTGTGCAAAGAGGGGGTTGACTGCCAGTAGCGGCTTGCGGCGGGCATCGAGGGCTTCGGCGTTGTCGGCGGCCGATATGGTGTCCTTGGCCACGCGGTCGCGCAGCGAACCGTCGTAGTATTCAATGTAGGCAAAGTCTTCGGCCCGTTCGTCGATGTCGTCCTTCAGGCGGGTCATGTAGTTTTCGAAGTCTTCCTGTGCTTTCTCAAATTCCTTGGTCTGCATTTCGTAGGCAGCCAGCATCTGTGCGCTGCTTCCCTTGTCGGTTTCCAGTTGCTCGTCTTCTTTCTTGCGTTTCTTCAACATACCCGATTTCATACTTTCCAATGAGTTGAGTGTGGTTTGTGCGGCCAGGAACTTGGTCAGGTTGGCACGCATCAGGTTCTTCAGGTCGTCGCTGGTAGTGCGGTTGCGGCCGTAGAAGTTCTCGGTGTCCTGATGCCACTGGTTCAGGTAGTTTATCTTTTGGTCCTTGATGTTGTTGTAGATGCGCAGGCGCTCCATGCGGCTCTCGGCCAGCAGGTTCTGTACGATGGGGGCTACGATTTCTTCTTGAATCTGGCTGATGCAGAAGGGAGTCGTAGTCTTGCTGCCGTCCTCGGCCACCCAAATGTCGGACGTGATGTTATAGCGTACGCGTGAGCTGGGTTTGAGCTGGAAAGGCGTGTAGCGTTCTACCGCTTCGCTGTAGTTGAAGTCTTCGGTTCGCATCTTGGCAATCTCGTCGGCTTCGAGCTCGGGCGAGTAATGGTTGTATGAGGCTTTCAGCATCTTGAACAGTAGCTTGTTGGAGTCTTCCACCAGTTTGTTGGCCGAGGCTACCTTGAGCTTGCTGATGACTTGCACGGAGGCTGCTGTCTTGCGGATGAGCTCGCGCAGGATGTGTTCAAACTCCAGACTGTTCTCGGCCAGTGCCAGACGGGTATTACTCAGTTCGTTGAAGCAGTCTATTTCCTTGTCGAAAGCGTGTGTGCTGAAGAGTTCCACTACGGGTTTGTCGGCCGTGTCGGTAGTGGCGTAAGTGGCGAGCATATCGGTGTAGGCCGACTGGGGCTTGATGACCGGCAGCTTTACGGCGATGGTGCTGATGTTTTGTAATGTCTGTCCTAATATACGGATGTGACGGTCCATGGAAGTGAAGTAGTCGTAGTATTTCACCTTCTGGATGGAGCGTGAGTAGTTGTCGGAATCTACCTCGGTGACGTCGTCGGCCGTCTCCACGATGGGGGCTTCAGATACCAGTTTACCCAGTTCTTCCACGGTGCTGTTCAGACGTTCTTCATCGTTCACCTTTTGTAACTCAAACTCGGTAAGCGGTTCTGTTCCGGTATAGTCTATCAGGAAACTGCGGTTCTCGTAGGGCAGGCGTCCGGCCAGTGGTACGTAGACAATACCCAGCTTTTCTATCTGGTAGTCGCGGAAGATGTCCTTGTGCTTTTGTTGCAGGTCGGCTATGTCTTTGTCTACGTCTCTGATGGCTTGTTCTGCTTTTTTCTTCTCAGAGTTTTTCATAATTAGAAAGATGATAGCCAGCACCGGTAGTACGGCAAGTACATACATGCCGGCCGTCACAATGCCTGCCACGGCTGCTATAGCCGTTAAGGCCAGCAGTCCGATGGCAATCTTCACATTAAGTGCTTTTTTCTGCAGCAGGACGTTGCCTGTAGCTTTCAGCGTGTTCTTCTCAGCGATTTTCTTCTCGATGGCAATTTCTTCCGTCACTATCTTCTCGGCCGCAGCCCGGTAGTAGTCAAACGCAATCTTTGCCTGGTCTTGGTAAATGTCGTGCGAGTCCGCGAATACTTTCCCTGTCATAGCTGTTAGTATTTAAAGTGAA
>ENA-UONS01000092-UONS01000092.1-human-gut-metagenome-genome-assembly--contig:-CS19-NODE-92-length-115266-cov-9.730720_pt1 | contig 115266 bp, 101 predicted proteins | sample MGYA00242458_ERZ724005 | MGnify/ENA metagenome assembly ERZ724005
CTCCAAAGTAACAGATTTTTATATTTAATCTGTCTACTTTAGAGGTATCATATCAATCCTGTGAATGGCGGTTATTTACATGGGATAAAAGAAATGCACAACACATCCCTCTTGGTTAAATTATTCCTCTACAGACTCTTCCTCAGCCGGAGCCTCAAGAGCTTTCATGCTAAGGCTGATCTTCTTGTCTTCGCCATTGAAATCAACAACTTTAGCCTGGATCTCCTGTCCGATTGTAAGCACATCAGATGGTTTTGCAACGTGCTCTCTGGAAATCTGAGATACATGAAGAAGTGCATCTACGCCAGGTGCAAGCTCAACAAATGCACCGAAGTCTGTCATACGTGCAACTTTACCAGTTACTACGTTTCCAACAGCGAAATCCTCAGCAGCTGTAAGCCATGGATTCTCCTCCGGGAATTTCATTGTAAGAGCAATCTTCTCGCCCTTGATATCTTTGATCATAACTTTAACAGTCTCACCAACTGTGAAGACTTTCTTCGGGTTCTCTACTCTGCCCCAGGACATCTCAGAGATGTGAAGCAGTCCGTCAGCGCCGCCCAGATCGATGAATGCACCAAAATCTGTAACGTTCTTAACAACACCCTCTACTGTATCGCCAACATGGATACGCTCCATAAGCTCCTGCTGTTTCTTAGCTTTCTCAGCAACAAGAAGCTGTTTGCGGTTACCAATGATGCGGCGTCTTCTTGGATTGAACTCTGTGATAACGAACTCAATCTCCTGATCAGCATATTTGCTGAGATCTTTCTCATATGTGTCGGAAACAAGGCTTGCAGGAATGAATACACGTGTCTCCTCAACGTTAACACATAATCCACCGTCAAGTACCTGAGTTACAGGAGCCTTTAATACTTCCTGGTTCTCGAATGCTTCCTCAAGGCGTTTATTGCCTTTCTCTGCAGCAAGTCTCTTGTAGGTTAAGATAACCTGGCCTTCGCCATCGTTTACCTTAAGCACTTTGGCTTCCATGGAGTCACCTACATGTACAGCGTCTGTGAGTACTACGGAAGGATCATTGCTATATTCACTCTTGGTGATAATACCATCAGCTTTATAGCCAATATTCAGGATAATTTCATCTTCTTTCACATCGATGACCTTTCCCTGTACGATTTCTCCATTTCTGATTGTTTTTACGGAATCTTCCAGCATCTGTTCAAAACTTAATTCTGACATGTTCTTGAACCTCCTCAATAATTTTCTTTGGGGTTGAAGCCCCTGCTGTAATACCTACATAACTACTGCATTGGAACATATCTGAATCCAAGTCTACAGGTGTTTGTATATAGTAAGTATTTTCACATTCCTTTTTACATATTTCAAACAGCTTTTGAGTATTGGAACTATGTCGGCCTCCTACGACTAACATAGTGTCTACCTCTCCGGCTATGCTCTTTGCTTCTCTCTGCCGTTCTTCGGTAGCATTACAAATAGTGTTTAAAATATTAAGAATATTTAAAACAGTATTATCATACCTCTTTTTGCGGAGAATTTCAACTAAATCTTTAAATTTATTATAATTAAATGTGGTCTGCGACACAATGCACACATTTTTGCCTTCCGGAGGCACGAAATCCAGTGCGTCCTGTTTGGTGCGGATCACAGTATATGGTCCTATACACCAGCCGCAGATTCCCACAACCTCAGGATGATCCGGATCTCCAATGATCACAATATGGGAACCGGCTTTGCTCTCCTTTTCCACAATCCGGTGGATCTTCAGGACAAAAGGACAGGTCACGTCCACATAGGAAAGGCCGCACTCTTCCAGCTGATCGTAGACTTTTTTTCCAACACCGTGTGAGCGGATCACTACGGTGCTGCCCTCTGGAAGAGTTTTCAGTTCTTCTTCTGAAGCAACACGGACACCTTTCTTTTCCAGATCATTTACCACTTCTTCATTGTGGATGATGGGGCCCAGGGTAAAAAGCCTGTCCGGACAGCTGTCGATCAGTTCATATACCTTATCTACTGCACGCTGCACGCCAAAGCAAAAGCCTGCTGTTTTTGCAACTTTTACTTCCATGGTTTATTCCACCTTATCTTTGTAAATTCCAAGGATCGCAGCTACCACTTCATCAATGTTCATAAGAGAAGAATCCACAAGCACTGCATCCTCAGCCTGGCGAAGAGGAGAAATTTCTCTTGTCATATCCTGATGATCCCGGTTTTCAATGTCTTTCTTGATTTCTTCAAGATCAGCACTCTCGCCCTTGGCAAGATATTCATCATAACGCCTCTTAGCTCTGGTCTCCACGCTGGCAGTAAGATAAATCTTCACCTGTGCGTCCGGAAGAACTACAGTTCCAATATCCCTGCCATCCATTACCACATCGTTCTTTGCTGCCAGATTTCTCTGAAGATTGAGAAGATGTGCCCTTACCGCCGGGTTTGCAGATGTTTTGGATGCCATGTTTCCAACCTCTTCCGTACGGATATACTGATTTACATTCTCACCGTTAAGAATTACAACTTGCTCTCCATTTTCATATCGAATGGAAACCTCAGCGCTCTGACAGTTACCTGCAACTGCTTCCGCATCTGTTCCGTCAATTTCATTTCTCAGCAAATAAAGTGCAACGGCACGGTACATAGCGCCTGTATCTACATAAATAAAAGACAGTTCCTTTGCCACTCTCTTTGCAATTGTGCTTTTGCCTGCTCCTGCCGGCCCGTCAATGGCAATGTTACATCCCATTTTCTCTGTTACCTCCTCTTAAATCGCAGTTTTTTCACTTCTTACATTTATAACAGATTTTTATTCATTTTTCAATGCCATAGCTGCAAGATATGCGGTAGACCATGCAATCTGGAGATTATAACCGCCGGTCACTGCATCCAGATCCAGTACTTCTCCGATAAAATAAAGCTTCTTTACCCTTCTGGATTCCATAGTACCAGGCTGGATATCCTTCACAGAAACACCACCTCTTGTAATAACTGCTTCTTTATATTCTCCCATTCCATTGATGGTAAATGGGAAAGCTTTCACCAGTTCTTCAAAGTGCATTCTTTCTTCCCTGGAAATATCGTGTATCTTTTTTTCCGGAGAAATACCACCCAGTTCCAGCATGACAGGTGTAAGGGATGATGGAAAAAGTACGCCGATCACATTCTTAAACTGTTTGTTCTGTCCTGCCTCAAATTCCCGCAGAATTCTGGCATCCAGCTGTTCCATGGTAAGGGCAGGCTTCAGATCCAGATAAGCATTCAGCTCTCCGGATTTCTGCAGTTGTTTGCCAATATGTGCGCTTGCAGATAAAATCATGGGGCCTGTCACGCCAAAGTGGGTGAACATCATCTCGCCAAAATCCTGGAAAAGCACCTTTTTGCCTGACTTAATCGTAAGTTCAGAGTTTTTTAAGGAAAGTCCCTGAAGTCTTGGGATATAATCCTCTTTTGTCTTAAGAGGAACCAGAGACGGAGAAAGCTCCGTTACTTTATGGCCGGTTTCCTCTGCAAAGCGATAACCATCCCCTGTGGAGCCTGTTGACTGATAGGAAAGTCCTCCAGTGGCAACCAGAACATGGTCGCCCTCCATAAAACTTCCATCTGCCAGTTCTACACCGGTTACCTGGCTGTGATGTGCCTTTTTCTCATCCACGTCCGGTTCCTCATAAGGACTGACCTTCACATTTTTCACCTCTGTGCGAAGATGGATATATGCGCCAGCTTTCTTAAGTTCCCGTTCCAGACCGCGGATAATATCTGAAGAATGGTCAGACACAGGGAAAACCCGGTTACCTCTCTCTGTCTTCAGTGGAACTCCCGCTTCTTCAAAGAATTCCATTACGTCCTGGGGTGTAAAAGAATAGAAAGCACTGTACAGGAATTTCGGGTTAGACATAACTGCCCGGAACAGTTCTTCCGTGTCACAGTTATTTGTAACATTGCATCTGCCTTTTCCTGTAATATACACTTTCTTTCCAAGTTTCTCATTTTTCTCCAGAATGTGGACCTCATGTCCTGCCCTTGCCAGATAAACACCGGCCATCATTCCAGCAGCTCCGCCGCCTACGATCAATATTTTACTCATTTAGATACCTTTCATAAATCTGTTCGAAAACCTTTTTCTGCGGAATTCCCAGGTTGTGACCAGCCGCCCCTGGCGATATTTGCCCACTGTAGAATATTTTTTTCATACCGGATTCAAACAGTTTTGTGTATATTTTTTAAAAAGACACGTGCAAAAACCTTCTCTGCACGTGTCTTTCGTCGTAATTTCTATAGGATCAGCATATAACCTGTCCCATAGAAATCCTTATTCCTCACTGATTAAACCGGATATGCTCCGTTTTTGGTATCAGCAACAGTCTCATCCACCTTTTTCTCCTGAGCCTGACGATACTTGAAGAAGTCAGTAGCAACCTGTGGGAACAGTGCATAGGACAGAACGTCCTCATCCTGCTCTTTATACTGTGCCATCTCGCCTTCAAGTTTGCCCAGCTCATTCTCAAGAAGATCTGCCGGACGGCATGTGATCGGCTTCGTATCACCGATGCATTTCTTCTGAACTTCCGGATTGAATGGTTTTGCTGTAGCGCCATATTTTCCGCTGAGAACATCCTTTGTCTCTTTGGTAACCATCTTGTATCTCTCGCCCATAAGAACGTTAAATACAGCCTGTGTACCAACGATCTGGGAAGACGGAGTAACAAGCGGCGGCTCACCAAGGTCTTTACGCACACGCGGAACTTCCTCAAGAACATCATAGAACTTGTCTTCTGCATGCTGCTCTTTCAGCTGGGAAGTAAGGTTGGATAACATACCACCCGGTACCTGATACAGAAGAGTCTTAATGTTTACGCCAAGGTTCTTCGGATTCAGAAGGCCGCTCTCAAGAGCCTCGTCACGCATTGGACGGAAGTAGTCTGCGATCTCAGCAAGAAGCTGCTGATCAAATCCGGTATCATATGGAGTGCCTTTGAAGGTCTCAACCATAACCTCAGTTGCAGGCTGGGAAGTACCCAGTGCAAATGGAGACATTGCAGTATCGATGATATCAACACCAGCTTCAACAGCTTTTAAGTAAGTCATGGAAGCTACACCAGAGGTGTAATGTGTATGAAGATCGATCGGGATCTTAACAGTCTCTTTCAGGGCTGTAACAAGCTCAGTTGCCTTATATGGAAGAAGAAGACCGGCCATATCTTTGATACAGATAGAGTCTGCACCCATTTCCTCGATACGTTTCGCAATGCTTGTCCAGTACTCAAGAGTATAAGCATCACCAAGTGTATAGGAAAGAGCAACCTGTGCATGGCCATGCTCTTTGTTTGCAGCATGTACAGCAGTCTGAAGGTTGCGAAGGTCGTTCATACAGTCGAAAATACGGATGATATCGATACCATTTGCCAGAGATTTCTGAACAAAATACTCTACAACATCATCAGCGTATGGACGGTATCCAAGAATGTTCTGGCCACGGAAAAGCATCTGCAGCTTTGTGTTCTTAAATCCTGCACGTAATTTACGAAGTCTTTCCCACGGATCCTCATGAAGGAAACGAAGGCTTGCATCGAAAGTAGCACCGCCCCAGCACTCAACTGCATGGTAGCCTACTTTATCAAGTTTATCAACGATTGGAAGCATCTGCTCTGTTGTCATACGGGTTGCAATCAGGGACTGATGTGCATCACGCAGAATAGTTTCCACAATTTTAACAGGTTTTTTTTCAATTTCTGCCATAATTGTTCTCCTTATTTATTTAGTTCATCCGGACTTCCCGGTTTCACTATAGAAAGCCGGGAAAAATCCGAATTTCTGGTATCATTATTAGATTCCGTAAATAGCCATAAATGCTCCTGCAGCAACGGCTGTACCGATAACACCGGCAACGTTTGGTCCCATTGCATGCATCAGAAGGAAGTTGGTAGGATCTGCCTCAGCACCAACCTTCTGGGAAACACGGGCTGCCATAGGTACCGCAGATACACCGGCGGAACCAATAAGCGGATTGATCTTGCCGCCTGTAAGCTTGCACATAACCTTTCCGAGCATAACACCGCCGAAAGTACCACATGCAAATGCCACAAGACCTAATACAACGATCTTCAAAGTGTCCACATTCAGGAATGCCTCTGCACTTGTGGAAGCACCAACAGATGTACCAAGAAGGATAACTACGATGTACATAAGTGCATTGGAAGCTGTCTCTGTAAGCTGTTTTACAACGCCGCACTCTCTGAACAGGTTACCAAGCATAAGCATACCAACCAGAGGAGCTGTTGTCGGAAGAATCATGCAGACAACGATTGTGATTACGATTGGGAAGAGGATCTTCTCAAGCTTGGATACAGGACGAAGCTGCTCCATCTTGATTTTACGCTCTTTCTCAGTAGTAAACAGTTTCATGATCGGAGGCTGGATGATCGGAACCAGTGACATATAGGAATATGCCGCCACGGCGATCGGTCCCATAAGAGCAGTCTGACCAAGCTTACCAGCAAGGAAAATGGAGGTCGGACCATCTGCACCACCGATGATGGAGATTGCTGCTGCTGCTTTTCCATTGAATCCAAGGAAGATTGCAAGGAAGTAAGCTATATAGATACCGAGCTGCGCTGCAGCACCCATCAGGAAGCTTTTCGGATTCGCGATCAGCGGACCAAAGTCTGTCATGGCACCTACACCCATAAAGATAAGGGAAGGAAGAATACTCCACTCATCAAGGATGTAGAAGTAATGAAGAAGACCACCAACACCGTTGGACATGTCTTCCGGATTTGCCATAATGTCCGGATAAATATTAACAAGGAGCATACCAAATGCAATGGGAACAAGCAGCAGAGGCTCAAATCCCTTTGCAATGGCAAGATATAAGAATACACAAGCAACCACGATCATCAGGTAGTTACCCCATGTCAGATTAAAAAATGCGGTCTGATGGATCAGGTTGGACAAAGTGTCTGCTACGTAAGACATCCTATTACCTCCCGACTTAGTTCATTGTTGCCAGGGTATCTCCATTTTCTACAGAGGCACCTTCTGCAACGTCAATGCTTGCAACGGTTCCGTCCTGAGGAGCTACAACCGGGATCTCCATCTTCATGGATTCCAGGATTACAATGTTGTCACCGGCTTTTACAGCCTGTCCAACGCTTGCTGCGATTTTCAGAACCTTTCCAGGTACGGAAGCTGCAACCTTAACTGCGCCTGCTCCGGCTGCTGCCTTAGGAGCTGCCTTCGGTGCCGGTGCTGCTTTCGGAGCTGCTGCAGGAGCTGCAGCTGCTGGTGCGGAAACGCTTCCTGTCTCTTCAACAGTTACTTCATATGCTGTTCCGTTAACGGTAATTGTATAACTTTTCATTTTAGGATCCTCCTGTATTTATCTCTTTTTACGATTGATTTTGCGGATGGAACGAACAACGAATCCATCTGTAGTGGTTCCCTCAGCTGCTGCAATTGCTGCTGCGATAACCGCGATCAGTTCTGTATCGTCTGCTTCTGCAGCTTCCACTGGTGCTGCCACCGGTGCAGGGGCAGGGGCTGCTGCAGCCTGAGCTTTTTTCTTTGCTTCCGGATTCGGGATGAATCTGAACAGATAGATCAGGAAGCTCAGGAAAATAAGAACGATGAATACGATTGCAATACCCATGATAGTATTCATAACAGCTCTTCTTAAGGTCTCAGCCATGGAGTACTGTACATCAACAGTAAGGGATGTAGGTGCTCCTGTAGAAGCATCGAAAATATAAACGAAATTTGCATCTGCTTTCTCAAAGGAGACCGGTACAGTAACGGTATATCCGTCGTCAGAAGCCTTCACCTCTGTCTCTCCGGTTCTCTCCTTTAAAGCCCCAACTTCATCCTTGGAGCCTGCCCATGCAGTCATTGCTCCAACAGTAAACTCATCAGATGACTTGGTATAATTCTCAATATCTTCATCACTGAGAGCAATGATGGTATCGGTAAGTCCCTCAGCGGTAGTGACCAGGGTCTGCTTTACCGTGTCATCTACCTCATCAGCTGCCCATACGGAGGATACTCCGGTAAGAGTGAGAACTGCCATCATGAGAAGTACTGTGCAAAGGGAGGATACTTTCTTAAAAATCTGTTTCATATGCTCCACCTCGCTTAGACCGTGCCGTGTTTCTTGGACGGACGTTCTTCCCTTTTTGTGAACAGCATTTCAAATGCACCGATCACATATTTTCTTGTATCAGCCGGGCTGATAATGGTGTCAACATATCCTCTTGCTGCTGCAGAGGAAACAGAGTTCTGAAGTTCTCTGTACTCAGCTGCTTTCTCAGTAAGAGCTGCTGCGTCATCGCCTGCATACATGATCTTGGCTGCAAGGTCTGCATCCATCATACCGATCTCTGCGTTCTCCCATGCGTATACCATGTCTGCACCGATTGCTTTGCTGTTCATAGCTGTGTAAGCGGTTCCAAATGCTTTGCCAATCACAACGTTAACCTTCGGAACAGTAGCGTCTGCAAATGCATGAACCAGTGCTCCGACAGATTTCGCCATCATCTTCTCGCCACATACAGTAGCCTTGAAGCCGTTTACATTTGTAAGAGTAAGTACCGGGATCTCGAAAGCGTCACAGAATTTCACGAACTCTGCTGCTTTTCTTGCACCGCGTGCACTAAGGGTACCATCAGACTCCCATACCTTTTTGCCTTCTACATCATAGCTCTCGCTTCTGTTTGCAACAGCACCAACGGTAGCGCCGTTCAGTCTGATAAATCCAACAGCAACACTCTTGCCGTAGTCAGCTTTTACCTCGAAGAACTGTCCGTTATCAGCGATTCTGGAAAGTGCAATGGCTGTGTCGCCTGTGCAGTTCTCAATATCCTCGCATACACGGTTCAGGTCGTCTGTGCACTCCATGTAAGAATCAGTGTCTTCGCAGTTAGATGGCAGATATGTTACGAGTTCACGGATTTTACCAAGGATCTCGTCCTCAGTACCGATTCCGTCTACAAGACCTGTCTCTTCGCTCTGGAATCTGGCAGAGGATGTGTCACATTTGGAAACGTGATTGCCTTCAAGGGCGTTCGGGGTGTTTACAAACAGTTTGCCTTTCTTCTCTTCAACAAATGTGAAGTCTGTCAGTGCCGGTACAAGTGCCATACCACCACCGCAGGTACCGAAGATACCTGTGATCTGTGGAATCAGTCCGGATGCCAAAGTCTGTTTCATATAAATTTCACCGAATGCTTCCAATGCGTCAGTTGCCTCCTGAAGACGGAGACCTGCACAATCGATCAGGCCGATCACCGGAGCACCGGTCTTCATAGCCATATCATAAAGTCTGGTAATCTTCTTGGCATGCATTTCACCAACTGTTCCGTTCAGTACGGAAACATCCTGGCTGTACACATACACCAGATTTCCATCGATTACACCATATCCGGTAATAACACCGTCTGAAGGTGCTTTTTTTTCAGTCATGTTGAAATCTGTATTTCTGGCTGTTACACTTTGGCCGATCTCAACAAAACTGTTCGCGTCAAGCAAAGAAGTGATTCTTGTGCCCGCTAAACTTTGTGTTGCGTTACTCATTCTTTCTTGCCCTCCATTTTATAATAATTTAAAAGTATAACCAAAAATTCTGCCGATTCTAATTGTACATTTTTTCACACAATTTTTCAATAGTTTTCCGTGTTTTTATGCAAAAAAATCCCTCGATTTTCGGGGGATTTTTTTATATATCATACATATTCCGTCAGGCTTTTTAGTGAAAAAAGTCATGAAACACCTTGTTTGCACACCATAAATAGGTGATTTTGACGATATTGCGATCTGCTGTCACAAAATAGTTATCCAGGACAAGTTCTCCAAGGCTAAAAGTGACCTGACCAATTTTCTGCCCCTTTTTCACAGGCGCTGTCAAATTTTTCTCAATACGCAGATGGCAGGTAATCTTTTCCCCTTCTTTCAGAAGGATCTGTTTCTTTTTGTCAGAATCAGATGCCTGAATCCGGCCATTTATATATGCATCTGCGAAACCTGTCCCAGTTTCTGTAAGAATTTTTCCGGGATTTTCCTGGTTTTCCTTACCAGATTCTTTCCCGCTGCTTTCGTCAGTCCCATCCTTTACTGGTATAGCTGGAATCTCTGGCTCCTGCCAATAGGTTTCCTTGTGAAAATTTGCTTTGCCATATTCCAGCAGTTTCATGGCATCTTTCCATTTATATGTCTTATTATTCGGCCAGCCGCAGCCAAGAAGGGAAATAATAAATTTTCTTTCCTCATTTTCACAGGCTGCCACATAACAATAACCCGCATTTCCTGTAAAACCTGTTTTTCCTGAAATGGCGTCCGGAGTCATATCAAGAAATGCATTTGCATTATGGACAGAAAACTGACGTTTTCCTGAAATATCAGAAAAAGAATAATCCCTGGTCTGTGTAATATGAAGAAATGCTTTATTTTTCACCGCATAGCTCATGATCAAAGCCAGATCTCTTGCGGTAGTCTGATGAATGCCTCCTGCATCTGCACTGTCAAGACCGTTCGGCGTAACAAAATGAGTGTTCGTGCAGCCAATCTCCTTTGCTTTTGCATTCATCATTTTTGCAAACCCTTCCACAGAACCGCCAATGTGTTCAGCAATTGCCACGGCCGTATCATTATGGCTTTTCAACATTAAAGAATAAAGAAGATCTTCCAGGTAATACTGCTCCCCTTCCTTTAAATTCAGCTTTACTTCTGGTTGAGAGGCCGCATTTTCTGACACCATTACATAATCATCACCGGAGCCCTTTTCCAAGGCAAGGATACAGGTCATTACCTTTGTGGTACTGGCATTCGGACGAACTGTATAGCCCTCTTTTTCGTATAGTACCCGGCCAGAATCCCCATCCATAAGAACTGCTGATAAGGCATAGAGATTTCCAGGTCCATCTGTTTCTTTCATATCAACAGCTGCCGGTATCATCTGCACAATGGAGCTGACAGCCTTTTTTTCGTCTGTGCCAGTGCTTCCTGACACCTGGCCAGCAGTGCATAAAACAAGTACAAAAGTCAGTGTAAGACAAAAGAATCTGTATCTGCTTTTCATAGTCCACCCCACATTCCGTTTATAGTATTTTACGCGAACCTGTCCCAAACTATGCAAAGCTCACTCTACAAGTTTTACCTAATAAAAAGAACAGGTATCTTACAGAAATACCTGTCCCTGAAATTGGTTCAATTTTCAATTTGTATATCACAGCTAACCATTGTAAGTCAGATCCCATCGCTCAGATAACAGCCTGTCCTCCTGGGAAAGCTGATACAGCTCCAACAATTCTGCCGGTGCCTCTTTCACCTCTTTTTCAAACAATGTATTCAGCTGTTCCACAGGTTCCCTGCTGCCACCTGCCGGCTGAGCCATCATATAGTGATCGATCAAAGCAGACTGTGCTCTTCTTCCTCCAAGGCTGGAAAGCTTCGACAAGCGCGCCCGTCTTGTCCCGCCATCGTCACATACCAGCAGATTTGTCATAAATTTCATCAGTTTAAGGCTCAGAAGAATATCTCCTGTTTTTACAAGAGGAAAAGCCTTATGGATTTCCGCTGCATTTTTGCGTTTTGCTTTGATACAATCAGAAGGATAAAAGGCATATGGATTTTTCCCATTTTCTTCCATAAGGAAGCGGTCAAATTCAATTTCCAGAAGGCTGTGGGAAATCCTGCCCTTATCATTCATTTCATTTACAAAAGGATGACAGGAAGAGTCCAGAAGATAATGACAGCCAAAGCCAAGAAGATAGGCAAGAAGCGCCTCATCGCCAGTCTCTCTGACCTGCGCCATTCCCTGGGTAAAAAATGCCCGGGCTTTTTCTTTGTGCATACGGTATCCTACACTGCTTACGTGATTCTTAAAAATAAAATAATAGAAGAAAATATCCGGTCCGTGAAGACCGATCCGATACAGTTCACCGTTTTTCCGTATAATTTCTTTCACTTGATCGGGCAATTGCCTGTATACTTTCTGACCAAACAAATCATGTGCATATGTTGTGGGCATTTTTTCTCTCCTATCTTATCGCCTGCAGTTTATCTGCGGCTTACTTGTCCTGTCTTATATATCCAGCTTCAGCTGTACTTCCTCTTCTGCCTCAGCCTTAAAATCCGCCATTTTTACCGGATCCACAGCTGGCAGCTCTTCCAGTCCCTGCACACCAAATGTGCGAAGGAATTCTTCTGTAGTGCCGAAAAGGATCGGTCGTCCAGGTGCATCAAGACGTCCAAGTTCCTTTACCAGATTATACTCCACCAGCTTATTTACTGCATGATCGCTTTTTACTCCCCGGATCTTTTCAATCTCAGCTTTTGTCACAGGCTGCTTATAGGCAATAATAGACAGCGTTTCCAGCATAACATCTGTAAGGGCAGGTTTCTTAGGCTGCATGGCAATCCGGATCAGACAGCCATAGTAATCCCGTTTGGTGCACAGCTGATAAGAGCCTTCCAGCTCAATGATCTGGATTCCCCTTCCCTCATCCTTATATTTATCCATCAGATTATGGAGTAATTTTTCTGTAGTCGGCTTATCCTGCTGAATTGCTTTCGCAATCTGACCTAATTCCACAGATTCACCCATCGCAAACAGAATTGCCTCAACGGCACCTTCTAATCGTTTAATTTCCATATACTATCCTTCTTCCTCTGCAAACTCTGTCAGATTCTTCCAGGTTTCTGGCTCCGTCACAACATTGATCTGGATGTCATCAAAGATCTCTTCCTGAACCACATGAATGTGTCCCATTTTTATCAGTTCCAGAACAGAAAGGAAGGTAACGATTACCTGTACTTTGGAGCACTGCTTTTTCAACAGGTCCCGAAAGCTGAATTTCCTGTGAGTCTTTGCAAATTCTTTCATCTCCAGCATTTTATCAGAAAGACTGACTTCTTCCTTCTCGATTTTTCCAAACTGGCTTCGGATAGGGTCCCGTCTGTCGTCCTGCCGCCTGATGATCGACTGGTAAATGGCGTTTAACTTCTCAAGAGTAAGACCAGCCAGAAGTTCTGAGGGATCCACTGGTTCCCGGTACTGAAGCACCTCCCTGGGCACATCCGGCTCACGGAAATAGACGCCGCTGGCATCGTCCATCTTGTCCTTCAGCTCATAAGACATATATTTATACATCTTATATTCCAGAAGTTTCTGAACCAGCTCCGCTCTGGGATCCTCTTCTTCTCCTTCTTCATTGATCTCTTTTGGAAGAAGCATCCGGCACTTGATATCCAGAAGCGTAGCGGCCATGACCATAAACTCACTCATAATACCAAGGTCTTCTTTTTCCATAGCGTGAATGTATTCCATGTACTGATCCGTAATCTCCACAATCGGTATATCATAAATATCAATTTTATTTTTATCAATAAGGTGAAGGAGCAGATCAAGCGGTCCTTCAAAAACATTCAGTTTTACGGGAATTGCCATGCGCTTTCCTCTCTCCCTTACGGTTTCATTTCTATAAAAATCAGCTCTCTTGGATTATGGATCCGAAGAGGCACTGTGTGTTCCCCAAGACCTGCACTTACGATCATACATTTGCCATTTTTGTAAAAATCGCCGCAACAGTATTTGGGAAAAGGTATAAACTGAGAGCTGATGGCTCCCACATGTCTGGAAAAACGGAGCACACCGCCATGGTAATGTCCAGACAGGATCAGGTCTGCACCCCAGCGGAAATAGGTTCTGCCATATTTGGGGTTATGGGCAAGCAGAATATTTATGGCCTCCGGATCTGGCTTTCCCATAAGCTCTTCCATTTTTTCAGAAGTGAGCTTCGGGGAAAAAGGCTTATGATAGTATTCCAGTGGAAGTTCCAGTCCATTTACCACAAAGGAATTGCCAGCCAGAACAACTTTGTTCTTCTCATTTGCCAGGAAACAGATTCCTTTTTGTTTCAATTCTGCCTGATATTCCAGATACTCATTCCGATAAATGTGCTCTTTGGCCTTCATTTTGGTTTCGTGATTTCCCATGGCGTAAAAAATAGGAAAGTTCTTCGCCAATGTACAAAGCAGCTTCCTGGCGGTTTCCAGGGTGGAAGGATCCATCCGGACCACCATGTCTCCGGCAAGAAGAATGGCATCAGGGGCATATTCCTGGATTTTTTTCAGCAAAGTATTGTTCTCTTCGCCGAAAATGCTTCCGTGAAGGTCTGCAAGAACAGCAAAGCGCACGCTTTTTTTTATTTTCGGGTTATGGACTTCATAGGTTGCAGTTCGAAATTTTTCCATAAATCTCCTTAAATACTTTGTAATTTCCAGAGCTTACTTTCCAAATCCACAGTTGGGGAAAGTACAGACTTTGCAGTTCAGGCAGAGACCGCCTTCTCCGTATGCAGCAACTTCTTCCGGGAAAATTTCATCGTCTGCCATGATTCTTGGCAGAACCAGGTCAAATACAGTGCGCTTCGCATACATGACACATCCGGGAAGGCCAAGGATCTGGATGCGTTTTCCCTCTTTCTCATAGTAAGCGATGAGAAGCATGGCTCCTGGCAGTACCGGTGCACCGTAAGTAACAACTCTGGCTCCTGTATCACGGATTCCTCCAGGTGTACGGTCATCTGGATCTACACTCATGCCGCCGCTGCAGACTACCATATCTGCACCCTGGTTAATAAATTCCATAATGTCGGCTGTGATCTGTGCCTTGTCATCTCCCGGAGTAGTCTGACCGATCACCTCAGTGGGGTACTCGGAAAGCTTTTCTTTTAATACAGGGGTAAAGGTATCCTGAATCAGACCTTTTTTTACCTCGCTTCCAGTTGTAACGATCCCAACTTTTTTGAGGTGATAGGGAAGAATGGAAAAAATCGGTTCCGGACCAGCAGCTTCCACAGCTTTGTCCATTTTTTCTTTTTCGATTACAAGAGGGATAATCCTGGTGCCAGCCAGTTTATCTCCTTTTTTTACCGGGAAGTCCCCATGGCGGGAAGCGATCATCATCTCCCCCAGAGAATTCACTGCCAGAAGAGCATCTCTGCGGATTTTCAGAACTCCGTCCTCGTCTGCTACCAGTTCGATCTTGCCTTCTTTCACATCAGTTCCATGCATGGAATCTCCTGCACAGATTTTATACAAAATATCAGCGCCCTCATTTTCATGAAGAATGCCTTCTTTCTTTTCCCACACAAAAAGATGTTCTTTTCCAACAGAAAGGAGCAGCGGAATGTCCTCTTCTTTCACAATATGTCCTTTGGAAAACAGAACGCCTTTCTTCTCATCCTTTATAATCTGTGTAATATCATGGCAGAGGATCTGGCCCACTGCGTCTTCGGTTCTTATTTCTTTCATTCTGCAATTCATCCTTTCGCATATAATTGCTGTTTACGATCACAATCCGGCTTTGCAAAGTTTCGCATATACGCCGTCCTTCTCCATCAGCTCCTGATGTGTACCTTCTTCTGCAATTCCATCTTCGGTCAGCACCAGGATCCTTCTGGCATTGCGGATCGTGGAAAGACGATGGGCGATCACAAAGGTGGTTCGGTCTTTGGCAAGACGTTCCAGAGATTGCTGCACTACCTTCTCACTTTCGTTATCCAGGGCGGATGTTGCCTCATCAAAAATCAGGATCGGCGGATTCTTCAGAAAAGCTCTCGCAATGGAAAGACGCTGTTTCTGTCCTCCGGAAAGCTTCACGCCGCGCTGTCCAATGTCTGTGCCATAGTTATCCGGCATTTCCATGATAAAGTCGTGGGCATTGGCAAGCTTGGCTGCGCTGATAACTTCCTCATCGGTAGCGTCCGGACGGCCATACCGGATATTTTCCATAATGTTTCCTGCAAACAGATATACATCCTGCTGCACAATGCCAATCTGATTACGAAGATCCTTCAGTTTGATCTTTCGGATATCTTTTCCATCCAGATAAATGGCACCGGATGAAACATCATAAAATCTGGGGATCAGGCTGCAAAGGGTAGTCTTTCCAGCTCCGGAAGTACCTACAAGGGCAACATAGTCACCGGGCTTTACCTCCAGATTTACGTTGGAAAGCACTTTCTCATTGTGGTCTTCATAGTGGAAAGAAACATTTTCGAAGCGGATATCTCCTTTTACATGATCCATAGAAACTGCATCCGGCGCATCCTCAATATCCGGCGCAATGGACATCATTTCCAGGAAGCGGTCATAACCACTGTAGCCGTTCTGGAACTGCTCGGTAAAGTTTACCAGCTTGGTAACCGGCTCTGTAAAATTGTTAATATACAAAAGGAAGGTCACAAGATCTGTGGCGCTTAAATCCCCTGCCGCCAGGAACATGGCTCCGGAAACCAGTGCAGTAACTGTGATCAGCGTGGTAAACGCATCCATGCCTGCATGGTAACCTGCCATATAGCGGTAAGTCACACGCTTGGAATCCACAAAACGCTCATTTCCTTTACGGAATTTCTCAATCTCGCGCTTCTCATTTCCAAAAGATTTTACCACACGGATTCCGGAAAGACTGTCCTCGATCTGGCTGTTGATCTCGCCCATGCGCACACGGTTTTCCTTAAATGCACTTTTCATCTTTTTATTATAAATCAGTGCATAGATCAGCATAATAATTACAACTGCGAAGCACAGCAGCGCCATCTGCGGCTTTACATTCATAAGAATGATCAGTGCTCCGAACAGCTTGATCACTGAGATCAGAATATCCTCCGGTCCATGGTGGAGAAGCTCTGTAATATCAAAAAGATCACTTGTGATCCTGGAAAGAAGCTGGCCGACCTTCTGATTATCATAAAATGCAAAAGAGAGCTTCTGGTAATGGCTGAATATCTCGTTTCGCATATCATGCTCAATATAAGCGCCCATCATATGTCCATAATAGGTAATAAAATAACGGCTTCCAAGCTGCACCAGGATCAGTACCAGCATTCCCACCCCGATTTTCAAAATCATGGTCTTCGCTTCATCCGCTGACATTTCACTTATGGAATTCATAATATAACGAACCATCAGTGGAATGACAAGTGTCACTGCAGCCCCAAGGAATGCAAAAAAAAGATCTGCAAAAAACAGTCCCTTATATGGTTTATAATAGCCTGCAAGCATCTTTAATCTGCCAGGCTGTTTTTTCTCTTGTTTCATATGATTCTCCTCCGCTTTTGCTGCTATATTTTTGTAAGACATCAGCAAAAATTTTCATACAGAGTTTATTATAAACCGATGAGGACTGTTTTGTCAAAATGCTTCTGTAATTATTTTCTCCAAACAGTTTTTATAGGTTGCTTTTTCTATGGTTTCAGTGAAAAGAATGTTGATCTCGCCAAGCTTTTGCCCATCTCTGTAGTATTCCAGAGTACCAGCAGTTTCGCCCTTTTTCACCGGAGCCTGCACCTGGGTTTCCAAATTCAGTTTCCGTTCCACTTCGCCTATGGTTTTGCCGTCGGTGCTCAGATACTGGAAGTTCTTTTCATATTTTACTTCTGTGGTAGGTTTGGTTCCTTTTCGGACCTCTATCTGGGGAAGCTTTTCGGGATTTTCATCCGTGTAAAAGCTGCATTTGGAAAAACCGTAGTTCAGCATGGCAGCGGCGTCCTTGAAACGAACTTTGTAATCGGGTGCTGCCATAACTACAGAAATCAAGGTAATGTTATTTCGGGACGCCACAGCAGATACGCAATACTTTGCCAGACTGGTACTTCCAGTTTTCAGACCGATGCATCCGTCGTAGCTGCGAAGGAGCTTGTTAGTGTTCGTTAAGCAGAACTCTTTGGAGCCTTGTCTGGTCACATGAGTAATATTTTCCATCCATATAGAGGAGTATTCCAGAATCTTCGGATATTTGGTGATCAGCTCCCGGCTCATAATGGCAATGTCCCGAACAGTTGTGTAGTGATCTGTGGATTCTGTCAATCCACAGCAGTCTACAAAATGGGTATTCTCCATTCCAAGCCCTGCTGCCCGCTCATTCATCTGCCGTACAAATTCCTGCTCGCTGCCTCCAATATGCTCTGCCATTGCTACACTGGCGTCATTTCCAGAGGCGATCACAATGCACTTGATCATAGTCTCCACATCCTGGGTTTCCCCTTCCTCCAAAAATACCTGGGAGCCACCCATAGACTTAGCGTAAGCGCTGGTTGTTACAAGGTCATCCATTTTCAGTGTACCATTCTCCAACGCATCGAAAATCAGGATCAGTGTCATGATCTTCGTAATACTTGCCGGACTGCGTCTTGTGTCCGGATCTTTTTCGTAAATCACAGTACCGGTACCGGCTTCCATCAGAAGGGCTGAAGGCGCCTGTACAAAAGTGTCATCGGTAGCCACTTTTGACTCTGTGGTTTGCTGCTGTTCCTCCGCATATGTAATCCGACAACCAGCCCCCACCATGAGACTAGCCAGTAAAATGGGCAGAACCGCCTTTCTTATTGCCTTTTCAAGCATAGTATGTCTCCTCAAAAATAAGTTCTATTCTATTGTAAAACTCGTGCTTCTATTTTATTCCTCTAATCTCAAACGTAAAAAGCGGCGGCCAAGGAAACTTCCTCTTTGCCACCGCGGATTGCTATTTAATGTGTTGGTCATTATCCCGGACGCGATTTCACAATGTATATTCACCGCCGCGCGTCGCAACGTTCCGGCAAGCTAATGACTAACTACGACTAAGACGCTCAGGAGAGCCTTCGCGCCTAAGTCTCCGTAAGTCATGGATCTCGCCTCCACTAAAACCGCTCCTAAAATGCGCGGCTTGCGAATATACATTGCAAAATCGCTGGTTACTGGAAAGGGAAGAAAGAAACAGTAACGACAACAACGCGGGTGGGGTGAAGTAGTTGGTATCCCGCAACTTTATTGTTTTTTGCCAATCTATCCTTGCCAAGAAAGTATCGGGAAACCAATCACTCCCCCTCTGTCGAAAGTTCCTATGCACAAATAAGTCCCAGACAGTACACAGCATTCGGGCAATGGTGATTGCTCTAGCGAGCCATTTCAGGCGCGGTTTTAGCGTAGGCGAAATCCACTGCTTACGGAGACTTAATCGTGAAGGCTCTCCTGAACGATTTAGTCGCAGTTAGCAGTTAGTTCGCTGGAGCGTTGCGCCGGCGAGTGAGCAATCACCATTGTCCGAATGCGTCCGCCTTGAACAACTTTCAACACACTAAATAGCAATTTAATCTGCTAAATACGCCTTCTTCAACTCGTTTTTCGTCATTTCCTGCACCTTAAATGTAGCAGTTCCATCTCCGCTTTCCCATGTAATATGCAGACAATTCTCACCTTCCGGCTTTACATCTCCGTAAATGATCATTCCCGCATCTCCAAACCAGATTGCATAAACTGGTTTTTCTTTCCACATCCAGGCTTTCTGCTCTTCATCATATTCCAGCCCTAATGCCTTATAAATATAACTATTCCCGTCTGCCATATACCCAACCTGGTCTGCAGCTGAATCCTGCGCTATCTCTATATCCGCCTTATCATCCGGATTCTGTCCATCCTGCACAACTGTCACGAAAAAATCCTCTGTTGCTGATTCTGTGGCGGATTTTCCAGCATTTTCTGCTTCAGCCGCTGTCACTTCGTCGGTCTCATCTGTCACAGTATCTGTGTCCCCATTTTGAAAAACCTTGGTTACCATCTTTCCATCTGCATCCATATAACTCTCTGCATACGCCCATGCCACTGTCTGCGGTATCCATGCCACACCAACAGTACCCAGAATTGCTGCACAGATTCCCAGTGCCAGCCCTTTTCCTCTTTTTTTCAGCCCTTTGTTTTTCCGCATTGTTTTCATAAAAAATGCTCCTTTCTTCTTTTTGATTACATTAAGAAGAATAGAGCATTTTCTTGTATTCCATATGTAAGTAATTTGTGATTTCTGTGAAGTTTCAACTTAGAGCGTGTCTGAAACATGCGAATATGGAGAATCATTAGAGGGATACGATCTCTGGCAATAATTCCATTTGGAAACACACACCTGCCTCTGTATTTCTCATCTCATACTCTGCCCCATGCTGTTCCAGAATCTCCCGTACAATATAAAGTCCCAGACCGCTGCCGCCGTTTTCGCGGTTACGGGAGAAATCTACGCGGTAAAAGGCGTCAAACAAACGGGGAAGATCCTGTTGGCTTATGTGCACACCTGTGTTTTCCACTTCCAGAAGTATCTTCGCTGTATTTTTCATACTTTTCAATTCTCTTGAATTTTGGCACCCTGAAACTTCTTTTAGTAGAAAAGAGTTAGATGTGGAAGAATCCACATTATAATCCGTGGATAATTTCACACTTATTCTCTCACCAGCAGGTGAATACCGTACTGCATTTACCAGAATATTCCGGACTGCAATCGCCATCAGTCCAGAATCTGCCATGCAGGGACACTTCTCTGGCAAAAAGATTTCCAGTTCCATATTTTTCTGCTCAAAAAGCTCGTTCAAGTCTGCCAGCTGAAGCCTCACCAGCTCTGCCATATCCATCTCTTTTTTCTTTAATGAGAAACCGCAGGATTCCATTCTGGAAATCACCAGGATTTCCTGAACCATATTCTGCAAAGTAACCGTCACTTCTCTTGCCCGGGCAAGATATTTGTCCCGATCCTTGTAGACTCCCACATTCTGTTCCATGCCTTCAATCTGCCCTTTTAGTATGGTCACAGGCGTTTTCAGCTCATGGGACGCTGCTGCAAAAAATTCCATACGTTGCTGTTCCAGTTCCCGCTCCTGTTCCATCTCATCTTTCAGTTTGGCATTGGCTTCCCAAAGGCTGGACAAAGCCTGATCCAGGCTTTCCGCCATTGTGTCAAGGCTTCTGGATAAAACCCCAATTTCATCTATACGCTTCATATCAGTGCGCACCGAGAAATCCAGATTCGCCATTTTGTCAGAAGCCGCGCCCAACTTCTGCACTGGCTTTGACAAATATCTGGAATAAAAAAGAGCGATCAGCAAAGATACCGCAAAAACAGTAAGCAGCATCCACGGAAGGATCTGCCCCAATGCTTCCACTGCCTGATTCACAAGCTGGGTAGAGCCAAACACAAAAAGGGTATACTTATGATCTGTTCCTTTAAAAGCAACCTCATAACGTCCCATAGCCTGCTGTTCCATCTGCTCCACCATGGAAACACCTTCTTCTGTCTGGATATTATCTGCTTCCATAGTTTCTACTGTACTGGCAAATTCTTCTGACACCCCTTCACTGCTTCCTTCTATCTCTGAAGTTATCATCAGCGCATCCCCAAGTCCATTCCACTCCCTGACAATTCCACCATTTTCATCAAGAAGAACCACTCTAGACTGATTCGCACTGCTGAATTCTTCCATAACAGATAATGCATTTTCCAAAGTATATCCGGACAAAGATTCTGCCAGCTGCTTCGCCCTTGCTGCCAGCGTCCGGTTCAGGGAATCGGAATAGCTGCGCGGCATAAAAGCGGTCACGAAGCCATAGGAAACCCCGGATACAGCCATAAGGATCACCATGGTTAAAAGAAATATTTTTACACTAATTCTGCTTTTTATGTATTTTATCAATGCGATATCCTACTCCTCTGATGGTATCAATGTAATCCCCTGCCAGCTTTTTCCGAAGATTCTTAATGTGTGTATCCACAATCCGGTCTTCTCCAAAATAATCAGCACCCCACACAGCATCCAAAAGCTGATTCCTGGTTAGTACACGCCCTTTGTTCAAAAGGAACTCTCGCAAAAGTTCAAACTCTTTCTGGGTAAGCTCCACTTTTCGCTCTTCCTCCCACACCTGGTAACCGGAAGAATCCAGCTTTAAATCTCCATACTGTAATATCTCAGGGTTCTTCTCATCTGATAAATGTTTCCCACTGCGTCGCAGCACTGCCCCTATTTTCCGCAATAGTACCTGCGTTGAAAAAGGTTTTGTCACATACTCATCCACCTGAAGATCGTACCCTTTTATCTGATAGGACTCATCATCCAGGGCGGTGAGCATGATCACCGGCACCAACGAAGATTTCCGAATCAACTCCAACACCCCAAAGCCATTGATTTTAGGCAACATCACGTCCAGAAGAACCAAATCAATTTTCTCTTTTTCCTCCTCGTACAGATTAATAGCTTCCACCCCATCAGAGGCGCAAAACACCTGATATCCTGCCTCTTCCAGATAATTTTTCAACAATTCCTGTATATCAAATTCATCTTCCACCACAAAAATATAACTCATTTTCTCTCCCCATATCTGGCAAATTTCCCCAAGCCTATTTCTTTTATTTTCCTATAAACAGTTGCGCAATAGATTTCATAATACTTGGGGCGTGCAAAAAAATCTGATTTACCATTGCGGACCTTGACACATTATTCGCAGTATACCACGTCTATATGGAGTTTATATGGAGTTTATGAATTTTCTTCCTCATCTTCCAGAATCCGCAGCCCGGCGGTGCTGGTTACGGGGAGGGAAAATACGATGGTTCCTGCTTTGGAGGTGAGACCGGCTTTTTCCATGATAGCACTCATAATGGCATTTTTCTGTTCTGATTTTGCCACAATGAAGATCACCTCTTTTTCGGAAACCAGGGAAACGCCAAGAAACTGTTCGGCGCGCTTCATTCCTACCCCTTTTCCATGAAGAACGGTACCGCCGGTTGCGCCACCCTCCTCTGCTGCTTTCATCACCTGGGTGTTATATCCGTAATTGGCAATTGCCACGATCAGTTCATGCTTTGTCTCTTTCAATGTACCTTCCTCCTCTCTTACAAACTCCTGTCCCTGAATGAGAAATCCCAATTCCCGTTTGCCGCCAATGCTGCTCATGGGAATGGTAAATGCAATCCCAGTTCCGGGCACGTCGATCCGCAGCTGGTTCTGCAAGCCCTTTTTCACCTTTTTCCAGGTAGCTTCTGTCACAAAGTGAAAACAGATGCTTTTCTCATCATCTTCTAATCCCATATAGTCAAGGATGGAGCTTGAGGCAGTTCCCATACCAAGGGAAACCGTTCCTACTTCTATCTGATTTTCCCGGTAAAGTGCTGCAAATTTCGACATGTATTTTCGGTTGGTGATGGTAACCATCATGTATAATTCGCTCATAGATGATTCCTTTCTTTATAAAGTTCGTTGCTGTTCATAATCTTCCCTGAGTGTACCCAATCATCATTCCTATAATCTGTACTTCCACTTTGTGCCACACAAAAATGGCATCTATTAGGTCTTCCTAACTATAATTGTTCATTTATAATGTGTTTGAGTCAACACTCAATCCCTATTTTCTTAATTTTCTATAACTCTATAATTTCTGTGTCTTCCAGTTCTTCAAACAGTTCCGCCACTGGTATAGCTTCCACTGGTATTTTGTCCGCAGGCAAATTCTTCCCCTTGCCTCCAAGCTCGCCGCCTTTTACCCGATAAACCAAGCCTAGCACCTGCAAAGTAATAAGCGGCGTCATAGCAACCATTGCCACTACGCCAAAAGCATCTGTCACAATATTTCCACCCACAGCTTCACAGGCTCCCTGCGCCAGCGGAAGGAGAAAGGTGGCTGTCATAGGTCCAGAGGCAACACCACCAGAGTCAAATGCAATAGCCGTAAAAATTTTGGGAACAAACAGGCTGAGGATTAAGGCAATGGCATAACCTGGCACCAGAAAACAGAAAATGGAGATTCCGGTCAGCACCCGAAGCATGGAAATCCCAACAGAGACTGCCACACCCACAGACAAACCGATCTGAATAGATTTCCCGGAAATCGCTCCGTCAGTCAGCTCCTCAACCTGCTTCATCAGCACATATACCGCAGGCTCGGCTTTTACAATAAAGTAACCGATCACCATTCCAAGAGGCACAAGAATCCAGTTATAAGGCAGATTTCCCAATACCATCCCCAGGTAATTTCCAGCTGGGATAAAGCCTACATTTGCCCCGGTAAGAAACAGAACAAGTCCTATATATGTATAAAATAAGCCGATACAGATTTTGATCAGCACAGTTTTATTCAATTTCAGCGAAACAATCTGGAAAATTCCGAAGAAAGCAATAATTGGGAAAAGGGATACAGCGATCTCTTTAAAATATTTTGGCAGTGCAACTGCAAATAATTTTCCCAGTTCTATCGAATTTTCCACTTCAGAAACCACTTCCAGCGCAGCGCTGCCTTCCGTGTGGTACAAAAGTCCCAGAATCAGAACTGCCAAAATAGGTCCAATGGAGCATAGAGCCACAAGCCCGAAACTATCATCTCCGGCATGTTTATCATTACGAATGGATGCAATACCAACACCCAATGCCATAATAAAGGGTACCGTCATAGGTCCAGTGGTCACTCCACCGGAATCAAATGCCACTGCCAGAAAATTCTCAGGAACAAACATGGCTAATACAAATACCAAAATATAGAAACTGAATAACAATGGCGGCAGCGCAATTCCAAAAAGGATACGCAATAAGGCCACAACAAGAAACGCACCAACACCAAGTGCCACGGATAAGATCAGCACCAGATTGGGCACAGAAGAAACCTGTTCTGCAAGAACCTGCAGATCTGGTTCAGATATTGTGATAATAAAGCCCAGAATAAAACCGATAATTATAATAAAGCCTAACTTTTTCGTGCGAAGCATGCTGCCTCCCACATGCTCTCCCATGGGCGTCATGGATAATTCTGCTCCCATGGAAAAAAAGATCATTCCCAGGATCACAAGCACAGATCCTACCAGAAATTCCACCAGGATGCCTGGGGATAACGCAGCCACGGTAAAACCAAGTATAAAAACGATCAGTACAATGGGAATCACTGCGCTGATGGATTCTCTGGCTTTCTCCCTGGCTTTTTCCTTTAAGACGGACTGATGGGACTGAAGTTCCTTGATTAATTTTCTTTTTTCCACATATACCTCCATTTCTGAATATTTCACTGTAGTTGCCTGGAGCGTGTTTGAAAAAGCATTCTATCATCTATACGCCCCACTTTGATGCCTGATATGAATTATTGTAACATTTTCCCATTGGGTTCGTCATCTATAAAACAAATATATATTCTTAATTTTTTGTAAACTGCCTGCATAAACAAAAAAACAACCAGAATTTAATATAGACTTAGCTATATTTCTTCCGGTTGTTTTACATCAATGTATTTTCAACAGATATCATGCAATTTCGGATTTTATCAGCCTGTGATCACACCACCGCCAATGACTACGTCTCCATCATAAAGCACAGCTGCCTGCCCTTTGGTAATAGCTCGCTGGGGCTCATCAAAAATGATGTGTACACTATGTTCTCCAGTAACTTTTACAGTTGCCCACTGCTCCTTCTGGCGGTAACGAACCTTGGCTTTGGCGCGGAATTCTGCCGGCGGGGTATCAAAGGAGATGAAATTAAAGTCTTCCGCATCCAGTTCGCGATGGAACAAATCTTCATTATCTCCCAGAATCACGCGGTTCTCTGCCGGACAGATTTTGGTAACGTAAACCGGCTTCCCGGCTGCAATACCAAGCCCCTTTCGCTGACCTACCGTGTAGCCAATAATTCCTTTATGATGCCCAAGCACATTTCCGTCTTTATCTGTAAAATCGCCTGCCGGATAGTCTTTTCCTGTAAACCGGCGGATAAATCCAGCATAATCCCCATCTGGGACAAAACAGATATCCTGGCTATCCGGCTTATCTGCATTATAGAAGTTCTGCTGATCTGCAATCATACGAGTCTGATGTTTATTCATGTCTCCAAGGGGAAACATGGTGTGTGCCAGCTGCTCCTGGGTAAGGGAATAAAGGACATAGCTCTGGTCTTTTGCAGGGTCAGCTGCTTTTTTCAGAAGATACCTTCCATCTTCCCGCTGTTCAATTCTGGCATAGTGTCCGGTTACTACATAGTGACAGCCTAATTCTTCTGCGCGGTGGTAAAGGCTGTTGAATTTCAGATAGCGGTTGCAGTCAATGCAGGGGTTGGGAGTCGCACCGTTTTCATAGGCTGCTACGAAGCGGTCCATAACTTGTTTTTTAAAATCTGCGGTGAAATTAAACACATAATACGGGATTCCAAGATTATGCGCTACGCTCCTTGCATCCTCCACATCATCCAGAGAACAGCAGCTTTTTTTGCGGCTCACACCGGCATCTTCATTCTGGAAAAGCTTCATGGTGACACCGATGCAGTCATATCCATGCTCCTTCATCAGGTAAGCGGCCACTGAAGAATCTACGCCGCCGCTCATGGCGATCAATGCTTTTTTCATATTGTCTGATTCCATATCTATACCTCATAAAAATTGAAAACTATTGCTATTTAGTGTGTTGAAGTTCCAGACAGTACACAGCATTTGGGCAATGTGTATTACTCCAGCGAGCCATTTCAGGCGCGCTCTTAGCGTAGGCGAAATCCAGCGCTTACGGAGACTTATGCGTGAGGGCTCTCCCGAACGCATTAGTCGCAGTTAGCGATTAGTTCGCTGGAGCGTTGCGCCGGCGAGTGAGTAATACACATTGTCCAAATGCGTCCGCATTGAAGAACTTTAAACCAACTTAATAGCAATCTATTCTAATAGTCATATCTTGTATCATACACGATTCTTTTAATCCCCGCAATGCCTTTTCTGCCAATCATCTGACATTCCACGGAGTTGTTCCACCACCTGGGGAATCACTTCCAGCATATAATCAATTTCTTCCTCAGTATTGGAAATATCAAGACTGATTCTGAGGGAGCCCTGGGCGATTTCAGGAACGAGACCGAGGGCAAGAAGTACATGGCTTGGATCAAGGGCACCGGAGGCACAGGCAGAGCCGGAGGAAGCACAGATTCCTTTGCTGTCCAGAAGGAGAAGGAGACTTTCACCGGAAACGCCTTCGAAACAGAAATTCACATTACCGGGCAAACGGTTGTCCCTTGGACCATTCAGAATGCTATATGGAATCTGAAAAAGTCCCTGGAGCAGTCTATCTCGCATGGCTGCGACCCTTGCAGCGTTTTCTTCCATTAAGCTACACTCTTCTTTCAAGGCAGCTGCCATTCCCATAATTGCCGGTAAATTCTCTGTGCCAGGCCGTTTTCCACGCTCCTGGCCGCCACCCTCCATAAGAGAAGTCAGTTCAATCCCCCGTTTCACATACAATGCACCGATTCCTCTTGGACCATGAAATTTATGTGCGGAAAGAGATAACATATCAATATTCTGTTTTTTCACATTTACCGGAATATGTCCTGCAGCCTGCACTGCATCTGTGTGAAAAAGCACCCCGTGAGCACGGCAGACTTCTCCAATTTCCGCTATAGGAAGAACAGAGCCAATTTCATTATTGGCAAACATAACCGTAACCAGACAGGTATCCGGCCGAATTGCTTCTTCCACCTGAGCAGCTGTAATATTCCCCTCTGCTCCCACATCCAGAAGCTGAATCTCAAATCCCTCTTCCTTCAGTCTTCTCAGAGTATGAAGCACCGCATGATGCTCAAACGCAGTAGAAATAATATGCCTCTTATTCTGTTTCGCCCCAAGCATAGCCGCTGACACAATTGCCTGATTATCTGATTCTGTCCCACCTGATGTAAAAAAAATCTCTTTCGGCATACAGCCAAGGCAGCGTGCGATCTGCTCTCTCGCCGTCTGTAAGGCATCATTTGCTGCCATCCCAATCTGATGAATACTGGACGGATTTCCATAACTATTCTCCATTGCAGAAATCATAGCCCTCATTGCTGTCTGACTTATTTTTGTGGTTGCTGCATTGTCTGCATAAATTCTAGGCATAACTCAAATTCCTCTTTATATTACATTCCAAGAAGCAGCACATTTCTCAGCTTCCTCGTAAGATCAAATGTTCCTGCATCTTTCTTCTGCATCATCATAAGAATCGTCATATTCTCCTTGGGAATATTGGCGAAATAGCAGCCAAGCCAGCCATCCCAGCCATATTCACCCTCACAGCATGCAAAAGGTGCCTTCCACGGATCCGTCATCACACGCATCAGATTACCATAAGAATATCCATTCATCTCCCACCATTTGTCAAACCACTCCTGCTGACATGGTATAAGCTTGTGGGTGGTCATATATTCCACAGAAGCAGGCTTAAGGATCTGTCTGCCCTGGAAGCTGCCTTTGTTTATAAGCATAGCCGCAAATCTGGAATAATCCTCAATGGTGGAAACAAGTCCTGCCCCTCCGGCTTCATAAGCAGGAGGCACGTCCATGGAAAGACGGATTCCAAGACTATTGTCACGAAATTCTTTCATTTCACCAGCAGTCTGCTCATAGGTCATGGCCAGTCTGTCCAGCTTCTCACTGGGAACATAGAAATCTGTATCTTTCATTCCCAAAGGCATAAACAACTCTTTCTTAAGAAATTCACCGTATTTCATGCCGGAAGCCTTCTCCACCACTGCTGCCAGAATATCTGCGGATACCCCATACTTCCAGCGTTCTCCGGGCTGAAACTCCAAAGGGCATCTACCGATCTTATCTGCAAATTCCAGTGTTGTCATGGGATGCTCTGTATTCAGACGTGCATGTATTTCTTCGATCACATTTCCAACGGCAAACTCTGCAGCACTGCTGTTTCCGCCATAAGTCAAACCACTGGTCATAGACAACAAATGATAAACCGTTACATTATGCCATACTGGTGCCAGTCCGCCAGGTACAGACACCATCTGGTCTGCAAATCCCGGAATATATCTGGAAACCGGATCTGCCAGATCAATTACTCCTCTTTCAAATAAAATCATGGCCGCTGCCGCTGTAATCGGTTTCGTCATGGAAAAAAGACGGAATATGGTATCCCGTTCAATCATTTTCCCATTTGCTTTATCCGCATAGCCACACTGAAGATAAGCTTCCTCCTGGCCGTCCTTTATTACCATCATATTCATACCGGCAATCTGATTATCCTTTACTGCCTGATCCATAATCATCTGAAGCTGTTTCTTTATCTCTTTTCTCATGTCTGACCTCCTGATTTATATATGGCAATGCCACAGGTAAGAGGCATCATCTATATACTCATTCTGCTTAAGGTTTAGAGCCTAAAAAAAATATTCCCACAATCTATACGCCCCAATTTGCGGGAGATTTTGCCCGAATTCGGTTGCCGCAGCCCACTGCGGTGCCCTCATCCGGACAAAATCTCCCACAAATTGTGACACACATCTTGCAGAAAGCCCTTTTCGAACACGCTCTACAGCATCGGTGCAAATAACCTTAGAATACTCTGCATCGCCCGCACTGCAATATTTCTTCCACGACAGAATTCCAAAGATACCGGATTACAATATTCCAGGGTATCTGTGAAATCCTTTTTAATATCATAAATCACCTGATTCCGATAAATCCATACACCATCCTCAAAGTGAAGATACAAGCTCCGGTAATCCAGATTGATGGTTCCCACAACAGCGATCTCGTCATCACATACAAAGGACTTGGCATGTAAAAATCCCGGCTGATATTCATAGATTTTCACTCCTGCTTCCAGAAGCTGCTCGTAGTAAGACTGGGTAAGAAGAAATACCAATTTTTTGTCTGGAATCCCAGGTGTCATCAGACGGACATCCACACCACTTTTTGCTGCGAGACAAAGAGCAGTCATCATCTCATTGTCAATAACAAGATAGGGTGTACAGATATACACATACCTTTTTGCACGATTGATAATATTCAGATAAACATTCTCTCCAACAGTCTCATTATCCAGCGGAGAATCACAAAACGGCTGAATATATCCATCCCCTTCAAATGCCTCCGGATGCCATACATGAGGCAGATATTCCTCAAGTGAATGATCCTCACGGTTATTGGTAATCACATTCCACATATGGAGGAACATGGCAGTCATATTCCAGACAGCTTCCCCCTTCAGCATAACCGCAGTGTCCTTCCAGTGTCCAAAGCGCTCCTTCTGGTTGATATACTCATCTGCCAGATTCACACCACCTGTAAAGCCCACATATCCATCAATAATACAGAATTTCCGATGATCACGGTTATTCTGGATAATATTCAAGATTGGACGGAAAGGATTGAACACCTGACACTTGATTCCTTTGGATCTCATGGTTTCATAATATTTATGAGGGAGCGTGGTAAGACATCCCATGTCATCATAAATCAGACGGACATCCACACCTTCCTGAACCTTCCTCTCCAGTATATCCAGTATGGTTCTCCACATTACCCCATCATGGATAATAAAATACTCAATAAAAATATAATGCTGTGCCTGCTCCAGTTCTCTTACAAGAACCGGGAACATGTCATCTCCTACCTGGAAATATTCTGCAGTGGTATTTCCGTGAATAGGATAACCTGCATTACGATATATATAATCCGACTGGTTGCATGCAGATATATCTTCTGCCTCCAGAAGATCATGTATTTCAGGATCTGTCTGTAAAAGATTACCGGACTTCATCAGCATCTCATTAAACCGATCCTGCATATAAGCAGCAATTCTGGAACTTCCAAATACAAGATACAAAACAAGGCCAAAAATTGGCAGGCACAGGATCAGCATCGTCCATGCCAGTTTATACGAGGGGTTTATCTTTCGATTCACAATTTTCAGAACAACCAGAATACTGATAACATCCAGAATAAAAGACATATATCTGGAATATCCTGCAAGACGCAGAAATATGGTCAACAGCCAGCCAAGCTGCACCGCCATGGCAAATATTACATAAAATACCCGGTTAAACAGAAGCTTGGCTATTTTTTTCAAAATCATCATAAGTTTATATTTTCTCCTTCATGCACCGGTCAGCAACAAAACGGACATGTGGTCAGCCAGCAATATCACCATATATAAAAGTCAGTTCTTCCCTGAAAACAATGAGCCAAATTTGAAGATATTGCTGGATTTAAAAATCCCTGACTGAATGCAGCCAGGGATTTTTGCGCACAATTAATTATATTTACGTTTTCTTGCGGCTTCAGATTTTTTCTTACGACGAACGCTTGGTTTCTCGTAATGCTCTCTTTTGCGGATTTCCTGCTGGATACCTGCTTTTGCACAGCTTCTCTTGAATCTGCGAAGAGCGCTATCTAAAGTCTCGTTTTCTTTTACGATAACGTTTGACATAGACTCACACCTAACCTCCCTCCAGTTGTAGATTGTGCTAAAATACAACTGTCTGGGTATTTTTCTTGCACGAACATTATTATATATCATGCACTCGGGGTTCGTCAACAACTTTTGGTTTAATTTTACAAAAATTTTTGACAAAATTTTGAGTGTTTTTTAGTGAATCTGTCCTTCCAGGATTCCGGCTACTGCTTCGATTGCCTCTCCAGCCTTCTCCGGATTCTTTCCACCGGCCTGAGCCATATTCGGACGTCCGCCACCGCCGCCACCAACGATTGCCGCAACAGCTTTGATCAGGTTTCCTGCATGTGCTCCTGCTTTCTGTGCAGAATCAGTAGCCATTGCAAGAAGGTTTACCTTGCCCTCATTTACTGCAGCAAGGACAACGACGCCCTCGCCAAGCTTCTCTTTCAGCTGGTCACCAAGATCACGAAGTCCGTTCATGTCAACGCCCTCTACCTTGGCAGCAAGGAGTTTCACACCTTTTACTTCTACAACCTGATTCATAACATCTCCCAGAGCACCCTGAGCCAGTTTGCTCTTCAGAGATTCATTCTCACTTGCAAGAGCCTTCACCTCACCCTGAAGATGTGTGATCTTCTCAAGCATCTCGGAAGGGTTTGTTTTCAGAGCCTTGGCAGCCTCGTGAAGAAGTGCTTCCTGCTTCTTATAGTATTCCAGAACTCCGTTTCCTGTCAGTGCCTCAATACGACGGACACCTGCTGCGATACCGGACTCAGAAACAATCTTAAACAGCATGATGGAGCTTGTATTTGCAACATGGGTACCACCACAGAGCTCTCTGGAGAAATCACCCATAGATACCACACGTACCTTCTGGGAATACTTCTCGCCAAACAGTGCCATAGCACCGGACTTCTTTGCTTCCTCAACATCCATGATATCGGTATGAACCTCAAGTCCTGCCTGAATCTGCTCATTTACAATTTTTTCAACTTTACCGATTTCCTCAGCAGTCATAGCTGTGAAGTGGGCAAAGTCGAAACGAAGTCTGTCAGCAGTTACAAGAGAACCCTTCTGCTCTACATGGGAACCAAGAACTTCTTTCAGAGCTTTCTGAAGAAGATGTGTCGCACTGTGGTTCTTCTCAATATCTTTTCTTGCAGCAACATTTACTTTCAGAGAAACGGTCTCTCCCTTGGAAATCATGCCGGATTCCATATATCCTACATGACCGAATTTGCCGCCACGAAGCTTGATGGTATCTTCTACAACAAATTTACCATTTGCAGTCTCGATCACACCGGTATCTCCAACCTGACCACCCATAGTTGCATAGAAAGGTGTTTTCTCTACGAAAATAGTACCCTTCTGACCTTCCATCAGGGAATCTACGATCTCAGCTTCTGTGGTAAGAACAGTAACCGGAGATTCAAAGGAAAGATGATCATATCCAACAAATTCTGTGGTAACAGAAGTATCGATCTGGTCATATACAGTAGCATCAGCTCCCATATAATTGGTTACCTCACGGGAGGAACGTGCTTTCTCTCTCTGCTCATCCATAGCAGCCTTGAAGCCTTCCTCGTCGATCTCGTAGCCCTTCTCCTCAAGGATCTCCTTGGTCAGATCAAGAGGGAATCCGTAAGTATCATATAATTTAAATGCGTTTTCACCGGAAAGAGTCTTCTCTCCTGCTGCATTCATAGCCTCTTCCATATCAGCCAGGATACGAAGTCCCTGGTCGATTGTCTTACCGAACTGGTTCTCCTCGTTGGTGAGAACGTTGAAGATAAATTCTTTCTTCTCTTCCAGTTCCGGATATCCATCCTTGGAGCCGTCAATTACTTCTGCACTTAAAGTAGCAAGGAAGTTGCCCTCAATTCCCAGAAGTCTTCCGTGTCTTGCAGCACGGCGGATCAAACGGCGAAGTACATATCCACGTCCTTCATTGGTAGGCATGATACCATCGGAGATCATGAATGTCGCGGAACGGATATGGTCTGTGATCAGACGGATGGAAACGTCGTCCTCATGATGTACCCCATACGGTTTGCCGGAAATCTTACTTACCAGGTTACGAAGGGAACAGATGGTATCTACATCGAAAATGGAATCTACGTCCTGGACAACAACTGCCAGACGCTCAAGACCCATACCGGTATCAATATTCTTCTGTTTCAGAGTTGTATAATTGCCATTTCCGTCATTCTCAAACTGGGTAAATACGTTGTTCCATACTTCCATGTAACGGTCGCAGTCACAGCCTACTGTACATCCCGGCTTGCCACAGCCATATTTTTCTCCACGGTCATAGTAAATCTCGGAACATGGACCGCAGGGACCTGCGCCGTGCTCCCAGAAGTTATCCTCTTTGCCAAATTTGAAAATACGTTCTGCCGGAATTCCGATCTCTTTATTCCAGATATCGAAAGCCTCATCATCCTCCAGATAAACAGACGGATAAAGACGGCTGGCATCCAGACCTACCACATCAGTCAGGAACTCCCATGACCAGTGAATAGCCTCTCTTTTAAAGTAATCTCCAAAAGAGAAATTACCAAGCATTTCAAAGAATGTACCGTGACGTGCAGTCTTACCTACATTCTCAATATCACCTGTACGGATACATTTCTGACAGGTGCTGACTCTTGTACGTGGTGGTTTCTCTGCTCCTGTGAAATATGGTTTCAGTGGTGTCATTCCTGCATTGATCAGCAGGACACTTTTATCGCCCTGTGGAACCAATGGAAAGCTTTTCAGAACAAGATGTCCCTTGCTCTCCATGAAATCCAGAAACATTTTTCGAAGTTCGTTTACTCCGTATTTCTTCATTTCAATTCTCCTCCTACGCAATAAAGAAGTACTTCCGTTACTGTAAACAATAACGTGCATTCCTCTTATTGGAATGCTTGCATGGTCTATATGATAGCATATATCTTTATCACGGTCAAAATATTTTTTTACACAGGTCAGGGACCAGTACAAAATCTGTTTTCGCATCAACGATCAGATTTAGAGCGTATCTGGTCCCCTTTTATGATCTTATTTTACAAATACTTTATTAAATTTCTTCTTTCCTCTCTTAAGGACAATACCGTCACCTGTGAGAGCGTCTTTGGAAAGTACATGTCTAATGTCCGTCACTTTCTCACCATCAACGGAAACGCCGCCCTGCTCGATGGCTCTTCTTCCCTCGGAACGGGTTGTTACAAGAGCGGATTTTACAAGAAGGCTGATCAGGTCAATATTGCCTTCTTCGTCAAAATCCTCTGCAGCAAGCTCAGTAGTCGGCATATGCTCTGTATCTGCTCCGCCTGCAAAAAGCGCCTTGGCTCCAGCCTCTGCCTTCTTCGCTTCCTCTGTTCCATGAACAAGCTCAGTAAGCTGGAATGCAAGGATTTCTTTTGCCTTGTTCAGCTGGCTGCCTTCCCATTTCTCCATCTCCTGGATTTCTTCCAGCGGAAGGAATGTAAGAAGCTTCATGCATTTGATAACATCCGCGTCGTCCACATTTCTCCAGTACTGGTAGAAGTCGAATGGAGATGTCTTATTTGGATCCAGCCAGACAGCACCAGACTGTGTTTTACCCATTTTCTTGCCTTCTGAGTTAAGAAGAAGGGTGATTGTCATAGCATATGCATCTTTTCCAAGCTTACGGCGGATCAGCTCAGTACCGCCAAGCATGTTGCTCCACTGGTCATCGCCACCGAACTGCATATTGCAGCCGTATTTCTGGTACAGCATATAGAAGTCGTAGCTCTGCATGATCATGTAGTTAAATTCCAGGAAGCTTAAGCCTCTTTCCATACGCTGTTTGTAGCACTCTGCTGTAAGCATACGGTTAACAGAAAAGTGAGCTCCAACCTCACGTAAAAGCTCCACATAATTCAGGTTCATCAGCCACTCTGCATTGTTTACCATAAGGGCCTTTCCATCAGAAAAGTCAATGAAACGCTCCATCTGTTTCTTGAAACAGTCAATGTTATGCTGGATGGTCTCTTTCGTCAGCATCTGGCGCATGTCGGTTCTTCCGGATGGGTCACCGATCATACCGGTTCCGCCGCCAAGAAGGGCGATCGGTCTGTTTCCTGCCATCTGCAGACGTTTCATCAGGCAAAGTGCCATGAAATGTCCTACATGAAGGCTGTCTGCGGTTGGGTCAAATCCAATATAGAAAGTTGCCTTTCCGTTATTTACCATTTCTTTGATCTCATCTTCGTCTGTTACCTGGGCGATCAGGCCTCTGGCTTTCAGTTCTTCCCAAACTGTCATTTTATTTTCCTCCTGTAAAATAGAAATGTGAGCTGCTTATTCTCTCTTTACGAAAAAGCCGCTGCAAATATAAAAAGCCCGGTTCTCATGTCCCTTTAGGACGAGAACCGGGTCCCGCGTTACCACCTAAATTTACAGAAAGCTCGCACTTTCTGCCTCGATAAGTGACCATACTGAAAAAATTCTTCCAGACGATTATCCCCATAGACAATGCTGTCCAAAAATAAATATCTTCGAATACTCTTCAGAATTATCACCCCGGCATGATAACGTATGCCACTCCGTCACAGCCTACTGGATTTCTGCAATCAATCACAAGCGCCTGTCCGCTGCTGTCTCTGCCACTTCAAAACCGTTCGGTGCAAAGCTCCGGGATGTATTCACAATGGATCTCTGCACGCGCCTCTCACCATCCGGCAGCTCTCTGTGTGCTCTTTCCAAAGCTACTTGTTCCCTTCAAAGCCTTTCTCATTTAATACTTGCAAGTATACAAAGGCAGTCTGTTTTTGTCAAGGATTTTAGCTTTGTATTTTAGCAACTCACCGCGATAAAGTTCACTATTCACTCCGTGACCAGTACATCAAAAATTAAGTTTCTGCTATATTAACGCAGGATGATTTCTTCATATGCAAGGCGGAGGAAGAAAGCGTAGCGATGCCCACAGCAACCGAATTCGGGAAAAATATACCGCAAAGTGGGGCGTGCAGATTGCGGGAATGATTTTTCAGACACGCTCTAGACAGCAGTCTTTATACCCAGTCCACAAAAAATGTATGATCCTTGTATGTCTCATATACAACCTTATTAAAATTCAATGGCTGCTTCCAGAACGCAGAAGTCATCATAAAATACTTATAATTAAAATCTTTGGCCTTGATTCCGCTTACTGTACGCGGTGTACCATTCAGCACATAAGCATTAAAACTGTCAAGTGCCTGCTGGGCAGCTTCATAAGCGCTTGCCCGGTCAATAAACTGACCATTCAGACGTTTCAGCAGCTGGTTGTTTGTTACGACTGAATACTGGGGGAAGGTAGTTCCCTGGTAAAGCACATAACGGACACTGGACGGAAACTCCTTGTCCAGAGTTCTGTTCAAAAGACAGAGAGCAACCGCCTTCATACCTGCAATTCCCTGGTCTCCTGCCTCAGCCTCGCAGACTGCTGCCAGAATATCAAGATCAGACTTGGTTCCATCTGCAACTCCCGGATGGCTCTTTAGTTCCTTCATAATGGTAAAATTACGGCCACGTTTCTCATCATACCAGGTAAAGGTAATACTGCTGTCATTGTCATCCTTTTCTGAAACCTGTTTCTCGGAAGCAACACCATTGGAATCAAACGCGTAGGTCTTTCCTCCAATGGAAGCTGTAGTGTTTACGTACATCACGCCTGTTGTTCCAAAATAGTAGCTGTTTCCATCCAGACTCAGCCAGCCGGTCTGCGCTTTGCCATCTGTGGTACTGAAATAATACCGCTTGCTTCCAACCTTGCCAAAGCCTTTCTGATAACGGACTCCGCTGGTCTTGGAAAAATAATAGATATTTCCATCTACAGTCTTAAGTCCGGTATACATAATACCTGTGCTGGTATTAAAATAGCGGGTATATCCCTTAGAATCCGTGAACCAGCCGGTAAGCATCTGACCATTGCTCTTGAAATAACGTTTCTCTTTCTTAGCTGTGGTCTGCCAGCCCTTTACCATAGCGCCAGTTCCACTGGTAAAATAATATTTCTTACCATTTAAGGTCAGCCAGCCGCGGACAAGCTTACCATTGGAAGGTCTGAAATAACGGGTTACTGTTCCGCTCTTCAGAAAACCGGTGACCATCACGCCTTTCCCTTTGGTAAAGTACCGGATTTTTCTGCCCTTACTATCTTTTTGCCAGCCTTTTAACTGTACGCCTGTTTTTTTATTAAAAAAGTATTTCTTACCCTTCAGAGTCAGCCAGCCTTTCTGCTTGGCTCCACTGGCTGTTATGTAGTAGGTCTTGCCGTTTATAGTCTTAAATCCGGCTTTCGCAGCCTGAACATCCCTTGTCATCAGAAAAACCGTAAATAATGTAGCAATCACAAGCAGCACCAGCGCCAGACTTTGCCTTCTGTTTCTCTCTTCTTTTATCATAGCATTTTCCTCTCTTTGATCTGACTAATCCCGAAGCTTTCCCGCCCCTGCTATTCACAAACAGTTACTGTTCACTCCGTGACCAGTAACACGCTTCGCGATGCACAGAAATCATGCATTCGCAGGCTTAATTCTTAACAATTCAATCCTTGTTTTATATATTTTATGTCGAATTCTTTTCAAAGATTACAGAAATATTACATTTCAGTTTATTATAGCCAAATTTCTCTTTTCTGTCAACTGCTTTGTCACACACCCCCTGTCCCCTCCATATGATGAACTGTAAACATTTTCTGGAGGTAACAGCATGAGTGATTTAGCTGCTACAAACTGTGGCTGCGGCGAGGAAAGATCCGGTTGCGGATGTGGTAACTGCGGTTGTAATAATGGCTGTGGATGTGACAATGGATGTGGGCTTTCCTTTGGGAACGGCTCCTGTGGATGCAATATTCTCTGGATCATCATTCTTCTTTGCGCATGCGGCGGCAACGGTATTGGCTGCAACAACAGCTGTGGCAACGGAAATGGTGACTGCTGCTGGATCATTATCATCCTTCTGCTTCTCTGCGGTGGATGGGGAAATGGCTGCGGCTGCTGATCTAAGTTTCCCACATATGAAAAAGGGCTGTCTTCTCAGTCCTTTTCAAAAAATCGGGACAGCGGGAATTTTCCCCTGTCCCCTTTTTCAGGCATATTCTAAAAGCATTCTTATGTTTCCTTGTTTCTTTTTCAATCACGCTCTGGGCAGGAACTGTTTCCTGCAAATTGCTTCTAATCCCCGGTATGGTTTACGGACTGCCTTCTTTCTTCCGACTGCTCCACACACCTGCCATTTTCTTCCTGCTTCCCTTGCTTCTTTCGCACACATTCCAGATCCAACTCGTATATGGCATTTCCATTTATAATAAGCTTTTCATTCTCTCTTCTCATAACTTTCCCTCCTGACTTTGCGGGAAATTCATATATCCCCCTGCTATAGAATATGTTACAGATGTCAGAGCGTGTTTGAAAAATGCTTTCTGCAAGATATGCGTCACAATTTGCAGGAAATTTCACCGTTTTCAAACCGCCATCATATTTTAATAACAACAACATAGATATAGAAAAGGGATTTTTATGGATCAGGAATATATTGCCCAGACAGCTCTGGATCAGATGGTGGGAACTGACCAGGGACAGCTGTTAAAAGCTCTCATCCCCTATTTTCCACCCAGGCAGCAACAGTTTCTGTCCGTTTTTGCAAAAGCCAGGGAACTTTCCAATACAGTCGCTCTTTTTACAAAGCCGTCAGAAGCCATGCAGATACAGGCTGCAGCAGCCCCTGCCCAGCCTCTTGAAGTCATAAACGACCTGCGCCGCTACTGTTTTGGAGATATACGAAAGACTCTGGATCAGATCACCAATATGATGACCATGGCAGAAATGCTGAGGATGATGAATGAACCATCTCCAGAAGATAATTGCGAAGAAGAACGACAGTAAAAACAGAAAAATTTCATTCAAAACGGACATGTCGCCGATTGGCAGCATTACTATATAAGAAAGGAATGATTCCATATGGATGACAACTGGCAGGATAATCCAAAGCTTGCAGATATAGACAAAAACAAGCTTGACATGCTCCAGCAGATGGCCCGGCAAGGAGCCGGAAAATCTCCCTCTGATCTGCTGCCCTTTATTATGAATGCAGCTTCCCAGGGGAGAAATGCCGGTCTGAACTTTAACAGTAATGAAATCAATACCATCATCGAGGTTTTGAAAATGGGAAAAAGCCCACGGGAACGTGCAAAGCTTGATAAAGTGGTAAACCTGATGAAGATGATGAAGTAAAGCATTTTCTGCGATTAAGAAAACTTACTCCTCAACTTCTCCCATCATGCACTCGCGAAGCAGCACCAGTGCACTGGCAACAGCCTGCTGACGGATTTTGGTCCTGTTTCCGGTAAAATGATATTCCCGGGTAACCGTATGTCCATTGCAGCAGCAACCCATAAACACGGTTCCAACAGGAGTCTCACTGGTTCCGCCATCCGGACCTGCAAGGCCGGTAACAGAAAGACAGATATCAGCTCCTGAAGCTGCGCAGCCGCCCTTTGCCATCTGTCTGGCACATTTTGCAGAAACAGCTCCTACTGTTTTCAACGTGGATTTCTTCACCCCAAGGCATTCTCTCTTGGCACGGTTGCTGTAAGTAACAAATCCATGGGTAAACACCTGGGAAGCACCTGGAACATTTACAATGCGGGCAGCAATGGCACCACCTGTACAGGATTCTGCAAGAGATAGAGTTAATTCTTTCTCCTTCAGCAGATCCACAACAGATTCTTCCAGCGTTTTGTCCGCATCCAGGGCAAATACATTTTTGCCGAATCGCTTTTGAAGTTCCTTTACTACAGGTTTGATCAGCTTCTTGCAGGATTTCTCATCCTCACCCTTGGCTGTAATACGGAGATGAACCTCTCCTGTCTTTGCATATGGGGCAAGCGTTGGATTTGTCTGGGCCTCGATCATATCCTGAATATCGGCAGCCACCTGGCTCTCACCGATTCCACAGATCTTCACAACCTGGGAGCAGATGATCTCCGGCTGTTTCTTGCGAAGATATGGGAAAACAGACTCCTCAAACATAGGGATCAGCTCGTTAGGAGGTCCCGGAAGAAGAATAGCAGTCTTACCGTTTTTCTCAAGGATCAGACCAGGCGCTGTACCGTTGTGGTTATCAAGCACAACAGCGCCTTCCGGAACCTGCGCCTGCTTATAATTATTGGAGGTCACACGTCTGTCCGGATGATTCTTCTTATATTCCTTCATATAGCGCTCAATACGCTTACGGGAATGAGGATCTTCAGAAAGAGGAAGTCCCATTACCTCAGCACATACTTCCTTAGTCAGATCATCCTCAGTTGGTCCAAGACCTCCTGAAAGAATTACCACATCAGATCTGTCAAGGGCAGATGCGATCACAGCTTTCATTCGGTCGCGATTATCTCCCACAACAGACTCATAGTAAACAGAAAGTCCCAGCTGGGCACATTTCTCAGAAAGATATGCGCTGTTGGTGTTTACAATGTTTCCCAGCAAAATCTCAGTTCCTACAGCTACAAGTTCTGCAATCATTTTTATATACCTCTTTTCCAGAGCATGTTTGAAAAAGGCCAACATCTCTGCTTACAAAGATGCTGGCTGGTTTACATTCAGATATTCACACGCACTGCACGCAAAAGCATTCCGCGGGCAGTGACTATTTTATTCCTGCATGGAAATTACATTCTTATTCTGCACAATATAAGTGATCAGAGAGATCACCGTCAGAGCAAGTGATATCCATACAAAAATCTGTGTCAGTATTTCAAAAACTCCCCCAAAGTTCAGGATCAGAAGAATGATCATGACCATCTGGGATGCAGTTTTAAATTTACCCCAGTAGTTTGCAGCAATGACAACGCCGTTCTCGGCAGCGATCAGTCTGAAGCCACTGATAATAAATTCTCTTGCAATGATAATGATCACGAACCATGCCGGCAGGCGGTCAAGCTCGATCATGCAGATCAGTGCAGAACAAACAAGAAGCTTGTCAGCAAGAGGATCCATGAATTTACCAAAATTGGTAACCAGATTATTCTTGCGGGCAAGATGACCGTCAAACCAGTCCGTGATACTTGCCACTACAAAAATAGCAAGGCAGATATAGCGGTTGGCGTCTCCGCCCCAGCCAGTCAGAATAAATAATACAAAAAACGGTACCAGGATCATTCTGGCAATAGTCAGTTTATTCGGTGTATTCATCTTCCAGCTCTCCTATCAAATCGTACTCCAGAGCTCCGGTAACCCGGACTCTCGCAAAATCTCCTGTCATAAGAAGTTCGCCGGTCTGTACAAAAATATATCCATCGACCTTCGGCGCATCTCCGTAAGTACGTCCAATGTACGCACTCTCTCCAGATACTTTGCCCTCGATCATAACAGTCAGCACCTGACCAACGCGGCTCTCACCCTTTTCAAGAGAAATTTCCTGCTGAAGTTCCATGATCTCATCGCGTCTGGCTTCCTTGACCTCCTCCGGAATCTGATCTTCCATAGTGGCTGCCGGGGTATCCTCCTCAGCAGAGTATGGGAAAACACCAAGGCGGTCAAACTCGATCTCATCCACAAACTCCATCAATTCTTCGTGGTCTTCCTGTGTCTCTCCAGGAAAACCGCTGATCAGGGTTGTACGAAGGAAAATATCCGGGATCTCCCGGCGCAGCCTGCCAATAATATCCACCAGCTCCTGCTTGGTGGTACGGCGGCCCATGCGTTTCAGCACACGGTCACTTGCATGCTGGATCGGAAGATCCAGATAATGACAGATCTTCTTCTCTTCCTTCATAGTCTGAATCAGTTCATCATAAATCTCTTCCGGGTAGCAGTACAAAATACGGATCCAGCGGATTCCCTTTATTTTGCAAAGCTCCTTTAAAAGGATATGAAGAGATTTCTTTCCATAGATGTCCTTGCCATATACCGTGGTCTCCTGGGCAACCAGAATCAGCTCTTTTACCCCTTTTTCAGCAAGAGACCGGGCTTCTTTTACAAGCTGCTCCATAGGCACGCTTCTGTAGCTGCCCCGGAGCTTGGGGATAATACAGTAAGTACAATGCTTGTCACAGCCTTCTGCAATTTTCAGATATGCAAAATGTCCTCCTGTGGTCAGCATACGCTTACCGGAAATATCCGGAAGGAAATCAATGCTCTTGTACTCTTCAAAGTGTCTGCCTGCCTGGGCTTCCTTTACAGCCTTGCTGATATCGCCGTAAGAGGTTGTACCAAGAATAGCATCCACTTCAGGTATTTCCTCTGAAATTTCTTTCTTGTAACGCTGTGCCATGCAGCCGGTAACGATCAGCACCTTGCAGGTACCTGCCTTTTTCTTCTCTGCCATTTCAAGAATGGTATTTACACTTTCTTCTTTGGCATCACCGATAAAACAGCAGGTATTGACAATAATGACCTCTGCTTCGTCCTCATCATCAACGATCTCATGTCCGTCTGCAGCAAGCATTCCAAGCATTTCCTCAGAATCTACCAGATTCTTATCACATCCAAGGGAAATGAACAGTAATTTCATATTATTCTGCACTCTCCTCAGACTCAGCAGGATCAACTGCAGCTGCAGGTTCTTCAGCAGCAATCTCCTCTGCAGAATGTCCTGCGATCTCTGCTAAATCCTCTTCCTCATGTTTACCTGGAAGGATCTTAACCTTTCCGTGATATAACTCGTCAATTGCGATAGAAAGAGGTTTCTTGCCTTTAACATTATCTGCCAACGGCTTTGCACCGCCGATCAGCTGACGCGCACGCTTGCTTGTAGCAAGAATCAGGGAATAACGGCTGTTGAGCACCATGCTCTCATCGTCGTCCTCATTGTTGGTATTGATTGCTTCGATTAACTCAGAATAAGATGGATGGATCATATATATACTCCTTTCAAAAATTGTGATTATTGTTATAATTTTTATAAAGATTCGCAGCTTCAAACTGTATTTTCGCGAATAAAGTCGCAAATCGATATTTCATTTTATGGCAGTTTCATCTGCTCTTTATTTGGATTATTCTTCCACAAACTTTGCTGCCTGTGCCTGGATCTCATGGATAAAACCAAGGTTTCGCCTCATGGCAAAATGTTCGCTCTGAATAATATTATGAAGCCTGTCTACAGCATCCTCCAGCTGGTCATTCACCAGCAGATAGTCGTACTCGTCAACTCCTTCTGCCTCCTGTGCAGCTCTTGCAAGACGCTGGTGGATCACTTCCGCAGTCTCAGTGCCTCTTCCAACAAGACGCTCTTTCAGTTCCTCCATGGAGGGCGCTGTTACAAATACCAGCACAGCTTCCGGGAATTTCTTCTTGATCTTGCGGGCTCCCTGAATCTCGATCTCCAGGATCACATCCCGGCCTGCTGACAACTGCTCCTCCACATAAGCCTTAGGTGTGCCGTAGTAATTCTCCACGTACCGGGCATATTCGATCAGCTGATCCTGACGGATCATTTCCTCAAATTCTTCTTTTGTGCGGAAAAAGTATTCTCTTCCGTCTTCTTCCCCTGGTCTGGGGTTTCTGGTGGTGGCAGATACAGACAATGCGTAATTGTCGTACTTCGCCATCAGGCTTTTCATAATGGTGCCTTTTCCTGCTCCGGAAAACCCGGAAACAACTGCCAAAACTCCTCTACTCATGGCCCTCTCCCTTATTTTCTATAACTTCTGCAAATCTGCGAGCGATCGTGTCCGGCTGGATCGCAGATAATATCAGAATGTGGTCTGAGGTAACGATCACAGACTTGGTCTTTCTTCCCTGAGTGGCATCCACAAGGGAATTGGAACCCTTCACACTCTGAACCATTCGTTTCACCGGAGCGGCATCCGGGTTTACCACAGCTACGATTTTCTGAGAATTCACCACATTGCCGAATCCGATATTGATTAATTTTGCCATGTTTTCACCCTTCTGTCAATAAGGAAAGCTTACGTCTTTGATTCTCTAGTACATCGCTTCGTAAATAACTATACCAATCACGTAGGATGTGGATTCGAGTGTGCAGGTATAAAAACGCAGGTGTAGCGGGCTACGCCGAGGCTTTTATACCTGTGCAATCGGATTCACAGACAAGTGAGTGGTATAGTTATTTCGAAAACGATGTACTAGGTTACTCCACATTCTGAACCTGTTCTCTGATCTTCTCAATCTCTGTCTTCAGATCAATCGCTATATTGGAAATAATCAGATCACTTGATTTCGACAAAATGGTATTTGCCTCACGGTTCATCTCCTGTGCCATAAAATCAAGCTTGCGTCCGATGCCTTCCTTCTCCTCCAGCATCTTCTTCATTCCCTGGATATGGCTGTGGAGACGGACGGTTTCCTCATCGTTGCAGATCTTGTCGGAGAACAGGACAACTTCTGCTGCAATACGGGAATCTTCGATCTGAGAATCCTCCAGAAGCTCATGAACCTTGGCTTCCAGCTTCTCTCTGTAAGAATCCACAACCTCCGGAGAGCGGGCTTCTACCTGGCTTACCTTCTCATCAAGAGCATCCAGCTTGGCGATCAGGTCGTTCTTCAGATTCTCTCCCTCTCTTGCACGGGACTGGGCAAATTTCTCGCAGGCCTCACGAAGCGGTGCCTCCAGAACTGCCCATAATGCGTCCTCATCTACAGACTGCTCCTCCATAGTCAGCACGTCCGGATAACGGGAAAGAGCTCCTGCCTTCACATCGTTCTCAAGGCCAAATTCCTCTGCCATCTGACGGATATATGCAAGATATTCTCCTGCAAGCTCCTTATTATACTTCAGTGCGCCACAGCTTAAGGTGTAGTCCTCATATGTGATAAACACATCCACTTTACCACGCTGCATATAGGTCTTCATAAGATTCCGGATCGCGCCCTCAAGGAAAACCAGCTTCCTTGGCATTTTGATACTCAGATCCAGATATCTGTGATTGACGGATTTTAACTCAACGGTGATTTTCCGCTCTTTTGTAATCACCTCGGCCCTTCCAAAGCCGGTCATACTTTTTATCATAGTAATCTCTTTCTTTATTTTTATTCCGAATACTGTCTGAAAAGAGTACTATTCCGCATAACAGAATCGTCTCTGATATTCAGGCAATAACTCTACGCAGGTTACCGTTCACAGTTGCCTACGCATACAGATTTATTATAGTTCATTCTAAAACCCTAGTCAAATCCTTTTTTTGCTGTTATAATAAAGTCTGCATGTCACGGTTACTGGTCACGGAGCGACCGGTAACCTGTCAGCAGAAAGGAGTTTTTTATGGCTTTTGACGGAATTACCATTGCTGCAATGGTTTCTGAATTAAATAAAAATCTCTCCGGGGGACGCATTAACAAAATTGCCCAGCCGGAAAGTGACGAACTGCTGATCACCGGAAAAGGTGCAAATGGTCAGAAGCGTCTGCTTCTCTCCGCCAGCGCCTCCCTGCCTCTGATCTATTTTACAGGCAAAAACCGGATCAGCCCTTTGACTGCACCTAATTTTTGCATGCTTCTCCGCAAGCACATCGGAAGCGCCAGGATCACTGCGATACGCCAGCCTGGTCTTGAGCGTGTTGTAGAATTTGAGCTGGAGCACCTGAACGAACTTGGTGATGTATGCCATAAGGTTCTCATTATGGAACTGATGGGAAAGCACAGCAACATTATCTTCTGTGATGATAATAATATGATCCTGGATAGTATCAAGCACGTATCCTGCAACGTAAGTTCTGTACGTGAAGTTCTGCCAGGACGTCCTTATTTCATCCCTCACACTCAGGACAAGCTGGATCCTCTTACCATTTCCAGAGAGGATTTCATGGAAAAAGTATGCGGCAGATCCAATGCTGTCTCCAAAGCTCTCTATCAGACGCTTACCGGTTTCAGCCCGGTAATGGCTCAGGAACTTTGCTATCGCGCTTCCATTGATGGAAATGACGATGCCCAGACATTAGATGGGAATACCAGAGAGCAGCTTTATACAGAATTCACCCGTTTAATGGGACAGATCCGTGGGGAAGAATTTACCCCGGTTATTGTTTTCAAAGGGGACGAGCCGGTTGAATACGGTGTTCTTCCTTTTTCCCAATATGGAGAAGGCTTCACCACCCGTACCTTTGAATCTGTGTCAGAGATGCTGGAAACCTATTATGCCTCCCGCGACGTGATCACCCGTATCCGTCAGAAATCTGCGGATCTCCGAAAGATCGTCCAGACTGCCCTTGACCGCAACCGCAAAAAATTAAGCCTTCAGCAGAAGCAGATGAAAGACACTGAGAAAAAGGACAAATACAAGGTTTACGGCGAATTGATCAACACCTACGGCTATGGTCTGGAAGAAGGCTGTAAATCCTTTAAGGCTGTGAACTATTATAATGGAGAAGAAATCACCATTCCTCTTGATCCTACCCTGACCCCACAGGAGAATTCCAAAAAGTATTTCGATCGTTACGGTAAGCTGAAGCGTACCCAGGAAGCTCTGGAGGTTCAGATTGCAGATACCACCAGCGAGATCGAACATCTGGAATCCATCTCCAATGCCCTGGACATTGCCGCTGAGGAGAGCGACCTTTCCCAGATCAAGGAAGAGCTTATGGAATACGGCTATGTGAAGCGCCACTACGGAAACAAAAAAGGTGCCAAAATGCAGGTGAAATCCAAACCCTTCCATTATGTTTCCAGTGATGGCTACGATATTTATGTAGGAAAAAACAACTACCAGAATGATGAGCTGACCTTTAAATTTGCCACAGGAAATGACTGGTGGTTCCATGCCAAAAAGATGCCGGGCTCCCATGTTGTGGTAAAGACAAAAGACGGCACACTTCCGGACCGCACCTTTGAAGAAGCAGGAAATCTTGCAGCCTTTTATTCCAAGGGACGCACTGCACCAAAGGTAGAGATTGATTATCTCCAGAAAAAGAATGTGAAAAAGCCGGCTGGAGCCAAACCGGGATTTGTAGTTTATTATACAAACTATTCTCTGATGGCTTCACCAGATATTGCAGGAATCCAGCAGTTATCCTGATTGTAACCGTTTTTCCCTCTTTGCATTTTGCATACAGCTCTGAATTTGCAAAACGGCTGCTCTGCAAACCGCAAGCTGCTATCTATATACACCGGAGCCTGTTTCAAACACGCTCTGATTTAAGAACAGGAGTTATCTATGAGTATTTTAAATGTTGAACACCTTACCCACGGCTTTGGTGACAGAGCCATTTTCCATGATGTTTCCTTCCGCCTTTTAAAAGGAGAACATATTGGCCTGGTAGGCGCCAACGGAGAGGGAAAATCCACCTTCTTCAATATTGTAACTGATAAACTGATGCCAGATGAGGGCAGGATCCAGTGGGCAAAAAATGTCCGTGTAGGTTATCTGGACCAGCATTCTGTCCTCGCTCCTGGCATGACTATCCGCGACGTGCTGAAATCTGCTTTTTCCTGGCTTTTTGAGCTGGAAGAACGAATGAATACCATCTGTGATTCCCTTGGTGAAGCCTCCCCGGAAGAAATGGAAGTTCTTATGGAGGAACTGGGAACTATCCAGGATACCCTGACCATGCACGACTTCTACGTAATTGATTCCAAGGTAGAAGAGGTTGCCCGGGCACTTGGTCTTCTGGATCTTGGGCTTGACCGTGATGTCACAGATCTCAGCGGCGGACAGCGTACCAAGGTGCTCCTTGCCAAGCTGCTTCTGGAGAAACCAGATATTCTTCTTCTGGATGAGCCCACCAACTATCTGGATGAAGAGCACATTGCATGGCTGAAACGCTATCTTCAGGAATATGAGAATGCTTTTATCCTTATTTCCCATGATATTCCGTTTCTCAATGATGTAATCAATATCGTTTATCATATGGAAAATCAGGAGCTGAACCGTTATGTAGGCGATTATGACCACTTTCTGGAAGTCTATGAAGTGAAAAAAGCTCAGTTAGAGGCGGCTTATCGCCGCCAGCAGCAGGAAATCAGCGAACTGAAGGATTTCGTTGCCAGAAACAAGGCCCGGGTTTCCACCAGAAATATGGCAATGTCCCGCCAGAAAAAGCTGGACAAAATGGACGTGATCGAACTGGCTGCCGAGAAACCAAAGCCGGAGTTTCATTTCAAACAGGGACGCACCCCTGGCAAATACATCTTCGAGACAAAGGATCTTGTGATCGGATATAACGAGCCCCTTTCCCGCCCTCTCACCCTTTCCATGGAAAGAGGCCAGAAAATCGCGCTTGTAGGTGCCAACGGAATTGGAAAAACAACTCTTCTGAAAAGTATTCTTGGTCTGATCCCATCATTGAAGGGAACCAGGGAATTAGGGGACAATCTGCAGATCGGATATTTTGAGCAGGAGGTAAAAGGTGACAACAAAACTACCTGTATTGATGAGATCTGGGCAGAATTCCCATCTTATACCCAGTATGAAGTCCGCTCCGCACTTGCAAAATGCGGTCTCACCACCAAACATATTGAGAGTCAGGTCCGTGTGCTTTCCGGCGGTGAGCAGGCCAAGGTCCGCCTTTGCAAGCTGGTAAACAAAGAGACAAATGTCCTTCTTCTTGACGAGCCTACCAACCACCTGGATGTGGATGCAAAAGAGGCTCTGAAGGAGGCACTAAAGGAATACCGTGGAAGTGTGCTTCTCATCTGCCATGAGCCGGAATTTTATCAGGATGTGGTTTCACAGGTGTGGGACTGCAGTAAATGGACAACTAAGATCCTGTAAATGCTATATTAAGATTATTATTTTATAAATAAAACAGCATCCAGACAGAATATACTTCTTCATAATTCTGTCTGAATGCTGTTTTTATTTCATATATAGTGATGTCATTTGCAGCAGCATGTCCGTTTAGAATAATTTGTCATTCTACTATATCTCATTCTATCAGTTCACAAACTGAATGATTCCGGATACCTGCTCGTATGCACTATCCCAGTCCTGACCACTTGCCAGTCCTTTTACTTTTCCTTTGATCGTCACTCTCTTGGAAGCTGCATATCCGGAAGCATCTGCCTTGATTCCCTTATTGGTTGTGAAATCATGTGTACCCCAGATCTTATCTGCATAATATTTGCCGTCAGCCTTCAATTCAATATTGCTGAATGTGGCATTTACAGAATCTCCGTTTAATCTTGCAGAACCCTCTACGCGAAGATAGACAGTTGTGTTTGCAAGACTGCTGTTTTTAACTGTTTTGGCAAGTTTGCCGTTGATGTAGCAGCTGCAGGTTCCGTTTTTTTTCACAGTCAGCATTACATGGTAAGTCTTATCTCTGGCCGCTTCCTGAACCCAGATATAATTCTGACCGCCTGCACCATTGTGGGCTACATTCTCGATCATGAACCATGCCTTACCTGTATAGGGAGCTCTTGCATGCTTGTCATACTGGATACCAAAGCTTACTGCAGAGGTCGCCGTGCAGGCAACCAGCTTCGCATGGTAACCGGAACCGGAACCAGAAAGTACCATATCCGTTTCAATGGTATATTCGGAAGCTGTATTTGCAACAGTGGAACCTGTTGCTGTGGTATTTCCGCCGGCAGTATCCGGTTTCGTTGTGGTTGGCACCTCATAAACAATTTTCAGTCCTTTTTTGTTATAGGAACTTACTTTCTTTCCTTTGTAGGCTTTTACTGTGTAGTAGTATGTAGTTCCACTCTTCACTTTTTTATCTGTGTAAGATGTTTTGGAACCGCCTTTCACAGTTTTGATTTTTTTCCAGGAACTATTTTCTGTCTTACGCATAACATAGTAGCCGGAAGCGCCTTTACTCTTTTTCCAGGTAATTTTAACACTTTTGTTTACACGTACCACCTTGGAAAGCTTCGGTGCTTTTAATGCTGCTGCCTGAACTGCCTCTGCTTTTCCAAATGAATAAACCGGAAATACAAGCATAAAAGCAAGTAAAAACAGCATAATCTTTTTGATTCCTTTTCTGTTCATAATATTCCTCCTTCTTTCCTCATATGAACTTCCATCATAAAAGACGGAGAACTTCTTCAAGAAATTCTCCGTTTCATTATACTACTTATTCATCAGCAGCGTCAACCTTACTTGCCCTTGCTTCGATCTCTTTCTGCTGGATATCACCAGGAGCCTGCTCATAGCGGGCAAACTCGTAGGAGAAGTCACCACTTCCACCAGTCATGGAACGAAGATCTGTGGAATATCCATAAATCTCAAGAAGAGGAACGTCAGCTTCAATAATGGTATTTCCGTTATGATCCGGATTCATTCCAAGAACACGGCCGCGGCGCTTATTCAGATCGCCCATAACGTCACCTGTATATTTATCCGGAACTGTAACCTTCATGGAAACGATTGGCTCTAACAGTACCGGAGAAGCATCCATGAAGCCTTTCTTGAATGCAAGGATGGTAGCCATCTTAAACGCCATCTCTGAGGAATCTACCGGATGATAAGATCCATCATAAAGAGTAGCCTTTACACCAACTACCGGATATGCTGCAAGAGGTCCTTTCTGAACACATTCCTGAAGGCCCTTCTCAACTGCCGGGAAGTAGTTCTTCGGAACTGCACCACCAACAACAACCTGCTCAAATACGTATGGAGTCTCCATATCGCCAGACGGCTCAAAACGCATCTTAACATGTCCATACTGTCCATGTCCGCCGGACTGTTTCTTATGTTTGCCTTCTACGTCAGAATTCTTGCGGATGGTCTCACGGAATGGAACCTTCGGTTTGGAAAGCTCTACATCAACTTTATAACGCTCTTTCAGCATGCTGACAATAACATCAAGATGCTGATCGCCCATACCATAGATCAGACTCTGACGGTTAGCACCATCGTTCTCAACACGAACAGTCCTGTCTTCGCTCATGATCTTGGCAAGAGCCTGGGAAATCTTATCCTCATCGCCCTTGTTCACAGCCTTAAATCTCTTATAGGTATAAGGTGTGGAAAGAATTGCTTTCGGATAAAGAACCGGATTCGCCTTGGTGGCAAGGCTGTCACCAGTCTGAACACTGACTAATTTGGCAATTGCACCGATATCACCTGCATGGAGCTCTGGAACTTCGATAGGCTTGGAACCCTGAAGAACATATAATTTGTTAAGACGCTCTTCTGTGCCTTTCTCAACATTGAGAAGGGTATCATCAGATTTGATAACACCGGAGCAAACCTTGATCAGGGAATACTTGCCAAGGAATGGATCCACGATGGATTTCCACACATATGCTGATTTTGCTTTGGCGAAATCGTAATTTGCTTCAAAAATCTCGTTGGTCTTCTGGGAAATACCGTTGCAGGAACGTTTGTCCGGGCTTGGGAAATATCCGCAGATGTCGTCCAGAAGGTTGGATACGCCGCGAAGATTGATCGGGGATCCCATGCATACCGGAACAATGCTTGCATCCTGTACATTGGCGGCAAGTGCTGCGGAAACTTCTGTAACGGAGAACTCATCTCCCTCAAAATAACGATCCATGAATTCCTCGCTGGTCTCTGCTACAGATTCCATCAGGATATCATGATACTTCTCAAGGTACTCATCCAGATAAGAAGGAATCTCACATTCTTCCTTCTGTCCCTTGTCGATATATTTTCTTCCGGCCTGTTTCACAACGTTAACATATCCCACGAACTTGCCATCCTCACGGATCGGGAAATGCAGCGGGGCAATCTTCTTGCCATAAAGCTCGGTAAGCTGATCTACTACCTTACGGTAGCTTACATCGTCCACGTCCATATCGGTAACGAAAATCATTCGCGGAAGTTTATACTTCTCGCAGAGATTCCATGCCTTCTGGGTACCAACCTGTACCCCTGCCTTACCTGATACTACGATGATTGCTGCGTCTGCAGCGCTGACAGCTTCCTCAACTTCTCCTACGAAGTCAAAATATCCGGGAGTGTCCAGAATGTTTACCTTGTTCTTCTGCCACGGGACCGGAATCAGAGATGTAGTGATAGAGAAATGTCGTTTGATTTCTTCTTTATCATAATCACTGACTGTATTGCCATCTTCTACACGGCCTAAACGGTTGGTCAAGCCGGCAAGATATGCCATTGCTTCTGCCAGAGTTGTCTTTCCAGCACCGCCGTGTCCTAACAGCACTACATTTCTGATTCGGTCAGTTCTAAAAACGTCCATATGTAATACCTCCCTGTTTGTCTAATATGTTCATATTTTACTAAATATTCAGAAGAATTTCAAGTATTTTCTGGGATTTTGACGGTCTTTTTTCAAAAAAGTTTAGATTATTTTGTCATTTCTGTAGGAATTGACAATTTGCGAGGAATCTCGTACAATATCATAAGATAATTTTTCACTTTAACGAAGGAAAGGAAACGACATTTTATTATGAAGACAATCGGTTTTATCGGTCTCGGTCTGATCGGCGGCTCTATCGCCAAGGCCATCCGGAAGTACCATCCGGATTACCACATTCTGGCCTATAACCGCAGTAAGGAAGCACTTGCCTCTGCCATCAGCACCGGCATTATAGATGGTGTCTGTGAGGAAATGAAGGATCCACGCTTTGGATCCTGTGATTATGTATTTTTATGTGCTCCGGTAGAGATCAACCTGGAGTGCCTTGCATATCTGAAAGAGATCCGCCAGCCAGGCTGCATTATCACAGATGTGGGAAGTGTAAAGGGAATCATCCATCAGAAGGTGGAGGAGCTGGGAATGACAGACTGCTTTATCGGCGGTCACCCTATGGCCGGTTCTGAGAAAACCGGTTTTGACCATTCCAACGAGCGCATTCTGGAAAATGCATACTATATTCTTACCCCGGGCGGGGAAGTGGGACTGGAATATATTTCAGATTTTACAGAGCTGATCAGTTCTCTTGGTGCTATCCCTATGGTGCTTACAGCTGAAGAGCATGATTTTATTACAGCAGGTGTAAGCCATCTGCCCCATATTATTGCTTCCGCCCTTGTAAATCTGGTAAAAACCCTGGACAACGATGCCGAATATATGAAGACCATCGCAGCAGGCGGTTTCCGCGATATTACAAGGATTGCCTCCTCCTCTCCTGTTATGTGGCAGCAGATCTGCATGGAAAACCACGAGAACATTTCCAATGTTCTGGATGACTACATCCGTATGCTGATCCAGATCCGCTGTTCTGTAGACAACTGTGCTACAGATGGTAAGGAGGCAGATGCTATTTATCAGATGTTTGCAAGCTCCAGGGATTACCGTGATTCCATTGATGTTGTGGATAATGGTCCTATCCGCAAGGCTTATGTGCTTTATCTGGATATTGCAGATGAGGCCGGCGGAATCGCTACCATTGCCACCATCCTTGCCATGGACAAAATCAGCATTAAGAACATCGGCATCATCCACAACCGCGAATTCGAGCAGGGCGTTCTGAAAATCGAATTTTATGAAGAAGACGCTATGGAACGGGCCATTGCACTTTTGAAAAAGCGCAATTATATTGTTTATGAGCGATAACCTGCGCACCGGCAGTTGTTTATTGGATACATCACAATTAATTTTTCAGACAAACTCTGTATCAATACAGCAAATATGAAGTAACTGCCATATTGACTCGTCTGATTCTTTATAAGTAATATAGTCGATACCTGTTTTTGCTGTATTAAACTTTATATTTAAGGAACGATTATTATGGAAATAAAAAAACTTACAAATCTCCACGGAGAACTTACAGTCCCAGGCGACAAATCCATCTCCCACCGTGCCGTCATGTTCGGTTCCCTTGCCAAAGGAACCACAAAGATCACCCATTTTCTGGAAGGGGCAGACTGCCTTTCCACCATCTCCTGTTTCCGTAAAATGGGCATTGATATTGAGAATAACAACGGAGAAATTCTGGTTCACGGAAAGGGACTTCACGGATTATCTGCCCCTGCTGATATTCTGGATGTTGGAAACAGTGGCACAACTACCCGCCTGATTTCCGGTATTCTTGCAGGACAGAATTTTGTATCAGAGCTTACCGGCGACGACTCTATCCAGAGCCGTCCCATGAAACGGATCATGACGCCTCTTCTTTCCATGGGCGCTGATATTGCAAGCATAAAGGGAAATAACTGTGTTCCCCTTCGGATCACAGGTCATCCTCTGAAGGCCATTCACTATGATTCCCCAGTTGCTTCTGCTCAGGTAAAATCCTGTGTACTTCTGGCAGGAATGTATTCTGACGGAATTACCAGCGTCACCGAACCGGTTCTTTCCAGGAACCATACAGAAATCATGTTAAACTATTTTGGAGCTCGGGTAACTTCTGAGGGAACTACCGCTTCCATTGCTCCGGAACCATCTCTTTTTGCCAGAGAAATTACAGTACCTGGGGATATTTCTTCTGCTGCTTATTTCATCGCTGCAGGACTTCTGGTGCCAGGCAGTGAGATTCTTCTGAAGAATGTGGGAATCAATCCCACAAGAGACGGACTGCTCCGTGTATGCAAGGATATGGGAGCTGACATTACGCTCTTAAATGTAAATATGGAAGGAGAGCCTACCGCTGATCTTCTTGTTCGCACCAGTTCTCTTCACGGTACAACAGTAGGCGGGGAAATCATTCCGACTCTTATTGACGAGATTCCGATGATTGCAGTTATGGCTGCTTTCGCCGAGGGAACTACTGTGATCAAGGATGCAAAAGAACTTAAAGTAAAAGAATCAGACCGAATTCTGGTTATGGCAGAGAACCTTTCCCGCATGGGTGCGGACATTACACCTACAGAGGACGGAATGATCATACATGGAGGCAAACCGCTTCACGGCGCAGAGATTGATTCTTATCTGGACCACAGAGTGGCTATGTCTTTCGCTGTTGCAGGACTGCTCTGTGATGGACCGCTCTCTATTAAGGGTGGAGATTGTGTGAAGATTTCTTATCCGGAATTTTATGAGGATCTGTATCGGTTAGGAGAATAATCTGAACCGCAGGAACTTAAATGAGAACATTTTTCGTTACTGTGAACGGAGTGAGCAATAACCATTTTTCCATTTAGGTTCCTGTTTTTTTGCCTTTTTAGATGTGCATTCCTATTATTTTATGTTAAATAATAGTCAATGTTAGTTTAGTATAGTTGTCATATTTTACCAGATTATACACTCGCTTTTTCTTTTAAAATATACATATTGTACATTTTACCATGTATTAATTTCTATGCAATTTTAAAATTCGTTTCAACCTCATTTCTATATTGATATTATTTTAACGAATTCGACGAAGTTAAAAAACTTTCCGTTTTCCTCTTTTTTTCTTCCAAAAAATAACGTATAATCCCACTGTAAGTTGAGGAACACTAAAACAAACAAAGCGAAGGTGAACAGCCCAGACAAAAGAGCGGCTGCCACAAGAAAGGAGCCAGAAATAATGAAAATTTTATTTTACGGAACCAAAAATTATGACGAGCAGTTTTTTGAAAAACTTTTACCTGAATTTCCAGATATTAAGATTAAATTTATTGAAGCAAATATCCATGAGGAGACCGCTTCTCTTGCAAAAGGTTATGAAGCCATCTGTGCTTTTGTAAATGCAGACCTTGGCGCTCCTGTTATTGAAGAATTACATCAGCAGGGTGTAAAACTGATCCTTATGCGCTGCGCTGGTTACAATAACGTGGATCTTAAGACAGCCCACAAATATGGCATGAAAGTTCTGCGTGTACCAGGTTACTCTCCCGAGGCTGTTGCAGAGCACGCAATGGCGCTGGCGCTTACAGCTAACCGTCACACTCACAAGGCTTACATCAAATGCCGTGAGAACAACTTTACTTTAAGCGGTCTTATGGGCGTGAACCTTTACAAGAAAACAGCCGGTATTATCGGTACTGGTAAGATTGGTCAGGCTATGGCAAGAATCTGCAAGGGATTTGGAATGCGGGTCATTGCTTATGATCTTTTCCCCAACAAGAATCTTGACTTCCTGGAATACGTTTCTCTTGATGAGTTGCTGGCTACCAGTGATCTGATCAGCCTGCACTGCCCGCTTACTGACGAAACCAAACATATTATCAACGAAAAAACAATTGCCCAGATGAAGGACGGAGTTATCCTTGTAAACACTTCCCGTGGCGGTCTTATCAAGACGGAGGATCTGATTTCCGGTATCCGCGACCATAAGTTCTTCGCAGTTGGTCTGGATGTTTATGAGGAGGAATCTGATTACGTATTCGAGGATCTGTCTGAGAGCATCATGCAGACTTCCCTGATCCAGAGACTTCTCTCCTTCCCGAACGTAACCATGACCTCCCATCAGGGATTCTTTACAGAAGAAGCGCTCACCAATATTGCTGAAACTACAATGGAGAATGCCCAGGCTTATATCAATGGGGATGAACTGAAGAACGAGGTTCTTTCATAATTCATAAATCACTATAGAAAAAACGGTGTTTCAATGCATAGGTATTGAAACACCGTTTTGCTATTTAGTGGGTTGAAAGTTGTTCAAGGCGGACGCATTCGGACAATGGTGATTGCTCACTCGCCGGCGCAACGCTCCAGCGAACTAACTGCTAACTGCGACTAAATCGTTCAGGAGAGCCTTCACGATTAAGTCTCCGTAAGCAGTGGATTTCGCCTACGCTAAAACCGCGCCTGAAATGGCTCGCTAGAGCAATCACCATTGCCCGAATGCTGTGTACTGGCTGGGACTTATTTGTGCATAGGAACTTTCAACAGGTGGGGAGGGTGAGTGACTGGTTTCCCTATACTGTATCGGAAACGAAAATTTATGGGAAACTTGCCGGAAATTAGCGGCTTTTACAATTTCTATGAAGTATTTGCACATTTTAAGGGTTGTTTTGCAAACAAAAACTTGACATATTATTTTATGTGTCTTCGATACCCCATTTAGATGGTTGATACTTCGCAGCTTTATTGGTTTTACCTAATCTATCATTGGCAAGAAAGTTTCGGGAAAACAATCACTCCCCCTCCCCTCGTTAAAAGTTCCTAAATAACCTCAGTTCCAGCCGACACACAGCATTTGGGCAATGTGTATTACTCCAGCGAGCCATTTCAGGCGCGTTCTTAGCGTAAGCGAAATCCAGCGCTTACGTAGACTTATGCGTGAGGGCTCTCCCGAACGCATTAGTCGCAGTTAGCGATTAGTTCGCTGGAGCGTTGCGCCGGCGAGTGAGTAATACACATTGTCCAAATGCGTCCCTCCTAAAGAACTTTTCAACACACTAAATAGCAATTTATTCTGAATATCTTTCCCTAAGAAGTGCAATTTCTCTTGTCCAACCCTCATCATCATTAGGCGTTTCCAGAATAAAAGGCTTACCCTCCAATGCCGGGTGCCGGATGACACGGACAAGGGCATCAAGACCAATCTGGCCTTCCCCGATTCTGGCGTGGCGGTCTTTGTGACTGCCAAGAGGATTGAGGCTGTCGTTTAGGTGGATGGCTTTTAAGTGGTCGAGACCGATGATGCGGTCAAATTCAGTTAAGACACCGTCCAGGTCGTTTACAATATCGTAGCCGCCATCCCACACATGGCAGGTATCCAGGCAGATTCCAAGTTTATCGCGTTTTTCTACAAGGTCCATGATGGCACGAAGCTCCTGGAAATGGCTTCCCACCTCAGAGCCTTTTCCAGCCATGGTTTCAAGAAGAACTGTAGTGGTCTGTTCTTCAGTAAGAACTGCATTCAGCACTTCTGCAATCTTCTGAATTCCAACCTCTATTCCCTGTCCCACATGGCTGCCTGGATGGAAATTATAATAATTTCCTGGTGTGGCTTCCATGCGTTTCAGATCATCCGAAAAAGTATTTCTGGCAAAATCCCGCAGATTTTCTTTGGCCGCGCAGGCATTTAAGGTATAAGGCGCATGCGCCACGATTTTGCCGAATTCATGCTCCCTGGCAATCTCCTGAAACTTCGCCACATCTGCAGGGTCAATAGCTTTGGCATTCCCTCCTCTTGGATTTCTGGTAAAAAATGCAAACGTGTTGCCGCCATTTTTTACAATCTGGCGTCCCATGGCTGCGTAGCCTTTAGATGATGAAGTATGATTTCCTATATATAACATGTCGTTTTCCCTTCTTATTTACTATTTTATTATGAAAATCCCGTAAGGTAGCCAAAAATGAGCCATGCTTGCACGAGCGAACTCTTGGATATCGAACGAGCTAGACCGTATGAGTAAGTAGGGCGATGGCCCGGATTACGAATGCGGTCGGCAGCTGCGGGAGCGCCATAGGCGCGAAACAGCTGACTCTCAGGCACTCCTTAAGTACATCCTATATATTTTAGCATTTCCCCCTTCTTTTTCAAGATATTTATTGACGAAAACCCATTTTATTCTTATACTGTTAAAAGGTGTGCTCTTCTGTAAAAAAGACTTTTGTCCCATACTTTTTCACAGAATTCATACATAGAAAAAAGGAAGGAAATCAACATGAAAGAACGTGAAAAGTTTTCATCCCGGCTTGGATTTATTCTCATTTCAGCCGGCTGCGCCATTGGAATCGGCAATGTATGGCGCTTCCCTTATATAACAGGACAGTACGGCGGCGCAGCATTTGTACTGATCTATCTTCTGTTCCTTGTAATTCTTGGACTGCCTATTATGGTTATGGAATTTGCTGTCGGACGCGCAAGCCGCAAGTCCGCTGCCAGAAGCTTCCATCTCCTTGAGCCAAAGGGCACCAAATGGCACCTTTACAGCTATGGAGCCATGCTTGGCAACTATATGCTGATGATGTTTTACACCACTGTAGGCGGCTGGATGCTGGCTTACTTCTTTAAAATAGCAAGCGGCACCTTCACAGGTCTTGATACAGAAGCGGTAGGAAACGTATTTAACACCATGCTCTCCAATCCTGGAGAAATGACCTTCTGGATGGTAATCGTAACTGCATTCGGTTTTGGTACCTGCTGCATGGGACTGCAAAAAGGTGTTGAGCGTATCACAAAGGTTATGATGGTATGTCTTCTTACTATTATGGTAGTTCTTTGCGTTAAGAGCTGTACGCTTCCAGGTGCCATCGAGGGTATTAAGTTCTATCTTCTCCCGGATTTTGGCCGTCTGAAAGAGAACGGACTACTTTCCGGTATTTATGCCGCTATGGGACAGGCATTCTTCACCTTGAGCCTTGGGATCGGCGCAATGGCAATCTTTGGAAGTTATATCGACAAAGACCGCAGCCTTATGGGCGAATCCATCCAGATTGGTATTCTGGATACTTTCGTGGCACTAATGGCCGGACTTATTATTTTCCCGGCATGCTTTGCTTACAATGTAAGCCCTACACAGGGTGTTGGACTTGTATTCGTAACACTGCCGAACATGTTTAACCAGATGATGGGCGGTCGTTTCTGGGGTGCACTGTTCTTCATCTTTATGACATTCGCAGCTCTCTCCACCATCATTGCAGTATTTGAGAATATCTTAAGCTTTGCCATGGATCTGTGGGGCTGGAGCCGTAAGAAGGCAGTTCTGGTAAACGGAATTGCAATCTTTGTTTTATCCATGCCATGCGTACTTGGTTTCAACGTATGGAGCGGATTTCAGCCACTGGGCGCAGGAAGCACCATCCAGGATCTGGAGGACTTCATTATCTCCAATAACCTGCTTCCGCTTGGAAGCCTTGTTTACCTGCTGTTCTGCGTAACCCGCTACGGATGGGGATGGGACAATTTCATCAAAGAAGCGGATACAGGAAACGGCATTAAATTCCCGAAGTGGGCACGTCCATATCTTACCTATGTACTGCCGCTTATTGTACTGTTGATTTTCGTGATGGGTTATTACGATAAATTCTTCAGATAAATATTATTGTAATGTAAATCAAAGGCAAAAGTTCACAGGGCTATTCACTCAAAACATGACCTATGGATTTTTGCCTCAATGTTTATACGGAACAAACACGTCGCCTGTCGGCGACATCATATACAAAAGCCATATGAGGACAGACGTATGCAAAAGAAAAAGAATTTATACAAAAAATCCAAATATTACCGCCGGCGCCAGAAAAAAATCCGGCAGATCTGTATGACCGCAGGTGGTGTCCTGCTGCTGGTGGTACTGCTCCTGATCGTCCGGGGATGTGCAGGAAAGACAAAGAGTGTAAACTCTTCGAATATAAACAACGCAACCGACGAAAATACAACTGGTTCTGCTCTTTCTTCTGACAGCGAAAAGAACGATTCTTCATTTGCCGATGGAGCTAAGCAGACTGCAGAATCTTCCAGTGACAGCTCAGATTCATCTTCTGATTCCGAAAGCAGCGATACTGTTTCAACAAAATCGAAGCACGACACCCCAGTCACGCTTACTATAAGCGTTGTGGGAGACTGTACCCTTGGTACAGATGAAGCCTTCGATTACAGTACCAGCCTGAATGCATATTTTGAAAATTATGGAAAAGAATACTTTTTACAGAATGTAAAGAGCATTTTTGAAGCAGATGACCTGACTATCGCCAACAATGAAGGAACCTTCACAGACAGCAGCAGCCGCGAGGATAAAACCTTCGCATTCAAAGCACCCGCATCTTTTGCAGGAATTTACTCCAGCAGTTCTGTAGAAGCAGTAAACACAGCTAACAACCACAGCCATGATTACGGCGAGCAGAGCTTTCAGGATACCATGGACGCCCTGGATGCCCAGGGAATTGTTCATTTCGGCTATGATGAGACGGCTGTAATGGATATAAAAGGGGTAAAAGTAGGTCTTGTGGGAATCTATGAGTTATACGATCATCTGGAGCGTGAACAGCAGCTGAAAGACAATATTGCCAAGGTAAAAGAAGATGGCGCAGAACTGATCATCGTTATCTTCCACTGGGGAAACGAAAAAGAAACCGTTCCAGACTCCAATCAGACCACACTTGGACATCTTGCCATTGACCTTGGTGCTGATCTGGTGTGTGGGCATCATCCTCATGTACTTCAGGGAATTGAAGAATATAAAGGAAAGAATATTGTATACAGCCTTGGAAACTTCTGCTTCGGCGGAAACAGCGCCCCAAGTGACATGGACAGTATGATTTTCCAGCAGACCTTTACCATCTCAAACGACGGCGTAAAAGCAGATAATGTAACAAATATCATCCCCTGTTCCATCTCCTCCGCTTACGGCTATAACAATTACCAGCCAACGCCTGCTGAAGGGGATGAAAAGACCAGAATTATGGAAAAAATCCAGGAAAGAAGTTCCTGGATCGGATAGAAAAAATATGTTATTCAGCACCCCCAGAGCGAAAGCTCCGGGGGTATTTTTTGATTATAATATCAGCATCGCATCCCCAAATGAAAAGAACCGATACTTCTCCTGCACTGCCACCTCATAAGCATGCAGAATATTCTCTTTTCCAGCCAATGCAGACACCAGCATAACCAGTGTGGATTCCGGCAGATGGAAGTTGGTGATCAGACCGTCGATCATCTTAAATTTATAGCCTGGATAAATAAAAATCTCTGTCCAGCCGCTTCCAGACTTCAGAACACCATCCTCACCAGTTGCAGACTCCAGTGTACGGCAGCTGGTAGTTCCAACTGCGATCACACGGCCGCCATTTTTCTTGGTATCGTTGATCAGCTTCGCCTGGTCTTCTTCCACAATGTAAAATTCAGAATGCATGTGATGCTGTTCTACATCATCTACTTTAACCGGGCGGAAAGTTCCAAGACCTACGTGAAGAGTTACATGGGCAATATTTACGCCCTTGGCTTTCACCTGTTCCAGAAGTTCTTTGGTGAAATGCAGACCTGCTGTAGGAGCTGCTGCGGAACCCTCATTCTTTGCATAAACAGTCTGGTAGCGATTCTTATCCTTTAATTTATGAGTGATATATGGCGGCAGCGGCATCTCTCCCAGCTGGTCCAGAATCTCCTCAAAAATGCCTTCATAATGGAACTGGATCAGACGGTTGCCTTCGTCCACCACGTCGATGATCTCGCCCTCTAGAATGCCATCACCAAATGTGATTTTGGCACCTGGACGAGCCTTTTTGCCAGGCTTTACCAGGCATTCCCAGATATCGTTCTCTCTTCTTTTCAGAAGAAGGATTTCGATCACTGCGCCAGTCTCTTCCTTGTGACCGTAAAGCCTTGCCGGAATAACCTTGGTATCATTGATAACCAAAGTATCACCTTCATTCAGATAGTCCAGTATATCCCTGAAATGGCGATGCTCAATACTGCCATCTGCCATAGAAAGATGCATAAGTCTGGAAGAACTTCTGTCCTCCAGCGGATCCTGGGCAATCAGCTCCTGAGGGAGCTCATAGTAAAAATCAGATGTTCTCATCTTTGGATTCCTCCTCTTTCCACTGCTTTTTCAGCTGCCGCACAAAATTCCATTCTTTGTTGGTGAGATCTGCCTTTTTCAGCAGATCCGGGCGCCTTCTGGCTGTACGAATGATAGACTGCTCTCTGCGCCACTTCTCTATATTTGCATGATGACCGGACATAAGAACCTCCGGAACCTTTTTACCATGCCACTCTTCCGGGCGGCTGTACTGGGGATATTCCAGAAGGTTTCCTGCAAAGGACTCGGTCTCGCCAGACTCCTGATTGCTGAGCACGCCTGGAACCATGCGGGAAATAGAGTCCATCATAACCATGGCCGGAAGCTCGCCGCCTGTAAGCACATAATCTCCGATAGACACATAATCCGTCACAATTTCCTCCAGAACACGCTCATCAATCCCCTCATAGTGACCGCAAAGGAAAACCAGGTCTTCCTCTTCCGCCATATCTCTTGCCATCTGCTGATTAAACACCTGTCCCTGCGGGGTGAGATAAACCACACGGGGGCGCTTCCCTGCTTTCTCGGCAATCGCTTCATAAGCCAGGTAAACCGGTTCTGCCTGCATCAGCATTCCAGCACCGCCGCCGTAAGTATAATCATCTACTTTCTGGTGCTTGTTAAAAGCATAGTCGCGGATATTTATGGCCTCCACAGAAAGGATTCCTGCATTAATGGCACGTCCTGTAATGCTGGTGTTCATTCCATTCCGGATCATTTCCGGAAAAAGGGTCAAAACATGGAATTTCATTTACAAAAGTCCTTTCATCAAATGTACCGTCATCACATTCTCCTCCAGGTCAACATCAAGGATGCATTCCCTGATTGCCGGGAGAAGTACTTCCTGATGATCAGGAAGCTCTACTACGTAAACATCATTGGCTCCTGTCTCCATAACATCTTTCAGGGTTCCGAAATGGGTGTTGTCCTCCAGAACCACTTCCATGCCAATCAGGTCGCCGATGTAATATTCATCTTCATCCAGTTCCTGGGCTTCTTCTCTGGGAACCCACAGGTCTCTGCCTTTGTACATTTCAATATCATTTATATTATCAATCCCGTCAAATTTCAGGATCACAAGATTCTTAAAAAATTTCACGTTACGGATTTCCAGCTTTTTCATCTCTCTGCCAGCATCCAGAATCACGTATTCAAGATCCAGGAAACGCTCCGGATCTGTGGTAGGGAATACTTTTACTTCTCCCCGCACGCCATGAGTGGTGGTAATTACTCCAACCTTTAATAAATCTTCCATTCAAAACTCCTCTACAAAAAACGAATATGTCTGCCGTCCAGGACTTTCATAAGTAAAAACAGGAGCCATGTCTCCACAGCTCCTGCATCCATATATCTTGCTTATCATTGCAGAATATCTACAATCACTTTTTTGCTGCTTTTGGAAGAAGCCGCTTTTACTACGGTACGGATGGCCTTGGCGATTCTGCCCTGACGTCCGATCACCTTACCCATATCAGATGGTCCTACCTTCAGTTCGATAACAACAGCGTCATCCTTTTCTGTTTCGGTAACGACTACTTCGTCCGGATTTTCAACAAGAGATTTTGCAATTACTTCTACTAATTCTTTCATTACACACCTCCCTGATCCCGCCCCGGAGCATATTCAAAAAATGCTCTCATCTGGACGTTACAGAAATACCCCCTGAAAATTGCCGGTTACAGTTCACGACTTTCACAGGAAATACTGTGCAGTCTGAACCATTCTGGCAACCTCTAAGATACTCCTTAAATTATTTCTCGATTCCGGCCTGTTTGAGGATCTTAGCAACAACTTCTGTAGGCTGAGCACCGTTTGCAAGCCATTTCTTAGCTGCTTCTTCGTCAACCTTGCATACACTTGGCTCCTGATTTGGATCATATGTTCCGATCTCTTCGATACATCTTCCATCACGTTTGCTGCGGGAATCTGCAACAACGATTCTATAGTAAGGTGCTTTCTTCTGTCCCATTCTTCTTAATCTGATCTTAACTGCCATTTTAATTTTCCTCCAATTTACTTTCTCTTTATTAGTTAATTTAATTATTTTATGTTAAAAAGGAAGCTTGAAGCCGCCTCTTTTACCACCCATTTTGCCGCCGCCCATGAGACCCGGCATCTGCTTCATCATCTTCTTGCTCTGCTCAAACTGTTTCACAAGGCGATTGACTTCTGCAACCTCCACACCTGCGCCTCTGGCAATTCTGTTCTTGCGGGAAAGGTTCAGGATTCCCGGATTAGAACGCTCCTGTGGAGTCATGGAAAGAATAATGGACTTGGTTCTGTCCATTGCTTTCTCATCAATCATACTCTCCACATCTTTCATCTTGCTTCCCACACCTGGGAGCATATTCAGGATACTAGAGATTCCGCCCATCTTATTCATCTGTTCAAGGCTGGTAAGATAGTCATTGAAATCAAAATCCATCTTCTTCAGCTTCTTGGACATCTCCTGGGCTGCTTCCTGATCTACGGCTGCTTCTGCCTTCTCGATCAGGCTCATTACATCTCCCATACCAAGGATACGGGATGCCATTCTTTCCGGATAAAACTGTTCCAGATCGGATAACTTCTCTCCCATACCTACATACAGGATTGGCTTACCGGTTACGGACTTGATGGAAAGGGCTGCACCACCACGGGTATCACCATCCATCTTGGTCAGGATCACTCCATCGATTCCAACCTTCTCTGCAAAAGTCTGGGCTACATTGACTGCATCCTGTCCGGTCATGGCATCTACTACAAGGACTGTAGCATCTACCTCAATATTAGCCTTAATATCAGCAAGCTCCTGCATCATATCCTCATCGACATGAAGACGACCTGCTGTATCAATGATCACTACATTCTGCTGATTCGCCTTGGCATGTGCAACGGCCGCCTTAGCTATGTCTACCGGGCTCTGCTTATCACCCATGGTAAAGACTTCCACGCCTTGTTTCTCACCGTTTACCTGCAGCTGAGTGATCGCTGCGGGTCTGTAAACGTCACAGGCTACCAGAAGAGGTTTCTTACCTTTCGACTTGATCTTACCTGCAAGCTTGGCTGCGGTAGTAGTCTTACCGGCTCCCTGAAGACCTGCCATCATAATGACAGTCAGATCATTGCCAGGCTTGATCGGAAGCTCTGTAGTCTCGCTTCCCATAAGATTAACCAGCTCTTCGTTTACAATCTTGATGACCATCTGGCCTGGGTTCAGTCCGTTCATAACGTCCTGTCCAACTGCACGTTCCTGTACAGATTTCGTGAACTGTTTCACGACTCTGAAGTTAACGTCTGCTTCAAGGAGTGCCATCTTAACTTCTTTAAGAGCAATCTTAACATCCTCTTCGGTCAGACGGCCTTTGCTTCTCAGCTTCTTAAATACATTCTGAAGTTTATCTGTTAAGCTTTCAAATGCCATGAATTATAACTCCTCTAAAATCACATTGGATATTGCCTCAATATCATCAGCGTGATATCCGGATGCAAGCTCATGTATCTTATGTACCTGTCCCCGGATATTCACAAACTTCTCCACCAGATGCAGCTTCTCTTCATATCCTTCCAGTGCCTTGTCACAGCGTCTGATCATATCATGTACGCCCTGACGGCTGATATTCAGTTCCTCTGCAACCTCACTTAAAGAATAATCCTCCAGAACTACACTCTCGTAGATCTGCTGCTGTCTCTTCGTAAGAAGCTCTCCGTAAAAATCATAGAGCAAAGTACGTTCCACAAACTTTTCCATTCGTTATCACCTTGGGTATCATACCGTATTTTGCGGTGTGTGTCAAGTGTTTTTTCTTTACACGCAATATTTTTTATATGTCCAAATTTATTATACGCTATCTCTAATTGTCTGCCCTTATGTTATACTACAAAAGCTGTCGAGCCTCCAGCAGAAAGGAGGTGAATTCGATGGATAATATTATTGCTCTAATCCTTGTCCCTGTCGCAGTAAATGTAATTAGCTACTGCATTTACAAATGGCTGGACAGAAAAGACAAATAGGCAGCATAACAGCCTAAGGCATAAGCCACCTACATAAACGGAATAGAAAACCCCGGAAGTCTCGCACACCTCCGGGGTTTTCGTTTGCTTTCGATGGACTATTGCTCTAATCCTTAGCTACTATTAGGATATGCCATAACCAACGAAATGTCAACTTAAAATTCACATATTTTACTGACACTTAAAATCCACATATTTTACTGAATCAAACTATCATCATCAAAATAATTAATTCTCATAGAAGCCTTTACATCCTTCAGAGTCTCAGCTGCCTTTGCCTCAGCCACCTTACTGCCCTCTCTTAAAATGTCATAAACATCCGGAATACGCTGTTCCCACATTTTACGGCGCTCGCGGATCGGGCCAAGCTCAGCCTGGAGAACGTTGTTCAGGAACTTCTTAACCTTAACATCTCCAAGTCCGCCTCTCTTATAATGGTCTTTCAGCTCGTCCAGGTTCTGATAATCCGGAAGAAATTCCGGGAAATATTCTGGTTTGCAGAAAGCATCCAGATAAATAAATACCGGGTTGCCATCAACATTTCCCGGATCCTGAACACGAAGATGATTCGGATCCGTGAACATGGACATAACCTTCTTCTTAACCTCATCTGCCTCATCGGAAAGATAAATGCAGTTTCCAAGAGATTTACTCATTTTTGCCTTACCGTCAATACCTGGCAGACGCAGGCACGCCTTGTTGGAAGGAAGTACGATCTCTGGCTCTGTAAGCGTCTCACCATATACTGTGTTAAACTTGTGTACGATCTCTTTGCACTGCTCCAGCATAGGAAGCTGATCCTCGCCAACCGGAACTGCTGTTGCGCGGAAAGCCGTGATATCTGCTGCCTGGCTGATAGGATAGCAGAAGAATCCAACCGGAATGCTGGCTTCGAAATTACGCATCTGGATCTCAGATTTCACAGTAGGGTTACGCTGAACACGGGCCACTGTAACCAGATTCATATAATAGAAGGTAAGCTCTGTAAGCTCCGGAACCATGGACTGGATGAAAATTGTGGATTTCTCCGGATCAATCCCGCAAGCCAGATAATCAAGTGCTACCTGGATAATATTCTGACGAACCTTCTCCGGGTGCTCTGCGTTATCAGTAAGCGCCTGGGCATCCGCGATCATAATATAAATCTCGTCATAATTTCCGGAATTCTGAAGCTTTACACGCTCAGATAAAGAGCCCACATAATGTCCCACATGAAGACGTCCTGTAGGGCGGTCTCCTGTTAAAATTACTTTTTTCATAGTTTGCTACTCCTTATATTCACCGCCATGCCGATCCTTTTTTAACCAACACAGTTGTACTTATTTATAATCATTTCAGCAAACACTCCCCATTTTTTTACATGAATATGCAAAACGTCCAAAGCACATAGATTAACTTTAGTTATTAACTGCAAGCTGGGGAAATGCTTCTATTTTTCAATTACAGACTTGCGCGAATTACTTTCGGTCTGCATCCGGCAGTCTCCAGCGCTTTCACGATCTGATTCTTATGGTCTGTACCAAACGCCTCCAGAGTGATCTTCAGTTCTACAGCTGCATTACGGTTTGTGCTTACAAACTGGTTATGATCCAGCTTGATAACATTTCCCTGATTCTCTGCAATAATAGAAGCCACACGTACCAGTTCACCAGGCTTATCCGGGATAAGAACAGATACGGTAAAGATTCTGTCACGCTGGATCAAACCATGCTGTACTACAGAAGACATGGTAATCACATCCATATTTCCACCACTTAAAATGGACACAACCTTTTTATTCTTGAAATCAAGATGACGAAGCGCAGCCACTGTCAGAAGTCCTGAATTCTCAACGATCATCTTGTGATTCTCTACCATATCCAGGAATGCAACGATCAGCTCATCATCCTCAACCGTGATGATTTCATCCAGATTTTCCTGGATATATGGGAAAATATGAGAACCCGGAGTCTGAACTGCAGTACCATCTGCAATGGTGTTTACATGGGGCAGTGTAACAACCTCCCCTTTCTCAAGAGAAGCCTTCATGCAGGCTGCACCTGCCGGCTCTACACCGATTACTTTAATATGAGGATTAAGAAGCTTGGCAAGTGTGGATACACCTGTTGCAAGTCCACCTCCACCGATTGGCACCAGAATATAATCTACAAGAGGAAGCTCCTGAATGATCTCCATAGCAATGGTTCCCTGTCCGGTAGCAACTGCAGGATCGTCAAAAGGATGAATAAAGGTATAGCCCTTTTCTTCAGCAAGCTCCAGAGCATATGCACAGGCCTCATCATAAACATCACCATGAAGAATAACCTCTGCGCCATACCCTTTTGTACGCTCTACTTTAATAAGCGGTGTAGTGGTCGGCATTACGATCACGGCCTTCACACCGTATTTGTGTGCTGCATATGCCACACCCTGTGCATGGTTTCCAGCGGAAGCTGTGATCAGGCCTTTGCCCCTCTCCTCGTCGGAAAGAGTACTGATCTTATAATAAGCTCCACGCACCTTATATGCACCTGTTCTCTGCATGTTCTCTGGTTTGAAGAAGACCTTGTTTCCAGTGAGCTCAGAGAAATAACTGCTCTTCACCAGCTTGGTCTCCTGGGTTACCTGCTTAACTATTTCTGCCGCTTCTTCAAAACTCTCTAATGTAAGCATTTTTATTTTTCCTCCTGTAGTTTGTGGGGTTAGTTTTCATCCGGATGAATATCAAACAACGCATCCACAAAAGAATTTGCATCGAATTTCTGTAAATCGTCAATGCTCTCACCAACGCCAATATATTTCACCGGAATATCAAGCTCAGACTGGATTGCCACCGCAATACCACCCTTGGCTGTACCATCAAGCTTGGTAAGAATGATACCGGTTACATTTGCCACCTCTGCAAACTGTCTTGCCTGCACAAGTGCGTTCTGTCCTGTCGTTCCATCCAGAACCACCAGAGTTTCCAGATACGCTTCCGGATATTCCTTCTCCAGAATGCGGTAAATCTTGCGAAGCTCTTCCATAAGATTCTTCTTATTATGAAGTCTTCCTGCGGTATCACAGATCAGAACGTCTGCATTGCGGGCCTTGGCTGCTGCCACTGCATCATAGACAACTGATGCCGGGTCTGCTCCATCCTGACCGCCAATGATCTCCACTCCTGCCCGGTTCGCCCACTGGGTCAGCTGTTCCCCTGCTGCTGCACGGAAAGTATCCGCAGCACCAAGAATAACCTTTTTGCCCTGGTCCTTCAGCTTGCCGGCAAGTTTTCCAACGGAAGTTGTTTTTCCAACACCATTGACACCGATCACAAGAATAACGGATTTGCGGTTTTCAAACTCGTACTCTGTGCTGTCTACCGTCATCTGCTCCTTGATGGTATCAATAAGAAGCTGCTTGCACTCCTTGGGATCCCTGATATTTCGGATTTCCACCTGGTCTTTTAATTTGTCCAGAATGGCTGTGGTGGCATTGATTCCAATGTCACCCATGATCAGGATTTCTTCCAGTTCCTCATAAAAATCATCATCTATTGTTGAATAGCCGGTGAAAAGAGAATCAAATCCTGCCACGATGTTGTCTCTTGTTTTTGTCAGGCCACTGACAAGTCTTTTAAAAAAGCCTTTCTTTTCCTCTGCCATTTCCTCTCCTCCTTTTACTGCGTAAGCTGGTTTTCCACAAGATCAACGGAAACCAGCGTGGAGACGCCTTTCTCCTGCATGGTAATACCATAAAGTCTGTCTGCGGCATTCATAGTACCACGCCTGTGTGTTATTATAATGAATTGAGTGTTCTTCGTCAACTTCTGAAGATAGCCTGCGAAACGACCTACATTCGAATCGTCAAGTGCCGCCTCGATCTCATCAAGAAGACAGAATGGCGACGGCTTCAGATTCTGGATTGCAAACAAAAGTGCGATTGCAGTAAGTGCCTTCTCACCACCGGAAAGCTGCATCATATTCTGAAGCTTTTTGCCTGGCGGCTGGGAAATAATACGAATTCCTGCTTCCAGAATGTCCACGTCTTCCTCAAGCTCCAGAGTGCCCTTACCGCCTCCAAACAATTCCTTGAAAGCCTTGTCAAACTCTCTCTGGATATCCTGGAATTTCTCCGTAAACTGTTTACGCATTCCCTCATCCAGTTCCTGGATAATGTTCTCCAGCTGTGCCTCTGCGGTTTTCAGATCCTCATACTGTCCGGAAAGGAAAGCATGACGCTCTGAAATCTCCTTATATTCCTCAATTGCATTTACATTAACGTTACCAAGCTTACGGATTTCATCCTTCACCTGGGCAATTTCTTTCTTCATGGCTTTCAGATCGTTCAGCTCTTCTTTTTTGTACTGAAGGGCATTGTTCGGGGTGATCTCATACTCATTCCACATATAGGAAATCTGAGATTCCCTGTGCTCTTCCAGCTTCTCGATCTGACTTTTCAGACGGTAACACTCTTTGTCCAGAAGTGAAATCCTGCCGGACAGCTGATCCCGCTTCTCAAAAAATGCCTTATGGCTGGCATTTTTTTCATCCTTCACACTCTGCCAGCTCTCCATCTGAGCCTTCGCCTTGGTTTCATCCTCTTCCAAAGTCCGGATCACTGCCTCCAGGTTCTCTACAGACTGGCGCTTTCTCTCATTCTCTTCGCCGCCAAGCTCCAGCGTTTCATGAATATCTGCTTCCTCCTGGCGAAGAGCTTCCATCTCATGGGTCAGACGGCCCAGAGTCTCTGCTGCGAAGCTTTCTTTCTGCTGGGCTGTACTTGCTTCCAGACGAAGAGCCTCCAGTTTCCTGGAAACCTCCTGCTCAGAAGCCCTCCAGGTCTCTAATTCTTCCTGTTTATTCTGGATAAAAGTCTCCAGTTCTTTCTCATCCTGCTCAGAAGCCTTCAATTCTTCGGCAATCCTGCTGTGATCAGCCTCTGCCTCCTTGATCTGACGGCGGATTTCCATCTGCTCTCTCTGAATCTCTCCGTAGCCAGCCTGGATTTCCTTTGTTTTGGCTTCTACCTGGTTAATGTTCATCTTCGCCGTGTTCTGGGCAACATACTGCTGACGCAGTTTTTCCTGCAGATCTGCAATGGTGTCACGCATAACATTGCGCTTGCTTCGATTATCATTAATAGCCGTCTGCATGTCATCCATGTCTTTTCGAAGAGCCTTCACACTGGATTCCAGTTCTTCGATCTCACGGCGGCGGCCAAGAAGGTTGCTGTTATTCTTAAAAGAACCGCCTGACATAGAACCGCCCGGACTGAAGGATTCACCCTCCACAGTTACCATGCGAAGACTGTGCCGGTACTTTCGCGCAATGGCAATGGCATTGTCAATGTGATCCACCACAAGCACACGACCCAGAAGATAAGTAGCAAGTCCGGCATACTCCGGACCTGTAGTTACCAGTTCACTGGCAAGCCCGATCACTCCCGGCTCCTGCAGCGCATCCCTCTGGGTAAAACCACTTCTAGTATTGATACTGTTAAGTGGAAGGAACGTAGCACGGCCGAAACGGTTTTTCTTCAGAAATTCGATCATATGCTTGGCAGTCTGTTCATTGTCTGTGACAATGTTCTGAATACTTCCGCCAAGAGCCGTCTCAATGGCGATCTCATACTCCTTATTTACCTGGATCAGATCCGCTACAACACCCTTAATTCCCGGTACCCGGTCCTTCTGTTCCATTACACGGCGGATACTGTTTCCGTATCCGTCATAGCGCTCTGTAATATTTTTCAAAGATTCCAGCCTGGAAGCCTCACGGTGATATGCACTCTGGCCGATTTCCATCTGGCCGTTCTGTTTCTTTAATTCATCTGTAATTTTATGTACTTCATTATCCAGGCGCTGACACTCTGCATTCATGTCCTGGATAAGTGTGGTAATTCCCTGAAACTTCTCCTTTGCCCTCTCCAGCTCACTCTGCTGCTGGGCTTCCTCTGTTTTCAAATGAAGCTGTCTCTGACTGATTCCCGCTTTACGGATATCGATCTGCTCCATCATGGTATCGAAACGCTGGGCTTTTCCCTTGGTAGTGGCACGGGTATTGAGAAGCTCGATAATCTCGTTCTTGCCATTCTCCACTGCCTGGGAGCACTCTTCGATCTGTGCCTGAATATTGGAAATCCGGTCCTCTTCTGCCTCCTGGCGCTTCCTTGCTTCCAGAAGAGCTGCATGGAGCTGGGATTTCTCCGCCTCCTGACTCTCCAGAGACTCCTGGCGTTCCTTCAGGTCCGCCTCAATGGACTGCAGACGGCTCTTGTAATGCTCTTCACTCTGCACTCCGGACAAAATCTGTTCCCGAAGTACCTTGGTCTCGCCATCCAGCTGCTGCCTGCGGATTGCCTTATTCTGCGTCTCTTCACGCAGCTGATCCATCTGGGAATTCAACTGTTCCAGTTCCTCTTCAAGACGGTCATATTCCACTTTTGTCTGCTCGTAGGCCTTCTGATTCTCCTCCAGCTCCTCAGCGGCCCTGGTATTCTTGGTATCCAGCTCTTTTAATTCACGGCTGGTCTCCTCGTTTTCCAGAAGAAAACTGTTCACATCCAATTCCCGCAAAGTGTCTCTTTTGGCAAGATAAATTCTGGCTGTCTCGGACTGGCGCTCCAAAGGACTCAATTGTCTGGTAAGCTCACTTAAAATATCGGTAACACGCACCAGATTTCCCTGTTCGTCCTGCAGCTTCTTAATGGTAGTTGCCTTTCTTCGCTTAAACTTTACGATTCCGGCAGCTTCGTCAAAAAGCTCACGGCGCTCTTCCGGCTTACCGCTTAAGATCTTATCGATCTGTCCCTGCCCGATGATGGAATAGCCCTCTTTCCCAATACCGGTATCGTAAAACATCTCATTAATATCCTTCAGACGACAGGCACTTCCATTAATAAGATATTCACTTTCACCGGAACGGTAAAGTCTTCGGGTAACCGTAACCTCATTAAAATCAACCGGAAGCTTGTGATCGCTGTTATCCAGAGTAATGGCAACAGAAGCAAAGCTAAGGGGCTTTCTGGTCTCCGTGCCGGAAAAAATAACATCCTGCATGTTTCCGCCTCGAAGCTGCTTGGCGCTCTGTTCTCCAAGGACCCAGCGGACCGCATCACCTACGTTGCTTTTCCCACTGCCGTTGGGGCCAACGATTCCCGTAATTCCATTATGAAATTCGAAATTGATTTTCTGTGCAAAGGACTTAAACCCGTGCACTTCAATATTTTTTAAATACATGTATTCGAATCCTTGTTATTATTTTCTCATCTTCCGGATAGCCTGGTAAGCAGCTTCCTGCTCGGCAGCTTTCTTGGTATGTCCTACTCCGGTACCCATCACATGACCGCTGACAAGCACATCCACGGTAAAGCTTTTATTGTGATCCGGGCCTTCTTCTTTTATCAGATGGTACTCCACAAGATGGGTTCCCTTCTCCTGTACGATTTCCTGCAGGATGGTCTTGCTATCATAAAAGAGCTGTTTGTTCTCAAGATCGTTCAGAATGAATTTCAGAACAAACTCCTTTGCGCTAGCAAAACCACCGTCCAGATAGATAGCTCCAAGCAGAGCCTCTGTTGCATCGGAAACAATAGAGTCACGGTTTCTTCCACCAGTCATGTCCTCACCTTTTCCAAGGAGCAGATACTGCGGCAGTCCAAAATCTCTTGCACAATAAGCAAGACTGGGTTCGCAAACCAGGCTGGCTCTCTTCTTGGTCAATTCGCCCTCTGGAATCTGGGTGAACTTCTTATAGAGAAAATCACTGCTGATCAGCTCCAGAACTGCATCTCCAAGAAACTCCAGACGCTCGTTGCAGCCTGCCTTACCAAGCTTCTTCTCGTTTGCATAGGAACTATGTGTCAGTGCAAGGATCAGAAGGTTCCTGTTCCTGAACTCATAACCGATCCGGTTCTCCAATGCTTTTAACTTTTTTTCCATGATAAACTTCCTTCCCTCTGACTAGCTGGCAGACCCCCGGCAGGTCTTTGCCGAAGAGTCTGCTGCAATGCATGGATGATCATGCTTTTTCTGGTGTCTCTTCCACCATATGGGCAGCGATTTTCTCATTGATCTTCTGCTGTCTGAACTGAACACACTGAAAAATAGCGTGGCGGATTTCAACCGCCCTGGCACTGCCGTGTGTCTTCACAACCAGTCCCTTAAGACCCAGAAGAGGAGCTCCGCCGTACTCACTTGCATCAAATGCCTTCATGGTTTCTTTGACGGCCGGTTTCACCAGAAGAGCTCCAACCTTGCTGCGGGTGTCTTTCATAAGGCCGGTTTTAAGCATCTTCATAAAGGTACTTCCAAGTCCTTCATAAAGCTTCAGGATCACGTTCCCGACAAAAGCCTCGCAGACAATCACATCTGCATAACCAGCCGGAATATCCCTTGCTTCAATACTTCCAATAAAATTGATCCCCGGGCATTCCTTCAAAAGAGGGAACGTCTCTTTCACAAGGGCATTTCCCTTCTCCTCCTCTGCACCAATGTTTACAATGGCAACACGAGGGTTCTTGATTCCAACCACGTCTTCCATATAGATGGAACCCATCTTCGCAAACTGTACCAGATGCTCTGGTCTGGCATCTACGTTCGCACCGCAGTCAATAAGAAGTGACACACCATTCTGGGTGGGAATCAAGGGTGCCAGCGGCGGACGCTGTACTCCTTTGCTTCTTCCTACGATCACCTGACCACCTACTAAAATAGCGCCTGAGCTTCCAGAGGAAACAAATGCTTCTGCTTCCTGCTTCTTCACAAGATTCAGTCCTACCACAATGGAAGAATCTTTCTTCTTACGGATTGCCAGAACCGGAGGCTCTGCTGTCTCGATCACCTCTGTGGTATTCACGATCTGGATTCTTTCCTTGGGGTAATTCTGAAATTTACTCAGCTCTTTCTCAATTACATCCTGCCTGCCGGTAAGGATCACATCAATGTCTTCCCTCTCGGCAACAGCCTCTACAGCTGCTTTCACTGGTTCTGCCGGAGCGTTGTCTCCGCCCATGGCATCTACTACAACTCTAACTGTCTCTGCCATATTTTTCTCCTCTTCGGATATTCTTCAATACTGTAATCTGGTAATGTGAAAACATCCATTATAAACGGGATACGCAAAACACAGCCCTGTTCAACAGCTCCGCCATACCAGAGCATGTTTGAAAAAGGCTACAAGGTACACTATCCCGAATAATACTATTCTACTTTATCTGCCCCCTCTTAGTCAATAGGGAATCAAAGAAAGGTTTCGGACCCAAAGACTGTGGTTGACGAAGCTTCCAATCTCCGCTATACTCTCACTGGGAGCAGATAGGTGCCGGTGTGCCTCCTGGTCTTCAAAACCAGTGTGGGGCGCTAATCCCGTCCCGGATGGGTTCGATTCCCATATGTTCCCGCCAAAAACGTACCCAACTTTCCATTCTTACTCTTCTCATTGAGACCGGTCTGCCTGCTGCAAGTTTCGTTTTAACACTCTTCCTCCATTTTCCATAACTGTAATCCGCTCTCTGTCAAACCTCTCCAGCAGTATGATCGCACATTTACGGGATATTCCCAGACGGTCACGAAATTCTCCAGTCTGGATCATACCCTTTTCTTCATATAACAGATACGCCATATCCAGAGCTTTCTGCCGCATTTCCCAGTGCATATAATGCTTCTCGTCAAACCGTACAAGAACACCGTCCCGCACCATGGCAAAGAACACTTCTGAAAAATCCCGCTCACCGGAAAATACTTTCTTCACTTCATCTGTCAGCGGAGGCATAAAGCCCGATTTCAGATATAATTCCTGCAGCTGCAAAAAGACAGAATTCCCACATATTTCTTCTGTTATTTTTCCTGAAGCATGTGCTTTTTTTCTTTCCTTTCCGGTACATGCACAATGAACAACAGCATCTGCATTCTGTCTTTTTTTCCTTTTTACCCCATTGGGATTCAGCACAACTCCACCGCCGATGGTTTCTACTGGCGAATAAAATCTTATAACAAAATGATCCCCTGCTTTCATTGCCGTCATCTGCTCCATCCGAAGCTGGACTACGGCCTCTTCACCGGGCTTCAGCACTACTCTGTCAAACAGAATTATTTTACACACCAGTTCTGCTGCCCCATGATAAAGATGAACACGGGTACCGCTTTTTAAAGTACGCTGTCCTGACTTCAACAGCTGCAGCCGTACATCTGCTATCATGGTACCTTCCATACTTCCTGCTGCTGCCAGAATTTCTCCCCGGGAGATCTGCTCTTTTCCAATCCCCGGAAGGTTCACTGCCACCCGCTGTCCCGGAACAGCTTCGGATACTTCCTGACCATGCACCTGAATCCCTCGAATTTTTACCCTTTCAGTTCTGGGATAAAGCATGGCGTCATAATTCAAGCCTAAACTGCCATCAAGCAGCGTCCCGGTCACTACAGTTCCAAAACCCTTTAGAGAAAACACACGATCTATGGGCAGGCGAAACGCAGATGCTTTTGTCCCCATTCTGCCTGTGCAGCTGTCACCTTCTTTTTGGGAAGGCTTCTGATTTCCCGTGTTTTTTCCGGCTGTGCACAGTTTCCACAACACCCTGCGCAGTTCCTCAATCCCACGCCCATCCACAGCACTGGTCACTACCACATCCGCATTTTCCAGAAACGTTCCCTCTGCAAATTCCCTGATTTCCTGGTCAAGTCCCTTTTTCCATTCCAGGTCACCTTTGGTGAGCACAAGCACACCCTTTTGAATACCAAGCAGGGAAAGTATTGCCAGATGTTCCCTGGTCTGAGGCATAACTCCCTCATCTGCTGCGATCACTACCATGGCAATATCAATTCCGCCAGCTCCAGCCAGCATATTCTTTATAAACCTTTCATGGCCTGGCACGTCAATAATCCCAGCTTCCCTGCCATCCGGAAATTTCAGAAACGCAAAACCATTTTCAATTGTAATCCCCCGCCTTTTTTCCTCTGCCAGGCGATCCGTATCCGTGCCTGTCAGCGCCTTGACCAGCCAGGTTTTACCATGATCAATATGTCCGGCAGTACCTATGATCCTGTGCCTTTTTTCTTCCATATCTTTTTCACGCCCCATTTTGTTCGAACACTCCCACTATTTCATTTCCAAATAAACAGCGCGAAGAAGCCACTTCTCCGCGCCATGTTTATGTTTATAACAATATTGTCTTTTTTCTGTTGTTTAGAAATATAATTCAGCTATTTAATAACATTATTCTACAGTAACAGATTTCGCCAGGTTTCTCGGCTTGTCCACATCCAGGCCCTTCGCTACGCTGACATAATATCCCATCAACTGCAGCGGAACAATTGCAAGGCTGGTTGTGAAATACTTCTCCGTCTTGGGAACATATACGGAGAAATCAGCGGTATCCTCAATACTGTAATTGCCATAGCTGGTCAGTCCCATCAGATAAGCACCACGGCTCTTTACCTCAACCATATTGCTCAGTGTCTTCTCAAAAAGATCCTTCTGGGTCATCACACCGATCACCAGAGTACCATCCTCTACAAGGCTGATTGTTCCGTGCTTCAGCTCCCCTGCTGCGTAAGCCTCAGAATGAATGTAACTGATCTCCTTCATCTTCAGGCTTCCTTCCATGCTGATAGCATAGTCAATTCCGCGTCCGATGAAGAAAATATCATGGGCATTTGCATACTTGCTTGCAAACCACTGGATACGCTCTTTATCATCCAGAACACGGCTGATCTTGTCCGGCAGGGTCTCCATCTCAGCAAGCAGACGGGTCACTTTTCCCTCCTCAAGCTTTCCCTGGACAAAAGCACTCTGGATAGCCAGCAGATACATGGCGATCAGCTGGGTGCTGTAAGCCTTGGTGGTGGCAACAGAAATCTCAGGTCCTGCATAAGTATATAACGTATAATCGCTCTCTCTTGCAATGCTGGAGCCTACAACATTGACTACACTAAGTACCGGAACATTTCTATCCTTGGCAAGACGAAGGGCAGCCAGGCTGTCTGCAGTCTCTCCAGACTGGGAAATAATAACCACCATGGAATCCTCCACAAGGATCGGATCACGGTAACGGAACTCAGAAGCCACATCCACCTCAACCGGGATCTTCGCCATGGATTCGATCACATATTTGCCAACCATACCAACATGGTAAGCAGAACCGCAGGCGATGATATAGATTCTCTTAAGAGAAGCCAGCTTCTCATCTGTAAGCCCTGTCTCAGAAAAATCAATGTGTCCCTCTTTTACATAAGCGCCAATGGTGTCCTGAACAGCCTTCGGCTGCTCATGGATCTCTTTCAGCATAAAGTGCTCATAGCCGCCCTTCTCAGCAGCAGCTGCATCCCACTGGATCTCCACAACGTCTTTCTCAATCTCTTCACGGTCGATATTGTAGAAATGGATCTCATCACGGGAAAGCTCCGCAATTTCAAGATTGCCGATATAATAAACTCTTCTGGTCTGATCCAAGATCGCAGGAACATCAGAAGCGATAAGGCTTCCGTTCTCGCTCTTTCCAATGATCAGCGGACTGTCCTTGCGGGCTGCAAACAGTTTGCCCGGATAGTCCTTGAAAATAACACCAAATGCATAAGAACCGCGGATACGGAGCATTGCTCTGGAGATTGCTTCCAACGGGGTTCCGGTTTTCTTATAGTAGTAATCTACCAGCTTCACAGCCACTTCTGTATCTGTCTGTGAATAGAACGTATAACCGGAACGAAGAAGCTTCGCCTTCAGCTCCTGATAATTCTCGATAATTCCATTATGAACAAGTACTACGGACTTATCATCTGTACAATGAGGATGGGCATTTGTCTCAGAAGGCTCTCCATGAGTCGCCCAGCGGGTATGACCGATACCGCAGGTACCCGGTACGGCTGAACCGCCGTCTGTCTTCTCGATCAAAGTTTTCAAACGCCCTTTCGCCTTTACGATTGCGATCTTATCAGTTGCCTCGTTTCGAACTGCGATACCTGCTGAATCATAGCCTCTGTATTCCAGCTTGGAAAGGCCTGTCAGCAAAATCGGTGCCGCCTGTTCATCTCCTACATAACCAACAATTCCACACATAAAATTTCCTCCTCAGTCTCAGTCTTAATCATTCTCCTCGTTTTTCTCCTGGCCAGCTGTCTTCTGCCATGCCTCAACCCCTTCTGTATTTTCCTTCTGGAAAAGGATTTTGAAGGTAAGCATCAAAAGCTTCAGATCCAGCTTCAGAGAATAGGTCTCAATATAGGTGAGATCCAGTTTCAGCTTATCATAAGGTGTCGTGTTGTATTTACCATAAACCTGGGCATAACCGGTAAGTCCGGCCTTCACTTTCAGGCGGTAATCAAATTCAGGGATCCTCTCGCTATACAGTGCAGCAATTTCCGGCCGCTCCGGTCTTGGGCCTACCAGAGACATATCACCTTTCAGGATATTAAAAATCTGTGGCAGCTCATCGAAATGGATCCGGCGGATAAGCTTCCCGACCGGTGTGATCCTGTCATCCTCTTTCTTCGCCAGCTGGGCACCCTTCACTTCAGAGTCCATTTTCATGCTTCTGAATTTCAGGATCATAAAGATCTGCTTATCCTTCGTAAGACGCGGCTGCTTATAAAAAACAGGACCGCCATCATAAAGCTTAATAGCAAGTGCGATCAGAATCATAAACGGAGATGCGATCACCAGCCCTGCCAGGGAAAATATAATATCCACAATTCTTTTGAAAAACAGCTGCTCTGCTGTCAGACGCAGGTTTCTGGAAAGAAGAAGCGTGGTATCAAATAAATGAATATCGTCTGCATTCCGGAGCATAATATCAGAAAGCTTCGGAATAGAATAACAGCGGATATCCTTCTCAAAGCAGTATTTCAGGAGAAGATTTCGTTCGTGGGACGGGATATCCCCGATCACAACTGCTTTATATCCGTTGATCTTCTCCTTGATCACGTCAAGGCCAAGGGAAAGGGATGCCATCTCTTTAATGGCATATTTATCCTCTCTGGTCTCAAACTTATTCCTTAAATCTCCCGGATTACGTCCGCCATAAATCATCAGCATCTGTCTGGGCGGATACAGTCTGGTGTACACATAACGCATACCAACCACCCATATGACAACGATCACCAGGTCAATCCCCATCATAGCCAGCATAGGTGTCAGATGCTCTCCCAGACGCCAGCGGCCGATCAGGCACAACTGTAAATAGGTAATAAAATTCACGCAGCACACAGACAGGATCTGGGAATAGATTACTTCAAATACCCGCAGATAACCCACCTTAAAACCACCGTAAATTTTATAAAAGAAGTATATCATCAGCACATACAGGCCAATGACTACCTGATTGCCTCTGTCAAAGCGTCTGCCGATGACCTCCTTGTGGGCATAAAATTTATACCAGATATAGGCGAAAAGCAATGTTTCAATAGCTATGATCACCGCAGACGCCAAAAACATGATCAGTCTCTTATATCGTTCGCGATTTTCCATTTTTTCCTCCAGTAAATTTCCTCTGAAATCTATACGTTGTATAAGTATAGCACAAAAAATCCCAGAGGAAAACGATTTTTTTCGTCACCTTATTTTGCCCAAAAATGACAGAGCAGGTTGATATCCAGACCAAACCGTGATAAAATCAGTACATATTGTGGTAAAGCAATATAATGAAATGAGTGTCAAAAGGTCTTTTGACACTCATTTGATACCCGGATTGCTACGCAGCTACGCTGCTCCCGCAATCCTCCAAATATTCGAAATCCGCTGATTTACTGCGTAAATCGCTACTTTCTCATATTTGGCGTGTCCCAAGCTCAAAAGCCTTATCGTGCAAGCACGAACAGCTTTTTGACCTTTTGACACTGGTATCATATAATATTTATACAATATGATATTTTATAATGTGAAGTAAATAACAGATTCTGAGTTTTGTCAATATGTAATTTTCAGAGTGATGGTTTACAGGTACTGTTCACTGGTAATGTTCTGCAAGATATTTTGGGGAGCATTACCAGTGAACAGCTGCGAAGTATACCTCGGTCTGCAGAAAGGAATCAATGCGTCATAATCAAATTTCCAGACAGAATAAAAATAAAAAAATAAAATATCTCGCCATAGGACTTGCCGCCGGCGTTCTTGGCATAGGCTCAGCTGCAGGTGTTCTCACTTCTGCCAACAGCCATGCTGTGACCCGGAGTGCATCCTCTTCCACACAGGATACTGACCAGATCACTTATAAAGGTGTTACCTATGTTCCGAAAGGGAATCTTGAGACTTACCTTTTCGCCGGAATTGATTCTCCGGATAAGATAACCGAGATCAAGGAATACGACGGCACCGGTCAGTGTGATGTGCTGCTTGTGCTTGTCCGCGACAGAAGCACAGACACCTGCAAGTTTCTCACCATCGACCGGAACACCATGACTCCGGTGAAGAGCCTTGCAGATGACGGCTCTTACATAGATACCACAGAATGCCAGCTTTCCCTGGCACACGCCATGAGCCTGGATCATGAGACCCGGGCAGAGAATACCGTGGATGCAGTTTCCACACTCCTTGGAGGTCACAAGATTGACGGCTTTGCAATGGTAAACATGAGCGCCATCGAAGTGGTAAATGATATGGTTGGCGGTGTCACCGTCACCATCGAGGATGATTTTCCCGACAGTGACACGCTGATCAAAGGACAGACTGTCACCCTGCACGGAAAGGACGCGGAACGCTTCATCCGTGAGCGCAAGACAGTTGCCGACGGACTGAACGAGAACCGGATGAGCCGTCAGGCCCAGTACGAGGAAGCTTTCAAGCCTGTTTTCCAGGCGAAATGCAGTGAAGATAAGACGTTCCCGCTGGATCTTTATCATGCACTTGAGGACTACATGACTACCAACATCAGTGCCAAGAAGTTTTCCCGTCTTGCCCTTCTTCTTTCCGATGAGAAAGAGGAGGAGAAAGTATCTATAGAAGGAACTGCCGACTTCGACGAGGATGGCTGGCAGACTTTCACTCCTGATCCGGACAGCCTTCAGGAAGCGATCCTTTCGCTTTTTTATAAGGAAAAGAAATAATTTTCCTGTTAGAAAATAAATCGTAGCTAGGAAGATACTGAACAGCTACAATAAACAAAATTAAGGAGACCCGACATGAACGAAGAACTCACAAACGACGAGGTGGAAATCGACCTTGTGGATCTAGGCTACGTCTTGTTAGACAAATGGCGTTATCTGCTGATCAGTCTTATTGCAGGCGCTGTACTTCTGGGTGCGTATTCCTTTTTCTTTATCGCACCTACCTATGAATCCACAGCCAAGCTTTACGTAGTATCTGCCTCAGACGATTCTGTAGTCAATTTAAGTGACCTGAATCTTGGTACTTCCCTGACTGCAGATTATGAACAGCTGATGCTCAGCTATCCGGTACTGAACCGTGTCATTGACCGTCTGAATCTGGATGCCACATCCGATGAACTGGCTAAAGCTTTTTCACTGAATAACCCAAGCGATACCCGTATTCTGGAGATCACCGCTACTTCTACCGATCCGCAGATGGCTATGGATCTGGCTGAAACTATGGCTGAGGAAGCCATTGATTATCTCCCGGATACCATGAGCACACTTGCTCCGAATCTGGCACAGCATGCCAAGCTTCCTGAGAGTAAAGTAGCTCCAAGCTATACCAAATTCACCATGATCGGTGCTCTGCTTGGACTTCTCATCTGTGCAGCATTCTTTATTGTAAAATATCTGATGGATGACACCATCCATACTGCAGATGATATGGAAAAATATTTTGGGCTGGTACCTCTTACCACAATCCCTGACAGCGATCAGGTAATCGATCTGGATGAGGAGCAGCACCGCAGACGCGGCAGAAAGAGAGGTCGTAAGAAATAATGAACCAGCTTAATGTAAACCTTCCGGAGCTGCCCTATGCAGTTTCCGAAGCGATGAACCGACTTCGTATTAATATTAAATTCTGCGGTAAAAATACCCGCAAGATCCTTTTGACCAGCTGCCAGCCTAATGAAGGTAAGAGTACCATTTCCGCCTACCTGTGGAAAATGCTTGCAGAAGCAGGATTTCCCACTGTTCTGGTAGACGTTGACCTTCGTAAATCCGTTATGAAAACACGTTTTCAGATGGACTATGACGATGACACTACTATGGGACTGAACCATTATCTTTCCGGTATGGCAGAATATGAAGACGTTGTATATAGTACCAATATTCCAAACGGCTATATGGTTCCGTGTACACAGCTCCTTGAGAATCCTTCCGCTCTTCTGGAAGACGTTCGTTTCAAAGAGCTTCTGAATACTCTTTCAGAGAATTATCGTTTTGTTATTATAGATTCCCCGCCGCTTGGCAGTGTAGCAGATGGAGCACTTATCGCTTCTCTGTGCGACGGCGCAGTTCTGGTTGTACGTGCCGGTACTACACCGCGTACTCTGATCAAGCAGTCTCTTTATGAGATCCAGCAGTCTGGCTGCAGGCTCCTGGGTACAGTCCTGAACCGTGCCGATGTAAAGGGACGTGCTTATGGCAAGTATGGCTATGGAAAATACGGTTATGGTTATGGATACGGCTATGGCTATGGTTATGAGCCTAAGGATAAGAAAAACAGCTCTGACTCCGCTGCCACAGATAAGAATTCTACCGGAAAATAACCGTTTGTACTATTTTTACCGGCTGTGAACTTTATTCACAGCAATCCAACTTCCGGATAAACGGGTCTGCGTGGGGAGACCGTTTATTAAATACATTAAATTAAGAAATAGAGGGTGTTACCAATGAAATCATTCAAAAAAGTAGCTGTAACCATCCTGGCTGCAGTAATGATGCTTCTCATCAGCACTACTGTTTTTGCAGCAGATTCACCTGTAAAAACATCTTTCAACGCTTCTCTTACCAAGAAAACTGTAACTTACACTGGTAAGAAACAGCAGCCAAAGGTTGTAGTTAAGAATGAAGCTGGAAAAACAATCAAAGCTAAATACTACACAGTAAAAGTTAAAACATGTAAGGATGCCGGAACATACAAAGTTACCATCATCGGTAAAGGAAAATATGCCGGATATACACAGACTCTTACTTACAAGATCAAAGCTAAAACTCAGAAGGTTACCTTAAAGTCTACTGACAAGTATACTGTAAAGGCTTCTGCAGTTAAGAAGAGCAGCAAGACTCTTAAGAAAGCTATCAAAGTAACTAAGAAAACTGGTAAAGTTTCTTACACAACAAACAACTCCAAGATCAAAGTTAACAAAAACGGTAAGATCGTAGTTGCTAAGGGAACCAAGAAAGGTACCTATCAGGTAAAAGTTACTGTTAAAGCTAAAAACTACAAGACAGTAAACAAATACATCACCGTTACAGTTAAATAATTCTGGTGTATAATAAAAAACAGCTCTCTGACCACGCAGGGAGCTGTTTTTATTATTCAGAAAAAGCAAAAAATCCGCAATACCATTAAATCTGCTGAGAATTTATCGCTTCTATCATCTTTTTACTTCGCAAAGCACGTCAACATATATTGTTACTGATTTTCGCCTCACATATTATCCTCAGCTCAGGCGGCTGACCTTCTGACGATACTCTTCCAGGTCGCCTTCATCAATATAACCGATACTTAACAAATATAAATTAAGCGCTTTTGTAAAATCCACCGTAGCTTCGGCGCCGTTTAAAGCAAAATCCAGATCTATAATCTTCTTCTCATCTTCCTCCGTGCAGTCTACAATCTGAAATTGAACAGAGCATTGCTCTATGTCATAATTCATCGCAAGCAATATTTCCTTATCACCTTTGCAAACAGACAATTCAATTTCACGTTCCACCACCTGTTTCAAATCCAGTCCATAATTCAATATACCGCTATTTTTTACATATTTGATATCATCGGCCTGTAAAATCAGCTGAAATACGTCCTGTATTGTTTTCATCGTTTTCTCTCACATCTTTCCTTTATTTATTCCTGTTTTTTAGAAGTATAGCACTATTGTCATAACTCGGCAAGGGAGTTTATAGTTCTTTTATACATCTTTTTAAGTTTCTTCACTATCTCTTTCACGGGTACCTGTCATTCTTTTGCCTTTCTCCCTCTTCAGTTGTTAGACATACCCATGTTACACTTACATGGGAAACAACAGGTTCTCCCTCAGTTGACAACTTCACCAGTGTATAACATGATGAGGTCTACGACACCGTAGGAATGTGTGAAATCTCACCGTAGCGATAAACCCACATGTTGCCTTCCCAGAGACTCACTTGGTCAGCTTCCTAGATTAAGGGGATTTCGGTGCTCAATACTCACCCTGCTACCTCGTTATCTACGCTTCATGATTCCAGTTACCCAGAGTCATGCAAGACTCACTAACGAATGAGGTGGTTATTCTCTTTTCGTGCAGAATTTCCGCCTGCTCGGTGAAGTGCCCTTTGCTGGGCGCACGGGTCTGCACCCACTGTGGCTGCTTCATGGCTATTTTAAACATATATAATCTTGATGCTCTTTCGCATATAGATTAATCTGCACTTCTTCTGCACAATCATTTATCATATTGTCCCCTTTCATTTCTTTACAAGCAAACATAAAGTCAGGAGCTGCTACGACCACATTATCTGCTTTTTCGAGCCATTGCAAAATCATTCTAAGGAATGGACTTTCTTCTCTCCACAAGCTATCCTGCAACCCAATTATTCCTGAGTACATGATATGGATTCTCTTAATTGCCAATAATTCCTTCTGACGGTTCTCTCTAAAAATGCAAATGATAGTTCTCATAGGAACGATAATTTCCATTCCAACCGCATTAAGTCCTGGCATCCTATACCAGTAATTTAAATGCGCCCGATTAAGCAAACCGGCAATAAAATTTTTATCCGAACTAAAAGATGCTCTTATTTTCCCACCCCAACCAACATAAAAAGAACTTTTCTGCGGTCTGGCACACACCATAGTGCATTGATCAAACCTGCTCATAAATGGAATTTTTAATTGCTGCATTTCTTCCACCACAGCAACAGCTTCTTTATATTTCATATTTGCCACATAAAGCTTTAAAATGGTATCGTATATTTGTATTTTTGCATACTGAGGTGCTTTTGTAAGCATATACCGATTCCATGCAATACGCTCTTCATAACCAGAATAATCCGCAATATTAATTTTAATAGCCTCCTCAAGTTCTTTCGCCAGGGTCATATCTCCTTTGATCTGATCATAATAAAGTGAATAAAGCTCCATAGCTTTAAACTTATCATTCCAATCCAAAAGTTCTTCCCGCACACGATCTGCATAAAACTGCGGCTGTTCATATGAAATATCAGGCGGATCTGCCATAAGCTGATCATACAAATGATTATATTCTTTTCTTTTTTTATTTCGAATCAAAAAGCCCTTCATGATTCTAAATGAACCATCATAATCCTTATGTTTCTCAAACATTTTAGAAAATTTCTTATATGCAGCCTCCATATTACCGTATAATTCATCGACAAATCCTATATTTTCAGCATCTTGAAAATACTCCTTGGGATATTGCTTTCTTAAATACTCATAATGCTGAATGCTTTTTCCAATTATTGCGACATCGAGTATCATTTGAAATATACGTCTATCTTCAATTGGATAATCTTTTTGCGCATGTATTATAAGTGCATTGCAAAGGCGCACATATTCAGCTGGATTAATATGGTGAAACAGTTCAATTCTGCCATATACACAACGATATTCAATATAGCTTCTATCTTTGGGATTCAGCTTTTTTAACAAATCGTTTCCCACAATATGGTGATATTCAGCATCCGTTTCCGCTTTTAACATCCAAATATAATCTTTATCCAGCAAATATTTTTCATATTTATTGTAAAAATCATAAAACGTAATATATTCCTTCAACCAATATAAAGTCTGAAGATAGGCAAAACCACTTTTCTCAACAAAACTGTGAACAACCTCTTCATCTGAAAAATTCATGATATACTGAAAATGAATCTTCGCCTTAAACAAACACTCCACATCAATCTGATATTTTTTGGGATTTTTCTCATAGCGAAGCTCAGTTCTCGCCAATTCGAAATAATTATTTGCCAATTCCTCATGTATAACCATTAAATCATCCAGTTCACTTGCACGCAATAAATATTCTATGGCCTCTTTATGTTCATGAAAAAGCTGTCCTGATGCAAGCCCAAGCCAGTAATAAGCTACGCTCTCAGATTCCCTGTCCTCATAATCTTTAAGATTTAAAAGATTATATGTATCTGGATTAATATATTTTTTCTTTAAGCCAAGATATGCTTCACGATATCTTTTATTTTCTTCATCACTTCTTGGCGATTTTGTATAGACCGGAATCTGACCACTAATATGATTGGCATCCGGCAAAAATTGTTTATAAACTTTTATAATATCCAGCAGTAGTTCTGATAGAATTCTGTTCCTGCCATTATTTTCAAGAACTTCTATTCCTTTATCAAATTCCCGTAAATTGCAATACAGTTGCCCCTGCATAAAAGAAATTTTATTTCTATTTGCATATATTTCCTTATCTTCATATACACTATCCAGCAATTTGACTGCTTCAGCATCTTTACGCAGTACTCCGTAATACCATAAAAGTCCGCACACAATATTTATTTTAAAAGCAACTGACTTTGATGCAAAATCCTGCTTCTCGTATTCAGCATAATAAAGATCATACAATTTGGTTGCCTGCTCGCTGTTTATCAACTGCCTTCCCTTCTCAATAATTTTCTTTTCAAACAGTTGCATATCAAATTTCTTATTGACTGGCAGTACCTCTACAGATGCACTATTTACATCTATATCTCTTAATTTAAAAATATTCTGAAGGCAATCCCTTATTCCATCTATGTGTCCCTTTTTTAACGCATCATAAAATACAGTCTCAATTCCATATTGGGTTTTAATTCGCTCAATTTTTTCAGCATTTTTATCTGCTTCACTTTTGTCAAACAGAATAAAATGCTGCGCCTGGTAGTGATGTAAAATCTTATCAAATAATTTCCGGATATATTTATCCTCAAATGAAAACCCCATAAATAAAAATGTAAAATGGGTTCTCATATGCTCAAATTCAGACTTGAAGCTATCGGTATTATAAAGTTTCTGATAGGAATCGCGTGACAACACAATACTTTCAGGTCTGCTTATCTCACCATGTAATGGAATTACTACATGATCATAAGCTGAATAAGCAAACTGATTAATCTGTATATTTTCCAGATTTTCAAGGCAAAAAGTTCTTGCCTCAGCAAAGTCATTTATATACTGATCATAGTTTGTGGTCATGTAACGAATCTTTGAAAATAAAGCCAGATCCCGATAATTATTGTCAACTGAATTTGAATTTTCTTTCGCCTCGGTCATGCTCTTTGCAATGTATTCCCGAAGCATTTGATCAGATACGCCAGCTTCCAGGATAACATCTGTAGCATCTAAATATTCATTACAATCCAGACATTTACGGATACATTCTTTTTTCTCATCTGATACGGAAAAATAATCAGCTGATTTTTCTATTAATTCCCGCCAGCTCGGTAACCCCATTGGAATGGATAGTCCACTGCCAACAACAGGAATTAAAGTAACTCTGGAGTAGCACTCCTGAAGAATCTGTATATTATCCATAGCGGTTCCCCCATATTTTTGCCTATATACCTTTTTCAGCTTCGTTTAATCCAACAGCTTTCCTTCTCTATACGACCATTCCAGATAATCCGGATTCTGGTAATACAAATCCGAGTTAAAATTTGATATTTCATCGCTTATAAAAGAGTTGAATATATTAATCAATTCCTGCACTTCATTTCCAGGCTTTGCACAATCTTCTATCATGATGCTATAAAGCTTTCCAATATCCAGGAAACTTGGCACTGAATATTTGCAGGCTGATATTGTATCGAAATTTCCATTTTTTATTTTATAATAGGAAATAACCTCATCTCCAACCTGCTCAAAGCTAAGACAATGATCTACTTCAGCATCATGCAAAAGCTTCTCCACACCTTTTCTGCCAATCGCACTCACAATATCCCCACGATGATTCAAAGTTTCTCTTGCAATATATTCGATCAATGCACATACATAAAAGTAATCGTTTCGTTCCTTCTCAGTCATAAATTATCTCACTTTTTACAAATTTCAAACAATTAAGGGCAGATAATGTATGAAAACTAATCTGATGAGTCATAGCCACGGTATTCCAGTTTCGATAACCCATCCAAAAGGATGGGTGCAGCCTGGGAAGGACCGATGCAGGATACGGTTCCACACATAAAATTTGTTCTCTCCTCTATAGCTGCTTAATCAATTCCATACTCTTCCAAAAGCTTTTGGCGAAAAGTGGGGTCGTCAAGGGCACGCCTTAGGTCGTCGATGCGGTTGTCATTCAAGAGAGCTTTGGTAAGTCGCTGCTCATGCTCTGCGCCAATCTGGATTCCTTCAGACCTTCCAGCAATTCGCCCCTTTTCCTCAATGCCTTGAATCGCTTTACAAACATTTACCTTTTCCTCCTCGACTTCTTTTTCAATCTTCATTCCAGTCATCTCCTCCATTACACGAACAGCCTTCCTGTCCATAGTTTCAAATGCATCATTTCCTTTCACAAGCTGACTCAGTTTCTCCGTATCTTTTGAATACTTTATAAACTGCATCACTTCCCGGAAATTAGAAGTAAAATGTTCCAACTCCTCTTCACTCATCTCCCCTGGCGCAATCAAATTGATCCTATAATCCGGAACCAAAGCCAATATCTTTTCATCCTGTACTACCAACATCTCATGCAATGACCTAGGCGCATCCCAACTATCAGCTCCGAAATACACAACAACTGTTATAATTGGAAGCAGCCTGTCTTCTCTGTAAAATCCAGAAAGAAACTCTGCATAATCTGGTTTCTTCTCTTTAGGATTTTTCTCCTTCCGCGCTTTTTTATGAGAAGCCTCTGCCTTCTGCACCTGCGCTGCATATTCCAGTGAATCGTAAACCATATTTTTCACCGGCATTGCATAATGAACATTGGACTGGTTCTCCACTCCCAGAAGCAGATACACCGCATTTTCATCTTCCATAGCACACAGGATCTTAAACACATCACGATATTTCTGATAGGGCACCTCTGCCCCGTCAGCTCCATATGGAATGATTACATTTGCAGTATCCAGTTCCTTCAAATTCTTAGGGTCAATGACCTTTTCTCCTTTGTAAATCATATGGTTGAACACATCCGCAAAAACCTCTGTGTCCTCCATGTACTCTTTTGTGATGACATCCTTTCTTCCCATGGACTTCACCACCTTCTATGATTTGTTTTTCAGAAGAGCTTATGTAAGTTTGAAACTCTTATGATGTATATAGGATAGCATACTATTTCCTTTTCTGAAAGAAAAATATATTGGAAAAGTATGAAATACAACAGCTGGCCCTAAGTATTTGATTTTCATAAGTGCCTCAAAACATTGTAACTCCAAGGTCAATTGTTATATTATTTTTATAACTTATCTTATATACATCACCGCCGCCCAACACACGCCGGGCGGCAGCATCCACGGCATCCAGCCCTTATCCGGCCACATACCAATTTTCTTTAATTTGTGAACTTCCAGAAATTTTATGTGAACTTCCGAAAATAAACCCCCTAAAGGCAGAAACACACTCCAAATAACTGGTTAAATTTTCCATTCCTACCATTCAGAGGAATCACTCAGTCCTATTTCTCCTCGTCCTCCGGTGCATCTTCCGATGTAATAAATGCCAAAATTTCATCATAAGAACGGCTGCTGTTTTCCATTGCTTTTAACAGTTCATCTCTCTGATATGCCTTTCAGTTTTTTCAGTTCATCAACCGCTTTTTCATGTGCTTCTCTTGTTTTTGCGACCTTGGCTTCTGCCTGTTCAATCTTATATTCCAGCGTCTGTTCACTGCTTCTTCTCATCCTTGCCATGCTCTTTCTCTCCTTCATTTTCTTACTGGTTCTGCAAAACATTTCCGATCTCTTTCGCCTGATACCGCACATTTCCTTCATTTAAACCGAAGGCATCCAGTATTATTTTCTGGGTTGCTGTGACAGCGTGATCCAGACGATAAACGCCATCAAGCTGACGTATCATTACAATTTTTTCCAGTTCTTTTAAGGCAGCCGGAACCGTCAGATAGTTCGGTTTTTTCAGCATTTTTTCACTTTTTTCTTTCAGTGCTGTATAGATCCTGCTGCGCAGGATCAGGGCAATAAACTGGATAAATACCTTTGACGACAGTGCTTCATCACTATGCACCCGCATACTTTTATTTCCAAGTTAAGACTTATCACTGCGGAACAATTTTTCTGAAGCATCCCTGCTTTTATAAAGCTCTATTGCTTCCCTCGCCGTCATATTATCCGAGGAAACAATAGCAAAATATCCAGCCAGGGACAGTTCCTTTTCCACTGCGGAAGTGTTCTCTTCTGCAAGTTTCAGTGTCTTTCCATCCTTTTCATAATTCAGGTGAAAATACTTCCCGATTTCTGGTCCGAAAGGCACACATTCTTTTCCAACACAGCTGTCCAGATATTTTTTCAGACGGCGTATCCTCTGCTTGGTCTCCTGCTTTTCACTGTAAGCTTTTCCGTCACTGTAATAAATATGAAAGTTCCTTTTTTTCGTGTCTCCCTCGCATAAAAAACGCTTCACTGTCGTACCGTATACATCATACCGGTCAACATATTTTCCCCGGCTGTTCTCAAAACTACCCTGATTTTCCTCTATGATTCCACGGATGAAGTCTTTCATTCCCTTCACCATAATTAGAAAACTGTAGCCATTCTGATCCATATATGCCAGGTTTTTCTTACTAAAATAGCCTCTATCCAGGATAAATCCAATGTTCCTGTAACCGTATCTCTGAGCCTTATCGATCATGCAGATCAGCTGGGAAACCTCATTCAGACTGCCTGGATACAGTTCGTAAAAAAGAGGGATCCTGTTCGCAGAATCACAGGCAACTGAGTAATTAAAAATGGGCAGCCCCGCATCTACTTTGGCGTTCCCGTATTCCACAAGGTCTATATCACCGGCCTGGCAGTTTTTATTTGTGGAATCATAAGAGAGGTAAATCTTCTGCCGTTTATTCTTTGATTTATTCCAGCTGTTCAGGAATCCAATCGACTGTTCCGGCTTTAATCCATGCAGAAAATCGGATACTTTTGAGTCTGTATATATCTTCATATCAGCTGTAAAAAGGGCGTGTTCATACGCATAATCCGGATAGTACTGCCCTGCATTATTCTCTTCGATAATACTGTAGCAGGCCAGGTCCAGCAAAAAGCCGGTGTCTTTTTCATCCATATATTCGTCTAAAATTTCTTTTAATTTACAGTCCTGGATGAGTTTATGAAGTACCACATACGTACCGATATTTAAATACGGACTCCGGTCTGAACGGTCTATTTCTTCCGGGATTTCTGCATCTGGAAAGTACTTTAAAAAGTTTTCGTTCGGCGTCATCCTGGTCGGATCTTCCGGATCCACGCGTCCAATAGACGCCCGTTTTGGATATGTATACTGCTTCACCGGATCATAAATCCGATCATATTCATACTCTATATAAGTGTGTCCGCCACGGTTTTTTCTCACCAGTTTTCCCGGCACAACAGGAATGTCAACTTTATATTTCAGGAACATAGGAATCCCTCCATCCGAATAAGAAACATTTTATAATCATAGGGTATAAATACCCTATGATTATTTTACCATAAAATCCGGTCATTTGCAAGCAAAATCGCCTGCAAATGCCGGATTTTCAATATTTTTTTATTCCTTATTAGCCCTAAAATTTGTTTAGGGGAGATTTTTTCGGAAGTTCACAATTTATCTCTTGACATCACACCGCTGGACTTTCATGTTTATTTTTTCTGTGTTCTTCCTTCATTGGGTCTTAGCTTCATGGTGTCTGACTCGAACATTTTGCTACTTTTCAACAAGGCAACTACTAATCAGCTTTTCCAGCATATCATTACTGACATTTGCTGACCTAACACTAGCTGCTATCATCTCGTCTTTTGAAATATCAGTAAAATCAATTTCAAATCTACCATTGTTCAAACATAACTGCTCTATGTAAATTCTCTGAGTTCTTCCATTACCTTCTCTAAAAGGATGAATCATATTAATCTCACCAAGATAATAGGCAAGTCGCTTGCTCATCTCTTCCTTCTCTGTTATATCCGCTAGAAAATTTTCTTTTTTCAGATTCCGATATAAATCATCGAACTGACTTTCAATAAACTGCACCAAACAGAAAATTGTTCCTTTAGAAATATCAACCGTCCTTGTCTTTCCTGCCCAAGAATACACATCACCAAACAGATGTTTATGTATAGAACATAGGTGCTTAAAAGAGAAATCTCCGGTTCCCCCCTGATTGACAAGTTCTGCCTGGCGTACTGCGGAATAATCTCTTTCAGCCTCATGCAATATTCCCAAATCTCTTATGCCCAGCTTATTCTTTAATACATTTGTTCCCGGATAGCAGTACTGAGCATCCTGTTCATCATCATAGAAATAATCATACTCTTGGTCTTTCAATCTGCTTCTTGGATACTTTGTATTTCTTATTTAATTCTATAATTGCATCTGCTGCAGAAACCTTCTTGACTAAGACATTTTTTACTCTTTGGCGGCACGCTGCATCAAATGGCATATTCTCCATTCTGAAACTAGATTCAATGCTACTTACTTTTCTATCAACTGTCATACATGTATCCTTTCCCCCTTCTCTTTCACAGAAAGGTATTTAATTTATAATGTTTAATTCTTCTATAATATACCACAAAATACTTATATCCACTATACTACAACTTTTAATATCAGAGATATCATTTGTAAGTGTCTCAAAACATAACATAGTGCAAAACAGCAGTTTTTCTGCTATAGTGCCTGCATCATTGTTTGAAGCACTTACATTTATTCCTGGTTTTTAGAAGTATAGCACTATTGTTATAACTCAGCAAGGGAGTTTATAGTTCTTTTATACATCTTTTAGAACTATTCTTCATTATCATAGGTGTCATTTTTTCCATGAGCGCATCTGCGATACGTCTGCTTTTGTCATCAACAACTTTCTTCTTTTGTTTGCGCGCCCATTCTACGGCTTTTAGCTGATCTTCCAGTCGTTCACTTAATATTACATGTTCTTTCATCATGCTATGGCACCTCCTATCTTATGGTCACGCTTTTTTGCCATTTCGAGATCATTTAAACTATATTCCATTTATTTCTCTCTTTCTCATTACCAAATTCCAATAGCCTAATCTCATTGAGACACTTACATTTATTCCTGCTTTTTAGAAGTATAGCACCATTGTCATAACTCAGCAAGGAAGTTTATAGTTCTTTTATACATCTTTTAGAACTACTTCATTCTTTTTATTCTTCCCTCATGGGGTCTGACCCTAATGTCTCGTTTTCATCCATCTTGTTCCAGTTCCGCTACAATATCGTGTGTCATTTTTGCCAGTGGTCTTTTCAGATAATCCTTAGGCTCTATGTAGTTTCCGTATACTATTCTTTTCGCTTCTTCAGCAGAATGAATCAATTCGGGAAACTCTTTTTGCAACATCTCAATATACTCAGTAGAATTGCATCTATATTTCGTAATCAATTCCATAACATAGTCTTTATGATAATTGTACGCATCTATTAAATGTAATTTATCAACATTTTCATTCCATTCAACCTCTTCATCTTTATCCTTCCCTACATATTTCAGTTCTATATCAAATGCAGATTCGTCTATGAGAAATCCTGCATTTCTCGGTTTGTAACTTATTTTCAAATTATTAAAATTAAACTGATGATTATGCGGAGAAACGCCTATCAACTTCTCTCTCTTTATATGGTTACAAGCAGAACAATTTGGAACCAGATTATAAAGACATAATGCAAAAACTGGATACTCTCCTCTTGGAAAAAAATGATCTAACTGCGCAACAGCAGATAAACCTCTATTAAAAATGAAATGCTCATTACAATATGGACAACATTTAATTTTGTACTTCTTTATTATATCAATATTTACTTTGCATCTTACCAATTTATCATATGTATTGTAAATACATTTCCACGGACTTTTATATATAGCTCGCATCTTACCTTTATTATCCATTACATATTCCTTGAAGTAATCATTTCCCACGCCATCAACATATGATTTCATTTTTTTCAATTCTGTAAATGGTGCAACAATAAATTCTTCAAATGTTATATCTTTATATTTTGAATCTTTAGGAAACAGTTTTTTCAATTCTACATCTATTTCTTCTTTTAATTTCAAATATCTTTCTTCTTTTTTCTTTTCATCTTGATCATGTCTCGGCAATAATTCTTTTATTTTCCCTATATACCATTCTTCAGCTGGAAATCTCGGAAGCTCAATCATTTCTTTCGTACTCCTCCAAAAATAATTCCTTGTACCATTGCATCAGTTTATTTCTTAAAATAGGTTCTCCGATAATAGATATTACATACCTCGCCTCTTCCTTAGTCATTTGCGTATGTTCTATTTCCCCCTTTTGCTTACCATTTTCCTGTTCACTAAGAAAGTCAATTACACTGTTTATCTTTTGCTTTGAAAAATCCCCCATCGTAGAATTAGTAAAAAAGCTATTCTTTAATAACGATATATAATTACCAGCAAATGTTTTCTCACTAACAGGAGATTTTTTCGTCATTCCATTTTCCATGTATGTAATATTTTCATTCGGTATATCTGTCATTTCCAATGGTGTATTCGTAGTCATCAAAATCTGCACCTTATAATCCTGAAATATTACATTTACTGCCTTAACCAAGTCTGCAATCACAGATAGTTGAAACTGTGGATGAAAATATGCATCAATTTCATCTGCAATTAAAAGGACACTTCTATTCAAATTATCTTTGTTCTTTTCCACCTGATTGTATGCCTCATAAAGAGACAATACCAAATTCAGGCGACTTTGTTCGCCAGAGCTGGTCATTCCATCAGCATCTTCGTATTCCAGTCCACAATTAAAAAAACTGTCGTTCCACCCAAGCAATAATTTTACTAACCTTATATTCTTCTCTTGCCACCTAATAACAAACCTATAATTATTTTGCCAATACAAAACATATGGAGCGGTCTGATCATCTATCATTTTTAATACTTCAATCACTTTCCAGAGCTCCACAAATTTTTTCCCATCATAGTGCTGTTGGATTAAATCAATTGCCAACTCTACACCTGTTTTGTCTGTAGTCTCAGATAGCCGACTGACAAATTCCATTAATGTACCACTTGAAATCATTTCTTTTTTTCAAAATATAAAAACATACTTACTGCAAAGTAATTAATAGCACTTTCGTAATACAGTTCTCTTGTTTTTGTGACAAATCCTCCCTGTACATATCTTTTACAACGTTCATTGCTAACCCACGTATTTTTCCAAAATTTCATATTTTGTTTCCGAAGTCGCTCAATCTCATCGTTTTTTTGAAGAGAAAACACTAACAGTTTTGGAGCATGCATGCCTATCTTTTCAGCAACTTTCTGCAAATCATCATTTTCTAAAAATTGAAGTGTTCTTTCATACCTCTCTCTTCTAAGTTCATTCTGAATCGCATATTCTTTTTCATTCCAGGAAGGTCGCTTCTTTCTCAATATATCATCCACCCGATGATCCATTGAAATATCAATAACCATAGAATTACTTCTTTCATAGCAGGAACCAAAACAATTAGAATAAAAAATATAGTTTTTCCAGAAACTCTCATTTCCGACTCCGGTTCCATCTCCTACAAATCCGTTATTAAAAATGGCATCCTCCAACTTTACTGCCCTAATCTTTTCGAAACTTGAATCTATTACTAAACAATCATCCATATAATTGCCAGCATACATATATTTGTTTCCATATCGAAAAATATAAAAAACACTTTCGCCATACAAAGTCGTCGTTCCGGAACCAATATTGTTCATTACAAAATTCAAAAAAGAAGTCTTACCAGCACCATTTTTACCAGCAATAACGTTTAAAGAAGAAATATTCTCTCCCCAAAAGTTATCCGGTATTGGATTCTCCCTTTTCTTAGCAGACAATACATACTTATTTTCATATTCATTTTCTAAAGGTTCCATATGGAATTCATATTTATTGTCAAAATTAAACTCAGCCCTATTTAAAATTGAGGTAGTTGCATTTACATAGACCAATGTAGTATATATTTTTTTCCCATCAAAAGACATATTGCATTCTCCTTTTTCTCGGTGAAAATTCAATCTGAACATAAATATCCGTCTGTATACTCTTTTCTCTGCAAATCAGATTTGATTCCAGCAGAACAGTTTCAAATCCAGTATCATAAGTTGTAAAGCAAACGCTTAGATTACTGCATCAACTCACGTAACTCATCCAAACCAATCAACCTAATCCTACCATTTAGCCTCTCAGCCTCCGCTACGGCATCTTTTGTAAAATAGGATGTTGTAACGATAACGCCTTTATCAACGCGCTCTCTATCCACAACACCATATAATTCTCTAACGATATTGACTCCTACTGGTCTATCTGGAGCATACCGTTTACATTCAAAATAAGTAGTATATAAGACTCTTCCAATCTCAAATGTTGCGACAATATCCTTACCGCCATCACGTGTTTTCTGCGTCACATCAGCATTGTATCCAACACGGCGAAATACATCTGCAACAAATTGTTCAAATTCGCACGGTTTCAAATTATAAACATATTTAGGATTTTGAAGTATTTCTTCATAAATTGAAAGAATCGGCGCTGGAAGATTATACGCCATCTCTACACATGGTTCACTGACATAAGCACATCCTATTGACTCACAGATGTGAGAATTATATGCACCTTCTGGATATTCAACAGCAGTGATTGTATACGACATTTTATTTCCACACCGGCATTCCATTTCACCGCAAAAAATATGCTGTAGCTCTGTCCCCATTGAGCATTCAGAACAAGCGTAATCTATATTCAGAGAATCAGATGATATCCTATATTTTCGCCTGCAGTAGTCACACATTACTGTAAAATCGCTTAATAACATCCTTTCTTCTAATCCCATTTTATATTATTTTTCTATGTCCTTATATTTTTTCTCTAACTTAAATTATATATTTTCCAAAGAATATACTGAACTTGCACACCTTTTTTCATTCGTAGCAACTGTAGTATATAGGCGTTGTTCTATTCCATATAGTAAATTTTTTAAGTCGTCCTCACTACTAACTTCAAATGATGTCCCATCAAACTGTAAATCCGGGAAATAATCACTTGTATAACTAAATATTGTGTTTTTTTGCTCATCCGTATATTCACTTAAAGATTTCATGGCTAATGCAATACGTTTTCGGTTTGCCTTTTTTACACTTTTTACAGAATAATCATCTTTCAATTTGATAAATTTAGCAACTAAAAACTTTTCTGTTTCTTCATCTGTAGCTTCTCGGTACAGTTCTTCAATACCTCTAAATATAGGTGTTATCACTTCAAATTTTCGAAAATATAAACGATCAATATCTTTTATATAAGCTGCATCCGGAATATCATTTATAATAATCGAATTCCCGGTACTTTCTATTTTAACATCATCACCTATATGTATTAATTTTTTATTCTTCAGTACACGACTTTGATAGGCTCTCTGAAAATAAAAAATATTTTCATCTTGATAAGAAATTAAATACAATATTTTTTCAGGATTTACCTTGCTCAATTCCAAATAATCAACTGAATTTATCGCTTCTTTTTTTAATAAATCAATGCAATATGATTTTTTTGAAAATGAATTAATATAAAACCATTGTTCCTCATCCAATGAATGGGAAGGCTGAAATTCTATCACATTACTTAGATCAATATTTTCATAAACAGTAACATCTGACAACAAAATTCTGTACTTATTTTTCCTATCATTTACTTTTGCAAACAAATGGTTCATACTCATGTCTCCTCATCTATAAACGTGAAATCATTAATTTTTTTCATCTCTTTAAATGTTATATTTTCGCAGCCTCGTATCTCTTTTTTTCTACTTATAACAAATATTTTCATTCCCTCTTTATCGTGAATGTAGTAAAAATTATACCCAAACAATAAAAATAATGGATTATAAAATAAAGATTGAGACTTATATGTAAACACAAAAATAACTATATATACAACTGCAAATGATATCCAGTCCTTTTGAATACTCAATGCCACAAAGAAATACCCCAAATAATTTGTCATATAGCTGTCATTTGCTAACGATACTTCTACAATATCTCCTTCAATACTTCCTTTTTTCAGTATAAATCTACTCCATATACAAAGAGCTGTAAAAACCAATATAGCCGCCATATACATCACTATACTTATTTTTCCAAGAACCGGAATCCAAATTTTATGTGCAACTAAATATAAAAATACAAACATAATTGTAGCATCTATTGTAAGTAAAATCTTATATATGACTTTTATACGCCTCACCTCTTTCTGCAAAATTATTTTTCGAACTTCATCCCGCAAATTGCCTATATAGTCTTTCACCTGTTCATAATCAGGGGATTTTTCAATTTTTCTTCTGATTCACCAAATCGCCTAGTCCTTCATGGTGTCTGACCCGAAAAGTTCACATCCGGAGAAATCAGTATTTCTTTCATGATCTTATCCGCCGCTGCCTTCATACTAATAATAGCATTCTCTTTTATCGAACGATCATTTGTTACAGAAAATTGAAGTAACATATAAGCCCTCCTTGTATGATGATTATATATTATCTCTTTATTTTATGATTTGCATTTTATGGCGTTTATTGATTTTACTATGTACGTACCTCCAAATATGGCATAGTGTAAAAAACAGTTTTCCTGCGCTAATGTCTACATCAGCGTTTGAAGTCTTTACTTTTATTTATTCTCGTTCACCAAATTATCATCCAAAGATTTTTTATATTCTTTCATTTTCTGTTTCTTAAAGTACCACTTTTCGTAAGTGCCTCAAAACATGGCGTAGTGCAAAACAGCAGTTTTCCTGCTATAATACCTACATTCATTGTTTGAGGCATTTTTTTCTGCTTCTTTTCAAGCGGCACTGCTCCGGTAATTCTTTTGACCAGGGCAGGAGCTGATCGATAACCTCTGGATTTTCCAGATGATGATTATTTGGCATTTCTGTGAGCAGATATTTCAGATACTCATAGGCATCCAACTCATTGGCTCTGGCGCTTTCCACCAGAGTGTATAATACTCCGTTTGCAAATGCGCCGCGGGGAGTATCTGCAAACAGCCAGGCTCGTCTTGCGGTTGCAAATGGTTTTATATTCGCCTCGCAATAATTGTTGCTGAGTGGGATACGGCCATCTTCCAGAAATGTCTCAAGATATTTTCTCTGGTTCTGGCAGTAGCTCAGTGCCTGCGTAAGTTTTTCATTAGTCGTGTGCATCGCAGAGGTCTTTTCTATCCACGCCCAAAAGGCATCAAGGATTGGCTGTGACGCATTCTGACGCTTCTGTTTTTCTCTTCATAAGGGAGATCCTTGATCTCATCTTCAACCTTGAAGAACAGATCGATGTATTCTCTTCCTTCGGCACCTTTGGAACCGGGGATCTCTTTTCCTTTTGTATCCAATGGAATACTTTCCACAAAATACCTGCGACAGTGTGCCCAGCACAGGGCTCTCTTTATATCCGGCACCTTGTCGTAGCCAGCGTAAGCATCCGTGATCAGATACCCTTTAAACCCATCCAGCAGCTTCCGGGCATTCCCGCCGCTCCGGCTACGGGAATAATAGAAGAATGCTCCCTGGATATTTTCACTTACTGCACTGCGCATTAACCACATAAAAGATTCACTGCTTGGAAGCTTTCCCTCTTCCTTATTACACTGGATCCGGGTTTCATCCATATGGAGTAGTCCGCATTCCAACAGCTTCTCATGGCTCCTCCAGTAAACCGGTTCCAGCCATTCCTGGCTACAGCGGATGATCCAGTTCGCCATGTTGCTCCTGGAAAGTACCAGTCCAAGACGGAACCAGTCTTTCTCCTGTCTGGCTAACGGTAATCCCATTGCAAACTTCTGATACATGATCTGTGCGACCAGAGATGGCGTGGAGATCGAATGTGACAGCGGCGGCACCGGAACAGCAGCTTTCTGGAAATGGTATTTTTCATTTGGGCTGTGTTCTTCCCCACATTCTGTACACTTGGCTATCTGCTGGACGATCTGTTTCAGGATAAGTTTTGCCGGACGGAATTCAACCTCTGTGCGTACAACACGTTTTCCCACCACTTTCATCTCTCCGCCACAAACACTGCATTTTTCATCTACCGGAAGAACGTATTCTTCAACTTCCTGAGGAAGGCCTGCCAGCATTTCCTGGCGTACTCCCGGCTGGCGTGGTGTTCTGGTGTAAGGCTTCACGGTGATCTTTTCTTTTGAAAGATTCAGCTGCTCGGCAAGCTCTTGGACAGATTCAAACAACGACAGCTGACCATCCGTCTGAGTAACCTCAGTGGATGGTCCAAACAGTTTTTTTCGGGCATGGAGCAACGCCTGGATCATGTTGTCAATCTGGATATTCTGTCTGCGAATCTTTTCATCACGCTTTTGTATAATCTTTTTACTTGCTTCCAGTTCCTGTGCCTGCTTCGCAGCAAGAGCTCTCAGCATCAGTAATTCTTCGTGCTCAGTCATGCCTTTTCCCTCGTGTTTATGATAGAAAAATTATACCATTTTCAAGGCTTTTTTCTACATTTTCACGTTATTTCATGTTCCGAAAAATGCCGAATTTAAAGGCTTTTCCGGCACTTTCCAGGGCATTATCACGACTGTCAGAAGCAGCTGTTTTCACCTGTTATCTTTACCTGGTGATGGGCCTTTTTCTGTTCAATTTCCAACCCCTGAAGGAGCCATTCCACCTGCTGGAAAGAGATTTCTTTTACTTCATCCGGGGTTCTTGGCCACTGAAATTTCATATCATCCAGAAGCTTTTTTGTTGCAAGGAGAAACCCATTCTGGTCATAGCGTAAAACCTTTATGGAATCTCTTTTTCTGTTGCAAAAGATAAAAACATAGTCTCCATTATACGGATCCGGTTTAAAACCAAGAGTGACAGAAGCAACCAGTCCCGGGATCTGTTTGCGGAAATCTGTGTAGCCGCAGGCAAGAAATATGCGCGTGGCTCCTTCTGCAATATGTTTCATCATAACTTTTTCAATGTCTGAAAAAGTTTCAAAAGTGTATCAGCCTGGAAACCGTCTGGAACATAAACTTTCATTCCCTGGAAATAGATCATAAGCCGGTTATCGGCATTAGTGGCTCTGCTTCCCTGGGAATAAGCATTGTTAGCAGAATGAAGTACTTCGCCAAATGTAGTGACTGTTTCTGAATTTAATCTTGCCATAAGTGTGCCTCCCTTGATATATGATGTTTCACAGTATATCAGGAAGAATAGCGGGAGTCACTACGCCATGTTTTGAGGCACTTACCGTCCATGTATAGGACTTTACAGTTATTTTCTCTTTGGAAAGGTTCAGCTGCTCTGCAAGCTCCTGGACAGATTCAAACAACGACAACTGACCATCCGTCTGGGTAACCTCAGTGGATGGTCCGAATAACTTTTTCCTGGCATGGAGCAGTGCCTGGATCATGTTGTCAATCTGGATATTCTGTTTGCGGATCTTCTCATCACGCTCTGCGATGATCCCTTTACTTGCTTCCAGTTCCTACGCCTGTTTGGCTGCAAGAGCTCTCAGCATCAACAATTCTTCATGCTCTGTCATGCCATTTTTCCTCGTGTTTTGATAAGAACATTATACCATTTTTTATGGCTTTTTTCTATCATTTCAAGACACTTTTCTCTCTGAAAAATGCCGATTTTATAGGGCTTTCCGGCACTTTTTAGGGCAATATCACGGCTGTCAGAAGCAGCTGTTTTTATGATTGATTTTCACCTGGTGATGGGCTTTTTTTGTTCAATTTCCAATCCCTGAAGGAGCCACTCAACCTGCTGGAAAGAGATTTCTTTCACTTCATCCGGCGTCCTTGGCCACTGGAATTTCATATCATCCAGTAACTTTTTTGTTGCCAGGATAAAACCATTCTGATCATACCGCAGAACTTTTATGGAATCCCTTTTTCTGTTACAAAAGACAAACACATAGTCACCATTGTACGAATCCAGTTTAAAACTTAAAGTAACGGCTGCAACCAGCCCAGGGATCTGCTTTCGAAAATCTGTAGTTCCACAGGCAAGGAAAATCCTCGTGGCTCCTTCTGCGATACGTTTCATCATAGTCTTTTCATGGTTTGAAGAAGTTTCAGAAGCGTATCAGGCTGGAAACCATCCGGAATATAAAGTTTCATCCCTTGAAAATAGATCATTAGCCGATTGTCTGGCGTATTCATCCTGTTCTGTGAATAGGAAATGTTCGCAGAATGAAGAACTTCGCCAAATGTTGTAACAGTTTCCTGATTTGCTCTAGCCATAGCAGTTCCTCCTAATATATGATGATTTACAATATATCAGGAATATCGAGGCAAGTCACTACGCCATGTTTTGAGATACTTACCACAGCTGCGGCTGTGGTGCATTCCCTATATCCCGGTCTCCTGCAAGCAAAACCCGCAAAAAATCGGGATTTTTTCAATTTTTTATCCTCTTAATTTTGTTTAGGTGGAACTTTTTCTGAAAGTTCACATATTAATTTCCTGTTTTCTATATTTCCCTGCTACTTTTGATACATACGGGTTATCTTTGATAAAATATCTCCACAGATAATCTTTACATTCCTCTGCATAGTCAATATTTATTCTTGGAGAGCGCATAATCTGGATTTCTTGTTCATTTAAATATGATTCAATATATAATTCAGATGAGCATAAATCATAGCCATATTGTTCCTTTGTTATGGTCATTGCCTGGCACAGCTTACCTGGCCCATTGCACAAGTTCCTGATATTTTCCGTCTTACGTCTTTTCTGCATCAATTCAATGCCCATAATCGGTTCTAATGCACGAACCAGAACCACTTCTGGTTTTTCAGTTCTGTTTGTAACAACATTAAAACAATAATGCATCCCATAAATGCTATATACATATGCAAAACCTCCGGGTCCATATTGAATTTCTGTTCGCTCTGTTCTTTTATTTAAATAAGCATGAGAACCTTTATCATCAGGTCCTATATAGGATTCAACCTCTACAATAACACCGCCTGTAATTCCTTCAGCTGTTTTATGGACCAGCAATTTCCCCAGCAAATCTTGTGCCGTCTCATTTGCATCTCTTTGATAAAATTCTCTTTCGAGCAACTTTACGCCTCCATTCTCCTGCACAATTCATGCGCTGCAATTATCCCAGTAGCTGCAGCGTGCACAATTCCCTGGCTTAATCCTGCTCCATCACCAACAGCAAACCAGTTCTTATGCGAAGTCTCCATATAATGATCAACTTCTACTGAATCCATAAGCCACTCCAAAGCAGGTCCATAAACCAGATTTTCACTATCTAATATTCCAGGAAAAATTTTACTCATATGAATAATAAAATCCGCAATTTTCTCTCCTGCATGATCCAACTCATCCAAAATACTTCTAAGATCTCCATAAACATAACATTTTTTCAAATCACCAGACTTTCCTTTTCTTTCATAATGAAGGAAATCCAATAAATACTGAACAACTCCACCATTTGAATTCAAGGTTTTTAGTTTATCAAGAATCCTTAAAATTTCTTTTTTCTCAGCATTTGTGGAAATTAAAACATTAAAATTAGTTTTTTGAGAAAGATATTTTTCAGAAACATGATTATTCTCCGTGAATCGTGTATGGCCTCCAATCACTGGATATCCCATATAATTGGAACATATAATTTCCCCATGTCTGCAAAAGCAGTGAGTTTTTACTTTCTGGTTCCCATAGTAACTCCAAATTTTCGGATCAAATGAATACTTAAACAGTTCTTTTACAGAATCATGAGATGTCTCAAGCCTTACTCCAATATAGGTTTTCGTTTTCAAACAAGATATGTGGTTTTTTAAGAAAATCTTTTTTAGCCATTCACTTCCTGTTTTACCCACTGAAAAGACAACACAGGAAGTTAAATACCGCTCCCCGTTCTTCATGCATATAATACTTTTCTGATCTTCTGCATCATATATATCCGTCACTTCACTACCAGATTTTAATGAAAACCGAGGATTATTCAGTAAGTCTTTAATAAAATTCGTCGTAATATGACATAAATTATTAGTTCCCATATGCAAAACATCATAATGGCGTATAGAAAGCCCTTCTTTTTCAAACCTATCCTTCCACGTATTCAGCTCTGTCTCGGATATCTCAGGACTTAGCTCTGATACGCCATCATATTTCTTTAATGTTTTCACTATATAATCTGTCAAATTTTTCTTTTCTTTCTCAGACAATGTGGAAATTGCATCAATCTTTCCTCCAGCATGCAAATCCATCACTAGCTTTCCATCAGAAAAAAGACCAGCTCCACCAACCCCGCACAAAACACTGCAGTTTTTACGATTTAAACATTTCGCACATTGGCCACAGCATTTTCTCTCCACTGAAATGCTACCCTTATCAACCAAAAGTACCTTCGCCACATTAGAATTTTTCAAAATGTAATACGCAGTAAACATTCCAGCCGGACCAGCACCTATTATAACAATATTATAATATTTCATACCATTCTTCACCAGACACCTTCTTTAATTCTCACTTTTTGGCACTTGTATCGTTTCACTTTCGGGTTCAACTTTATAACGTTTTCCATCTACTATAATATAAAGCGAATCATCCTCTTTATCTACATAAAAAATAGGTACTTGCTGCGCTGAATTATCATTTCCTAATGTATCCTTAATTGTAAAAAATGTAAAAAGAATGGTCAACACCGCTATAATAACTGTAACACAGGTCAATAAGTTGGGCATAAAGCTTTCAAATTTTTTCTGCTGTTTTTCCAAGTCACGTTTTAATGCAAACACAGCTCCTTTTTTCACCTGCTTACAATATTCACTCAGCGAATTCAGCCCCTGATAACTGCCATGATATAAATTTTCCTTTTCAACTGGCATTGTTAATTCACTAAATACAATATTTAATATATGATCTCCTTTTTCAATCTCCACTTCCTCATCAGACAAATTATGTAATAATGCAACTGTTTTGCCATCATATCCTGGGTCATACGGAGGCTGTGCCGCTAACATAACACCTTTCTTTATCAAACCAAATGAAAGAGAAATTGATGCAGTCAGATTGCTAGGCATTTTTACAGTTTCGGTAGTCAATACATAACAGATTGCATCAGCTGGAATATATAACTTCTGATTTTTCTCTAAATTTGTTATATTAACTTTGTTTCCATCCTTTTCCTGATAATAATAATATTCTCCACTAAAAGTCAGGTCGTAGCTACACGTCTGAACAAGCGTCTCCTGATATGGACTGATAAGATCTTTTTTACAATATTTTTTTATGTCTTTTCCAGATAAAACCATATCCCCATCCCACCTTTGTAATTCACCAGTATTATCAAATATCTTCTTAGAAATCAATTATCTGTTTTTTTATTGTACTTTTTAGTAATGAAAGCATCAATAAGCGTATACGAAAAATCATTAAGGCTTTTCACGCAACTTTCTTTTAAAACATATGCCTCAACAGCTAATAAGAATGTACATGTTCTCCACTTTCCTTCAACAACAAATTCAACCCTGAAATCTGGGGATTTGAGCGTAAAAATACATCATGGCCTATATCGTCAAGCTTTCCCTTAAATGTCCACATCGCGTCTGTTAATTATCTCTGTACAGGCGCTATAACAATACAAATCAGCATTCTCATTTATCATACTTTTGTAATTTAAATCAATACCCGAATCCACGCCTATCAAAGAATCCACAATAAGTTTCTCAAAAGGTGCACCTGCATTCATACTATATATTATTCCATTAGCAATCCGAGGATTAATGTCATGTACTATAAGCCCATTTTCATTTCTAAACAATTGAACATTCCAAGGTCCAAAAATTTTCAGTTTCTCATTTAATATTTCAACAAGATTTTCAATTTCTTCGTCAAAACATACCATTGAAATCACAGAATGTCCTGCCACGACTTTCTTTCTTAATCGTGGTACACAAAGTAATAATTCACCTGCTTTATCCGTAAAGCAATCTACCGTATATTCTTGTCCTATAATTTTTTCCTGAGCAATAAACTCGTTTCTATTGTAATAATTTTTCGTAAGCTCATTCAAGCTAAAGACTAATGAAATATTTGTTGAGCCTTGTCCATAATCAGGTTTGATTATAAGTGGATATATATCCTCACGATGCTGTTTTATAATATCGTCGATTTCATAAGTATTTGGTGATATAAGATGTAATTGCTTTAAAAGCTGATTGTGTTTTCGCTTAGAAAGACAAACATCTATATAATCATGCTTCGGCCCATAATACACAATTCCTTTCTCGGTTAACCACTCATCCAACCTTTTTAATAACAATAAATCAAAATTACTGGCCACAAAAATTCCCTCAACACTATATCTGAGAATTATGTCTTTTATAAATTCCTTTTGATTGATATCTGAAGGCATATATATAAAATTATCTACCAACAATTTACAAGAATTCTGATCATCATCTGAAAGTACTATCAGTTTTACTGATTTCATTCGTGCATAATCAAGTAATTTCTTTATAAAATATGTTCTGTCGACCCTTGTGATAAACAATATTGTATGCATTTTTTCGCATTCCTCTGTACTTCATTAATAAACATGATATCCCATTCATTATTATCATAAGTAACGCAAGATAGACCACCAGTTGAAGATTCAATATTTCCATAAAAATCAGTAGGATATATTCCCATTTTTCTAGCAATATATATTAGTATGGCGGTAATAGAGGCTCTGTGCAGAACAATAAATATCGTATCATCTTTATCGTTCTCTGCCACGATTTTTTCAAAACAGCTGATTACTCTTTTTTCAAATTTCTTCTTAGATTCCTTTTTATCATCCTTCCAATTTTTATCCAGGAAATAGGAATCTAATAACCCTTTCTTGTACAGACCATAGCACTTTGCAAAAAAAGGATCCTGTACTTTTATTTCCTCTAAAGATTTCCCAGAAATATTACCGGCATTGGTTGATTTCAAATCAGAATAATAATACACATTTTTTATTTCCAAAGCGGATCCTATAATTTCAGACGTTTCTCTTGCCCTTTCAGAATTTGCCGAATAGAGTTTCAAGATACTTAATTTGTTCTCACTACGCAAAGATTTAAGCAGATCTGAAAACTCTTCACATTCTTTTCTTCCCTGAAATGTGAGCTTTTCTTTATCTGTTCCTGATAATCGATCAGCCACATTCTTTTCAGACTCGAAATGCCGCAACAAAAATATCTTCATACACATCCTCCGCTCTTAGATATGAAATTGATCCTGTTCTGCTACAAATTTCAAGGTACAATCAATTGGTGCTTTGACATGATTGCAATGATAAGCATAAACATCATAATTATGTTCATGTATAAACCTCATCAAATCCTTATAGTATACATGCGCCTTGCCTTGAATAAACGAGGTTTCATGAAAAACAACAATATTCTGATGATCTACCGTATTAAGAAATCTCTCAGTCACACCAATATCTCCCAGATCACCTGAGTAATATATGAATTGCTCATTATCCTTAAAATAATAAGCGAACGATTCCATTCCTTCAACATGGCAATTCGTAGTATCTATATATCCCATTCCCTGGAAGTCATGTATATCTACAAATTCAACATATTTATCAACATTAATTAAAAAAATTTCCAATGACTTTCTTAACAAGGACTTAAAATTGCTTGTTGGACATATGATTTTTACAATTTTTCCACACCTGTTTACCATATTTAAAATCAATGGATGAATACTGCCCACATGATCTCCATGCAGATGCGTGATAAGTACATAATCTATTTTATCAATCAAATGATTCTCTTCTAATTTGGGATATACAGTATATCCACAATCAATTAAAATATTTCCCCATGGAGATTCTATAATTGCAGAAGAATTCCCTATTTTATAGTCAAACACGCCACCTGTACTAACAAATTTTATATTCATAAAATCAATACCTCCATATGCAAAACACCAAATACGTGATCCAAAATAAACTTACAGAAATAGTAATAATCAAAAATAACAATGAATGAGAAATTTTATTTTTTAAATCCGTTGCTGATTTTGAATGAATTCTCATTTCTTCGGGTACATTAAAATATATTTCAATAAGCTTTGCTTTTGCAATTACTCTTTTGAAAATATGACGATTTCGCCGATCAATAAAATACATGATCCAAGTTGCAAACAGTGCTATTCCCACTACCATGATATCAATTTTTATACTAGTTCTTTTTTGATAACCGAACGTAAATAATGCTGCATTTGATACAAAAACAGCAAATTCCTGAAAACGAAAATTAACAAATGCCAGATAAATGTTATTACACTGTATATAAACTTCTTTTAAAAACTCTCTATCTACCTCGTCATTTTTCGTTGCTTGTTCTTTCAGCTCTATATTGTCACTGTCTTTTTCTGTAGTTTGTTTAATCTCTTGTGAGTCAGACATTTCTCATCTCCTGATATTCTCTTTTATGACGTTCAACTACTGACTATATGTATTCCAACTTCATCCTGTACCTGTTACAAACTGGGTTGCTGATAAAACGCGCCAATTTTCTGCCGAGAATAAATCCAGTCAGTATCTACTTCACTTCCTTTCATCTATATTCTCTTTTCATTATTTTAACATAAAAAAGGATTTTAGAATACATTTTTGTGCAACTTTTATTTTTCAAGCACTCTAAGTTCACATCAACACTTATAAAAATCGATCACATACAAATCTTGCAGGAAACAGTGCTACTCTAACAGATAAACTTAGCGCTTTATCAGCGAATACTTTATTCCATACGTTGTGAACTTCCAGAAATTTTACAACTAAATCCAGCCTATATCCATTTATCGGCATTCCGAATCAAGTCAATTATTTCATCCAATGAACGCTCACTTTCCACGTATGCATCATACAACGTCTGTTTTACCCTCTCGATTTTCCGTTCCGGATGTCGTTCATCCAGCAGTGTGGAAAGCTCCTCAGCAAGAACACTGTATTCCTTATGTTTTTTAATTACTTTTTCCTGAAGTCTTTCTATTTTTCTGTCCAGAGCTTCTATGTGTTTCCTTTCTTCCTGCTCCTGTTTTTCCATGTCATTCTTCCTCGCTGCTATCGGTATCCGTTTTTCCCTGTATAAAACTGAGGATCTCCTCATAACTTTTTTCGCTTCCTGCAATAGCTTTTAAAATTTCTTCATTCAGAATCGCTTTTTTCTTTTTGAATATTACGGTGCGGCAGAGCCGCCTGTCCGGTCATCTTAGAGCCAGCCTTCCGGAGGCATAGAGCCACTATGATTTTGCTTGATTATTGGTTATTTGACAGAACAGTGCTTGTCAAGGCCGAAGCCGCATTAGCGGGGCGTTAGCAGCCTTTACAAGGGCTTTTCTGACAGATACTATTATCAAACCAAAATCAGAAAATTTGGCTGGCTCTCATTCTCTGGAATGGTGGCTCTCAGAGTCCGGACAGATGGCTCAGAAGCCCCCGGAATAATCATCTTTTTATGCAGGTCTTTCAGTTCCGCTGTCAGGCGGTCATACTGTTCACTGTTCCGGCTGATTGCCCTCTCTGTTTTTGCGATTTTCTGTTTTTCCTTATTTTTTCAGTATTTTCAAGGCATTCTCAATCCGTATGATTCACTTGAGTTGCACTTTATTATGGAAGTTCACAACAATACAATCCGGTCGTTTGCAAGCAAAATCGCCTGCAAATGCCGGACTTTCAATATTTTTTTATTCCTTATTAGCCCTAAAATTTGTTTAGGGGAGATTTTTTCGGAAGTTCACATTAATTACATTCACAACCATATCCACATACTTCTGGCAGATTTCTTCACTCTCCGCTTCCACCATAACACGCACAACCGGCTCTGTTCCGGACTCGCGTACCAGGATTCTTCCGGTATCACCCAGTTCCTCTGTAACCTTCTTCACAGCTGCCTGTACATCTGCATCATCCTGCGCTGCCTTCTTGTCGGTCACTCTCACGTTTGTGAGCACCTGCGGATAAACGGTAAATCCTTCTGCCAGTTCGCTGAGCTTTTTCTTTCTCGCCATCATAACTTCCATAATCTTCAGGCTGGTGAGAATGCCGTCACCGGTGCTGGCGTATTTGCTGAAAATAATATGCCCGCTCTGCTCACCGCCGATACGGCAGCCGTTTTTCATCATGTACTCATATACATATTTGTCTCCCACGGCTGTTTTCGCGTAGTCGATTCCAAGCTCATCAAAAGCCTTGTACAAACCAAAGTTGGACATGACGGTGGTAACAACAGTGTTGGTCAGCAGCTTGCCGCGCTCTTTCATATACTTTCCGTAGATGTAGAGAATGTGGTCGCCGGTGATCACGTTGCCCTTCTCGTCTACACAGAGACAACGGTCCGCATCCCCATCATAGGCAAAACCCACGTCCATTCCATTCTCCACCACATATTTCTGCAGTCCCTCAATATGGGTAGAGCCTGCGTTGTTGTTAATGTTGGTGCCATCCGGCTGGGCATTGATCACGTAGGTTTTTGCACCAAGGGCGTCAAAAACCGCCTTTGCAATATTCCAGGAGCTTCCGTTGGCACAATCCAGCGCCACCTTCACACCGCGGAAAGAATACATTCCCAGGGAAATCAGGTAACCTACATAACGGTTTCTGCCGGACACATAATCTACGGTACAGCCAATGCTCTCCTTCTTTGCAAAAGGAATCTCCTCCCATTTCTGCCCGAAAACCTCCAACTCTCCATCCAGATAAGCCTCCACAAGGGAAATGGTCTCCTCGTCCATCTTCTCCCCGTTTCCGTTGATCAGCTTGATTCCATTGTCGAAATATGGATTGTGGCTTGCGGAAATCATAATACCGCAGTCAAATTCATCCACTCTTGCCACATAAGCCACAGAAGGTGTGGTTGTGACATGGAGAAGATATGCATCCGCACCGGAAGCCACCAGTCCGCCAACCAGTGTATACTCGAACATATAGCTGGAACGGCGGGTATCCTTTCCTATTATGATACGCGCCGGCGTGTCGTCACCGTTCCGGCGTTTCAGTTCTCCGTAATACCAGCCGAGAAAACGGCCTACTTTATATGCATGATCTGCTGTCAGGTTTTCATTTGCCTCTCCGCGGAAGCCATCTGTACCAAAATATTTTCCCATTTTTATAACCTCATCCTGTTGTTTTTCCCCCGAAAAACATCTGCCGTTTCTGCTCATCGCACTCATAAGACTGCTGCAAATTTACTCTACTGTAACGCTCTTTGCCAGATTTCTCGGCTTATCCACGTCAAGTCCCTTTGCCACGCTGACGTAATATCCCATAAGCTGTAACGGAATCACCGCAAGGCTTGTGGCAAAGCACTCCTCTGTCTTTGGAACATAAACGGTAAAGGAAGCCGTATCTTCAATATTATAATTTCCATAGGTAGTCAGCCCCATGAGATAAGCTCCGCGGCTTTTGCACTCTACCATATTGGAAATGGTTTTCTCATAAAGCTCAGACTGGGTGAGCACGCCAATCACAAGCGTGCCATCCTCAATGAGACTGATGGTGCCATGCTTCAGCTCTCCTGCTGCGTAAGCCTCAGAATGGATGTAACTGATCTCTTTCATTTTCAGGCTGCCTTCCAGGCTGATGGCATAATCAAGTCCACGTCCGATGAAAAATACATCCCTGGCATTGGCCTGTTTGGCAGCAAACCACTGGATCCGCTCCTTGTCGTCCAGGATCTTCTGGATTTGCTCAGGAAGACACTGAAGCTGGGAGATAAGATCCTGATAGCGCCCCTTGGAAATACAGCCCCGCACCAGCGCAAACTGAACGGCAAGGCAATAACCGGCGATCAGCTGGGTGCTGTAGGCTTTCGTTGTGGCAACTGCAATCTCCGGACCAGCAAGGGTATAAAATACATTATCTGCTTCCCGGGCAATGGAGCTTCCCACCACATTGACAATTCCAAGGGTTTTCAGCCCCTTCTTTTTCGCAAGACGGAGGGCTGCAAGGCTGTCTGCAGTCTCGCCGGACTGGCTGATCACGATCACCAGACCGTTGGGATCCAGAGGCATGCTGCGGTAACGGAACTCAGATGCCAGATCCACACGTACCGGCAGCTGCGCCAGATCCTCCAGCACATACTGACATGCCACGCCTACGTGATAGGCAGAACCACATGCCACAATATATACCTGGGAAAAAGACTGAAGCTCTTCCTCCGTAAGTCCCACAGAAGACAGGTCGATAGCACCATCCTTTAATACAGAATTCAACGTATCCTGAACGGCTTTTGGCTGCTCATGGATCTCCTTCAGCATGAAATGCTCGTAGCCTGCTTTTTCAGCAGCTTCTGCATCCCATTTGATCTGCGTTGGCTTTTTCTCAATCTCATCTCCATCCAGATTGTAAAAGGTAACTGTCCCGTTTGCCAGACGTGCCATCTCTAGGTTTCCGATATAATAAACATTGCGGGTATATTTCAGAATCGCCGGAACATCAGAAGCCACATAGCAGTCTCCGTTCTCCACACCGATGATCATAGGACTGTCCTTGCGGGCAACGTAAATCTCCCCGGGATAATCCTGGAACATGATCGCCAGGGCATAGGAACCGCGGATACGAACCATGGCATGGTTGATGGCATCCACCGGAGTATGCTCATATTTCTTGTAATAGTAATCGATGAGCTTCACTGCCACTTCGGTATCTGTGGAAGAATAGAACTCATAGCCCTTGCGAAGAAGCTTATTCTTCAATTCCTGGTAATTCTCAATAATACCATTGTGAACACCTACCACATTTCCATTATCGGAGGTATGGGGATGGGCATTTGTCTCAGAAGGTTCGCCATGGGTGGCCCAACGGGTGTGACCGATACCGCAGGTACCTGCCAGAGCATGACCATTATCGGTTTTCTCTGCCAACGCTTTCAGACGGCCTTTCGCCTTTACAATTCTTGTCTTGTTCTCCCCATTACGAACGGCAAGACCAGCTGAGTCATAGCCACGGTATTCCAGTTTCGATAAACCATCCAAAAGGATGGGTGCGGCCTGGAAATGGCCAGTGTAGGATACGATACCACACATAAAATTTGTTCTCTCCTCTATAACTGTTTAGTCAATTCCATACTCTTCCAAGAGTTTTTGGCGAAAAGCGGGATCTTCAAGGGCACGCTTTAGGTCGTCGATGCGGTTGTCATTCAACAGAGCTTTGGTAAGTCGCTGTTCATGTTCTGCACCGATCTGGATTCCTTCAACTCGTCCCTTTTCCTGTAAATCCCGAAGTCCCTTACAAACATTCACCGTTTCTTCCTCTTCTTTTCTTTCTATCTTCATTCCAGTCATCTCCTCCATTACACGAACAGCCTTCCTATCCACATTTTCAAATGCTATATTCGCATTTACAAACCGCTCTAATTTCTCTCCATCACCAGAATATTTGATGAACTTCATCACTTCCCGGAAATTAGAAGTAAAATGTTCCAACTCATCTTCGCTCATCTCCCCTGGTGCAATCAGATTAATCCGATAGTCAGGAACCAACGACAATATGTTTTTATCCTGTACCACCAACATCTCATGTAACGACCTAGGCGCATCCCAGCTATCAGCCCCGAAATACACAACTACTGTTATAATCGGAAGCAGCCTGTCTTCTCTGTAAAAGCCTGAAAGAAACTCTGCGGAATCCGGTTTCTTCTCCTTAGGCTCTTTCTCCTTCCGCGCTTTTTTATGAGAAGCCTCTGCTTTCTGCACCTGCGCTGCATACTCCAGCGAATCGTAAACCATATTTTTCACTGGCATTGCATAATGAACATTGGATTGGTTCTCCACTCCCAGGAGCAGATACACCGCATTTTCATCTTCCATAGCACACAGGATTTTAAACACATCCCGATATTTCTGATATGGCACCTCCGCCCCATCAGCTCCATATGGAATAATTACATTCGCCGTATCCAGTTCCTTCAAATTCTTAGGGTCAATGACCTTTTCTCCTTTGTAAATCATATGGTTGAACACATCCGCAAAAACCTCTGTGT
>ENA-UONS01000105-UONS01000105.1-human-gut-metagenome-genome-assembly--contig:-CS19-NODE-105-length-108315-cov-57.347718_pt1 | contig 108315 bp, 94 predicted proteins | sample MGYA00242458_ERZ724005 | MGnify/ENA metagenome assembly ERZ724005
GATACAGTATCTTTTCGGGCGTGGTATTGACTATCAGCTCATACAGGAGTGTATCGCAGACGGCACGCTTTATGAGAGTGCCAACTACCACAATGTTGTTTTTATCGGCAAAGATGAAAGCGGAACACCGAAATATGCCGCTCTGCGAAGCACTCTCGGTAGCACTTTCAAGCAGGACGCATCGGGCAGCGACAAGCGGTATTCGTTCCGACTTCTGGCAAGAGAGCCAACGGATACCGTGCATTTATTTGAAGCTGCCATTGATTTACTGTCCTATGCCACTTATCTGAAATGCGAGGGCAAGGACTACAAATCGGAAAGTCTGCTTTCTCTTTCAGGCGTGTATCAGCCAAAGAAAGAGATGAAGGACAGCAAAATCCCCATAGCTCTCACAACTTTTTTGAGTGCCAATCCACAAATTAAGACCATAGTTCTGCATCTGGATAATGATAAGGTAGGCAGGCTTTGTACCGCTACTTTGAAAGAACTGTTGCAGAAAGACTACAAAATCGTTGATGATCCACCGCCTGTCGGCAAGGACTTCAACGATTTTTTGTTGTCCTATCTGGAAATTGCAAGACCTATGCCCAAGCGTGAAAGGAGTGATGCCCGTTGATTGTGTAGTAGATTCTCACCAGAAAGACACCGAAACCAAATCAAAATTTAGTGCTGAAAGCGAGGAATGAACCATTGAAAAAGTATGATGTAACCCTTACCGCCCATTATCAAAAGACCGTTTCCGTCTATGCAGAAAGCCCCGAACAGGCAAAGGAAAAAACAAAAATTATCCTGTTCGACACAGACCTTATCGACTTTACTGATGATGATTTTGTCTGCGGCGAAGCCGATATTACCGAGCAGAGCGAGGACGGTCTTGACGTTGCGGGCGAGAATACACTACAGGAAAATGAGGATTGTTCGGACTGTCCGTACTTCTGCCCCGTGTGCGGTGAGTGTATGTACGAGGACGACTACGAAGAATGAGATGTCTTACCAAGCACTGAATTTGGTTAGCCAAATTCGCTTGTTAGGGGTCAGCCCCTAATACCCCGTGAGAACAGAAAGGAGTTCAAGAATGAGTGAGTTCTTATTTTTCATTATCGGCACAATGCTCGGCGGTCTGTTCGGTGTTGTGTGTATGTGCTGCTTGCAGATAAACAAACTTTCCGAGAGAAAGGAAGAGGACAATGCGAAAAAGAAATGTGCAGATACTTTTCCGTCTGACTGAGGAGGAAGCCGAACACCTTAATGAGATTGTGCGAAAATCGGGTCGCTCAAAAGAAGCCTTTTTAAGAGAAATGGTAAGGGGCTATCAGCTCTGCGAGAAGCCCGACCCAGAGTTCTATAAAATGATGCGTGAGCTGTCCGCCATTGGCAACCGTATCAATCAGCTTGCGGTTAAGGCAAACGCCCTCGGTTTTGTGGATACCCCGATGCTCCGTGAGGAAGCAAGGAAATGGCACGAGTTTCAGATTGACATTCGCAAAAGGTATCTGCTTCCACGCAGGTCATCGTAATGGCGGTCTGCGAGATATGGGATGTGCGTGGCAGGCTCGACCACCCAATCGACTATGCCGAAAATCCTACAAAGACCGCCAATCCCAAATACACCGAAGCCGACCTGCAGGCGATGGTCGATGTAATGGAGTACGCTACTAATAAGAATAAGACCGAGCAGCGTTTCTTTGTCACAGGTGTAAATTGCGACCCGACCACCGCCAGAGATGAAATGATGATTGCCAAAGTCCAATGGAACGATACGAGTGAGATTGTCTGTTACCACGGCTTTCAGAGCTTCAAGCACGGTGAGGTTACGCCAGAGCAGGCTCACGAGGTCGGCGTTAAACTTGCCGAGCGAATGTGGGGCGACAGATTTCAAGTCATCGTTGCCACCCACCTGAATACCGACTGCCTGCATAATCACTTTGTCGTGAACTCTGTTTCTTTTGCGGACGGTATGCACTACCACGACAACAAAGTAAATCTGCGGCTGCTCCGTCAGCGTTCCGATGAGCTTTGCCGTGAGTATGCCCTGTCTGTCATCGAACACCCAAGCGGCAAGAAAAAGCCCTACGCCCTTTACCAAGCCGAAAAGCAGGGGCGACCCACGAGGGATAATGTTGCAAGACAGGCGGTGGACGAAGCTATCAGCAAATCATTCACGCTGAAAGACTTTGACCGCCAGTTGGCAGAAATGGGCTACCGCATAAACTTTGACCCCAACCGCAAGTATTGGACGATTATCGGTAAGGGCTGGCAAAGACCCAAGCGGCTTTATAAGCTCGGAGAGGAATACACCAATGACAGGATTATGGAGCGTATCAGCGAAAATTCCTATGCGGTCAAATTCCAGAGCTTCTCAGAGCCACAGCCGCAGGTCAAGGTCTATCGGGTTAAAGGCTCATTGAAGAACGCCAAGAAAATGGGCGGCTTGCGTGGGCTGTATCTCCATTACTGCTACAAGCTCGGTATCCTGCCAAAAGGCAGAAAACAAAATTATGCACGGCTTCATTATCTCTTAAAGGACGACCTTATGAAGATGGAAGCCATCACACAGGAAACAAGGCTGCTTTGCCGCAATCACATTGATACGGCGGAGCAGCTTTGTTCATATAAAGGCTCTCTGGAAACGGAGATGTCTGCCCTGCTTCAGAAGCGAAAGGAGCTTTACTCCAAATCCCGCAGGATAAGCGGCGAAGAAAAGGAAGCGGTCAAGGCGGAGCTTTCCGATATTTCTGGACGGCTGAAAATTATCCGAAAGGAGGTCAGAATGTGCGAGGGCATCGCCGCCCGTAGTGATACCCTCAAAGAAAAATTGCAGACGATACGGGCAGACGAACACGAACAGCAAAGAAAGGAGCTGATGAAGAATGAACACAGGCGGCGAAGCGGCAGAACAAATCGTCCGAATGAGCTTGGAGGGCTTTGAGGTCGCTGCCAAAATCACAGGTGCAGGTGCGAAGAACATCGCTATCCTGTTGTATTCCATTCTCAAAGAAGAAAAGAAAACCAAAGGAAAAGCAAGGCTGACAAGTATGCTCCGTTCTGGCAAGGAGCTGAAAGTCTTTACCGTCAAAAGCGGCGACTTAAAGAAGTTCACGCAGGAAGCAAAAAAATACGGTGTGCTTTACTGCGTCCTCACGGACAGAAAAAACAAAGACCCAAATGCAGAGGTCGATGTCATCGCTCGTGCCGAGGACGCATCGAAAATCAGCCGTATTGTGGAACGCTTTAATCTTGCTTCGGTGGATACCGCTTCTATTGTGACGGAAGCCGAGAAATCCAAAGATGCAAAGGACGGTCAGCCAGAGCCAGATATTGGTGTGCAGGAAAAGGCGGAGAAAGATAAGCTGCTTGACGAGCTTATGGGCAAGCCTGTCCAGAAGGAGGAAAACGCACCAAACCCCTCGGTGGCAAAGACAGAAAAATCCCCTCAGTCCGAGCCTACCTCAGAGCAGCCAAAGAAATCCGCAGAGGGGGCTACTATGACTAAGGAGAAACCTTCTGTCAGAGAGGAACTGCGGAAAATCAAGGAGAGCCGCAAGGAGCAGGAAGCAGAGATTGGCACTTCCGACCTGGACAAAAGCGGTGCTTCCGACAGGGCGAAAAGTGCTAACAGGAAAACGGAGCATAAACAGCCCACAAGAAAGAAAAAGAAACCAAAATCCAAAGAAACGAGGTAAACAGCTATGAGTATTTACGATGTATTCAGCGGCGGCAACAGACCTTTTGATAAAGAGGAATGGGCTGCCGCAAAGCAGGCACAGCGGAAAGAAGCCTATGAGCTGATTGATAATACCTGCTCTGAAATGATGGCAAGCGGCGACAGCTTCCGTCAGTATCTTGATGTGCAGGGTTGCTTTGACCGCTACTCCGTGGCTAACGCAATTCTGGTATCAGCACAGATGCCCGAAGCAACGCAGCTTAAAGAGTACAGCAAATGGAAAGCGAACCGTGTCTATGTGAACAAGGACGCACAGAAAATCATTATCCTTGAGCCGAGCAAGGAATACACCCGTGAGGACGGGACAAAGGGCGTCTCTTACAATGCCAAAGTGGTTTATGACATTTCCGAAACCTCGGCAAAGGACAGGCAGCAGGAACAAGAGCCGAAATCCATGCGTGAGCTTGTGTCGGCTCTGATTGATGCAAGCCCTGTATCCTGTGTTCCTGTCGGTGAGCTTGAACTGCCTGCCTATTATGACAGTTCTCAGCAGACCATTTTTGTCAAGAAGGGGCTTTCCGAGGAAGTGCTGTTCATGAGTATGGCAAAAGAAGTGTCGGCGGCGGTCTATGACTTTAAGTACAACGAGAGCCGTGATGTTTCCGATTTCAAATCCTTCTGCGTTGCCTATATGGTAAGCTCCCGTTATGGCATGGATACCAGAGGTTTTGATTTTTCCAGACTTCCCAGAGAGTATGCGGAAATGGATACGCAGGCGTTCAAGGGAGAGCTTGGCACGATGCGTGATGTTCTGGGCGAAATCCAGAGTGATATGTATAAGAGTATGGAGAAGAACAAGCCTGCAAAGAACAAAGAGCAGGAACGCTAATCGGAGGTGCAGACTATGAGAGAGGAACGATACCATATCGCACTTGATAAGTACGATAAGAATATCGTCATCAATGCCTTAAACACCCTGCGTACACGGCAGTTACAGGAGGAACGCCCCACCGAGCCTGTTGACGAGCTGATAAGCAAGGTGGCACACGCTCCGACAAAAAAGGTTAAGGTCGTGCATTGCAGGTGCAATGAGGAACGATGACCAGAAAACGAGCCTAATCCTTTCTGTCTGCGGCATACTTCCTGTCGTATGGCTTGCCCTGCTGACAGCACCCTATGTCAGCGGCGGTCTTGTAGAGATTATCCGAGGTCTGCCCGTGGCGATGGGCAATCCGTTTGAAATAGCGATGTGTGAGGACAGCGTAAAGACTGTCCTTATTTTTTTACTTGCCTACGCTATGGGCATCGGCATTTATTTCTCTACACGCAGGAATTACCGCAGGCGTGAGGAACACGGCTCTGCGAAATGGGGCAATGCAGGTGCTTTGAATAAGAAGTACCGAGATAAAGACCCGTCAGCCAATAAGCTCTTGACCCAGAATGTCCGTATCGGGTTGGACGGGAAAAAGCACCGCAGGAATCTGAACATTTTAGTATGCGGTGGCTCTGGTGCGGGTAAAACAAGGTTTTTCTGCAAGCCAAATGCTATGCAGTGCAACACATCTTTTGTAATACTCGACCCAAAGGGCGAAATTGTCCGTGACATCGGCGGTCTGTTGGAAAACAAAGGCTATGAGGTGCGTGTGCTTGACCTTATCAATATGCACCGCAGCCATTGTTACAATCCCTTTGTCTATCTGCGGAACGATAACGATGTTCAGAGGTTGGTAACAAACTTGTTTAAGGCGACCACGCCGAAAGGCTCACAGTCGCAAGACCCGTTCTGGGATACGGCGGCGAGTATGCTGCTTCTGGCTCTGGTGTTCTATCTGAAATATGAAGCACCGCCAGACGAGCAAAATTTCCCGATGGTTATGGAGCTGCTCCGTGCAGGCGAAGTCAGAGAGGACGATGACAGCTATGTAAGCCCTCTGGATGAGCTGTTTGACCGTTTGGAAATGGTAAACCCAGAGCATATCGCCCTCAAGTATTACAGGGATTACCACTCTGGTAGTGCAAAGACCCTAAAGAGTATCCAGATAACCCTTGCCGCTAGGCTTGAAAAATTCAATCTGGAGAGCCTTGCAGGGCTTACCGCCACCGATGAGCTTGACCTGCCAAGTCTGGGAGAAAAGAAGGGCGCTCTGTTCGCTCTGATACCAGACAACGACACGAGCTTTAACTTCCTTGTCAGTATCCTTTATACCCAGCTCTTTCAGCAGCTTTTTTATCTGGCAGACCACAAGTACGGCGGAAGCCTGCCTGTGCATTGCCATTTCATAATGGACGAATTTGCGAATGTTTCATTGCCTGATGACTTTGATAAAATCCTGTCCGTTATGCGTTCCAGAGGGGTATCAGTATCCATTATCCTGCAAAATCTGGCACAGCTCAAAGCCCTTTTTGAAAAGCAATGGGAAAGCATTGTCGGCAACTGCGATGAGTTTCTGTATCTGGGCGGCAACGAGCAAAGCACCCACAAATATGTGTCAGAGCTTTTGGGCAAGGAAACCATTGATACCAACACCTACGGGAAAAGCTCTGGGCGGAGTGGTAACTATTCAACAAATTATCAGATTTCGGGGCGTGAGTTGATGACCCCAGACGAAGTGCGTATGCTTGATAACCGTTACGCACTTCTTTTTGTGCGTGGGGAACGCCCCGTTATGGATTTCAAGTATGACATCTTGAAGCACCCGAATGTGAAGTTGACGGCTGACGGAGGGCAACCGCCGTATATCCACGGAGAGCCTACGCAGGTTGTCGCAACTCTTGTGTTTGACAGTGATATTCCAGATAACGCCGTGAGCGTCAAAGCTGTCAGCACTTCCTATGAGCTTCTGTCCGATGAGGACTTGGAAGAAATATTCAATTTATAAGGAGGATTTACCCTATGAAACTTTTTAAGAAGAACGAGAACAAGAAAACCACGAAGCTGCCGATGACTGGAAAGGTTAAGAAAGGCTTCCGCTATTACTGTATGGCTGTTATGGCAATGACATTTGTGCTTGGTACTTCCGTAACCGCCTTTGCTGCCAATGACCCCATTCAGGTAGTCAACAATCTGTCCGATTTCATTTTCGGTCTGGTGAGGGCTGTTGGTATGATTATGCTCGGCTTTGGTATCGTGCAGATTGGTCTTTCCCTCAAATCCCATGACCCGTCCCAGAGAGCTAACGGATTTTTGACCCTTGCAGGCGGCGTTGTCATTACCTTCGCAAAAGAAATCTTGACTCTTATCACAGGCTAAGATAATAGACTGACACAAGACGAAAGATAACGGGAGCAGATCCGCCGAGTGCGGAACTCGCTCCCGTTATCTAATATCATCAAGGAGGTGGTCAAATGTCTGATAACTGGGTGGTACAGAATTTAGAGAACGCCCTAAACACTTGGAATGAGAAATTAGCCGAGATATGGCAGCTCATTACCCAATCCCCAGAGAACTTTAAGGGCGGCACGATATGGAATGTCATCGTGGATATTCACGGTGCAGTGCAGGCTATCGGACTTGCCCTGCTCGTGCTGTTCTTTGTTGTGGGTGTAATGAGAACCTGTGGAAATTTTGCAGAAGTCAAGCGACCAGAGCAGGCGTTGAAGCTGTTTATCCGCTTTGCCATTGCCAAAGGTGCAGTGACCTATGGATTAGAACTGATGATGGCACTGTTTAAGATTGTGCAAGGTATGATTTCCACGATTATGAATGCCGCAGGATTTGGCTCGGCACAGCAGACGGTGTTGCCGCAGGAAATCGTGACAGCCGTTGAAGACTGCGGATTTTTTGAGAGTATCCCGCTATGGGCGGTCACGCTGATAGGCGGGCTGTTTATCACGGTGCTGTCATTCATTATGATTATGTCGGTATACGGCAGGTTTTTTAAGCTGTATATCTATACTGCCATTGCACCCGTACCCCTTTCCGCTTTTGCGGGAGAGCCGAGCCAGAGCGTTGGCAAGAGCTTCATTAAGAGCTATGCCGCCGTGTGTCTTGAAGGTGCGGTTATCGTGCTTGCCTGCATTATCTTTTCCCTGTTTGCTTCTTCTCCGCCTGTGGTCAATCCCGATGCTGCGGCGGTTACAATGGTATGGAGCTATATTGGGGAGCTTGTGTTCAATATGCTCGTCCTTGTCGGTGCGGTCAAAATGGCAGACCGTGTTGTAAGAGAAATGATGGGCTTGTAAGGGAGGTGCTATGATTGGAAGTCAAGATAAATAAGGAAATCCGTAATTATACGGAGAGTATGTTTTTTGGACTGTCCCTCAGACAGTTCATTTTTTCTGTCCTTGCCTGCGGCGTGGCGGTGGGTTTGTATTTTCTTCTTCGTCCACGGTTTGGAACGGAAACCCTCAGTTGGGTTTGTATCTTAGGTGCGTTCCCTTTTGCGGCTATGGGATTTATCAAATACAACGGTATGACCGCAGAACAGTTTGTCTGGGCGTGGATTAAATCAGAATTTCTGATGCCGAAAAAGCTGATGTTCCTGCCAGATAATCTCTATTACGAAACGATGAAGCCGACTATTGAAGCTTATGAAAAAGGATTGGCGACAGTACGGAAAAAGCAGAAAGGCAGGACACCGAAACCAAAGAAAACGAAAAAGAAAAAAGCGAAACGCAGCAAGGAGGTAAACAATGCTGAGAACTCTTAAAAATCTGTTCAAGCAGGACAGGGAAAAGTTTGTTGTGCCGAAGTCGGTACAGAATGTTATCCCGATTAAGACAATCTGGGAGGACGGCATATTCCTTGTCGGCAGGAACAAGTACGCAAAGACCTTTAAATTTGAGGATATAAACTATGCCGTGGCAAGCCGTGAGGATAAGGAAGCAATGTTCCTTGAATACTCGGAGCTTCTTAATTCCCTTGACAGCGGTGCGACCACGAAAATCACTATCAACAACCGTCGCCTGAACAAAGCTGATTTTGAACAGACCATTTTAATCCCAATGGCTGATGACGGTCTGGATAAGTACCGCAAGGAATACAACAAAATGCTTCTGGATAAGGCGACAGGGGCTAATTCCATCGTACAGGATAAGTATGTAACTGTATCTGTCTGCAAGAAGAATATCGAGGAAGCCCGAAACTACTTCGCCCGTGTGGGTGCTGACCTTATCGCCCACTTTAACCGTCTGGGGTCGAAGTGTGTGGAACTGGACGCAGGCGACAAGCTGCGTATCTTCCACGACTTCTACCGTACAGGAGAAGAAACAGCATTCCACTTCGATATTACCCAGACGATGCGGAAAGGTCACGATTTCAAGGATTTTATCTGCCCTGATACCGTTGAATTTGAGAGCGACTACTTCAGAATGGGTGACAGATATGGGCGTGTGATTTTTCTCAGAGAGTATGCGGCATATATCAAGGACAGTATGGTTGCGGAGCTTTGTGAGCTGAACAGGAATATGATGCTGTCCGTTGACATTATCCCTGTTCCCACGGATGAAGCCGTGCGTGAGGTGGAAAACCGTCTGCTTGGTGTGGAAACCAATATCACGAATTGGCAGAGGAAGCAGAACCAGAACAACAATTTTTCAGCCGTTATCCCCTATGATTTGGAACAGCAGCGAAAGGAAAGTAAGGAATTTCTGGACGATTTGACAACCCGTGACCAGAGAATGATGTTTGCTGTGCTGACGATGGTGCATACGGCAGATTCCAAAGAGCAGCTCGACAATGATACAGAAGCTCTCTTGACTACTGCAAGAAAGCACTTGTGCCAGCTTGCGGTGCTGAAATATCAGCAGATGGACGGATTGAATACAGCCCTGCCATTTGGTGTACGGAAGATAGATGCCCTGCGTACCCTCACAACAGAGAGCCTTGCAGTGTTTATCCCGTTCCGTGTGCAGGAAATCTACCATGAAAACGGTGTGTATTACGGTCAGAATGTCATCAGCAAAAATATGATTATCGCCAACCGCAGGCAGCTCCTTAACGGCAATTCCTTTATTCTTGGTGTGTCAGGTGCAGGAAAATCCTTTACCGCAAAGGAAGAAATGACGAATATCATTCTGACCGACCCTAATGCCGATATAATCATCATTGACCCAGAGCGTGAATATTCCCCGCTTGTGAAAGCAATGCAGGGAGAGGTCATTCATATCTCTGCGACAAGTGAAAATCACATCAATGCTATGGATATGAACTCCGATTACGGTGACGGTGCAAACCCTGTCATTCTGAAATCTGAGTTTATTTTATCCCTTTGCGAACAGCTCATCGGCGGCACGAACTTGGGAGCAAAGCAGAAATCCATCATTGACCGCTGTACGGCAAGCGTGTACCGTTATTATCAGCAGGGCAACTATATGGGAACGCCGCCCACCTTGCAGGACTTCCGTGAGGAACTGTTAAAACAGAATGAGCCAGAAGCACAGGAAATCGCCCTTGCGATTGAGCTGTTTACGGACGGGTCGCTCAACACCTTTGCAAAGCACACGAATGTTGATACCCACAGCCGTCTTATCTGCTATGACATTCTGGATTTGGGCAAGCAGTTACAGCCTATCGGTATGCTTGTGGTGCTTGACAGCATCTTAAACCGTATCACCCAGAACAGAGCCAAAGGCAGAAATACCTTTATTTTTATTGATGAAATCTATCTGCTCTTTCAGCACGAATACTCTGCAAACTTCCTCTTTACCCTCTGGAAGCGTGTGCGTAAATACGGTGCGTACTGTACGGGTATTACGCAGAATGTAGACGACCTTTTGCAGAGCCATACCGCAAGGACGATGCTTGCTAACAGTGAATTTATCATTATGCTTAACCAAGCGTCTACGGACAGGCTTGAGCTTGCCAAGCTCCTTAATATCTCCGACCTTCAGATGAGCTATATCACGAATGTCGGTGCAGGACAGGGATTACTCAAAGTTGGCAGCTCCCTTGTGCCGTTTGTAAACAAGTTCCCACGCAATACCGAGCTTTACAAACTGATGACGACCAAGTTCGGTGAGGTCTAAGAAAGGAGGTCTTTTATGGCTGATATTAAATTCCGTGATACGGCTCATCGTGATTTCTTTCTGGAAAATATGATGAAATGCAGAGTGAACGACTGTTATCACAGGGCATTTTTCTATGTAATGGGTATCGCTTCGGAAACGAGGGCGAACATTAACCAGATGTTCAATTTCAAGGAGGACTGCATCGAGCCAGAGGGTATGCACGGCGGCTGGCAGACAAGCGGAACAGTTAAGGTCTGCCATATTGCTTTTAACCTTTGGAACGGGTATGCAGAGGAAGGGCGGGAACGGTATTTCACGCCAGAGGAGTTGTTCTGCTGTGAATTTGCTCCCTACTTTATGGAGGGTATCAAGGTCAGATACCCCGAATATTGCAGGGAGCTTCCTGCTCCCAGAAAACAGACGGAAATTTCAAGATAAGAAAGGAAAAGCTTATGAAGAATTATAAATCTATTATCTGTATTGCCGCCGCCGTGTGCCTGTTAGGTACGGCGGCTTTTTGCGGCTTCCGTATTTACCATCACTATGCACAGGTGGACGAGCAGACGGAAGCCTTTGAGGAGATTGCCGAAATGGTAGAGCAGGCTCCCACGGAGAAAACCGTGCCAGACGATACCCCTGTCAGCGAGGGAGAAGATGTGCTTGCCAAGTATCAGGAATTGTATTTACAGAATGAGGATATGGTCGGTTGGATTTCCATTGCCGGCACGACAATCAATTATCCTGTGATGCAGAGTAGGAACAATCCGAATTTCTATCTGAAGCACAATTTTGAAAAAGAGTACAGCGACTTAGGTACGCCTTATGTGCAGGAGAATGGTGATATTGTCGAAAGTGAAAATTTGGTTATCTACGGTCATCACATCAAGGGTGGCAAGATGTTTGGAGCGTTGGAGGATTACAAGTCCAAGAACTTCTATGAGGAACACAAGACTATTCAGTTTGATACCCTCACAGAGCAGGCAGAGTATGAAATCGTCGCTGTGTTTAAGACTGTGGCGTACAGTTCTGAGGGCTTCCGATACTATGACTTTGTTGATGCGGAGAATGAGGAAGATTTTAATTCCTATGTCGGGAAGTGCAAGGAGCTTGCTTTGTATGATACAGGTGTGACCGCTGAATACGGCGACAGGCTCATTACCCTTTCCACCTGCGAATACTCCGCACAGAACGGCAGGCTCGTTGTTGTGGCAAAAAAGGTCGGCTGATTTGAACGCAAATCCTCTGGGAAAGGAGGTTCTCTATGGCTGATATAAAAACCAGAGATGCGGTCAAAGGTACGATAAAGACCATAGATAAAGCCGCCATAGCCAGTGAGCGTATGAAGTCTGCCTATGTGGGGATAAAGGGCAAGGCGGAACAGGGATATTACGCTGATGAAAACTCTGCCACTGAATATGCTGCGGATAGGATTTCTTGTGCAGCAGACCGTGTAAAAGACGAAGTTATCCATCAGTTCAATAAGCGGGGGCAAAAGGCAGTCAAGACAACGCAAGAGAATATCGGTAAGGCAAAAGATAAAATAACCGATTTCAAGCAAAGTCGGGCTGTCAAAGCCGCAGAACAGGAAGCAGCACAGAATATGTCAGAACAACACGGCTTGCAGATCCGTCACGGGGCTGCAAGCCGTTCCTCTGCCCCCGATGTTTCCCAGACAGCAAAATCGCAGTTGATAAAGACCCGACAGCAGGGGCAAAAAATGATTAAGACCACAGCCCGAAATACAGAAAAAGCGGTGAAAGCAACTGCTAAGGGAACGGTCAAGACAACCGAAAAGGGAATTAAAACCGCACAGGCAACTTCTAAGGCGGCAATCAAAACGACAGAAACCTCGGTAAAAACCGCACAGGCAGCGGCAAAGGTTTCTGCGAAAACTGCCCAAAAGGCAGCACAGGCGGCAAAAGTCACCGCAAAGGCAACCGCCGAAGCCACCAAAGCGACGGTCAGAGCCACCATAGCTGCGGTCAAGGCGATTATTGCAGGAACAAAAGCTCTGATTTCTGCTATAATTGCAGGCGGTTGGATTGCAGTTGTGATTATTCTCATTGTTGTCCTGCTCGGCTGTGTTGTTTCCCTGTTTGTCGGCGGAAGCGGAAGCAACGCCTATACCCCTGTCAGTGCAGAGGTGGAAGCCTATGAGCCTTTGATACAGAAATATGCCAAACAGTACGGCATCTCCGAATATGTGGAGCTTATCAAGGCGGTGATGATGCAGGAAAGCGGCGGGCGTGGGCTTGACCCCATGCAGGCGGCGGAGGGCAGCTTTAACACAAGGTATCCCCATGAGCCGAACGGGATACAAGACCCAGAGTATTCCATCCAGTGCGGCGTACAGGAGCTGAAAGCCGCCCTTATTTCTGCCGAGGTGGAAAACCCGATTGACATGGAGCGTATCAAGCTCGCCTTGCAGGGCTATAACTTTGGCAATGGGTATATCTCATGGGCAAAAACCAACTACGGCGGTTATTCCTATGCCAATGCGGTAGAATTTTCCACCATGCAGGCACAGCGGTTAGGGTGGGAAAAGTACGGCGACACACAGTACCCCGCCCATGTGTTACGCTATTATCCGTATGGACGGGCATTTACAAGCGGCGGCAACCAAGCCATTGTAGAGGTTGCCTTGACGCAGCTCGGCAATGAGGGAGGTCAGCCTTATTGGAGTTGGTACGGCTTTGAGGGGCGTGTGGAATGGTGTGCCTGCTTTGTGTCATGGTGTGCTGACCAGTGTGGTTATATCGAAAGCGGGATTATCCAGAAATTCGCAGGCTGCGTGGACGGCTCAAATTGGTTTAAGGGTAACGGACAATGGCAAGACAGAAACTACGAGCCGCAGGCAGGCGATATTATTTTCTTTGATTGGGAAGGCGACGGAGAAACCGACCATGTAGGCATTGTGGAGAAATGCGAAAACGGTGTCGTTTACACCGTGGAGGGTAATTCTGGCGACGCTTGCAGACAAAAGCAATATACGGTTGGAAGCAGCTCCATCTATGGTTACGGTGTTCCTGCCTATTAAAAATGGGCAAAAGAAAAACCAGAGGTTTATTCCTCTGGCTCTTTTGCCTTACATAGTCCGCTGACAGTTGCTTCAACTATGGACAGCTCTTTATCGTTTAGTTTGTCGAGTTCTGCGTCTAAGCGTCTGCGGACGGAACTTCTTTTGACCTCATTATCTGGGAATATGTATTCATCAACCGATACACCGAACATTGTCACAAGCTGAATGAACAGCTCCAGACTTGGCTTTTGTCCCTCATTTTCAATCGCTTGAAGATGTCTTGGGTCATAATCTACAATACGAGCAAGCTGCTCTCTGGTCAAACCTTTTGCTGTCCTTGCTTTCTTGATTGCCTGTCCTATCGGTGTAAAATCGAAGTCAAAATCATTGTTTCTTGTGTCCATAAACTCACCACCTTGTATCTGCAAAATGCTACTGTTATATTTTACAGAAATGTGAGCTCTTATAGAACGGTTTGAAATCTCTGATATTAGGATATAAAATCTCTTATTACAGGCGGTCAAAGTTCATAATTGCACACTTGATACTGTTCGTTCAAACGGCTATAATATATACAGTACACCTTAGGAGGTCAGATATGTTTGAATATATGACAGCACAGGAAGCCGCTGAAAAGTGGAATGTATCGTTAAGATGGGTACAAAGACTTTGTAAAGGAAACCGTATTGAGGGGGTTATGAATATTAACCGTGTGTGGCTTATTCCGAAAAATGCTGAAAAGCCTGCTGATGCAAGAAAAAAGTTGATGAAAAATTGAAAAATTTTCGTTAGTGTTTATTATGGAGGTGTTATATGTGAGGTACAGGATTTTAATTTCCGATGATGAAGTTGATATAGTTGAAATGCTTACAGGATTTTTTAGAAGCAAGGGCTATGAGGTCTTTTCTGCTTATAATGGAGTAGAAACCCTCAAATTAGCAGAATTACAACCAGATATAATCTTATTAGATATAAATATGCCGAAGCTTGATGGGATTGAAGTCTGCAAGAAAATTAGGGATTATGTTTCTTGCCCTATACTCTTTTTAACTGCCCGTATTGAAGAAAATGATAAGGTACAAGGATTTTCCGTAGGTGGTGATGATTATATTGTTAAGCCGTTTTCTCTTGTTGAACTTGAAGCCAGAGTGCAAGCACATTTAAGAAGAGAAGAACGACATCAAACGAATACAAAAGTTAAGTTTTCAGGAGAACTTTTAATTGACTACTCTGAAAGAAATGTTTATATACAGAACCAACCTATTGGTCTTGTAAAAAAAGAATTTGACATTGTTGAGTTATTATCTCAAAACGCAGGACAAGTTTTTGATAAAGAGAGAATTTATGAAAGAGTTTGGGGATATGACAGTGAGGGAGATAGTAGTGTTGTTGCCGAGCATATTCGCAGAATACGAACAAAAATTGCAGCATACACAAATAAATCTTATATTGAAACAGTTTGGGGGTGTGGATATAAGTGGATAAGATAAAGAAAATGTGGCGTAACCTGTCATTGCGAAAAAGTATAATACTTTATATCTCAGCGTTTGTAATTCTTGCCATTCTATTAAGTGCAGGAACAGCTACTTTGTGCAATAATGCTACAAAAACGATTGAAAGCAAATATCCCCCAACAGGAGAAAAATATTATTTAACAAATGAAAATGGAGAAAGACTCGGTGATGGCAATTATATTGGAGTTGCACCTGTTGCAATGTCTGAAAAAGACCAACGGTTACTTTCAATATGTGAAGTTGCCCCAATAATTGCAACTCCGATTTATTCAGCGTTATGTATCATTACGGCGACCTTGTTATTCTATAGAAACAAGTTAAAAAAACCACTTACAGAATTAAAAGCCGCTTCTGAAATGATTTCTAATAATAATTTAGACTTCTCAATTAAATATGACAGCAAAGATGAATTAGGAGAATTGTGTTCATCATTTGAAACAATGCGTTTTACCCTTGCTAATAATTTCTCTGAAATGTGGCGGCAAATGGAAGAACGAAAACAACTCAATGCTGCGTTTGCTCACGATTTACGTACTCCACTTACCGTATTAAAAGGGTATAATGAAATTTTACAGTCCAACCATGACCCAATAACCAAAAGCACCGCTGCAACAATGAGAAAACATATTTTCCGTTTGGAAAGATATGTTGATAGTATGAGCCACTTGCGTCGTTTAGAAGATGCTCAACCCATAAGTGACAAGTCTAATATAAGCGGTTATGTGACCGCAATAGCTGATAGTGCAAGAATTTTGTGTGAGCAAAGTGGAAAAACTCTTTCTATTCAAAATAACATTTCCGATATTCCTATTGGCATTGATTATACTTTTGTTTCACAAGTGAATAATAATTTGATTTCAAACGCAATCCGATACGCAACATCAAAGGTAAACATCACTTACACAAGTAATAATGATGGCTTTTATCTCTCTGTTTCAGACAATGGATGTGGCTTTTCAAAAAATATTTTAAGCAAAGCAACCAATCCATATTTTACGGAAGAAGAAAATCACTCTGAGCATTTCGGACTTGGGCTGTACATCTGTAAAATTTTATGCGAACATCACGGTGGTTATCTGAAAATTGAAAATTGCTCAATCGGAGCAAAAGTGACTGCTTTTTTCAAATCTCTCGATTAGTAGATAAAAAGTAGAAAATTGCATTCTATACTCTCTATGTAAACACATGGAGAGTATTTTTTTGCTCCCTAAGACGAAAGGAGTTTTTGATATGGAACTTAAAGCAATTCAACTAACAAAGCAATATGGCTCAAAAACAGCCGTAAACCATTTGAACCTCTCATTATCAAATGGCGTTTACGGTTTGCTTGGTGCAAATGGTGCGGGAAAAACTACCCTTATGCGGTTACTCTGCGATATTCAGACACCGACCTCTGGGAAAATTACTTTGGACGGGAAAAACATATCTGTACTCGGGGAGAAGTACCGTAATTTATTGGGATATTTACCGCAACAGTTTGGATATTATCCAGATTTTACAGCTTGGGATTTCCTTATGTATGTTGCGGCATTAAAAGGACTGAGTGAAAAACAAGCTCATAAGAAAGCAACAGAATTGTTGGAAGCTGTTGACTTAGCAGAGAAAAGAAACCTCAAAATCAAAACTTTCTCTGGTGGTATGAAACAACGTTTAGGTATTGCACAGGCGATGTTGAATAATCCACGCATCTTAATTTTAGATGAGCCGACAGCAGGTCTTGACCCAAAAGAGCGTGTCCGTTTTCGTAATCTGATTAGTGCATTTTCTAAAGATAGAATAGTTATTCTCTCTACGCACATTGTTTCTGATGTCGAGTTTATTGCTGAGGACATTATTATGATGAAAGACGGTCAGATTCTCCATTTTGGAAAAACGCAGGAAATTACCACAGAAATTGACGGACAGGTATGGGAATGTACAGTTCCGACCAGTCGTGCGGAGCAATATTCTGAAACTCTGAATATAAGCAATTTGCGAAACATTGAAAATAATTGTACGGTTCTGCGTGTGATTTCTGAACAGTCGCCTATGGAAAATGCGATAAAAGTAGAACCTACATTAGAGGATTTGTATCTATTCTATTTTAAAGGAGTGAACGAATAATGAAAAATCTAATCAAGTTTGAATTACGAAAAATATTGACAAAACGCTTTGCGGTTATTTCTGTTGCTGCCGTATTACTATTGTCCTTGATACTGTCTTTTTCCACGCTTCACAGTATGTACGCATTTGACGGAAACGGTACAGAGGAAACTGGAAAAGCTGCGGTTGAAATTGATAAGCAAATTGCATTGAAGTATGAGGGAAAGTTAACTGACAATAAAGTACAGCAGATGATGTCTGAGTTTAAGCCTACTCAAGATTTACATGGAATGAACGCAAAATACATTTATCAAAATGCTTTGCAGTCTTCTGTATTCTCCCATTTTGCTGATATAGATGGTAGTTGGAACGGGTTAAGCGTAGCTGATGTATTTGGCGATAAAGAAATAAAAGTTGGGTATGTAAACGGTTGGCTTAGTACAAGCCAAAATATGGCGAAGATTTTTATTGTCCTTTCATTAGTAATTATTTTGCTAATTGCTCCTGTTTTCTCTGGCGAGTATGGTGGAGTGGATAACATTATTTTGACAAGTAAATACGGAAAGACAAAATGTGCCACGGCAAAAGTATTAGCAAGTTTACTTTCAGCCGTTTTCATAACGACTTTGGTTGTTATTTTCAATTTGCTTATTGCGGTTGCTATTTATGGAACAGAGGGGCTGGACTGCTCTATCCTTTTTGCTCCAATAGATTTTTTAGAAGGGTATATTCCATTTAATATTACTTGCGGAACAGTATTAAAGTATCAAATCCTGTTGGCGTTTATGAGTGCAATCAGTGTAACAGGAATAGTTTTAATTCTGTCTGCTGTTTGTAAAAGTCAAATGATAGCGTTTGTAATTTCAGCAGCTATTCATGTGATACCGATAATGCTTCCTATCTCTGAAACAAGTGCATTATATCGAATTATTGTGCTGATGCCCCTTTTCTATTCACAGTATATTTCCATAATGTCTGTTGAACAAATGCACAATGGTATGCTTTATGCAGTATGGTCTATTCCTGTTGCGATTGCTTTAGTAGTAATAGGTTCAATCATTTCCCATAAGGCATTTTCAAAACATCAAGTAAGATAAGCTTTAAAATCAATATGAAGCAAGCCCATCAAATAAAAAAACGGTGCTTTGGTGGGCAGTATAAACATGCCCAGATGAAAATTTAACTTCCCTCTGAACCCGTTTTCGAGTTTGGAGGGATTTTTTATGCGATGGTCGCATATGACCGCAATGCTGCTCATCAGAAGCAGCTACTATTTACGGAGTGTCACAGTGGAGTGAAGATTATCTTTTAGAAAAAATCATCACTTACTCGTGGCACTCTTACATTTTACAAGCAGAGATTACATCTCTTGATTATAGATATGTTTACGCTCATTGCCGTAGAGGTCTTAGTACCTTTGCGGCTTTTTGTTTGTCGAAAGATGTCTTAACACAAAACAAGGCTATTTCTTGCGTTGGTTGCCGTTCACCGCCTGCCAATCTGGATTTTCAAAAAAATTCAGATTGGAGGAAACAATATGGCATACAACAAAGCCAAAGAAGAAAAGAAATGGCGGCTCTGGAAAGAAGCCGAGGAAAAACAGTTACGGAGCTTGGGGGTTAATGAGGACGATATAGAAAAGCTCCGTGTTCACGATTGGACGATTTTTAATTCAGACAGACGGTATTATCAGCGAGTGCAGGAAACAGGTACATATCTTGACGAGCTTGTTGAAGATACTACACAGCCCGAAGTCAAAACGGTTGAGGATTTTCTGGACAGTATCGAAAACCAGCACCTCTATCAAGTTTTGATTAAGGTGGACAGGCTTACATTGCAGATTGCTTTGATGAAGATACAAGGATATTCAACCCGTGAAATTGCGGTGTATCTGGATATTACTGAAAAAGCAGTTTACAGAAGAATGGATAGGCTCAAAGAAAAATTAAAAAAGTTATTTGAGTAGAGGGGAAAATTGAATATTCCCACGGGCTACAGGGTGAGAGGACAAAAAACTCTTGCCCTGTTTTCCTTTGTGTGGCGAAAACGGGATTGCTCCTTGACAACCGAATACTCATTCGCCAAATACTTCCTCTTTGTGATTGTGATGAGCATAAGCGTGTGCAGCGGTACGCCATGACCTGCCAAATGGCAGCGAGCGATGAAAGGTGGTGAGCCAGTCTTTACCGACTCAAAATATCGGGCAGCTCCCGATTTCGCCATGACCCACAAAGAGAATAATGGTACTCCCGTCCAGTCACAGTCCGAGCGTGAAAAAAACGTCGCAGGCAATGAGGGCGGCTCTGTCAGAACGACAGTTGGGGTGGAACTCCCGTGGCGTCAGTTCGCTGCTGACCGTTTGGCGACTTCCCATAGCATTTCGGGGTGTCGAGGACAAATTGAAATGCTTCTATCATATCAGCCAAACGAAAGGAGGTCATAAGAACAGAGATATTGTTAATATTCTTCCGACCTTAAATACTTCCTTTTGTTTGGCTGCCTACATAGGCAGAACTAATCTGCCTGAATCCAGATGGGAGGTCAAACACAATGGAAAGAATTATTAAGCGTGGCGACATTTACTACGCAGAGCTTAACCCCATTATCGGCTCAGAACAAGGCGGCACAAGACCTGTACTTATCATTTCCAATGATATAGGAAACAAGCACAGTCCGACGGTAATCATTGCAGCAATTACGAGCCGAGTACACACAAAAGCAAAGTTGCCCACACATACCGCAGTAAGTAATTATGAAGGGCTTGACAAGGACTCTATTATCCTGCTTGAGCAGATACGGACGATTGATAAGCAGAGGTTAAAACAGTATATGGGAATGATGCCCGATAACATAATGGCAAGAGTTGACAAGGCTCTTGCCATTAGTGTTGCACTTAAAAAAATATGAAAAAATGTGTAAAGCAGGTATGAGGGATATATTTGCACATTGGTAAAATGGCGGCTGTATTTTTATAATTTAGAGGTACAGCCGTTTTAGCTTTAGCGGAGGTATTCGTTTATGGGAAATGAAAATTTTATTCAAAATACAGAACTGAAAAACGAACAGTTGAAAGATGAAACCGAAATATTCAATTCTTTTATCAATGTTATGGTGCAGATAGTTGAAAAATACGGAAAGACTGTTTTGCAGGAATTAGATTGTGCTGCGTAGGTTACGCAGCCTTACATATCACATTTCCCTATAAATTTATGGAGGTGGTACGATGAACAGAGAAGGAAAGAAATGTGTCCTATATCCGAGAGTAAGTACTGAAATGCAGGTGGACGGATATAGCCTTGAAGGGCAGAAGAATAGCCTGAAACGATTTGCTGACAGAGAGGAAATGGAGATTGTTGGTATATATGAAGATGCGGGTAAATCGGGAAAATCTATTGAGGGGAGACCTGCTTTTAAGAAGATGCTTTCCGATATAAAGAACGGATTGGAGATAGATTATATTCTGGTCTATAAACTTTCACGATTTGGAAGAAACGCAGCAGATATTCTAAATTCATTGGAGTTTGTGCAGTCGTATGGAATAAATCTTATTTGTATTGAGGAAGGTATTGACTCATCACAGACAAGCGGAAAACTTTTAATTTCTGTATTATCTGCGGTTGCAGAAATTGAAAGAGAAAATATCATTGAACAGACAATGAACGGACGCAGAGAAAAAGCAAGACAGGGAGGTTGGAACGGCGGTTTTGCTCCGTATGGATATTATCTGAAAGACAATCAGCTCTTAATAGAAGAAACCGAAGCTGAAGCAATCCGAATTATATTTGATAAGTTTGCCAATTCAGACGTAGGGCTTGGCGGAGTAGCAAAATATCTTAATCTGCAAGGAATAAAAAAGATACCTCGTCAGAATGGAACGTTAGAAACATGGAGCAGCCATTTCATAAGGTTGATATTAGATAATCCTGTTTATTGTGGTAAGATTGCTTATGGCAGAAGAACACGAGAAAAGGTAAAAGGCACAAAAAATGAATATAAGCAGGTTCATACAGATGATTATATTCTGGAAGATGGACAACACGAAGGAATAGTTAGCGAAGAATTATGGCAAAAAGCTCACACAAAACGTATGGCAACAGGAATTAAGCAGCCGTCCAAAATAGGTAAGGACAGGTCGCATCTGTTGACGGGAATATTAAAGTGTCCTATTTGTGGAAGCTCAATGTATACGAATAAACATGCGTGGACGAATAAAGATGGCACATACAAAGAAGTTTACTATTATATCTGCGGTAGGAACAAGCAGGAGCGAGGGCATCATTGTGATTACAAGGCATCGCTTAGAAAAACAGACATTGAACCACTTGTAATTGAAGCTGTTAAAGAATTGGTAAGTGATAAATATTTTGCAAAAGAGATAGAAAAGCGTATTGGCGTACAGACTGATACCACTGCTATTGATAAGGAACTTGCCAATTATGAGAGCAAGCTGAAAGAAGTAGATTTGAATAAAGCCCGTCTGGAACGAGAGATTGATAATCTGCCTATTGATGCTCGTTTCAGAGAAAGAAAAATCCACGACATGACATTAAGGCTTGATGGATTGTATGATACGATTGTCGAGTTGGAAGAACGGATTGAAGATGCAAAGCTGAGAAGAAGTTCTATCGAAATGGAAGCAATCACTCTGGACAATATTTACAAGCTTATGCTGAATTTCGGAAAGCTCTATGATATAATAAGTGACGAGGAAAAGAAAAATCTTATAACTTATCTAATAAAGGAAATTCAGATATATCCTAATGGAGAGTCAGAGATGCCTTTGAAGTCGATAGAGTTTAATTTTCCGATATATCGTGATGGACAAGAGGTAAGGCGGCTCTTGTGGGAAAAAGGTAATACCGTTGAGACTATAATAGGGCTACGTCGTACAGATTCGTGAAAATCCTTGAATTTACGCACTTTTGCAGCTTTTTCAATTTCGGCAGAACCGATGTGAAAAGGAATAAAAAGCAGATAGTGGACAGAATTCATGTCGTTGTCGGCTATAGAGTCGACACGAGGGACACAATATTCTTTGATGAATAAAAGTGAATAAAATAGCCAATTTGGCAGGGATATTTAATTACAAAATATTGAATATCCCTGCCTTTTATTTTCTATTCAAGGAGGTGTCAATATGTTAAAGATAAGGCTTCAAGGGACAAAAAATGACATACGTTGGTTTGTACGTTTACTTCAGAGAGATAAGCGATTTGACGTGAATAATGTTTCAACTTTTTTCGATAATGTTGGAATAGATAAATATAAACGTGTGTATGCAGAAGTATCAAGAAAGAAAACGCAGTGGAAGAAATGCAAAAACAGGCGTGAAAACTGATACGATGGAGTATGTGCTGGAATGCCTTCGCAACAATACTACAAAGGTACGCAACATACGAAGCTATATGCTCACGACACTGTATAATGCTCCTGTAACATGTAGTAATTACTATAAAGCAGAAGTAAACCATGACTTCTATGGTAAGTAACGATTCATAGCTGCTGGAAACAGCAGTTGACTATATATTTTTCACCTTCCCTTCCTTTTGAGGGGCAGGAGGGCACACCTGCCTTTCGTTTTAAGGGGATTGTTGCAACCATGATTCTTTGATATAATCAATGCAACAGTTTGACAAATCGGAATTTAATGAATTAGTCACAAATTACGGGTAAGTAACAAGGATTTATGGAGAATTTACATAGTATGGAGTTTGAAAAATACAAAAAATATTTAATCAGTACTTGGTTGCCGGAGTATGAAGCAGAACATACGGAGAGAGATTTGATGGTGGAAGGGTGGAATATGTTATTAGATGAAGTTTTTTCACCATTGATTGCTAAAGAACTAGGCATGCGATATCTTGGTAATCGTATCTGGGCTGATGATTATTGCAATCATCGTCGCAGGGTATTAAGTCTATTCCAGCAAACTGATTTAGGTGGAAGCTTTAAGTGGGGATGGAACTATGATTTTATTCCCAAAATGTCAGCGAAAAAAGCAGTTTATGTTAGAACGGATAAGAGTATATTTACGCATTTTTTTGAAAACATTTGGGAAAACCATAATAAGATAGTTGAAGGAAAATGTCAAAAAGCAGATATGACGTTTAATCGCTGTTATATAGACAGTGCAGATTTTGAAAATTCTATGAGGCAAAGGGTAAAAGCGTATGAAGCTGCTTTTTATTATACTCTGCCTCTTATTAGATCCTTTTATGAAGAGACCAAAACCTATGAGCAAAGCATAAAAATGATAAACACCCTATTAGAAAGCTCTTACTATCGATTGATACAGGGAAATTATCTATATTTAACCAAAATATTTTTGCAACAATATGTGTCCTTAGGAGAAGAAAATGAGAAAGAGTTGCGAGAATTGTTTGTAAATGATAATACCAGAGAAAGCTTTTTGAAAAAATTTGCTCAGATACCAAAGGATTATAGATAGTCATGTATATTACGAACGGAATGTAGATGTGTATAACTTCAAGTTTGTAGGGAACAACAGCTAAGACAATTTTATAATAAAACAGCGTCAGAGCATTTATGTGTAAAAGCATGAATGCTCTTTTTTGTCCTTTCATGGACAAAGAACAAGAAAGCAGCTTTTGGACAAATTGTCCAGAAGTTCAAATAAAAAAGAAGTACTGATGATGAGGATCAGATTAAAAGCTATAATTCAATGGTCAGGTATTACACTGATTTAATCAAGAGCAACAAGGAATGGGAAATGGCAGGTGTATATGCGGATAAAGCTATTACAGGAACAAAGGTTGATAAGCGAGAGAATTTTCAAAGACTTATTGAGGACTGCCTGGATGGTAAAATTGATATGGTCATTGCCAAAAGCATACCAAGATTTGCACGAAATACATTAGACACATTAAAGTATGTTAGGATGCTGAAAGAACGAAATATAGATGTGTACTTTGAAGTGGAAAAAATACATAGCTTAAAAGATGGAGAGTTTTTATTGACGATTCTAAGTTCTGTGGCACAGCAGGAAGTAGAAAATACTTCTGCTTATGTTAGAAAAGGCATTTATTGAATCATATCGTAAGTTGTGTGATAATAACAACGATGTTATAGATGAGTTCATAAAAAGAGTTGATAAAGTATTATCAGAAGATAGTGTGGAATCAAAGCTTGAGAAAGCAAAGAACACTGATACAAATTTGAGATCTAAGAGAAGTATTTTGTTGGAAAAATATCTTGATGGAAGTGTTGCACAAGATGTATATGAAGCAAAAGACTTAGAATTAGCTCGAAAGTTGGCAACAAACGAAGCAGCTATTGAAAGTTTGAAAAATAGCGTAAACATAGAAAAAGTTCATCGTATCAGACTGAAAGAATTTAGAAGAGTTTTGGAAGAAAATCGGTATCTTGAATATGACGGTATAGATATAGAGGTCATACCAATCTGGAAATGGCTTCTCATGGCGGATCTGTAACACCTGACACCTTTTACTGTTACAAGATTTATTAAATTGAGGTATGTAGACATGGGAGAAACTATTCAAAATTATTTTGAAAAAATGAAGCAATATCCTAATTATTACTCAAATGAAGATTTTAGTACTATTTGTGATGGTATTAAAAAGGGAATTGATAAGGGTGTATTTCTTGTTAAGAGGAAAGATGAAACAGATTTGTCTGTATTTGAAGAAAAATATGGATATAGATGGAGAAGTGGAAAATAAGCCAATTGCCAATTCTCTAAAAGAACTTATTAACAATATGAATGTCAATCCGAATATTCGGAAAAAGGAGGAAAACAAATGCTGCTTATAGGATCCAGGATTCAGGAGTACCGGAAGAAAGCCGGGCTGAATCAGGAGGAATTTGCGGAAAAGATGGGAGTCAGCAGACAGGCTGTGTCCAAGTGGGAGAGGGATAAGGCGTATCCTGATCTGGACAGGCTTGTGTGTATATGTGAGATTCTGGATGTACAGGTTGGAGAACTTATATATGGAAAGGGTGATGAGCCGGAGGCGCCGGAAGAGGTGTCTGGGGATGGGACTTCAGCGAATAATGCTGTCCATCTGAAGAATCTCAGGGGAAAAGGCAGGCTTGCCAGATTGAAAATATTATTTTGCGTGATGGCAGCCATATGCGTTTTCTGTGTAATTGTGGTGGCGGTGCTGTTTGTGAGGAACGAGTGGATCAGCCATTCAGATAAGAACGGAAATGTGCGCGTGGAGAAGGTGTATCAGCAGTATACAAAAGCTGATCTGGCATATTTGGATGACAATGGCCGAAAGATCATGGATACTGTGTGGCTTGATGTACCGGGGGTACGGGATGGAGATTACATACAGTTGTACACAGGGGTGGACGGTGATGGTCTGTTTCTGAATTACAAGACATCAACCATAGTTGCCGCATCATTTGTCATGCTGGTGTTTATTATTCTTCTGATCCTCATTGGACTTGAGATAAGAAGGATGAAGAAAGAAGATACACTTCAGATCATACTTGAGGATAAGACAGCCGATGAAAAAATGTAAAAAAATTGTCTGCGCGATCGTAATAGCATGTATACTGGCGGGAGCTGCATTTGTCGCTCTTGAGTTTATGGGCGTTATTGATCTGAACAGTGCGCGGAAGACGGAAGAAAAAAGTGAAACTGAACAGGATGGAAATAAAATAGCTGACGATGAGACAGAGCCTTGGCATATAGTGTTCAAGGGATATGCCTTCTCTGTGAATCCGGTAGGACTGGCAATCATACATGAGAGTGGCTGCCTTAATATAAGAAGCTGTGATGATTATCTGATACAGATCGATGTGGAGGATAAGACGATGGCGGATTTCTGGGACAACAGAGAGCAGCGCAAGAAAAATATTGAGGACGCAGGTTATGTGATGGAGCTGGAGCCTGAGAAGTTCGAGATACAGGGGAAGGAATATATCAGATACATAGCGAGTCTTGCAAATGAACGAGGTGCGAAGTTCGACAGATCATATTTTTATCAGCTTATATGTGATGCCGGGGAAGGGCAGCGTTTCTTTACTTCGATAAGATTTGATGAGATAGATATAGATGCGCTGAGCGGGTCGGAGAGAGCTGAGGTATATGAGAAGGCTGCCGATGAAGCTGTGGCCATTGTTGCGGGGGCCGTTCCCACAGATGAGACAAATGATATGACAGGCTCATACTGGCAGGAGGACGAAGCTATGGAGACGGGAGTGGTGGACAGTGTCGTGAATGGAGATACTACCGTGTCATATGAAATCCCTGAAAATTACAGCCTTCAGAATGAGGATTTGTCAGGTAAGACATACTATTCAGACGGTGATAAGATCACGGTTGTGACTTCGATCGTACCGTATAGTTGGATGACAGCATCTGATATGGCAGACAGAAAGACCGGGGCCGGAATATCAAAGGTAACAGAGGAAGGTCAGTGTGAGGTAAATGGTGTGACATTTTATTACTACACATATTCGACCTTATATATAAAGGACGGCAAGAGAAATATCACATACTATTTTAATGCATATGCTGATCTGAAGGATGGGAACATATATACAGTCAGCGGATTTGCCGATGATAATCCGGATGCCATGGACAGAGACACTTATTATAGTTTCATGAACATTACGGAGAAATAAGCACTATAGATTGCAAAAAAGTGACGAAAATCCCTATAATTCCGGTTTGCTACCCATAGTTGCCTGGTTGCAACCGATTACGGCTTGATAAAATATAGTGACATTCTCAATAATAAAGCCACTAGGTTTTAAGGAGGATTATTATATGAGGAACAGGAAAATGTTGATTGCAGGACTTATCACGGTGGTGATGGGAATTTCTATAGTTGGATGTGGAAATGATGGCAAATCCACCAGAGAGACGGAGTCAACAGAGCAGGTAACCGAAACGGGAATGGCAACGGAGGAGGAATCTGAGGCTGAGGATACAGGTGATACTGAATCTGATGATTCATATGCAGATGAAACCGATTACAGTGATGACAGTGAGGAATCCACAGAATTTACGATGCCTGTATATGAGGATTTCACATTGGCATCGGGACTCAGCGAGAATTACGCAGATCTTGACAATAGGTCATTTGTATATAATGGAAAGAAATTCACTTTAGGTGAGTCCACCTTGAAGGATCTTATAGATGGCGGAATACCATTTGAGCAGAATTCACTCAATAACAGTGGCAACAATGTAAATAAAAATTACGAAACTGACAGATACACAGCAGACATCAATGACTACGTAACGATGCAGTTTATGTTTGGCAATTTTACTGACAGTGAGCAGAAGGCAGAGGATTGCGTTCTCTCATATGTAAGATATTCACACCTTTTTGTGCCAAACCCGGATTATGATGCCAGCATGAATGCAGAGATCAGTGAGATGATGCTTGATGGTGCAAAGCAGGTGAACTTCTCATTTCCAACAACTATCACCAAGGATCAGTTGCTTGAAAAGTGCAGCGAGAATGCAGAAGTAGATGGCAAGATAGTCAAGTACAGTGTAGATTCTGAGGTTTATATGGGAAGCAGCGGCTATACATTTGAGTTTGACGATACAACAGGACAGCTCAAAGAGGTCAGAATAAGCTGGCTTCCGTAACTAAAAAGTAATCAGAATAAGAGCCAGAAGAAAAGCCGGATATCTCTATAAAATAGGAATATCCGGCTTTTGACTTTCTTACGGTTTCTCTCTTCCTCAACCATCTCTGATAGCATCTCTTTGACATCCTTCGATTTCTTGATGTTATCATGGCTTGGAGGATTTGTAACCCAAATGTATGCTGTGGACAGCAGAATGAAATCCAAAGGTATTTTCAGTAATTTCTCTCTACTTACATATTATGCAGAAATGTGTGATATGGATAAAACACATTTCTCACCTTACTAATAAAATATGACAAAAAAGTACATTAAGTGGTACTTGGAGTTGACAATTCCCCAATTCACAATTACTATAAACCCTGTGATTTCATAGTGAAAATCTGCTCGGATGCCGTCCTGAAAAAGCATCCGATCAGGGGGAAATTCGGTGAGATTCCGGTGCAACCGCCATTACTGTGTTAAGACTTGTGTCTTTCAGTCAGAATGCCCGCAGATTTTATGAGATTTCCGGCCGCGTGACGGCGTCTGACAGACACAGACAGCCGGGATATGCGGAGTACCCGGATGCGGATGACACGACAGTTCATCTGTTAGCTTTTGGGCGTGGGAAAAGCAGAATACATATTCCCTGCTTTATAACCTACAATTAAATAAAGAAAGGAAAATAGGAGATGAAACGAATCAGGACATTGATGCTTTCATTCTTATTGGCATGCGCAGTTTTAGTGGCACCATTTGCTTCAAATGCAAGCTGGGGCTATGTTCAGGCTGCCGCCGCAGAGAGTGATGGCGAAGTTGATTACAGCACTGAGTACGTTGTGCTGTCTCTTGAGGGATTTACTCTTGGCCAGGGATTCTATATCGAGCCAGAGAGAATGTCCTACAAAGAGATCGGTGAAGTCTGGAAAGAGGAAGGCATAGACATCGACCTGTCTAAGCTTACCGTATCACAGGCAACTTACGCGTTTTTCAAGAAAGAGGGACTTGAAACAGAACCTTCAGGAACAGACAAATACAACAGTTCCAGTTATTATCTTGCCAACGTAAAGGGCATTGATAAGGGAGCTGCAAATGTTCCACAGGAGCTTAAGGATGCTTATCAGAAGAAGAATGGAAAGGCACTTGAGCTTAAGGACAAGACTGGAAAAGATCTTGGCCAGTTTGACTATTTCAGCATGTCTGGCTGGATGAACACAGTTGACAATAGAATGGGAAATGTCGGCGCAGGAGAATATCAGGTAGATTCTGCAGCCGGAGTAGACAATACACACGTTATCCGTTGGCAGTTCACACTCGCAGATTATGGCGCAGATCTGGGATATGGCTACAATCCGGATAAGAATACATTTGACTCTGAGTATGCATACTATGAGACTCAGGACAAGACAGAGCTCTATGTGCTCTATGCAGAGCATGCAGATGAGATAGCCAAGGATGAGGCTCTATGTGAAGAGGTTCAGGCGGTCATGACAGATCTCACTGCAACTGCAGATGAGGTTCAGGCAGTTGAGAAGAAGATCAGGGGCGACAAGAGAAATACAGTATCTGTAACCATGAATTATTCTGCTCCTTACATGACTCTGGCTGATTCAGAGGGCAATGAGATTGAAGTTGGAGAGCCTGATGGCAGCAAGTATACCCTTGAGCTTGAGCCGGGTACATACCGTCTGTCAGCATATCAGAAGAGCGGTGACGAGAAGACAGATATGGGATCTATAGATCTCGTAGTCACAGACGATCCACAGCAGTCATACAGCATATACAGCATCACAGATATAGCATGTACAGGTTATGACACTGTAGATGGCAACAAAAAATATTGGAAGGAAGACGTTGACTATACCGTCACAGGTAAAGTTATGTCTCCTGACAATGTGGACAGACATGCAGAGTTTGTAAAGACCAGGGAGGGGTCAGATGACGCCTGGGCAAAGTATGCAGGACTGTTCTACTATGCTGATATGGTGTCGGTGACATATGATCCGGTTGGAGATAGAGCAGATGACTATATCTCTAAGACTGTGTCAAACACACTTACATCCAACAGAAGCTACGGTTATTCAGTAGCCCTTGCAGCGGCAAAGACAGTAGAGTTCACAGTTCCAGAGGGAACTGAGCTCAGAGTTGGTACACTTTCAACATACTATATATATAAGGATGAGGCTGGCATCAAGATAGACAGCAAGGATGCCGGATATGACACATACAAGTATAAGCTTGGAAGTGGTATCACATATTACTACCGTGTAACTGGTGGAGAGGGAGTGACATACTGGAACTGGTTCTCCACAACCACAGATGCTGAGTACAAGGTAACAGCCGAGGATATGTACATCGGCGACAGCACATATGGCCCTGGCACAGTTGTACATGACATGTCAGCCAACAGCTCAGATGTCGCAGATATCTACATGACATCCAATGAGAAGGGCTATGTGTCAATGCAGAAGGGTGACAAGTATCACCTTGAGTGCTTCCGTAACTGGCAGGCTATAGAGGGTATCATGAATGCAAAATCAGCAGAGCCTGATTATCACTACACAGTTATCGATGAGAATGGTAACCCATCAAGTGATGTGATCAGCGTTGTACCTGGCGAGCATTCAGAGATAGCAGAGATCGAGGCAAAGTCAGAGGGAACAGCGATACTTCTCGTAACCTATGATGCAGAGATCAACAAGCCTGGTATGGGCGGTTCATTCTTCAGTGCGATCTGGCCTGAAAACACAGGTGTAGTCGTATTCACTGTAGGAAATGACGGCTCAGACATTCAGACAAATATGACATTAAATGCAGGACGCAACACAGAGACTGCTAAGACTGCTGTAGACAATCTGGATGCACAGATCGATGTTCTGTATTATCTTGAGGGAGCAGCCGGTGCAGAGTACACATTTACACCGGAGGATGGAGTGGCAGTATCAGTTCTTCATCCACAGATCACGGGAAACAAGCTTACATACAGTGGATTTACAACAGCAGATGTCAAGAAGAATGATGATGGAAGCTACACTGTAAGCGGTCTCACAGAGGGATCAAACATAATAAAGGTGACAAAGGACGGAGTTAGCACATATCAGGTAGTACGTGCAAAGGAAGTCCCGGTATCATACACATATAAGAACGCTGATGGTGACGAGATCTCAGCAGATGAACTCAGAGCCGGTGATACCATAGAGGTTTCATATGGTAAGCGTACAGAGGATGGCAAGAAGGCATACGATGGTCTGTATATTCCGGCCAACAAGCTTGCAGGAATTTACAACATGGCCGGAACTATAAAACTGTCAGATGGTGAAGGAAATGAATTCTCAGGAGCAAGCAACCAGTATGCATTTGCATCATATCCTGCTGCCCAGACAGTTACAGTCAAGATACCTCAGTATTTTGCAGGTGACGAGTACACGCTGAGCGGAGTTCTGTATGAGGGCGGATTTGGTTCGCCATACGGTTCACACAGAGAGGTCCGCCATGCAACAGGAAAGCCTGTACAGATGGCAGCAAGCGTACGTGTGGCATACCTTGGAAGTCTCCCGGATATGTCATTTAAGCTGGCAAAGACAGACTTTGTCCAGGTAAAGCTTGATGTAGTGGATGGTGCTACAAACGAAGCAGTAGAAGGATATAAGGTAAGCATAAAGGATACTGAAGGAAATCCCGTAACAGTAAAGGACGGCAGCTTCAATGGTCTTGCAGGCAGACAGTACAATTACACTATGAAGTGTGCCGGATACATGTATGCCGAGGGAACATTTGAGATCCCGGAGGATACTTCCGGCGAGATGTCACAGACCATCAGCCTCACAGCGTCAAGTGCAACTGCTTGGGATGGCGAGAGCAAGACCGAGCCCGAACAGGTTGACGGAGTATACCAGATCAGCACAGGTGCAGAGCTGTACTGGTTTGAAAATGAGGTAAATGTCAATAAGAAGGTCGACATAAATGCAGTGCTCACAGCGGATATCAACCTTGCAGGATATAGCTGGACACCAATAGGTACATCGGGTGCCATATACATGGGTTCATTTGACGGCCAGGGACATACTATCAGCAATCTGTATCAGAATGATATAGGCTACTCAGGAATATTTGGACAGGCGGGTGCAAGAATCAGCAGCCTCACAGTAGAGGGAACTATCATCATGAGCACCAAGACTGCAGCAGGAGCGGTTGTGGGATACCTGTATCAGGGAACCACAGATGCACCGGCAAGAGTAACAGGTTGTACATCTAAAGTAAATATCACTTACACAGGCACAAATACATCAGCTTCGATAGGTGGTCTGGTAGGATACTGTAACACGAACAAAATAAGCAACACAGTGATTGAGAACTGTGTAAATCATGGAACTATTAAGGCAGAAAACGGTGGTACCGTCGGCGGAATCATAGGATCTATGAGCAGCCGAAATATCTGCGTACAGAATTCGACAAACTATGGTGACATCACAGCCAAGACAAATGTTGGTGGAATACTCGGAAGCCACAATGAATACTATCCACAGGATCCTGGATGCAAGATCATTTCATGCTACAATGCAGGAACGATCACAGGACAGACAAATACAGGCGGTATTGCAGGTGTTTTCAAGGGTAATACGTCAAATGACGCAGGCGTGGAGATCACAGACTGCTACAGCGCAGGAACTGTAAATGGCAGCGACACAGCCACAACAGGCGTATTTGCAGGCTATTCAGAGGATCTGACAATATCAGGATCTGCATATTCATGCACAGCCGCAGCAGATGAGAGCATCACAGAGGATCAGGCTTCATATGTATCGGCTGCTAATATAGAGGCAGTCAAGAAGCTCACAGTTGACACAGTTACCAAGATCAATGACGGAGAGGCCATCTTGAACGTGGCACCTGCAGCAGAGATCATGGCAAATGTTCCTCTGACAGCAGAAGATGGAGAATTTGTAGAGACATACAAGAAGGTAAGAACTGTAATTGACGGAGTTACTATCTTCAACATAGGTGTATATGACTACACAGCAAGTGCAGCCGGAATAAATGGTGCATCAAAGGATGGAGTTATCCTTGAGAACACAAAGGTTGAGGCAGCTTCCGCGGTTGACGCTGTAAAGCGTGCACTGGATAATGCCGGAATAGCCTACGATATTCAGGAGTCAGCTTATGGCCCATATATCGTATCTGTAAACGGACTTGCATCAGTTGCTGACTACTCAATGTCAGGATGGATGCTGTCATACAACGGAGACGACTTTGACAACGGTGGGCTTGGTTCACTGGCTGCAAAGGATAACGACACTATCGAGCTTCACTATGAGCTCACAGGAGCAGATGTAGCAGCATCATTCTCAGGACTTCCTACATTTGAGTCCATGACAATAGATGGAACAGAGATAACATTTACCACAGAGACAGAAACCGATGAGAATTGGAATTCTATCTACACATACAAGGCAAATGGAGAGGTTCTGAATGGAACAGGAACAAAGGCTGATCCATTTGAGGTCGGTGTTGTATTGCCGGAGAGCGTAGATCTTGTAAAGCTTGACATGACATACAAGACAACTGCGGATGGCCATTATGTTGTGGTTGACGGACTTTCAGCCAAGATCAACCTGACAAATGATGTTGTGTGCAGGATTACATCAAGAGGTGGAAGAACTGCATGGTACAAGATCATGGCAGTGACAGCACTCACTGAGGACAATACAAAGCTTGAGATAGCAGACGCAGAGTACACTGGAGAGGAGCTCACACCGGAAGTTACCGTATATGTAAATGACAAGAAGCTTGATCCAAGCAGCTATGAGGTTGCATACAGTGATAACGTAAATGCCGGAAAGGGTACTTGTACAGTAAAGGGAACTGGTAAGTTCTCTGGTACAATTCAGGGAGAGTTCGAGATAAAGAAGTCTACAAAGACGATAACTACAGAAAAGACTGAGATCGAGGTTCTTGAAAATGCAGAGCCGTTTGATCTCGAGGTTACAGGACAGGGTACACTTACATTTGCATCATCTGCACCAGAGGTGGCAGAGGTAGATCCTGAGACAGGACGTGTGACAGTCAAGGCTGTCGGTGAGACTGAGATCACAGTTTCATCTGAGGGAACAGAGAACTACGAGGCTGGACAGATCGTTATCAAGATAACAGTCAAGGAGGTTCCTGTAGAGCCAGAGGAGCCGGATACAAAGGTTACACTCACAAAGGACAACACAGTTATAGAAGTTGCAGATGTGACATATACAGGCAAGGCACAGAAGCCTGAGGTTACAGTAACAGTTGACGGTAAGAAACTTGAGTCGGCTGATTATACAGCATCGTATGCAAATAACGTGAACGCCGGAACAGCCAAGGTAACTATAACAGGTAAGAACGATTATACAGGCAGTGTTGAGCAGACCTTCAAGATCAATAAGGCAGACCAGACAGTGACAGGCAACACATTATATGTATACAACAGATATATAACCGTTAAGGCTGCCGGTAAGGGAACTGTAACTTACTCATCAACAAACAAGAATATTGCGATAGTAAACAGCAAGTCAGGTCTTGTGAGAACCAAGAAGCCGGGCAGAGTACAGATAAAGATCACTGTCTCAGGCAACAGCAATTACAACAAGGCAAGCGGAATCGTAACTCTGATAGTTACCCCTGCAAAGTCATCAATAACAAAGCTTGCATCAAACAGCAGCAGAAGTCTTAAGGTGACCTACAAGAAGGTAAGCGGTGCTACCGGATATCAGATAACATATGCTACAAACAAGAGCTTTAAGTCTGCAAAGACAAAGTATGTGAGCGCAAAGTATGGCAGTGCAACTATCAAGAATCTAGCAAAGAACAAGAGATACTATGTGAGAGTAAGAGCTTACAAGACAATAAATGGCAAGAGATACATGGGACTTGGCAGCTCAGTGAAGTCTGTCAAAGTAAAATAATTCTCAGGCCATAGAAACGCAGAGATGATCCGGAGGAAAGAGGTATGGAGAACAAGAGAGCTGGCTATACACGTGAAGAATGTTGTCAGATGCTTCTGGACGCATATATTTCACTTGGAAGATATCCGAAAAAGTCAGACTTTACACCGGAGCAGGTTGGCTGGATAAAATCCTACCTTGGGCCATGGCCGAGAGCCCTTGAGGCCTGTGGCATTCTTCCTGACCGGTCTGCGGAGCGGGCTGAGGCAAAGAAGCATAAGCGTATAGTTTCCAAGAGGAAGATGACCCAGTACAAGCTTGCGAAGCAGAACTGGAAAACTGAATAAAAAATTTTAAACCACAGGTTTACTTTTAACCTGTGGTTTATTTGTGTTATAGTATCTGTAGATTCCTTCTGACATATTTTATTATTAGTGTTCGGGATATTGACCCAGTTATAAGACTATTGGAGATATTGGTAGTCAGATAGTTTATAGCATTTACAATGGGAGGTATCATTTATGACACAGAACAATTTTCCAATGATCGATCTTTGCGCAACAGGCAAGAGGATCAAAGAAGTGAGAGAGCAGAAAGGAATCACCGTAAAAGCATTGCAGGCATTTCTCGGGTTCAATGAACCTGTATCGATCTACAAGTGGCAGAGGGGCGAATGCCTTCCTACATTTGACAATATGTATGCAATGGCCTGCCTCTTCGGGGTAGGGATTGACGACCTTCTGGTGGGAAACCGCCAGGAGGTTGTTTTTGTTTGCGCGCCATGGCGCGCTCTAACGGGTGTAATTTATCTCTGGGGACGGAGGTGGCGGACCCCTCAGCCCCCATTAAATATTTGATTAATGTTGGTAGTGTGTTACAATTATAGCTATATGTAAGTATAAACTTGAGCTGATCTGGGACCGGAATAATGTACGTGAAATGGGGAAATTCGGTATGAAAAATATAAGCAAGAGGCAGTATATACTGACGCTGATAGTGAGTTTTGTGGCGATTGTGGTACTGTCGTTATGTACGATCATGACATTTTATAAGAAGTCAGTGAATGATACTCTGGCTTTGGCGGCAGAGACTGTTAAGCAGGAGCAGGAATATATGAATTCGTATCTGAATCGAGCTGTGGATGCGGTGGAAGTTACGAAGATCACTGTGGAGCATATGATGAGAGAAGGCCAGTCGGGGCAGGATATACTGAACTTTCTCACGAATGAATCAGATTATTATCTCCAGGATATAGATGCGGCGTTCACAGGTGTATATGGCTTTATAAACGGCGAATATCTTGATGGCACAGACTGGGTTCCCAACGATGATTATGTTCCTCAGGAGCGGGCATGGTACAAGGCAGCAGTGGCGGCAGACGGCCAGCCAACCCTGGGCCAGCCGTACATCGATGCGCAGACAGGTGATATTCTGATGTCAGTCAGCCAGTTACTCTATGATGGTGTGAGCGTAATATCTCTGGATGTAACTCTGGATCAAATACAGGCTGAGACGGAAAATATCAAATTAAATGGTCAGGGATATGCATTCGTCTGCGACAAGTCAGGCTTGGTGATAACCCATTCAGACAAGAAAGATGTAGGACAGGACTATACTCAGGGTGAAATGTCTGCACTCATGAAGGGCATAACGGACAATGACGGCGAACCATTTCAAGCGGTTGTTGATGACAAGAAGGTGACGGTTTTCAGCTGTTCCATAGTTGATGAATGGTATGTGGTCATGGTCATCACAAATGAGAAGCTGTACCACGGAATAAGAAACCTGATAGGCTACGATATAGGCGTTGGAATAGTTTTATATATAATTATAGTGTTCTTCTGTACCAGATCCAAGAATAGTACGGATGCAATCATGAGCCAGCTCGATGAGACAAATAACGAACTCACAGACCTGAATAATATGGTCATGCAGGCATTTGCCAAGACGATAGATGCAAAGGACAAATACACAAAAGGCCACTCCGTGCGTGTTGCCAGATACAGCCGTGAGCTGGTGAAGCGGATGGGCGGAACAATCAGGGAGCAGGACGAGATATATCAGATAGCACTGCTTCATGATATGGGCAAGATACGTATTCCGGACAACATAATCAACAAGCCGGGAAGACTTACGGATGAAGAATTCTCCATGATAAAGCTTCATTGTGTAAATGGATACCATATTCTCAAGAATATAAATGCATTTCCGGAACTGGCGGTGGGCGCAAAGTATCACCACGAGAGGTACGATGGAACAGGATATCCAAGTGGGCTGAAGGGAGAAAATATACCGAGGTGTGCAAGGATCATAGCGGTGGCGGACAGCTATGATGCCATGACATCCAACCGAAGCTACAGATACGCCCTGCCACAGAAGATAGTGCGCGATGAGATGGAGAAGGGCAAGGGCAGTCAGTTTGATCCGGACATTGCAGAAGTCATGCTCAGTATGATTGATGAGGATGAAGACTACAACATGAGACAGGTCGAGAAGATGGTCAGCAATATCCTTGTTGTAGATGACGAGAAGATAAATATCAGACTTATAGAGAATATCTGCAAAAACGAGCCTCTCTACAAGGTCATTGCGGCTGAGAGCGGAAAGCAGGCCATAGACATAGTGGGAAATCAGCAGATAGACCTAGTATTGCTCGATATCGAGATGCCAGACATGGATGGATTCCAGACGCTGGAAGAGATACGAAAGATCACAGACGTACCGGTCATATTCGTAACAGCTTATAAGGATTATAAGCTGATAGAGAGAGCGAGACAGATGGGGGTTGAGGATTATATTACGAAGCCGTTTCTTCCAATAGTTTTCCTTGAGACCTTGTACGGAGTTATCGGTTAAATACAGATGGGGGGACACTTTGGGGAAGATAGTAAATGAGAAATCAGATAAAAAAAGTTCAAAGGCTGTACCTTGGAAGAAGATGCTCAACAATGATACGGACATGCAGCTGCTTCTATTTAATATAATTACAGGTGGAGGCACCGTTGGCGGGATCATCAGCTTTATAGCGAGCCTGATCATCAAAACTCCACTTATACAAGATGTTGCCATATTGACCGCGTTGGCTGTGCTCGGCATATGCATTTACCTTGCAAATGCAAAAAAGATGGTGAGACAGAGTGCTATAGTGATCGTTTTTGTTATAACTTTGGTGGCATTTCCGATGATGTTCTTCACCTCGGGCGGAGCGTACAGCGGTATGGGTTTCTGGTTTGGCTTAGGCATGATATTCTCATTCCTTCTGATAGATGGCATGTTTTGCTATGTCATGCTGGCTGTCCAGATCATAATGGTGGTTGCATGTTACATAGTCTCGTATAAATACCCAGAACTGGTGATCCCATTGGCAAATGAGAGAAGTGTGTATGTAGACATGCTCCAGAGCCTTATAATATTCGGCATAGTTATCGGATCCATAGTGAGATTCCAGAATGCCGTATACAAGTGTAAACTAGAGGAGATAGAGCAGATAAATGAGGAGCTTACCAGAGCGAATGATGATGCTGATGTGGCGAACCATGCCAAATCCGAGTTCCTTGCGCATATGTCCCATGAGATCAGGACTCCGCTAAATACCATAGTGGGGATGAATGAGATAATAATGAGAGAGACACACGAGGAACAAACCATGAAATGTGCTAGGGATATACAGAGCTCAAGTGATATCCTGGTAGATCTGGTTAGGGATGTGCTGGATTTCTCCAAGATAGAATCGGGCAGGATGGAGATAGTCAATGAGGAATATCATTTCAGCCAGCTGCTCAGCAATGTGTTGTCTGTTATGGAGTCCAGAGCAAGACAGAAGAATCTGGAGCTTGATGCCGAGGTTCAGGAGACTTTGTACAATGATCTGAAAGGCGATTCTGCCAGAATATGCCGGATCCTGATAAATCTTATTGGAAATGCTGTGAAGTATACGAAGAAAGGTTCGATCAGAGTGACCGTCCATATGGAGGATCATGGTGCAGATCCCCGTAATGTGGAACTGGTCATGGCTGTTCGTGATACTGGAATTGGAATAAAAGAGGAAGATCAGGAGAGACTTTTCAAATATTTTGAGCGGCTTGATCTGTCGAATAACCGATCTATAGAGGGGACAGGACTCGGGCTGGCCATCACATATCACCTTGTGGAAATGATGGGTGGAAGTATAACCTGCCACAGTAAGTATGGACATGGAACTACATTTGTGGTAAAAATCAGCCAGGAACGTTTGTCCGATGAGAGAATAGGTGATTTTAAGGACAGGCACAGACAGTATATGAAGGAGAGAAAGACGTATAAGAGCAAATTGTGTGCCCCGGATGTCAGTGTTCTTGTTGTGGATGACAATGTCATGAATCTGAAAGTTATCAAGATGATGCTTAAGCCTACACGTATGAAGGTTTCGACCTGTGCCAGCGGTGCCGAGTGTCTGGAGCTTATAAAAAAGTACAGGTATGATATCATCCTTATGGATCACATGATGCCTGAGATGGATGGCATGGAGACATTTCACCGTGCTATGCTCATGCGCGACAGCCTGTGTGGCAGGAGTACATATATAGTCATGACTGCAAATGCTGTCATGGGTGCAAGAGAGATGTATCTGGCGGAAGGATTTAAGGATTATATCAGCAAGCCGGTGCAGCCGGAGGTGCTGGAAGATATCCTGATGAGATATATACCTGAGGATAAGCTGGTGGATCCGATGGTATGTGATGAAGCTCGGGAAAGCCCAACAATGGGTGCCGGAACCGTAGACGAAAAAACAGATGTTATGGGAAAACAGAATAAAGCTACGGAAGAGACTTGCGCGGTAGAAAAATGTGAAAATATGACTCGAGATGGGTTTTCAAAACAGGATTTAGACATATCTTGTAAAGAAGTTCACATTGACCACGAGAAAGGTCTTACATACTGCGGGGGCAGTGAAGACTTTTTGAAAGAAATCATATCAATGTATGCAGCTGACGACAAGCGCGCAGAGATACAGAAGGCTTATGATGAAAAAGATTGGGACGGCTACAGGATATTGATACATACGGTAAAAAGTACATCCAGAACGATCGGAGCCATGGAGTTGGGCGATGAGGCGCAGGAGCTGGAGAAAGCGGTTAAAGAACTTGATGTGGATATGATCTGCAAGATGCATGAGAGTGTGATGGCTTCTTACTCGGCTGTACTTGACTGGTGCCGTGTGACAACCGCTCAGTAGGTCCGATATTTTCACAAGACGATAGAATGTAGAACATAGTGCACATATGCAATATTGCAATATGCACAAAAACAGATTACTAATACATGAATACTTGACATTTTCCCATATAATAATACGTCATTATGATATACAATATTGTATTATTTGAAAAATGGGGGAGACCAGACAATTGTTAAGCAGACAGCCCCGGCATCCATACATGAGAATGATGTCATATCATTTTATTCATCGGATCCGGCTCTTTCTGGTGCGGTAAATACACATAGAGTTGTCTCGATAGAGACGGATGGTAATAATTATAGGTATATTACAAAGGGCGACGCCAATAATGTGGTGGACCGTTATGATGTGGACTCAAGAGACCTGCTTGGCAGGGTGGTGTGGTCGTCACTCATACTTGGCAAGATAGTGAGGCTTGTGTCTAACCCACTTATATTTGTACCCATAATTCTTGTTCCGCTTGCCATTATACTCATAGCCAACCTAGTAAAGACTGTATCCTATGCAAGAAAGATAGCAAAGGATGAGGAGGAAGCAGCCGTAAAAGAGGCTATTCAGTATATAAGAGAGAAGAATCTCAGAGAAACAGGTGACACGACAGAATCCAATGAGAATTCAGAGAGAAAGTCGGAATAGTGGACCTATAAAAAGGACAGAACTTTTCAGCGAAAGCTGGCATGTTCTGTCCTTTAATAATTACGCACCTTATAATTCTACTTTTTAAGCTGGGCCATGAGTTCAGCGATTAAAGCATCCTTCTCAGCAAGCTGGTCGTCCTTCTCAGCAAGTAGCTTGTCTTTTTCCGCAATTTCTTCGTCTTTAAGTTCGATCATATAGCGGGCTGTATTTTCATCAAGTATTCTAAGAGCATCTGAAAACATACCGATTACCTCCTCTGGTTTATCCAGATAGCTTGCCATATCAGCAATTATGCTTTCAAGATAAGGGTAGTCAGAAACTAGCTCATCAAGTTTACAGACGTTGTCAGTGGATAGTAGGGTAAGCCATCCATTTAATTCGTTCCGATCTTTTATAGATTTAGAATAGTAGCTTTTCTGAAATACGTCAAGCGAGATTAAATAGAAATCCTGTAACAGATCCATATGAATCCCAGAATCAAACGTAGTATGCCCAAAATGAATGTAAGCGTCCTTTACATAGTCCTTTTTAAGCTCGGCGGGGCTATTCTCGAATATGATAATTGTATACACTTTTTTGAGATCATTGTATGTGAATCCTTTACCTTTTTCACCCTTCACTCTTGCATACTGCCTGAGCAATAAGTCTGCGGAATAACAGGACATCCTCTGAGCAGGAAAAAGATACGATATTTTCTGAATTTCAACATTTGCAATGGAACCATCCTCCAGTTCAACTATGATATCAAGAATAAGCAGAGTTGCTCCCTGAAGCTGGCTGTCTTCCTGTGATAGAACACATTTTATCTTTACCTTTTTCTTAAGAACACTGCTTATAAAATTTTCAAGGCGTTCAGGATAAATATCTGGATTAAATAACTTTTTAAAGAACGGATCATATGTAAGCGGGAGAGTTGCGGTGCCACATAGAAAGTCGATCATTCGTTCTTTGAGTTCGCCTTTCAGGGATCTGAATCTAACAGAAAGCAATGGGTTATTTTTCAGCTTATCTATGACAATTTTCCTGTCAGTCTGAGTAAAAAGAGTGCTAATTTTTGTATTTGGGGTCATAGGCATATTCCTCCTGGTGTATATGTAATTTGTCTTGGAATTCAAATATTGAACCAGCCCTATTTATAAAATATGTACGGCCGGGTTAGCGTAATTTGAAATAATCATTGATTTGATTTTAGATATGCATATCTGATAGTCTGCACTTTATCACTGGCAATTTTTTAGGTCAATAGGGGGATAAAATTGCGAATTTTGCCACGCGCATTACAAAAAGTAAATAGATTTTATATCAAAAGGAACGACCATACTATGAATATGTGGTTCTTACTACTATTGTTTAAAGATTTCAGGGTATAAGGCTGTATACAAAAAGTTAATAAAATTCCTAGTTGGTTGACATAATATGTAAAAAATATTAACGATAATTAATAATGATTTCCTATGTAAACAAAAATTTACACAGCCAACACCGACATTTGACATGGCTGTTCTACAATAATATGTAGTTTTACTACAAAGCGTAGAAATCAAAAATGGGCAAATAGGGATGGCACGAGACGGAAACAATATATGTGTCTGGTAAATATATAACTATAAAGGAGATCACAAATTATGGTCACAGATAATATAAGGGCAGCGTACCCGAAATTCAGACAGTCTGAACAGAAGGCTGCAGAATACATGTTGGGACACATGGATGACATGGAAAATATGACATTAGCAAAGATGGCTGATACAGCAGGAGTAAGCCAGCCAACTGTTCTGAGAATGCTCAGGAGGTCTGGGTATGATGGTTTCAGAGAAGTAAAGATAGCGGTTTTGAAGGATAGAATAAGAGAAAACGGCATCTGGGATGATGCAAATGATCAAGTTCTTGGGATGCCGTTTCATAAAGGTGAGAAGATAGAGGACATTCCAGGGCGAATAGTTGTAAATACTATAGAACTTCTCAATGATTCGCTTAAGTCCATTTCGGCGAAGGCACTTGAGAAGACGGTGTGCGCCATAGACAGAGCTGGCAGGGTTGGTATATTTTCTGTGGAGGATTCCAATTCGGTTGCAATAGATCTGCAGACAAAACTTATGTATTTGGGAATCTCATGTGAATACAACTGTGATTATTATCTGCAGAGTATACAAGCAGGTCATATGTCCACAGGAGATGTAGCAATAGGTATATCTTACACGGGAACATCGATAAATACGGTGGATGTACTTAAAAGTGCGAGAAACAGAGGCGCAACGACCATTGCGATAACAAACTTTACGGATACACCGTTGGCGGAGGCTGCCGATATCATGATCCTCACATCGGATCGGCAATTCCTGCAGGGAAATGACATATTTTCCAGAACGGTGCATATGGCTGTGGTGGATATGATATATGTGGGACTTATGTCCATGGACTTTGATAAATATTCAGGGCAGCTTTCGAAGAGTGGCAGGATGATAAGTAAGCGCAGATACGGTGCTGATATGTAGAAAAATTACATATCGGCACCGTTTTTTATGTAAAATTTCCGTTCAAAAGTTTTACACTGCTTTGATAGCAAGGGGGACAAATGCCGTGATAATCTGTGAACCGTACAAGCGAAATGAACATAACACCTGCAGGACAGAGCAGGACAGGAGGTTAAAATTTTAGAATGTTAGAACTGAAAAACATAACGAAGAAGTATGGAGACCTATCAATCTTGAATGATATATCACTTCAAATAGAAAAGGGTGAGATCGTGTCGATTCTCGGACCATCCGGAAGTGGAAAGACAACACTTCTCAATATAATACTCGGGATCACGGATGTGACGGATGGAAGGATTCTCTATGATGGTGAAGATATAGCAAATGTTCCGTTGGAAAAGAGAGGGTTCAATATAGTGTTTCAGGACTATGCTCTTTTTCCTAATCTCACGGCATATGGAAATATAGTATATGGGCTCAGAAACAAGCCGGATATATCCACAAAGAAAGATGTGGATGATCTGGTAAAACTGCTTGGTCTTGAGGAGCATCTTGAGAAGAAGATTGACCAGCTTTCAGGTGGACAAAAACAGAGAGTTGCACTTGCAAGAACGATGGTCATGAAACCGAAGATACTTCTTCTTGATGAGCCGCTCTCAGCACTTGACGGCGTCATAAAGGAGTCGATCAAGGATAAGATAAAAGAGATTGCAAGGGAATATTCCCTCACAACGATCATTGTCACCCATGATCCTGAGGAGGCGCTTACCCTTTCCGATAAAGTGCTGATAATAGACGGCGGAAGGATAGCCCAGTATGGAACTCCGGGTGAGATCGTGCATACTCCGGCAAATAATTTTGTTGAAAATTTCATATTGAATCAGCTTGAGATAAAGAGAAGTAATATATTCGATCTGTTTGGGAGGAAGGTTTCATGAGACAACAGACAAATAGAGAGATAAAAGGGATATTTGTCGCAGTTTGTGTGCTTTTTGCAGCATTCCTGCTGATACCAATGATATTTATAACAGGAAAATCATTTATAGGAAACGGTGGATGGACCTTTGAATACTACAGATCGGTATTTGGAGGAAGGGAGTTTGCAGAGATATTTGTAAGAAGTGTGGGAATAGCAATGGTGAGCGCACTCGTCACAACGATACTGGCATTTATTCTGGCATACTCCATACATTTTACCAACATACATCCAATTCTGAAAAAAGGGATATACGGACTGGCGGTTATGCCGATGCTGCTCCCGACCATCACTTATGGATTTGCAATCATATATTCTCTTGGAAAACAGGGACTTATCACAAAACTTCTTGGAAGACAGTTGTTCGATATATATGGCATGACAGGACTCATGATCGGGTATGTTTTGTACACGCTGCCGATCTCGTTCTTGCTCATCAACAACACAATGGGATATATAGATAAGAAATTTCTGGTGGTTTCAAGGGTCATGGGCGATGGACCGCTTAGAACATTCTTTCAGACTATATTCAGACCGCTCATGGGAACCCTAGCGGCATCAGTCATCCAGTCCTTCTTCCTCAGCTTTACAGATTTCGGAATACCTGCCTCTGTGGGAGGGAGAACAGAGGTTATAGCGGGCAGACTTTACAATGAGATGCTCGGTAGTGTGCCAAATTTCAACAGGGGAGCCGTAGTAGCCATCATGATGCTCCTGCCTTCCATTATAAGCATATTGATACTCGGTTATCTTGACAGATACAACATTAGGTACAGCAAGGTTTCAGACATAGAGAAGAAAAAGTCACGTTTAAGGGATATGGTATGCATGGTCATATCGGCAGCTATTTTACTCTGTGTCACAGCAATATTTGCAGTCATAATCATAGTGCCATTTATAGAAGAGTGGCCTTACAGAGTGAACTTTACGCTGAGTCATTTTACAGCGGTGTTTGAGGATACAGCACTCTCAATGGTTGTCAGGAATTCCATAGTCACAGCAGTGCTTACCGCATTGCTTGGATCACTTGTCGTATATGGTGCGGCACTCGTGACAGCCAGGAGTAAGATATCATCCAAATGCAAGAAGGTGATAGAGAGCGTGGCGCTTGTGACCAATACCATACCGGGCATGGTGCTTGGTATAGCATTTCTGCTGACTTTTTCGGGGACAAGCCTGCAAAATACTATTGTTATCATCATATTCTGCAATATCATACATTTCTTCTCAACGCCTTATCTTATGATGAAGAGTTCGTTTGAGAAGATGAATTCGTCCTGGGAGACCACGGCGAGACTTATGGGCGACAGCTGGATAAAAACAGTTGTCAGGGTAATAACACCAAATGCCATGTCAACGCTGCTTGAGGTTTTCAGTTATTACTTTGTAAATGCCATGGTTACTGTCAGTGCGATCATATTTATAACAGGTGCGAGAACCATGGTGATAACGACAAAGATAAAAGAATTACAGCATTTTGCTAAGTTTGATGAAATATTTGTACTCTCTCTGCTGCTGCTCGTCATAAATATAGCGGCCAAGACATTGCTTGGTGCTTTGGCGGAGCACCTGAGAACAGTTTCAGATAGAAAACAAAAGGAAAAAAAGAGATTGAAGGAGAAGATCATGAAGAGAAAAATGAGCAAAAAAGGAGCAGCGGGGATAGCTGCAATGGCACTTACAGTAGTGCTTATGGGAAGTATGGTATTTACAGGATGTGGCAAGAACGGCGGAGATGGTAAGAGCGGTGACAGTGGAAAACAGGTAGTCATCTACTCAAATGCTGACGATGAGGCGGTTGTAGCTATGAAGAACGCCCTCGACAACAATGGATATAAGGGACAGTATGTGTTCCAGACATTTGGAACCAGTGAGCTTGGAGGAAAACTGCTTGCAGAGGGAACAAATATAGAGGCTGATCTTGTGACCATGAGTTCATTCTATGTGGAGAGTGCCCAGGATCAGAACAAGATGTTCAAGGATCTGACATTTGACACAAATGCGCTGGAAGAATATCCGGCTTACTACACACCGATCACATCCCAGGAGGGTGCGATCATAGTCAATACCGAGGTGATGAAGGAGAACAATCTTCCTACACCTACATGCCTCAAGGATCTTGCAGATCCGGTGTACATGGGATTTCTGTCGGTTGTGGATATAGATGGTTCATCCACAGCGTGGCTCATGGTTCAGGCGCTTATCAGTGCATATGGTGAGGATGGAGCGCAGAAGATACTTAAAGGAATATACGATAATGCTGGTGATCATCTGGAGGAGTCCGGTTCTGGACCAATCAAAAAAGTACGCGCCGGAGAGGTCGCTGTCGGATTTGGTCTGAGACATCAGGCAATGGCAGACAAAAAGTCCGGACTCCCTATTGATTTTATAGATCCTACAGAGGGAAACTTCTCACTCACAGAGTCAGTTGCTGTGGTTGACAAGGGGGACAAGAGCAATGAAAAGGCCATGGAGATGGCGGAGTGTATCATAAAGAATGGCCGTGCGGAACTTCTTCAGACTTACCCAAATCCGCTGTATGAGGGTGAGACATCAGACACAGCAAATGAGTCAAAGTATCCAAAGAAGTTCTCAGAAAAACTCACAGTTGAGCTGCTTGAAAAGCATAGAGCACTGGCAGATGCATGTAAGTAATTAAAAAGGAGTGTAACTAAAATGTATAAATTATTGACACCTGGTCCGCTCACGACCACAGATACAGTTAAGAGAGAGATGCTTGTAGACCACTGCACATGGGACGATGATTACAAGTCCATAACACAGAATATCAGAAAAGAACTTCTGGAGCTTGTCCATGTGACGGAGGATGAATATACTGTGGTTCTTATGCAGGGCAGCGGAACATTTGGCGTTGAGTCGGTTGTCACAAGCTCTGTTGGGAGTGATGACAAGATACTTGTATGTGAAAATGGTGCATATGGTTCCAGAATGGCAGAGCTTGCAAGACGAGCCGGCAGAAATGTTGTTGTGTACCATGAGGATTATAACAAGATGCCGGATGCAGACAAGGTGAGAGATATCCTTGCGAAGGATCCAGCCATCACACATGTGGGGATGATACACAGTGAGACCACATCCGGAATACTCAATGATATAGAGTCGGTGGGAAAGGTTGTAAAGGCTGCAGGAAGGACATTTATCGTGGATGGAATGTCATCATTTGCGGGAGTGGATATCGATGTGAAGGGAATAGGAATAGACTTCATCATAAGCAGCGCAAATAAGTGTGTACAGGGTGTTCCGGGATTCTCGTTCATCATCTGCAACAGAAAGGAGCTCATGAAGTGCCAAGGCAAATGCAACAGCCTGTCACTTGACCTCTACGACCAGTGGGAGACAATGGAGAAAGATGGCAAGTGGAGATTCACATCGCCAACCCACGTTGTCCTCGCATTTGCAAAGGCTCTTGAGGAACTTAAGGCTGAAGGCGGAGTGACAGCCAGAGCAAAGAGATATAGGGAGAACAATCGAATCCTTGTTGAGAGAATGCGCAAGATGGGTATAAAGACATATATAGACGATGCACATCAGGGTCCGATCATCACGACATTTTTCACACCGAAGGTTGAGAACTATTCATTTGCGGAGATGTACGAGTATATCAAGGAGAGAGGCTATGCAATCTACCCTGGCAAGGTAACAGATGCAGATACATTCCGAATTGGAAATATAGGCGAGATATATAAGGATGATATAAACAAGGTGTGTGATATCATAGAGGAATATTTCGATAAGTGCCATGCTGGAAAGTAATGAATTCGGGAGGAAAAAGAGATATGAGAAATATAGAGGCTGTTATATTTGACTGGGCTGGAACGACCGTTGACTATGGCTGTATGGCGCCGGTTCAGGCTTTTGTCAAGGCATTTGAAAAGTTCGGAATCACTCCGACAGAGGATGAGGTAAGAAAGCCCATGGGCATGCTCAAGCGTGACCATGTGAGGACCATGATGAATATGGACAGGATCCATCAGGAGTGGATCAGGGTACATGGAAAAGATTTCACAGAAGATGACGTGGATCAGGTATATCAGGAGAGCGAGTCGGGAATACTCGACATACTTCATGACTATGCTGAGCCAAAGCCGTATGTGATAAACACCATAAAGGCGCTTAGAGACGCAGGGATAAAGATTGGATCCACAACAGGATACACAGATGAGATGATGGGCATCGTGGTGCCAAAGGCTGCGGAGTTTGGATATGCACCTGATTGCTGGTTTTCGCCAAACTCAGTGAAGAACATGGGTCGTCCATATCCATACATGATATTCAGAAATATGGAGACGCTAGGCATACATTCCGTGGCAAATGTAATAAAGGTGGGAGATACCGTATCTGATATAAAAGAGGGAATCTCAGCAGGTGTTATAACAGTTGGAGTTACCGAGGGAAGTTCTGTGATGGGACTTTCCCAGGAAGATTATGAGAGACTGACGGAGACGGAGCAGAACATATTGTGTGACAAAACAGGAAAGATATTCAAGGAAAACGGAGCAGATCATGTCATAAGAAATATGAGTGAGTTTCCGGGACTGATAAGAAGGATAGAGGCAAGATAGAGCCATGTTATAGTGGCACTCGTCAGGTCTCGTGCAAGCACGGACTTTTACAACTGCTCGTACAAACTAAAAACCGCAGGACTATGCATGTAGATAGTCTGCGGTTTTTATATATAGGTTAAATTTGATATAGCCGGAACAGTCTGTAGACTGTGTATTCAAAAGCTTGCCGATTTTGACATCGTTCCTGACCGTGATATGAGATTATAATGAATTCACCCTGCCCATGAACAGGATCATTCCTGTGCTCTGATCTTCAATCACATACACAAATGGCTTGTCCACAATAAAGTTATATGTTTCTTCACTTGGCATCATTGCTGTTTCCTTGACCATGATGTCTGTCTCTGCTGCGGCCTTGGTTCCGTTCTCGTCCACGATAACCTTTGCCCTGTGATTTACAGATGAGACTGCGATTCCGTCGGCAATCTTGGAGAAGTCTGCGCTGTCTGAATATGCAGATCTTATTCCCATGTTCTGAAGAATTTCATCGAGACCGTCAATGCTCTGCTCATCTGTGAATTTTGGGAGCTGGAGTGTATCGATCTCTACGTTGTTGGCATTATCCAGAGAGTCGATGAGCTTCTGTTTTTCTTCGTTGCTTAGTTTGTCAAAGAGTTCATTTATGTCTCCGTCATCGGCGGTTGGCATGAACACCTTCATGACAACATTGTCGCCGTCGTATGGAAGAGTGATTCCTTTGATCTCACCGTTGTCCATGTATGTGAAGTGCTCACCGTAGAGATGCATCATATCAACAACGCTTTCCTTGTCGGTTCCGTAGAAGCTGCTCTGAAAAGTTTTATCCTCGGTAAAAGGAGTATCCCATTTCCCCTCGAAGTAAACTGCGTTTATGAGCATCATCACGGTTCCACCAGGAATCTCCTTTAAGATTTCAGGGATCATCTTGTTAGTGTTTGTGCTGACCCAATTGTTGACATTCTGTACAACTTTGTCCGGCTGACCGTTGAAGTCTGCTTCATACACCTCACCTGAGTAGTAATCTTTGGCAGGTGTAAGGAAATCCTTTTCTATGTCAGCTGACCAGGATGTATCCTTGTTCATCCATACTGAATTTGCTGTGTTGACAAATGTATTCTGTGACCAGTCTTTTGACAGATATGTCTTCATTTCAGCATTCCACTCGTCAAGATCTGTTATGCCGAGAGCATTTTCGAGCTCTTTTTTTGTTGCACCGTTTGCACCTACATCCAGCATGGACAGTGCACTTGAAATGCTGTAAGGCGAGTAAAATATGTTCTCGTCAGCTGGAAGTGCAGAATACATATTCATAGAGAATTCATTGATTCCGTTCTTTAGCTGGTCAAATGATGTTATATCCGTTTTGACCGAAGTCACAGTGATGTTGTCAGTGAGGGAAGTGACCGACGAATCAGTTTTGGTGTGACCGGGATTATTCCCCGGTGTATTTGTGCCGCAGCCGGCAAGACCTGCACACATACAGGCGCTGAGTAGTAATGCTGTCATTCGTTTTTTCATAGTTGAAACCTCCTTATTGTAAAGCCCATCGTATCGTCCCGATGATTTATTGTAACTGGTATATCGTCAACTCTCAATATATATACGAGTAGCAAGAGTTTTTTTATGGACTTTTTTCAACAAATTTTTATATGAGAGGTTTTTATATTAGATTCGTGAGACAGTGAACAATGAACTTGGAAAATGTACGGATTAGATATATATTAGACACAGAGGCTTAATCAGCTTTTATAATCAGTTTTCATACGGAGGAAATACGATGACACTTATAAATGGAGATGATAGGGTTGACAAAGGAAGAATGGTACGCCCGGCTTTTTGAGCGTCTGGGAAGGTCGAAATTTCGCAGTGGATTTCATTTGACACAGAAAGATATCGACTATATACATGAAAAGGGGCTGGATACCATAAGACAGCATGCACGGGATTTCATAGCGCAGAGGGAAGCTCCGGCATTCATACCAAATGACGGAAAGCAGACTCCCATGCGGGGACATCCGGTATTTGTGGCACAGCATGCGACGGCTACATGCTGCCGGGAATGCATACGTAAGTGGCATACATTTGCCCCGGGAGTGGAGCTTGGTCCAAGACAGCAGGAGTATCTGGTGGATGTTATCATGACCTGGATAGAGAGGGAGCTTGAAGCAGCCGGGGATAAAATAATTTTATACCAGCGGTGTAATGACAAATAATTATATTTGTGGTAGAGTACAGTTTAGGTGGTCAAATAAAAGAAGAAAATCAGGACACACCAATAAAAAATGACTTAGGAAAAGGAACCCGGAAGGGTAGTCAGGAAAGGAAAGAATCATGTTAAGTATAGTTTTCGCTAAATACATAACCCGAGAGTTTAATAGTGATGTGGCAGGGAATACTTTACATACAGATGATAAGCTGCGTGAACATATGTACTCATATGGTACAGGGCGAGAGCGTACGGAACATGATCATACAAATATGCTGACCTGAATGATCTGAGCAAATACATAACAGATCAGATAGGTTTCGATAGACTGAGATCAGCCAGATCTATCAGCATTTATAGATTGGAATCATGATGTACGAAAAAGCGTCCATCCATGTGAGTATTATAGAAGTATTCATGTGGATGGGCGTTTTTTGCGTGTTTTTTAACTCGTCTTTGTGAAGAAGAAATCTGTCACAATTGTAGCAATGCAGATGAGATGAGAATTTTGGGAGGGAAGTATTATGTGTAATGTACCAACAATTGACATGACAGGAACAGGCAGAAATATTGTGAAGCTTAGACAGAATGCAGGTTTTTCTGTAAAGGATCTGCAGGATATATTTGGATTTGCCACTCCAAATGCGATATACAAGTGGCAGAAGGGTATGGCTATGCCAACCGTAGATAACCTGATCATTCTGGCCGCCATCTTTGGTGTAACAGTGGATGATATCATTGCAGTAAACATCTGCTCGACAGTTGGAATCAGTGCGTAGCATAAAAATTTACATATTCATGTATATAAAGGCGGACAGCGGTAACTACGTTGCCCGCCTCTTTTATATCCTGTATGGGGTCAGGCACCTCCGTCCCCATAAGGGGTGAAAATTGGGGGTTGACTTGGAGTGAGCTCCAAGTGATATATTCAATGTAACATATAGGTATTGTGTGAGTGCATATAGCTATAAATAGAAAGGTTTTCTTGAAATTAGGAAAGAGGTGGCAATATGACTATCAAAGAGGTAAGTGAAAAGTTTGATATCACCGCTGATACGCTCAGGTATTACGAGAGGGTCGGGCTTATCCCTCCTGTAGCGAGAAATGCCAGTGGCAACAGAGATTATCAGGAAAAGGATGTCGATTGGGTTGAACACACTGTATGCATGAGAAATGCTGGTGTTCCGATAGAGGCGCTTATTGAATATGTAAAACTGTTCCAGATGGGAGATGCTACATTTGGCGCGAGGCTGGATCTCCTTAAGGAGCAGTATGAGAAACTTGAGGAGCAGAGAAAACAGATTGAAGCCACCATGGATAGATTACATTACAAGATATCCAAATATGAGGAGGCCGTGAAGACCGGCAAGCTTGTATGGGACGGGAAAATTACCGATGGCGAATGCACTATGTAAAAACAGGAGGATAAAGAAAAAATGTATATTGAAAATATCAACGGACCACAGGATGTAAAGAAACTGACAGTAGACGAGATGGGAACACTTGCAGACGAGATGAGACATGCACTTCTCATCAGAGCCAGCAAGCACGGCGGACATTTTGGACCGAACTTTGGTATGGTTGAGGCAACCATAGCACTTCACTATGTATTTGAGTCACCTAAGGATAAGATTGTGTATGACGTGTCACACCAGAGCTATCCGCACAAGATGCTTACTGGAAGAAAGGATGCATACCTCTATGAGGAGCACTATGATGATGTGACTGGTTACAGCAACCCGCATGAGAGCGAGCACGATTTCTTCACGGTTGGACATACCTCAACATCCATCAGTCTGGCTGCAGGTCTTGCAAAGGCAAGGGACCTTCAGGGCGCAGAGGGAAATGTGATAGCGGTGATAGGTGATGGCTCCCTGTCAGGAGGAGAGGCCCTTGAAGGCTTGGACTACGCTAAAGAACTGGATGGCAACCTCATCATAGTTGTAAATGACAACGATATGTCCATAGCTGAGAACCACGGAGGACTCTATACAAATCTCAAATTACTCAGAGATACTAAGGGAACAGCAGAGTGCAATCTGTTCCGCGCCATGGGACTTGATTATTATTACGTGCACGAAGGCAATGATGTGGCAGCCCTCATAGACACATTCCAGAAGGTAAAAGATTCAAAGAAGCCTGTTGTGGTCCACATCAGAACCCTCAAGGGAAAGGGTTATGCACCAGCCGAGGAGCACAAGGAGCAGTGGCACTACAGCGGACCGTTTGACATAGAGACAGGAAGATCGTTATTTGAAGGTGACGAGGAGGACTACTCAAGCGTGTCCTGTGATTACCTGCTTGACAAGATGAAGAAGGATCCAAAGGTCGTTGCCATCACAGCGGGAACACCGACAGTTATAGGATTTACAGAGGATAAGAGACGTGAGGCCGGAAAGCAGTTTGTTGACGTGGGAATCGCAGAGGAGACAGCGGTGGCACTTGCGTCGGGAATTGCAGCAGGCGGCGGAAAGCCAGTGTTCGGTGTGTACAGCTCATTTGTGCAGAGAACATTTGACCAGATATCCCAGGATCTCTGTATCAACAACAATGCAGCCACTATAGTGACATTTGCAGGGTCTGTATATGGAATGAACGATGTGACACATCTGGGCTTTCAGGATATCCCGATGCTTTCAAATATCCCGAATCTTGTATATCTTGCTCCGACAACAAAGGAAGAGTATATTGCCATGCTTGACTGGAGCATAGAGCAGAATGAGCATCCGGTGGCCATCAAGCTTCCAGGTGGTGCGATGGTAAGTGGAAGACCTGTTACGAAGAACTTTGGATATCTGAATAAATATGAGGTGACACAGAAGGGAAGCAAGGTTGCCCTACTCGGCCTTGGAACCTTCTATAGTCTGGCAAATGCTGCAGCAGACGAGATGAAGAGTGAGCTTGGAATAGATGCCACTGTCATCAATCCTTACTATATCACAGGTCTCGATGAGGAACTTCTTGAAAGCCTCAAGGCAGACCACTCGGTTGTCGTCACCATCGAGGATGGTATACTGGACGGCGGATTTGGCGAGAAGATTGCAAGATTCTACGGTGATTCGGATATGAAGGTACTGAATTATGGTCTTAAGAAGGAATTCCTTGACAGGTACGATGTCGAAGAGGTTCTTAAGGATAATCGTCTTGATGCGGAGATGATCGTGGAGGACGTTAAGGGACTTTTGTAAAGTGTATGATTATCTATGATAGATATGTTTATGTGAATAATTTATTAGTAGAAATATAGAACAGACATAAAATGCCCCATATAATTCTGAAATTATTTATTCCCAGAAATTATATGGGGATATTTTATTTGAATGTCTGATCATGATATGATGCCGAGTTCTGTCAGAATTGATATGGCTCCTTCGGCGATGTCTTTGTCAAAGCCGAGCGCCTTAATGCAATCTTAATACAGCACACCGGATCATTACACCGTTTTTTTATATTTCATGATATACTCTTTGTAAACAAACAAAAACAGGAGAAGTATATATGTCTGAAATTACACATAGAAAAAAGCGACTGTCATCCTTTAAGCTGATCGTTTTGGGCTTTGCCGGGGTTATTCTGCTCGGAGCACTGATATTGATGCTGCCGTTTTCATCGACTGCCGGAGTTGTTACGCCGTTTCACGAGGCGCTGTTCACATCGACCTCGGCCGTTTGCGTTACGGGGCTGGTCGTGCAGGATACGGGCAGTTATTGGTCCGCTTTCGGGCAGACGGTAATACTGCTGATGATCCAGATAGGCGGGCTCGGTGTTGTGACAGTTGCGGCATTTTTCGCCATGCTGTCCGGCAGAAAAATATCGCTGATGCAGCGCAGTACCATGCAGGACGCCATCTCTGCCCCGAAGGTCGGCGGGATCGTCCGCCTGACCCGCTTTATTGTACGGGGAACTTTTTTGATCGAGCTTATCGGAATGATCGTCATGCTGCCGACATTTTGTGGAAACTTCGGTATCAAGGGAATTTGGATGGCGGCATTTCATTCGATTTCCGCCTTTTGCAACGCCGGCTTTGACATACTCGGCACCGCAGAAAACAAATACCCGTCTCTTACGGGATACATCGGAGAGCCTACAATAAACATTGCAATTATGCTTTTAATTATTGTGGGCGGTATTGGATTTTTGACCTGGGATGATATTTACACAAACAAGTGGCATTTCAAAAAATACCGTATGCAAAGTAAGGTCATATTGGTAACAACGGCAATCCTCATTATCGCTCCCGCAGTATTCTTTTTCTTCTGTGATTTTACGGGGCTGCCGCTCGCCGAAAGGATTCTTGCGTCGCTTTTTCAGTCTGTCACACCGAGAACCGCCGGTTTCAATACCGCCGATCTTCCCGCTATGACCGGTTCCTCCAAGGCAATTATGATTCTGCTGATGCTCGTCGGCGGATCGCCCGGCTCCACGGCAGGCGGTATGAAAACGACCACGCTTGCCGTTCTGATTCTGAGTGCATTCTCCGTCTGTTGCAAAAAGGACGATGTCGAAGTCTGCGGCAGGCGCATTGACGGTTCGGCAGTGAAAAACGCCGCAGCCGTTGCCGTAATGTATTTCCTGCTGTTTTTTGTCGGCGGCATTGTTATCAGCACGGCAGAAGGTCTGCCGCTTAGCACCTGCCTTTACGAAACGGCGTCCGCTGTCGGAACGGTCGGGCTTACCCTTGGGATCACACCGCAGCTCGGTGTTCTTTCTCAGCTTATTTTGATCGTCTTGATGTATCTCGGCAGAGTCGGCGGACTTACCCTGATTTACGCGGCGATCTCCAATAAAAATCAGAGCGGTGCAAAGCTGCCGCTCGAAAATATCACAGTCGGATAAAGGAGTTACTATATTATGAAAAACATATTGTTGATAGGTCTCGGCAGATTCGGTAGGCATATCGCTTTGCAGCTGAATAAGCTCGGGCATGAGGTGATGGCGGTAGACAGCAACGAAGAAAGGGTCAATAAAATTCTGCCGATCGTTACTAACGCACAGATAGGTGACAGCACAAACACGGAATTTTTAAAGTCGCTCGGAATCGGAAACTTTGATGTGTGCATAGTCACCATAGGAGGAAATTTTCAAAATTCGCTGGAAACCACTTCTTTGCTGAAAGAACTCGGCGCAAAATTAGTTGTATCCCGTGCCGAGCGTGATGTGCAGGAGAAATTTCTTCTGCGTAACGGAGCGGACGAGGTCGTTTACCCAGAAAAACAGGTAGCAAATTGGGCTGCTATTCGGTACACCGCCGATCACATACGGGATTACATCGAGGTCGATGAGGCTCATGCCATTTTTGAGGTAGAGGTTCCGGAGGGGTGGATCGGAAAAACCGTCGGAGAGCTGGATATCCGCAGAAAATACAGCATCAATATCATGGCGACCAAGGAGAACGGAAAAATCAATATGGCAGTTTCACCGGAAACCGTTCTTACGAACAAGACCACTCTTTTGGTTCTCGGTGCTTACAAAGAACTGCAAAAGTGTTTTCGCATTTAACAGAGGTGAGTGAGGATGGCTGAACTATTGCTGATCGTCAGCCTGCTTGGCATATTTGCTTTCGGATTTTATCTTATGAGCAGGCTGGATCGATTTCTTGAAGAAAACAGAAAAGCATTGTTAAAGGAAAACGAATCCCGTGAGCCTTCCGAAATTCTGCTGCCGCAGGGGTTGTCCGAAAGTGAAATATTATGTGAGATCCGCCGTTTTCGTGAAACGCACGGAAATGTCGATATTATTCTTTCCGATGGGCAGAAGAATGATTTTTAGACTGCGGTAGATTTTTTTACAGTTTTACTGTATAATAATAAAATAAAAATGGCGGTGAAACCGATGAAAGTACAAAACGAACAGTCAAAATTCGATACAGACGAGCATATCCTTGTCTGCCTATCCTCTTCGCCATCCAATGCAAGGATCATACACACCGCCGCAAAGATGGCTAAGACCCTTCATGCAAGATTTACCGCCATCTATGTGCAGACGGATACGGTCATAAATGATGAGGATCAGTCCCGACTTTCCCAGAACATACAGCTCGCGCAAAGGCTCGGCGCTGAGATCGTTATGACGCACGGCGAGGATGTACCGCTGCAGATCTCGGAATATGTTAGGCTTTCCGATGTCACAAAAATTGTGATCGGGCAAAGCAGTGCCAGACGCAGATGGCTGTTCGGAAGACCGACTCTCACTGAAAAGCTGATCTCCTCCGCCCCCGATGTTGACATTCATATTATTCCCGATGCACTGAACTACACAAAGCCGCACAGACGCCGTCTGTTCTTAGGTGCAGAGATACCGTCGCTGCGGGATATTGCCGTGACCGTCCTGGCGCTTGCCGTATGTACGGCGATCGGGTTTCTGTTCGACCATCTCGACTTTCCCGATACCAATATCGTTACGGTATACATCCTAGGTGTGCTGATGATCTCCGTTTTGACCAAAGGATACCTTTGCAGTATGGCAGGCTCACTTCTAAGTGTTGTATTGTTCGGATTTTTCCTTACCGAACCCAGGTTGTCCTTTCAGACATATGCCGTAGGCTATCCCGTTACCTTTGCAGTCATGCTGGCGTCTTCCGTTCTCACCGGCACGCTTGCCTCGAAGCTGAAAGATCATGCAAGGCTCTCGGCTCGCTCCGCGTTCCGTGTGCAGGTGCTGTTCGACACTGATCGTCTGCTGCAAAAAGCAAAAAGCAACGATGATGTTTTAAGCGTGACCTGTATGCAGCTCTCGCGGCTGCTTGACCGAAGCATTGTTGCCTATACGAAAGGCGAAAACGGAATGTTGTCCGGGCGGCTGTATGCCGAAAAAAAGGATACACACGCTGAAAAGCTGCTAAGCGATGCAGAGCGGCAGACCGCAGAATGGGTGCTTCAAAACGGTTGCCGTGCAGGAGCAGCGACAGCACAGTTTGGAAAATCCGAATGTCTTTATCTTGCGATCCGTGCAGGCGGCAGAGTATACGGTGTAATCGGGATACCGATGAAACCCGAAAAGCCCGATTCATTTGAGAGCAGCATCGTACTTTCGGTTGTGAACGAATGTGCGCTGGCAATGGATAATGCTCACAACGCCGCCGAAAAGGAACGGGCGGCAGATCTTGCAAAAAGCGAGCAGCTGCGCGCCGACCTTTTGCGGTCGATCTCACACGATCTGCGCACGCCGCTTTGCTCCGTTTCGGGTAATGCGGACACGCTTTTGCATAACGGAAACTGCCTGGACGAAGCAACCAAGCAGCAGATCTATAAAGATATTTATGACGATTCCGAATGGCTGATCGGCGTGGTGGAAAATCTGCTGTATGTTACACGGCTGAATGACGGACGCCTGAAGCTGGAGCTTACCGACCAGCTTGTAGACGAAGTGGTCAACGAAGCCGTTTCGCACTTGAAGAAAAAATCCGTCGGACACAAGGTGACGGTAAGGTGCGACGATTTGATCCTTGCCCGTATGGACGCACAGCTTATCGTGCAGGTCATTGTCAACCTTATTGATAATGCTTTGAAATATACCGAACAAGGCTCCGAGATCTGCGTAAGTGCCGAAAAACAGGGCGGGGATGCCGTAATCCGAGTCGCCGATAACGGAAACGGAATTGCAGACGATATGAAACCGCATATTTTTGAGATGTTTTACACCGGGAAAAATACCGTTGCAGACAGCCGCAGAAGCTTCGGGATCGGGCTTACCCTGTGTAAATCTATCGTAGAGCTGCACGGCGGAACGCTGACGCTTACGGATAACGTACCGCACGGCTGCATATTTACCTTTACTTTACCGCTCAGCGAGGTGACTCTGAATGAATAAACCCCTTGTTCTCGTTGTGGAGGACGACCGTCCCGTCCGCAATCTGATCGTAACAACATTAAAGGCGCACGATTACCGCTACCTGACCGCGGAGAACGGACACAGCGCTATTATAGAAGCGACCTCCCATAACCCGGATATCGTTCTGCTGGATCTGGGGTTGCCGGATATCGACGGCACACAGGTGATCGAAAGCATCCGCTCATGGTCAAATATGCCCATTATTGTGATCAGTGCGCGCAGCGAGGATAAAGACAAAATCACGGCGCTGGATGCCGGGGCGGACGACTATCTGACAAAGCCCTTTTCCATAGAGGAGCTTTTGGCACGCCTTCGGGTCACGCAAAGACGGCTGCTGCTGCTTCAGGCAAGCGGCGACGCCGACTCACCCGTTTTCCAAAACGGCAAGCTTAAAATTGATTATGCTGCCGGCTGTGCTTATCTAAATGGGGAGGAATTGCACCTGACCCCGATTGAATACAAGCTTTTGTGTCTGCTCTCTCATAATGTCGGAAAGGTGCTGACGCACACCTATATCACGCAGCAGATTTGGGGCAGCAGCTGGGAAAAAGATATTGCTTCTCTGCGGGTGTTTATGGCGACCCTGCGCAAAAAGCTGGAGTCGCAAAAGGACAGTCCGCAATACATTCAGACGCATATCGGCGTCGGTTACCGTATGCTACGGGTAGACTGAGAAAAGCGAGAAAACAAGGATTTGAACCGATATGCAATAGAAAATCTTTTCGGAATTGAAGGGCTGAATATCGCTTGGTACGGAATCATTATCGCCTCTCACTATTCCAGACTGATGGACGCCGCCATTGTAGAATAAATCACTTTGCAGTAACTGTTACGCCCGCAACCTTAATCAAAGATCAAAATTTTTTCTAATCATTTTCCTGTTAGCTATAAAAAAGCACAACGCCACAGAGTTTTAAATCTCTGTGGCGTTGTGCTGCTCTCAATCGGTCACTTTTTGAAAGCGTCCTTATGTGAGCCTGCCTTTTATGCGGCTTTGAGCGGGGGTGCCGCAAGGATGGATTTGGAGTCAAAATAGTGTTACCATATAGTAAAGATGATACAAAATGATAAATGTAAGTGTGGCTTACGGTCACATATAAATGGGAGGCGCGTAAAATGTGGATATTATTTGCAGTGGGTTCTTCGTCATTTGCGGGATCACGGCGATACTTGCAAAATGCGGTATATTACTTGCCATGAATTTCTGAATATTTTACGGTCTATTTAGAAAGTATTTATAGTTTCTTCCTGTGGATTTTATATCTATCGTTTACACTATATACAACGAAAAAGGTATAGAGGATACATTTGTACATGAGAAGCTTATCAAGCTGTGCTTGATGGCAGAACAGGCAGGAGGCGTTAAATATGAGAACAGCAGACCACATGAATCTGAGCAGATATATTATGGATCATATGGATGCCGGCGCATCTAAGCTGAAGAAGGCGGCGTTCATATTTGGCAGCATAGAGCCGGATATCAATATGTTGACTTATTTCAGGGGCAGCATCCATGGCGAGGAGAAGCTTAGAGGACACAACTATGAAAATGTCCAAAAGTATATGGAAAAACTTACAAATAAACTCACAAAGAAACTTGAAAAAGGCGGAATGGGAACTATAAGACAGAGCTTTCTTCTCGGAAAGCTTGTTCACTACGTGGCAGATTCATTCACATATCCGCACAACAGTATATTTCCTGGGAATCTTAGAGAACACTGCCAGTACGAGACAGAGCTGCATGACTATGTGAATAAGACGATATCTTCAGTAGGTGTCAATATGGAAAGCATAGATGATGGGCGAGACATAGTGGAATATCTCAGAGAAATGCATGACAGGTATGTCAGTGAGGCTCTGGGATGCGAGAATGATTACAGACATATCACACATGCAATATCCGTGGTTACAGAGCGGTTCTGGCAGACAGAGAGTGTGTCAGTGCCATCCATGCGGGATGTTGTAATTGCATATAAGGAACATATCCCGGTTACGGCAAATGCAAGTATGGCAGCAGCTGGCAAGACTGGAATGGAGTCTACAGGGGTGGCGTAGGATAGCACGCCGTAAAAAAGTCCAGTATATCGAAATTGAGCCGACAACAAAGACTTGGTTAAGAAACTTCATAAAAACAACAAAACAGCTTGAGAAAAACAATTTAAAATTACCTCTTGCATTATTTTCTGAAGTCTGCTATTATAAATCACGACAAAGGCGTCAAATGAATCGAAAAGATTCGTTTGGCGCCTTTTCGCGTATGTAGTACCGGGAGAATGAGATATCGCATCCTTCGGGTGAATAAAGGTTAAGGAGGAAGAAACTATGAATACGGGAGATACTGGTTTTATTATGATCTGTGCGGCTCTGGTGTTCTTCATGACACCCGGACTTGCATTTTTCTACGGAGGCCTCGTCAGGAGGAAAAATGTTGTAAATACCATCATGGCATGTACGGCCATCATGGGACTTTCAGTTGTCATGTGGGTGCTGTTCGGTTACTCGCTCTCATTTGGCACGAACCACGGAGGTGTTATAGGAGATCTCAAGTGGTTTGCACTCAACGGGATAAAGATGGATGAGGCTGGCCCTTATGCGGACAATATACCTCACCTTGTATACGTTGCATTTCAGATGATGTTCGCCATGATCACACCGGCGCTTATCACTGGTTCACTGGTCGGACGTGTGAAGTTCAAGGCATTGTTCTTCTTCATCATGCTCTGGTCGATCATCGTTTATTACCCAATGGCTCACATGGTATGGGGCCAGGGTGGTTTCCTCGGAGAGATCGGATCAGTTGATTTCGCGGGAGGAAATGTAGTACATATAAGCTCAGGTGTGAGCGCCCTTGTATTCTCTATCATCCTTGGAAGAAGAAAGGGATATGAGAACACAGCATACAGAGTTCACAACATTCCATTTGTAGCACTCGGTGCATTTATACTGTGGTTTGGATGGTTCGGTTTCAATGCCGGAAGTGCCCTTGGCGCAAATGGTCTTGCAGCACATGCGTTCATGACAACAGCAATTGCCAGTGCTAGCGCAATGCTCTCATGGATGATAATAGATGTTATAAAGGACGGAAAGCCTACTCTGGTCGGTGCATCAACAGGTCTTGTAGTTGGTCTTGTGGCTATAACACCTGGTGCAGGATTCGTACCGATCTGGTCATCATTCATCATCGGTGCACTTGTCAGCCCGATCTGCTGCTTTACAATCTCATTCCTGAAGGGTAAGCTGAAGATAGACGATGCACTTGATGCATTTGGATGTCATGGTATCGGAGGTGTCTGGGGAGGTATCGCAACAGGTTTATTTGCAAAGAGCTCGATCAACAGTGTAGCTCGTTGGGATGGTCTGGTATTCGGAGATGCACATTTGTTTCTGATGCAGCTTGTTGGCATTGTGGTTACGATCGCGGTAGCCGTAGTCGGAACACTTATCTGTCTTGGAATCGTGAGACTCTTCACACCACTCCGTGTAACAGACAGAGAAGAGAAGGTAGGTCTGGATATCTCAGAGCATGGTGAGAGTGCATATCCAACATTCAATGGACTTGATTCGTAGGAGGATGCAATTGCGAACTGGATATGTATAGAGTGTTGAACTGATTTAGAATACCAATCAGGGAGCGCTTCCGCTTAACTCAGGCTGCAGCGGTACTAAGGCGCTGCCTGGGGGCACCACCTAAGGACCGGCGCCCTCGTATATCCCTGAGTTGGTAGTTCTAAATCAGCTCAACAAAATAAGAATACTATGTTCGCAATTGCCTGCATATTCTGGAAATTTGGCAAAGTGAAAGGAGAATATCATTATGATGATAAAGGTTGAGGCTATCGTGCGCGAGGAGGTCTTTGAGGACGTCAAGGAAGCACTGAACGCTATAGATGTAAATGGAATTACAGTGTCTCAGGTTATGGGATGCGGGGCACAGAGAGGATATAAGAAACTTGTCCGTGGTACGGAGGTAGATGTGGTGATGCAGCCAAAGATCAAGTTTGAGATAGTTGTGTCATCTGAGGAATGGGAGAAGAAGACCATCGAGGCTATCCAGAAGGCGGCATATACAGGCGAGGTTGGAGACGGCAAGATATTCAGCTACGAGATCCGCACTGCAACTAAGATCCGTACAAAGGAGAGCGGCTATGATGCTCTGAATTAAAAGTTTATAATTTCTTTACCAAATACTAGCCGGGAATCCTTTGACAATCACAGGGTTCCCGTGTTATTATGTCGGAAATATCAGGGAGTAGTTCACATCGGTTATAAGATGTTGTGCGATCTCGTCATCACGTTTTCTGGCTGGGACATACCTGTGCAGGGAACCGGGACGCACGCTTTCGGAGTATATATAGTAGTGTATATAGAAATTGAAAGGAACGAGACTTTTATTGTGTGTTTATCATGCAATGAAGGTCTCGTTCCTTTTTCTTTGCATGACACACACAACCTGTTTACAGAGATTAAGAAGAAAAGGAGTCTGGTGTGTATGACAGAGAAAAATTTTTGGAACTGTTCCGATGATGAATTACTAAAAGAATTCAAGACAGACAGCCGCGGACTGTCGACGGAGCGGGCAGAGGAGATCCGCAGTGAAAAGGGAGAAAATGTTCTCCAGGAAGGCAAGAGAAAGAGCACATTACAGGTGTTCCTCAGCCAGTTTTGTGACCTGCTGGTGATCATACTGATCATAGCAGCGGTCATTTCTATGTTTTCTGACAATATCGAGAGTACCATAGTAATCTTGGCGGTACTCGTCATGAATGCTGTGCTTGGAACGGTGCAGCATGTGAAAGCTGAGCGTTCGCTTGACAGTTTGAAACAGCTTTCATCCCCAAATGCAAAAGTTATGAGAGATGGTGTGAAGCAGGAGCTTCCGTCCCGCGAGATAGTTCCGGGTGATATCGTGCTGCTCGAGGCGGGCGATATGATAGTTGCCGATGGAAGGATACTCAGGAACTTCTCACTCCAGGTAAATGAGAGTTCACTCACCGGAGAATCTACAAATGTGGAAAAGAATGATGCAATAATAGAAGGTTCCGTGCCTCTTGCAGACAGGACAAATATGGTGTATTCAGGAAGTCTTGTTACATACGGACGAGCAGAGGTGCTTGTGACCGGAACAGGAATGGATACGGAGCTTGGTAAGATCGCAGGACTTATGAATGCGGCAAAGGAGAGAAAGACTCCGCTTCAGGAGAGCCTTGACAAGTTCAGTGCAAGGCTTGCGGCATTCATCATGATCGTGTGCGCGCTGGTATTTGTCCTCTGTATATACAGAAAGATGGCGGTGCTTGATTCCATGATGTTCGCAGTCGCCCTTGCAGTTGCAGCTATACCTGAGGCTCTTGGTTCGATAGTTACCATCGTGCAGGCATTTGGCACCCAGAAGATGGCGAAGGAGAATGCGATCATCAAGAACCTCAAGGCGGTTGAAAGTCTTGGATGCGTGTCAGTCATCTGTTCAGACAAGACCGGAACACTTACACAGAACAAGATGACCGTGCAGGAGATATATCTGGATGGAAAACTTTACAAGCCGGAGGAGCTTGATTCCCATAACCAGCTCCACAGGTATCTGCTATATGATGCGGTTCTCACCAATGATTCCAGCATAGTGGATGGAAAAGGAATAGGAGATCCGACGGAATATGCATTGCTTGAGATGTTCCGTCAGGTCCACATGATGCCAGGCATGGAGACGGATGGTACAGGTATCTCTGTTCCTGCGGAGGCTGTAAAATGGAGTCTGAAGGAGGATGTACTCAGGGACTGCATGGACAGAATGGAGGAGGTTCCGTTCGACTCGGACAGAAAGCTTATGAGTACAAAGTATCTGCTTCATGGGGTTCCGACCATACTCACCAAGGGTGCTGTGGATGTGCTGCTTGACAGATGCGTGAGCGTGAGATACAGCGATGGCGTAAAGCCTATGACAGATGAAGAAAAAGCGAAGATCAAGGCTCAGAACAAGGCATTCTCAGAGAATGGCCTCCGTGTACTGTCATTTGCATATAAGGAAAGTGATGAGGTACTGGGAGTTGATACTGAGTATGGATTTACATTCCTTGGACTTGTGTCCATGGTGGATCCGCCACGCCCGGAGTCTATGGCAGCGGTTGCCGATGCAAGGCGTGCGGGCATAAAGCCGGTCATGATAACCGGAGACCACAAGATCACAGCGGTTGCCATAGCGAAGCAGATCGGAATATACGAAGATGGGGACATGGCACTCACGGGAGAGGAGCTTGACGCTCTGTCTGATGAGGAGCTTGCACGTGACATAACAAAGATATCTGTATATGCCAGGGTGTCACCGGAGAATAAGATAAGGATAGTCGATGCATGGCAGAAGAACGGCAATATAGTAGCCATGACAGGCGATGGTGTCAATGATGCCCCTGCACTCAAGAAGGCAGACATAGGTGTTGCCATGGGAATAACTGGCACGGAGGTGTCCAAGGACGCGGCGGCTATGATACTGTCAGATGATAACTTTGCAACCATCATCAAGGCGGTGTCAAATGGACGAAATGTATACAGGAACATAAAGAATGCGATACTGTTCCTGCTGTCAGGAAACACAGCTGGAATACTGGCGGTGCTTTATACCTCGATAGCTGCCCTGCCTGTTCCGTTTGCACCTGTACATCTGTTGTTCATCAACCTGCTCACAGATTCTCTTCCTGCGCTCGCGATAGGAATGGAGCCGGCTGATCCATCGCTGCTCTCAGAAAAACCGAGGGATCCTAAGAAGGGAATACTGACATCTGACTTTATGGCAAAGATGCTCTCGGAGGGCCTTCTCATCGCTATAGCTACCATGACAGCATTCCATCTTGGACTGCCGGTAAGTCCGGCAAAAGCCACTACCATGGCATTTGCAACACTGACACTTGCCAGACTGTTCCATGGTTTTAACTGCAGAAGTGAGGAGTCGATGTTTAAGCTTGGATTTAGATCAAATAAATACAGCGTATATGCATTTTTAGCCGGAGTGGCATTTCTGGCTGCGGTCCTGTTCATACCGGGACTTCACAGTCTGTTCAGCGTGGTAAGTCTTGGAGCAGCGGATGTGCTGAAGATAGCGGGACTTGCATTTGCACCAACTGCGATAATACAGATCATTAAGGCCATACAGGATAATAGGAGATAGACATGCTGGAGAATATTACATTTTCATATTTTGCAGAGCAGGTTGTGAGCCATCCGGCGCTTTTGATCGCCGTCCTGCTGACACTTGGAGTAATTCTGGTAAATGGATGGACGGATGCACCAAATGCCATAGCGACGTGTGTGTCTACCAGATGTATAGATGTGGATAAGGCGATAATTATGGCGGCTGCCTGCAATTTCCTTGGGGTGCTTATCATGTCGCTTGTCAATTCAAAGGTAGCCATGACTATCAAGAACATGGTGAATTTCGGCGGTGACACAGACTCAGCTATGATCGCTCTGTGTGCGGCAATGACGGCGATCGTAATATGGGCAATCGGTGCATGGGCATTTGGCATACCAACAAGTGAGAGCCATGCACTGATAGCCGGACTTACGGGCGCAGCCATAGCACTTCAGGGAGGACTGGACGGTGTAAATCCTTCAGAGTGGATAAAAGTAATATATGGTCTTGTGCTGTCAACCGTTCTCGGATTCGCAGTCGGATTTGTGGTGTGCAAGCTGCTCGCGGTTATCTGTTACCGCTTTGACAGAAGAAAGACAAATGCTTTCTTCTCAAAAGCACAGGTGGCCGGCTCGGCGGCGGTGGCATTCATGCACGGAGCCCAGGACGGTCAGAAGTTCCTGGGAGTTCTCCTGCTTGGGCTGTTTCTCGTAAATGGACAGAGCAGTGCAGAAAATGTAATGATACCAATATGGATGATGATACTTTGCTCGGTTGTCATGGGACTTGGAACATCAATTGGAGGAAAGAAGATCATCAAGTCTGTTGGAATGGATATGGTAAAGCTTGAGAAATACCAGGGATTTGCGGCTGATCTGTCGGCGGCACTCTGTATCCTGCTCTCGACGGTATGTGGAATCCCGGTCAGCACCACCCATGTGAAGACGACAGCCATCATGGGCGTGGGTGCTGAGAAGAGGGCATCTGCGATTAACCTCAAGGTGGTGCGTGATATGGTGCTCGCCTGGGTGCTCACATTCCCTGGCTGCGGTGTCATAGGATATGGCATGGCAAAGCTGCTGATCGTGTGGCTGGGGTAGTTTGTAGGTGGTTGAAAATGCAGGCTGAGAAGTGCAAGTGATATTTTGACATACCAATCAGGGGTCGTTCCCACTTAACTTAGCCTGCAGCGGTACTAAGGTGCCGCTTGAGGCTCCACCTAAGGACCGGCGGCTGCGTATTCCCCTGATTTGGTAATGCAAAAATCACTTACACGATTGCAGCGTATGAGTTTTTCAACCACCTACAAACACAGAGTTTTTATTATAAGGAGAAAAACTATGAAGAAGAAAAAGGACGAGTTTTATTTTAAAAATCTGAATACATGTGTGGAGATCTCGTATCAGGCTGCGGAGTTTTTGAAGAACGTAGTCGTGGATTTTTCGGTGGACACCATCAAGGAAAATCTTGATCGTATGCATGAGCTTGAGCAGAAGGCCGATGGCAAGAAACATAAGATGATGACTGTGCTCAGTCAGGCGTTCATAACACCGATTGAACGGGAGGATCTGGTTGCCCTGTCTAACTATCTGGATGATATTACCGATGCTGTTGAGGATGTGTTCCTACAGATTTATATGTGCAATGTGGATACTATCAGAGAGGATGTACCCCAGATGGTAGAACTGCTCCTCGAGTGCATCAAGGCACTGCAGGATGTGATCGGAGAATTGAAGAGATTCAAAAGTTCAAAGACCATTGGGCAGAGCATAATCAGGGTAAATGATCTTGAGGAGCAGGGAGACAGATTGTATGTGGAGAATATGCACAGACTGTACGGTGAGAGTGACCTTAGGACTGTGGTCGTGTGGAAAAACATATATGCCTGCATAGAGAACTGTATGGATGTGTGCGAGCATGCGGCGGATATTGTGAACACAGTGATCATGAAAAATTCATAGGATGAGATTCCTGCAAAAAATAATAGTCAATAGAAATATTTACGAAATATTTTCAGATTGAATTAAAAAATTTGTTATATTTATCAAAAATTAGAAAAAGCAGAATATTCTATTGAATAAAATTAGAGTGAGAATATAATAATCAAAGGGTTAAAGGGTGGTTTGAATATACAGAGTAATTATATCTGTGTATCGAACCTCCTTTTTTGTGAAAAAGGCCCGACATGCGGAGGCTGTATACAGGCATGTATACCAAAGTTATGAATCGTTGCTCCATATGTGCATGATAAATATATAGAAGGAAGACAAAAAAGATGAAATATTTGAAGCAGTTTCTTATAATCCTCGCCATATCCTTTATCGGTGAGATACTTAAGTACATAGTTCCACTACCGATTCCGGCGAGTATATATGGTATGGTTATCATGTTTATCTGCCTACAGACCAAGATCCTCAAGCTGGACGATGTGAAGAGTGTGGGCAAGTTTCTCATAGAGATCATGCCGGTCATGTTCATACCAGCTGGTGTGGGTCTTATGTCGTCATGGGGAACGCTTAAGCCTGTGCTTGTGCCAGTCAGCGTCATAACGGTGGTCGTCATCATCACGGTCATGCTTGCTTCAGGCTGGGTATCACAGCTTATAATAAGGAGAGACAAGAAGAAGGAGACTGAAAATGAGTGATCTGTTTGAATCGTCCATATTTGCAGGGGTGACTATAAGCCTTCTGGCATATATGTTTGGAAGTGTACTTAAAAAGAAACTTAAGATAGCTATACTTAACCCACTGCTGGTGTCCATCATAGTGACTATAGTGGTGCTGGTTGTGGCTGATGTGGATTACGATGTGTACAATGAAGGCGCAAAGTATCTGAGCTGGTTCCTCACACCGGCTACAGTGTGTCTTGCAATCCCACTCTATGAGCAGTGGGAGCTTTTAAAGCACAATTATAAGGCTGTGCTCGGCGGTATAGTTGCCGGAGTTATAACGAGTCTGACTACAGTCCTTGTGTTGTGCAAGGTCATGGGACTTTCCCATAAAGATTATGTGACACTTCTTCCGAAGTCCATAACCACAGCTATCGGAATGGGTGTTTCGGAAGAGCTTGGCGGATATGTGACCATCACGGTTGCAGTCATAGTTGTGACCGGAGTGATCGGCAATATAATCGGAGAGATCGTGTTCAAGATATTCCGTATCAAAGAACCTATATCAAAGGGACTTGCCCTGGGATCATCAGCCCATGCCATCGGAACTGCCAAGGCTATGGAGATCGGCGAGGTTGAAGGAGCCATGAGTAGTCTGTCGATTGCAGTTACAGGAATACTCACGGTCATACTCGCGTCGGTGTATGCACATTTTATGTAATGGATATAATTGGAGAGAGTTATACTTTTCGTATCTCTCTGAGCTTATATGCAGCCATGAGCTGGAATCTGACCTCCGCATTGGAGAGACCATATTCCAGCTCTTCTTTTATTATCCGGAGCCTGTAATTTATCGTATTCCTGTGGCAGAACATTTTCTCAGAGATGTGCTGAACACTGCCGCTGCACTTAAGATATTCGTACAGAGTGTCCGTCAGAGCTGAGTGATGGGTTTTGTCGTACTCTATGACCCCACCGAGCTGCTCTGCGATGTCACTGCATTTGTCTGCGATGGATCCAGAGGAAGGGCACCTCAGGATAACTGTCGGATTGCCATCATATACAAATGCATGAAAGACAAGATCTGTATTGTTGCAGACCTTCTGCAGGATATACATGAACTCATCTGTTGCTTCTGTATCGATGGACAGAACGTTGTAGCAGCCGTTGTTGAATCCGGAGCCTTTTATTGTGTCAGTCTGCTCGTCGGTCAGGGAATTCCCCATGAGGATATTCTGGAATGCTGCGGTCATGTTGCCATCATCCCTGGAGTCTTCAAATATCCTGTTGTAGTAGTCGTGGGTTATATCAAATATCCTTGTGTCCCATGGCATGGTGAACAGCGGGAACGAATATAGGTGACACAGCCTGACGATCTCATCGGTTATGTCCTCCTCAAATATATATCTGCCGGTATTCAGAATAAGTCCGCAGGTTCCCCTCCGTTCAAGAATGTGGATGTGGATATATCCTCTGATATGTATACCCAGCTTACGATGTTCTCCATTCCCTTTCCGCCGGATATCAGGTTGAGGTTGTATTTTCGCTTGGGTCAGCGATACGGCACTTCCGCTTGTGCTTATTCCTACAACCTGTGGAACAGGTTCAGAGGGAAATGGATTTGCGGTTCTCACCAATCCGGAAAATGGCGACAAGAAGTCACTCAGATGCAATGCCATCGTGGCAAAGGTATCCATCGTGGATCCGGATTGCATGAAGACCATGCCAAAGCATGTGCTTGCGGCAGTTGGATTTGATGCACTGTGCCACTGCATGGAGGCATACACATCAAAGATCTCGCAGCTCTGACACCGGTTATCATCGAGGCATCCTACAAGGGAGATCACTTCAAGTTCGCGAAGATCGCCAGAATATTTGGAGGTATCACGGCGGATGATCTGGCACCGAAGATCAGAACTCTTCTGAAGAATCTTGATCTTGACGTCAAGCTTTCAGACCTCGGCATAGAGGAGAAGGATATTTCTTGGATGGCTGAGAACTGTATGAAGGTTTCGGCAGCCAGCATAGCTAACACCCCTGTGGTATTCACACAGGAGGAGATCGCTGAGATATATAAGAAGGCAATGTAAATTGTAATATAAAGGATAGCAAACCGCTGCAGCCGGATGGGTTTCCGACTGTGGCGGTTTTTATTGTGAATTATAGTGCTTGCATATCTTTTCTAATTCTGCGAAGTTTAAGCAATCATGCCTTCGTTTAAAATATTCGCCGGACATGTATTTGTTGTAAAGAACGTTGGCTTTGTTGACTATTTTGTCGTAATTTTCATTACACCATTGGAGCTCCTGCCTGTAGAGTTGCTTTCTTTTGGCAATTTCAGAGGTATCGTGCTTTCTTATTTTGGTATCTATTCTTGATAATTGGGATGTTTCAACTGGAATCATTCTGCTGAAATTGAGAGCGGCGATGATTTTGCTATTTATAATAATTCGAGAAAAATCAATCCTATCAGACATGTTTTCGTGTTTTGGTTTGAAGGATGTTAATGGTATACAATATTTTTGACCATTACAAGTGACTATAATTCCGATATATGGTCGAGTATGTTTAGCTAGTTGTGGACTTGAGTTGTATATTCTGTCATCTTTGGCGTGTAGATTGCGGATATATTTCATATCTATCCAATATAATTTTAATTCGTGTTTCAATATGCCTCCTTATAAAATGTAAAAGGACTATGCGTACATAGTCCTTTTTATAGTTCACCTGAAAGGTGACGCTATTCTGCTGAATGTCCACTTATATAATTGGCAGGACTCTCCATATGACTATAGAATAGCATAGAACCTGCATTTGTCAAGTTGTGTAAGTATAATAATTTGTTATGGTAAAAAATGCAATAACAGCCAAGGATATTTAACAGAATGTTTATAAAAGAATACATATTGTAAAATAAAGAATTTGTGTTATCTTGTTTAATTGGATTGCAGTTTGTATCAGGGAACTACCTACTGCATGAGACAGACTGCAAATATTAAATATAGATAGAAAAGAGACGATGCGTATGCTAAGAAAGAACAGAGAACTCAGACAGACATCCGAGACATTTCTGTTAAGTGCCATACTTGCACTGTCAGGAGGTTTTCAGGATGCATATACATACAATGCCAGAGATGAGGTGTTCTCCAACGCCCAGACAGGAAATGTGGTTCTCATGAGCCAGCATCTTATGATGGGAGATTTTAAGATTGCATTGAGATACCTTTTTCCGTTGATCGCATTTGCACTTGGCGTGCTGGTGGCGGAGAGGATAAGCCATAGATACAAGAATGCATCCCGCATACATTGGAGACAGATAGTTGTGCTGGTGGAGATCGTGATATTGTTTGCGGTTGGATTCATACCGGTGAGGTTCAATCTGCTCGCCACGATGCTTGTGTCATTTGCCTGCTCCATGCAGGTTCAGACTTTCAGAAAGGTAAACGGCTACGGCTATGCCAGCACGATGTGTATAGGAAATCTCCGAAGCGGGACGGAGAGTCTGTCGGTATACCTCAGGGACAAAGAGCCTGGGGCACTTAGAAAGGCCATGCACTATTATGGAATCATCATCATATTCGCACTTGGCGCCGGAGCTGGCGGCGTGTGCACGCTGCATCTGGGGTTCAAGTCGATCTGGATATCCAGTGCACTTCTTATGGTGGCACATCTCATGATGTATAAGGAGAAGAGATAACGCACTGTTTTTATCTGAAGAGTAGCTGGATGTTCAAAATATCACAAAATTATCGCTAAACAGCAAAAAAGCGGCAGAAAGATACAATTTTAAATTATTTTGTATCTTTCTGCCGCTTTTTCATAAAATGCGAAAATATTATGCGCTTACATCCTACCCTCATACACCGCTTCGTTCGTGAACTCGATTCCAAGCTTCTTGAATGTGTTCATATCAACCGCCGACAGTATGGCAGATGTGTGAAGCTGGCATCCGGCAAGCTTTGGAAGCTGCTGCAGAGCAAGCTTGGCATTTGGATCTGATACTGCACACATGGACAGGGCGATGAGAACCTCGTCTGTGTGGAGTCTTGGATTCTTGCTGCCAAGGTACTGAGTCTTGAGCTTCTGTATAGGCTCGATAAATGTTCTTGAGATCAGGTGTGTCTTCTTGTCGATGCCGCCAAGTATCTTGATGGCATTCAGGAGGACTGCTGATGAAGGTCCGAGAAGGTCTGAGGTAGAACCTGTGACGATGGTTCCGTCTGGCAGCTCAAGTGCAGCGGCAGCAGAACCGGTCTCCTCGGCAAGCTTGTTAGCAACAGGGACAACGGCGCGGTCATCCACGGTGATCTTTGCCTGCTTCATGATGAGTTCTTGCTTGTAGACCTCATCCTTTGTAGCCTCGTCTCTGACAAATCTGTTCACGGACTGATAATATCTTCTGATGATTTCCTGCTTTGAAGCCTCCTGACAAGCCTCGTCGTCAACGATGCAGTTTCCTGCCATGTTGACACCCATGTCTGTAGGTGACTTGTATGGGCAGTGTCCGTAGATTCCCTCGAACATAGCCGCAAGGACAGGGTAGATCTCTATATCACGGTTGTAGTTGACTGTGGTCTCACCGTATGCTTCCAGATGGAACGGATCGATCATATTCACATCGTTGAGGTCGGCAGTTGCAGCCTCGTATGCCAGGTTTACAGGGTGCTTGAGAGGAATATTCCAGATAGGGAATGTCTCAAACTTTGCATAGCCAGCCTTCACACCGCGCTTATTCTCATGGTAGAGCTGAGAGAGGCATGTAGCCATCTTGCCGCTTCCAGGGCCAGGTGCTGTGACGATGACGAGAGGTCTGGTAGTCTCAACATACTCGTTCTTGCCGTATCCCTCATCGCTGACGATCTTTTCTACGTTGTTTGGATATCCGTCGATTGAATAGTGGTGGTAAACCTTGATCCCTATTGCTTCAAGCTTCTTCTGGAAAACATCCGCAGAAGACTGTCCAGCGTATCTGGTGATTACCACACTGCTCACATACAGTCCCTTTTCTTTGTATACGCCTATAAGTCTGATGACATCCTGATCGTAAGTGATGCCGAGGTCGTGTCTGATCTTGTTGCGCTCTATGTCGGCAGCATTTATAGATATGATCATCTCAGCCTGGTCTGCAAGCTGGAGAAGCATCTGAAGCTTACTGTCCGGAGCGAATCCTGGAAGGACTCTGGATGCGTGATAGTCGTCGAATAACTTTCCGCCAAATTCCAGATACAGCTTGTCTCCGAACTGTCCGATCCTCTCTCTGATATGCTCAGACTGCATGGACAGATATTTGTCATTGTCAAAGCCAATTTTTCTCATCTTGTGAATCTCCTTAAACTATAATTGAACAGACATATGGTTTTGTCTGTGTATCTCTTTATGAAATAATGTAATAAGTAAGAACACTTAAATTTATAAAGCGTCCTATAAGAGAATACCACACAGATGGGAGAAAAAACAGAGGAAAGTTCGGCAAAATTGCAAATGTAATAATGCAGTAAATTTTTTCTGTATTATAGTGTTTTATATTGAAAATGATGGATGGATTGGGTAGAGTAAGGGTATGGGAGTAATGCTCGCAAATAGCAGGAACAGGAGGTACAGACATGAGTGCAGATTACATCACAATGACCATACCAAAGCAGAAGAGAATAGCTCTTATCGCCCATGATGCGAAGAAGGAAGAGCTCATCAGATGGTGCGAGGACAACAGGAACATACTGAGCCAGCATGAGCTGTGTGGAACGGGAACTACAGCCCGCATGATAACAGACAGGACAAACCTTCAGGTGAAGGGCTACAACAGCGGTCCGCTTGGAGGAGACCAGCAGATCGGTGCCAAGATAGTGGAGGGTAGGATAGATTTCGTGGTATTCTTCTCTGATCCGCTCACGGCAGCACCACACGATCCGGATGTGAAGGCTCTGCTCCGTATCGCTCAGGTGTACGACATACCGATGGCGAACAACAAAGCCACAGCGGACTTCATGATCCAGTCCAAGCTGATGGATGAGCCATACGACCATAAGGTCATCAACTTCCAGAAGAATATCGACAACAGGGCGAACACGCTGGGGAAATAATTGTATAGTGATAATGAAGTCTAAGGATCCACAGGATATCTGGCAAATGTCAGCCGACCTGTGGATTTTTTCTATTTTAGGCAGAGATAGTGGAGGGGCCTGGTTCCATCGGCGGTATAATTTTTCCAGAATGTTGTCAAAAAAATTATGTGAATAAAAGGAGAGGCTTATGAGAAGGATGAAATGATTTATGGCATTTGTACTGTCGGCGGCTATGATGCTGACCTCGGTGAATATGCCGGAAGTGACCGCCTGGGCACAGGATACCGGCAAGGTGACATATTATTCAACATGGAGTGCTGCAAAAAATACTGTGGTTAAGAAATAATGAACCACAAGGCACTGGATATATAGAATTATAGAGTTACAACACGCGGATGTATTGCAGGATTTGCAATACATCCGTTTTGTATATATAATGGGTTGGATGAAAAACATATTTGTATTGAGGTAAATGCATTTGAAAGTTGCAAAATGGATCATGCGGGCCATAGTTGTTCTGGTGGTCGGAGTCATGCTGACTGCGGTGATCATATCCGCCGGGCTTGGAAGACAGGCGCGTATGACGATGAAAGAAGAAAAAAAGGCAAAAGCGAAAAACTCTTACACAGAAAAAGAGATGACCATAACTGAGAAGTTCCGGGACATTAACATACAGGTGGCAGACGACATGGATGTGAAACTGGTGGAATCCGACGATGACAAATGTCACGTCACATATTTCGATTCGCCCGACGTCATACATTCCGTGACGGTGCAGGATGATGCACTGGTCATGACCTGTGCCGACAACAGGACATTTGGCTCAGACATGGGCTTTGGAGACGATCCTTATGTCGTGGTGAGTATACCGGAGGGAGAGTATGGAGATATATCCATGACCTCGAAGACGGGAACTCTGGTGTCCAGTGTGCAGATATCCTGTGGGACATTTGAAGTAACTGAGGTGAATGGCGGAGCGTATCTGTCCAATATAACCGCAGAAAATGTAAATGTCGTCACAGATTCCGGTGAGGTCACCATGGCTTCTGTGGATGCGGACAGTGTGAAGGTGAATGGTAGCAGCGGCGACTTTTCGATAATGAACGTCCACGGCGACAATGTCATAATATCCGCGGGCAAGGGTTTGCTTGAGGGGTATAATATAAAGGCGGCAAAGGTTGGACAGTTCATGACATCTTCAGGAGATATAAATGTAGATGCGTGCGATGGACATATGCTCTGGTTTGCGACGGAGAGTGGTAACGTGGATATATCATTCTTGTCGGAGAAACGTTTCCTTGTGAACAGCAAGAGCGGAGAGGTGGACATACCTGAGCCCCATATGGCAAATGAAAACAAGTGCATTGTCGATACCACATCGGGCGATGTTCAGATAAAATATGTTGACAGATAGGACGACTGAGCTTAGAAGGTTATAATATGGAATTAAAATTTGTTGATATTGATGATTATAGAAAACAGGTAAAGCACCTGTTCGTGACTGCGTTCCCAAGGGAAGAAAGACCTCCTATGTGGATGCTCACCAGAAGATGCAGACAGGGAAAGGCGAGGTTTCGTGCGGTTGTGGATTCGGGCAGATTTGTCGGACTGACATATGTGATAGGTGATGACAGGGTGAAAACGCTCATGTTCCTTGCGATAGATGAATCGGCAAGAGATGGTGGATACGGCTCTGCAATATTAAAAAAGGTGAGAGCAGAGTATCCGGATCAGAAGCTGTTTCTGAATATCGAGCCCCTTGATGAGAATGCGCCGAATTACGACCAGAGGTGCCGGAGAAAGGCGTTCTACGAGCGCAATGGCCTGTCCTGCCTGGATTACCAGGTCAGAGAAGCCGGTGTTACATATGAGATGATGACCTACGGAGAGTACGTGACACGGGACGAATACGAAGAGGTTATGAGAGTTATGTATGGCTCTCTTCTATATAAGATAATAAAGCGCATGTAAATGTACAGGAAAGGAGATCTGTGACATGGCAAAGATGGTGAAGATAATAAAAAAGAAAGATGAATACTCAATGGAATATGAAGTGGGCGATGTGCTCAAGGTGGACAGCACATGGTACGGCGGCGTGACTGTGCTCGGCAAGACCGGTGTGCCGGTGTCCATAGATAAGGATGAATATGAGGAGGTTCAGGATATTTCTGAGCCGGAGAAAGCTGAACCTACGAGCATTGAGGAAGGACTCAGACCTGCGGGACAGGGCATTTCAACAGAAGCCTTTGACCATTTGAAGGAGATCGAAGATGAGGTCCGCGGCGCTGTGAAGGATCTTCTTGCAGTTGCGGGACTTGAACCCGGCGATGCACTGGTGGTCGGTTGCTCATCCAGCGAAGTTGCAAATATGAGGATAGGCTCATTCTCCAGTGAGGAGATCGGCAAATGTATAGCGGGAGCAATACTCGATGAACTCAAAGACACAGGTGTCTACATGGCGGCGCAGTGCTGTGAACATCTGAACAGGGCAATAATAGTTGAGAAGGAATATGCAAAGGCGAACAGGATACCGATAGTCAATGTTGTGCCACAGCTCAAGGCGGGCGGTTCATTTGCCACAGCGGCATACGCAGATATGAAGGAGCCAGTGGCTATCGAGGCTATACAGGCACAGGCAGGCATTGATATAGGAGATACTCTCATAGGCATGCATCTTGCGCCGGTGGCCGTTCCGGTCAGATCTGAGCACAGCATGGTCGGAAGTGCACATGTGGTTATGGCGAGAACCCGTGCAAAATACATTGGCGGTGCGAGAGCCTGCTATCGCTAAAAAATAAAGAATTACCCGGAGGTATGACGTGTACGACAATATTATATTTGACTTATATGGAACATTGATAGACATTCACACTGATGAGGAGGACATCGCTGTGTGGAAACATATGTGTGAGTTCTATGCGCAGCACGGAGTGAAATACAATCCGGCAGGACTCAGATCAAGGTACAAGAGACAGATCAGACGCGCAGAACAGGCCATGGCAAAGAAGAGGTTCAAATTCCCTGAGATACAGATACTTGAGGTATTTGAGCAGCTCACGTTGAAAAAAGATCAGACACCGTCCGATTGTGCAGAGCTGACAGTGGCTGCGGCTCAGGAGTTCCGCAAGGCGTCTACAGGATATATAAGACTGTATGACGGCGTGACGGATATGCTCGAACAGCTCAAGCAGGCCGGAAAGAAATTATACATCCTGTCAAATGCACAGAGAGTTTTCACCTTCCCTGAGGTTCAGTCACTTGGCATAGAGGGATATTTTACAGATATATCGCTCTCTTCGGATTTCGGTGCAATGAAGCCGGATGCAGCGTTCTATCAGCAGCTCCTGGACAGAAATCATATCAATCCGAACAGATCCATAATGGTGGGAAATGACGCGGTATGTGATGTGCTGGCGGCGAAGCAGGTCGGACTCCACACCTGTTATGTACACTCCAATATATCCCCGGTGGATGATGCCGACAGAGACATAAAAGCAGACATAATTATGGATGAGGTAAATGTGCCGGAGATGTGCAGACTTATCCTTGAGGATGCCGACAGATAAGACCGGTCATATCCGAATATAAAAAAGAACTATTCGTCTTTAGTTAAAACGAATAGTTCTTTTTATTCTATATATGATCTAGCTGAAAAGCTCTCCGTGCTTCTCGTAATCGGTAATACGTGAGATGGAGTTGTCATCATTTACAAATACGACCTTAGGTGTGTGCTCCTTTGCCTCCTCAGGTGTCATTGATGCGTAGCACATGAGAATGATGTGATCTCCGACCTGGACCTGACGGGCAGCAGCACCGTTGAGGCACATAACTCCTGATCCCGGCTCTCCTGCTATGGTGTATGTCTCGAAACGATTACCATTTTCTATGTCAACAATCTGTACTAATTCATACTCAAGGATTCCGGCGGCCTTTAAAAGCTCAGAATCTACAGTTATACTGCCGACGTAATTGAGCTCAGCCTGAGTTACAACTGCGCGGTGTATCTTACTCTTTAACATCGTAATATTCATAAGATTTGCCTTTCTATGCTGTATGCATCCTGTTTACCGCAATTATAATATCATAAATTGACAATATTGCAACAGTAAATAAAATCATTTCTTGATTATATTATTGACATGTGCAAAAATAACTGAAAGAGAGTTGTAGACCGGACATTTGGAAAGGTGGACAATGGAGAGTCAGAATTACTTAACTATTGCAATAGAAAAGATGGGGCACGTCATGCTTGATGACAGGCATATGAAAGCCTCTGACATATATAAAACAGCGGTTAAGCTTCACAAAAAAGAGGATTATAATCCGCCTTCTTATAATGAAGATAAGTTTAAGGTCAGATCGGTGTTTGAGAAGGGCGGACTGTGCTTTTATGTGATGCCTAAAGACGGCAGGGCGACGGAGTTCTTCATGTATATACACGGTGGAGGATTTGTGTCGAGGATAACACACAATGAATGGAAGTTTGTGTTCGACACGGTGGAGAGAACCGGCTATGGGGCGGTGGTTCCGATATACCCGCTTGCGCCGGAGCATTCGGTGACAGAGGCACTGGATATGCTTACGGGTGCGTATGACAAGCTGTGTGACTCGGAGGATGTCCAGCGTCTGGTGCTTCTCGGACATTCATCCGGAGGCTGTCTGGCGTTATCGCTTGCCATACAGTTGTGGAAGAAGGGCAGGAGAAGACCGGACAAGCTCATACTGTGCTCCCCGGTTCTTGACACGGAATTTGAGGACACGGAGCTTGAACAGAAGATGAGTGACAAGAGCCGTTTTATGTACAGATATTACTACACGCCGGGGATAAAGCATTTCCTCTCTGCTTACTGGGTGAAGGATGCGGCAGGCAGGACGGATATGACAAGTCCCGTGTATTACGACATAACGGATATATGCGATGAGATGGATATATTCACGACAAATGACGACATGCTCAACTGCTATGCCAGAAGGCTGTATGATAACGCGAGCAGGACGAATATGAAGGTGCATTACTATCAGTATTATGCGGTGACACACGATTATCTCGAGCATCCCCTCATACCGGAGTGCAAGACCATCATGAAGAAGATCGCCGGATGCATCAAGGGAGATTCGGATTTTGTACCTGCTGACATAGAGAATGACATCTGGTGCAGGGCGATGATGGCTGAGCGTTATCCAAAGTTATATGAGGACAACGAGGCCATAAAGCTCACGGACAAATTAGGCATCGAGCATAAGAAGAGGAATGCCAGATACACATTTTACGACAGGACAGTCATGATGGAGAGGCTGGTCGCTGTGGACGAGAGAGTTCGAAACTTCATAAACAGATATGCGGACGGAATTATCGTCAATGTCGGATGCGAACTGGATACCATGTTTTCCCGTGTGGATAACGGCCGTATAAAGTGGTACAATGTTGATCTCCCAGAGCGCATAGATATAAGAAGAAAATACATGGAGATCCGGGACAGAGAGGTCAACATAGGAAGTTCAATATTTGATTACGAATGGCTTGATGAAGTGCAGAAGCCTCAGGATGTGGCGATCCTGTTTGTTGTATACGATATGATGAGATATTTTGACAAGGACAAGCTGAAGTTGTTCCTGGATGCGATATGGAAGAAGTATCCGGGGGCTGAGGTTGTATTTGATGCCAAGAATTCGGTTGCAAAACACAGATGGAACAGAAGAGTGTTCATGGGTAAAAACAAAGGAACGATGCTGCGGGTGAGCATAGATAACTGTACAAGTCTTATGTATGACTGGAACATCAAGTACAAGATACTCTGTGATGAACCGATACTCAGAGAAGCGGATCTTGAGAGAATGTTCTCACACAGTGAGGCGAGAAGGTTCAGACATGCCATAAAGAAGAAGTATGACAAGGTCATACATTTGCGGCTTGGCACGGAACATTTCCTTGATAATATGTAATCAGTGTATGCGGACTAAGGCGGACTAAGCTAAGAAGGAAGAGACAGGTAGAGATATGGACACACAACAGATAAAGAAATTTACCAGAAACTGGTGCATACTGGTTGGATCGGTATGTCTTATTGCTGGAATTGTTATAGGAATATTTATAGGAAGAGCGGGAGGATTTACCAACTCCAAGGCATCTCCGGGGCTTTCCTATGAATCGGGATATACGCTCGAGGATACGGAGATAACCAGTCTTATATATGATAATTACTGGAACTATATACCGACAGCGTACATCAATGTCGGAGAACTCGGCCCTGATGCGCTGCTGTACAAGATCAGCGACAAGGTGGAGAGAAACAATCTCGATGTTGAGAAGTTCTACACGGGCGACGATGGATATATGCATTACAGCGATGACAATATAAAGGACACACTGGTGGGTGTGGATCTGTCAACATTCCAGTCAGACATAGACTGGGAGACTCTGGCGAAGAACAAAGACATAGATTTTGTTATGCTCAGAGTGGGTTACAGAGGCTACACGCAGGGCGGGCTGATGCTGGATTCAAGCTTTGAGGACAGCAAGGCGGCCGTTATCAAATACAAAATACCGACAGGGCTTTACTTCTTCACCCAGGCGATAACATATGACGAGGGTGTAGAGGAAGCGAATTTTGTCCTCAAACAGATAGGCAAGATGAACGTCAAGTATCCTATAGTTATCGACTCGGAGCTTATCGGCGACAGTGAGGCGAGAGGCGACAACGCATCGAATGATGAGAGAACGGATGGCATAGTCGGCTTCTGTGAGACGATAAAGGCGGCAGGCTACACGCCGATGATATATGCCAGCAGGAATATGTTCGCACAGTGCCTTGACATGGACAGACTTGGGGATTACGAGCTGTGGCTTGCACACTATGCAAATGTTCCTAATTTCCCATACAAATATACAGGATGGCAGTACACCGAGTCCGGAACCGTTGACGGTATATCCGGAGACGTGGATCTGGATCTCTGGTTCAAATAATAAACCTTGAATAAACGTGTTATCACAGCCCCGGTTGTTACATATTATAAATGGAATAAACAACCGGGGCTGGATGTTTTATATGGCAACAAAAATTATGATAGATGCCGGGCACGGCGGATATGACAACGGTGCATCGTATGAGGGCAGGCTTGAGAAAAACGATAACCTGAACCTGGCGCTGGCACTTGGGGATGAACTCACCCGCAGGGGATATGATGTGGTATACACCAGAACGGAGGATGTATACGATTCTCCGGTCCGCAAAGCACAGAAGGGAAATGAGAGCGGAGCAGATTATTTTATATCGCTTCACCGCAACTCTGCACCGGAGGCCAACAAGTACAGCGGAGTGCAGACCCTTGTCTACGATAAAAGCGGAGTGAAATACAATCTTGCACAGGAGATCAACAGCGAGCTTGAAAAGCTGGGCTTTCGAAATATAAATGTTGAGGAGAGGCCGGGGCTGGCCGTGCTGCGCCGGACTGAAAAGCCCGCAGTGCTCATAGAAACAGGCTTTATCAACAACGATTACGACAATTACCTGTATGATTACAATTTTGAAGCCATAGCAGATGCAATAGCAAATGCTGTGGATGAGACGATTGGCGCGTGAGCGTGAACCTGGCAATAAACGGATTTGAGTCAGGCCGGGTAAAAAATAAAAAAATGTTGACATTGCATTTGCAGTGTGTTACATTAAGCAACGATGAACTGCCGAAGACAGTAGGTGCCCTAGGGCGTAAGATGTTATATCACCTACCGAGGAAAGATATCGTTATTGAATTAACAATCTACTCTCAGGTCTTAGGGCTTTGAGAGTTTTTTTATATCTTGGAATGTGCAGTCATTAGTAAAATAAGGAGGCGCATTATGGCAAAGGTAGAGTTAAAGAAGCCAATAGTAGAAGAGATCAAGGCAAATCTTGAAGGCGCTGCTACTGCAGTAGTTGTAGACTATCGTGGTCTTACAGTTGAGCAGGATACACAGCTCCGTAAGAATTTAAGAGAAGCTGGTGTTGTATACAAGGTATACAAGAACACAATGGTTAACTTCGCTATCGAGGGAACAGAGTTCGAAGGCCTTAAGGGTTGTTTAGAGGGACCAACTGGTCTTGCAATCTGCAAGGATGACGCTACAGCGGCTGCAAGAGTTCTTGCAGACTTCGCAAAGAATGCCCCAGCTCTTGAGCTTAAGGGCGGCGTTGTAGAAGGTACATTCTACGATGCAGAAGGAATCCAGGTTATTGCAAAGATCCCTTCAAGAGACGCGCTTATTTCCAAGTTCCTTGGAAGTATCCAGTCACCTATCGCAAACTTCGCTCGTGTTATCAAGCAGATCGCAGAGCAGAAGGAGGCTTAATATTAAGCCTGATAGAACATCTGATGTATATATCGGCACTGCCGGGATCATATGCTGTCAGATATTCAACTGTCTATATCATGGACAAAGGGTATCCGCATGATACGAGAATGATGTGTGGATGCATTACAAAATAACAAATTATATTATATGGAGGAAAAACATAATGACAACTCAGGAAATTATTGAAGTAATCAAAGGTTTATCAGTATTAGAGTTAAACGACTTAGTTAAGGCTTGTGAAGAGGAGTTCGGCGTATCAGCAGCAGCAGGTGTTGTAGTTGCAGCAGCAGGTGCAGACGGTGCAGCAGCAGCCGAGGAGAAGGATTCATTCAACGTAGAGCTTACAGAGGTTGGTCCTAACAAGGTTAAGGTTATCAAGGTTGTTCGTGAGCTTACAGGCTTAGGTCTTAAGGAAGCTAAGGACGCTGTAGATGGTGCTCCAAAGGTAATCAAGGAGGACGCTACTAAGGAAGAGGCTGAGGAAGCTAAGACAAAGCTCGAGGCTGAGGGCGCTAAGGTTACATTAAAGTAATTTGATCCTTATTTTATTATCAGACTTTATTCGGCCTGGCGGAGATGGATCTCATCCCGCCGGGCCGGTTTTTCTATACATCTTTTCTCAATTAATAAAAAAATCTAAAAAATTTCCAAAATATAGTTGACAAATATTGCATTTGCTGTTAGGATAGTAAACTGTCACTATTATGGCTTCGTGTGCATACACATCATAATATGGTGATAAATGGCTTTAAAACACTTATTTAAACTAAGGTTTGTCTTAAAAAGCATAAAAATAAATTCCAAGGGGTGAATGTGTCGATGGAAAAGAACAGAATTAGTCCTGTCAAGTCTGGAAAAGGCTACAGAATGAGCTACGCTAAGCAGAAGGACGTCCTGGAGATGCCTAACTTCATAGAGGTTCAGAAGAATTCATACAACTGGTTCTTAACTGACGGTCTGAAGGAAGCATTCAGGGATATTTCTCCTATCACTGATTACTCTGGACAGTATAGTCTTGAGTTCGTAGATTTTCAGTTCTGTAAAGATGACTTGAAGTACAGTATCGAGGAATGCAAGGAGAGAGATGCAACATATGCGGCGCCTCTCAGAGTCAAGGTCAGACTCAGAGTCGGAGATGCTAAGGAGATGTCAGATCATGAGATATTCATGGGTGATCTTCCTCTTATGACAGAGACAGGAACATTCGTTATCAATGGTGCAGAGCGAGTTATAGTAAGCCAGTTAGTGCGTTCACCTGGTATTTACTATGATATAACACATGATAAGGTTGGTAAGAAGCTGTATGCATGTACAGTAATTCCTAACAGAGGTGCATGGCTGGAGTATGAGACAGATTCCAACGATGTATTCTATGTTCGTGTGGATAGAACCAGAAAGGTACCTGTGACTGTTCTTATCCGTGCACTTGGTCTTGGAACAGATCAGGAGATCATAGATTTATTTGGCGAGGAGCCAAAGATCATGGAGAGTCTTAACAAGGATCCTGCAAAGTCATATGCAGAGGGCGTGGTAGAGCTTTACAAGAAGATCAGACCAGACGAGCCTTCAGTAGTTGAGAATGCAGAGAGCCTTATTAATGCTATGTTCTTTGATGCGAGAAGATACGATCTTGCAAAGGTTGGACGTTACAAGTTCAACAAGAAGCTTGCTCTCAAGGCTCGTATAGCAGGACATGTCCTTGCTGAGGATGCTATCGATCCTAGCACAGGAGAGGTTATCGCTGAAGCTGGAACAACAGTATCAGAGGAGCTTGCAGACACAATTCAGGATGCAGCAGTTCCTTATGTTATGATCCAGACAGAGGAGAGAAACGTTAAGGTTCTTTCTAATATGATGGTCAACATTGCCAACTATGTGGATTTTGATCCTGCTGAGCTTGGCATTGTGGAGAGAGTATATTATCCGGTTCTCGAGGGACTCCTCGAGGAGTATGGCGATGATACAGAGAAGCTCAAGGCTGCCATAGAGAGAGACATGTCAGACCTCGTACCAAAGCATATTACAAAGGAAGACATATTTGCTTCCATAAATTACAACATTCACCTCGAGTATGGCATTGGTAATGACGATGACATCGACCATCTGGGCAACAGACGTATCAGAGCGGTTGGAGAACTTCTTCAGAACCAGTATAGAATCGGTCTTTCAAGACTTGAGAGAGTTGTAAGAGAGAGAATGACAACACAGGATGCTGAGTCTATCACACCTCAGTCCCTTATCAATATCAAGCCTGTAACGGCTGCTGTTAAGGAGTTCTTCGGAAGTTCACAGTTGTCACAGTTTATGGATCAGAATAACCCTCTGTCAGAACTGACTCATAAGAGAAGACTTTCAGCCCTTGGTCCTGGTGGACTTTCACGAGACAGAGCCGGATTCGAGGTCCGAGATGTACACTATACACACTACGGTAGAATGTGTCCTATCGAGACCCCTGAGGGTCCTAACATCGGACTTATCAACTCACTGGCTACATATGCGCGTATCAACGAGTATGGTTTCGTTGAGGCTCCATATAGAAAGCTTGATAAGACAGATCCTTCTAACCCTGTTGTTACAGATGAGGTTGTTTACCTTACAGCAGACGAGGAGGACAGATACAGAGTAGTACAGGCTAATGAGCCTATAGATGAGAATGGACACTTTGTCAAGAACAATGTATCAGGAAGATTCAGAGCTGATACAACCGAGTTCCCTAAGTCAAAGGTTGATCTCATGGATGTATCACCTAAGATGGTATTCTCAGTTGCTACATCGATGATCCCATTCCTTCAGAACGATGATGCTAACCGTGCCCTCATGGGATCAAACATGCAGCGTCAGGCGGTTCCTCTTATGATGACAGAGTCAGCAGTGGTTGGAACAGGTATGGAGGCAAAGGCTGCTGTAGATTCAGGTGTCTGCGTCGTTGCCAAGAGAGACGGCGTTGTAGAATATTCAAACAGCACAGAGGTCTGTGTAAGAGCAGATGAGGATGGAACAAAGGATGTATATCACATCATCAAGTTTGCACGAAGCAACCAGGGTAACTGTATGAACCAGAGACCTATCGTGTTCAAGGGTGACCACGTAAAGGCTGGAGAGGTTATCGCAGATGGCCCTTCAACATCTGGCGGAGAGATCGCACTTGGTAAGAACCCACTGATCGGTTTCATGACATGGGAAGGTTACAACTACGAGGATGCGGTTCTTCTCAGCGAGAGACTTGTACAGGATGATGTATACACATCAATTCATATAGAGAAATACGAGTGTGAGGCTCGTGATACCAAGCTTGGTAAGGAGGAGATCACAAGAGATCTTGCAGGTCTGTCAAATGATGTCCTCAAGGATCTTGATGAGAATGGTATCATCAGAATCGGCGCAGAGGTTCGTGCCGGTGATATCCTCGTTGGAAAGGTTACTCCAAAGGGAGAGACTGAGCTGACAGCAGAGGAGAGACTTCTTCGTGCCATCTTCGGTGAGAAGGCAAGAGAGGTAAGAGATACATCACTGAAGGTTCCACACGGAGCATTCGGTATTGTTATAGATGCAAAGGTATTTACACGTGCTGATGGAGACGATCTTCCGGCAGGCGTAGACAAGAAGGTCAGAGTATATATAGCACAGAAGAGAAAGATCCAGGTCGGAGATAAGATGGCTGGTCGTCATGGTAACAAGGGTGTAGTTTCACGAGTACTCCCTGTTGAGGATATGCCGTTCCTTCCAAACGGACGTCCTCTTGATATCGTGCTTAACCCACTGGGCGTTCCTTCACGAATGAACATCGGACAGGTCCTCGAGATCCATCTCGGACTTGCTTCACAGGTTCTTGGATTCAAGGTATCCACTCCTGTATTCAATGGTGCTACAGAGTTTGACATCATGGATACACTGGAGATGGCCAATGACTATGCAAATGGTACATGGGAAGACTTCGAGGCTAAGTACAAGGATACAGTAAAGCCTGAGGTTATGGATTACCTCTACACGAACAGAGACCACAGAGCAGAGTGGAAGGGCGTGCCTATCAACAGAACAGGTAAGGTTCAGCTCCGTGATGGTAGAACAGGTGAGAACTTTGATGCCCCTGTAACTATCGGTTACATGCATTACCTCAAGCTGCACCATCTGGTTGATGATAAGATCCATGCTCGTTCAACCGGTCCGTACTCACTGGTAACACAGCAGCCACTGGGTGGTAAAGCTCAGTTTGGTGGACAGCGTTTCGGAGAGATGGAGGTTTGGGCTCTTGAGGCTTATGGTGCTTCATACACACTGCAGGAGATTCTGACAGTTAAGTCTGATGATGTTGTAGGACGTGTTAAGACATATGAGGCTATTATCAAGGGCGACAATATACCAGCACCTGGTGTGCCTGAGTCATTCAAGGTACTTCTCAAGGAGTTCCAGGCTCTCGGACTTGATGTAAGAGTCGTAAGAGAGGAAGAGGACGAGGAAGGCAACAAGAAGATGGTTGAAGTTGATCTCAGCGAGACCATGGAAGCTTATGATTACAACACAAGTATCAAGAGACTTCTCAGCGACAGATCATCAGACAGAGACGATGATATGGATGAGAGCGATGCACCTGAGGTGTTCAGAGGCGATGACGCAGATGAGCTTCAGGCAAGCGGATTCTCAGAGGTTGATGAGAACGGCGATATAAGTGATATGGAAGACCTCGGCGATTCAGATTATATGGATAATAATGAGGAAGAATAAGAAAGGAGCTTTGTAAGATGCCAGAATACAATGTAGACAATGCAGAACAGGAAAAGTCATTGAACTTTGACGCAATAAAAATCGGACTTGCATCTCCTGAAAAGATAAGAGAATGGTCACATGGTGAGGTAAAGCGCCCTGAGACTATCAACTATAGAACACTTAAGCCTGAGAAGGACGGTCTGTTCTGTGAGAGAATATTTGGACCACAGAAGGACTGGGAGTGTAATTGTGGTAAGTACAAGAAGATCAGATTCAAGGGAATCGTGTGTGATAAGTGTGGAGTTGAGGTAACAAAGTCCAACGTTCGTAGAGAGCGTATGGGACATATTGAGCTCGCTGCTCCTGTATCACATATATGGTACTTCAAGGGAATCCCTAGCCGTATGGGACTGATCCTTGATATATCACCAAGAGTGCTTGAGAAGGTACTGTACTTCTCATCATATATAGTAACAGATCCAAAGGATACTCCGCTTGCTTACAAGCAGATCCTCAACGAGCAGGAGTTCAGAGAGGCAGAGAAGGAGTATGGTTACGGTTCATTCGTTGCAGAGATGGGCGCAGAGGCTATACAGAAGCTTCTCAAGGCAATAGACCTTGATGCCGAGAGCGCAGAGCTTAAGAAAGAGCTTGAGACATGCAGCGGCCAGAAGCGTACAAGGATCATCAAGAGACTTGAGGTAATGGAGGCATTCAGAACATCAGAGAACAGACCTGAGTGGATGATCATGAATGTAATACCTGTTATCCCACCAGATATCAGACCTATGGTACAGCTTGAAGGTGGAAGATTTGCAACATCAGACCTCAACGATCTGTACAGAAGAATCATCAACAGAAATAATCGTCTCCGCAGACTCCTTGATCTCGGTGCTCCTGAGATCATCGTGAGAAATGAGAAGAGAATGCTTCAGGAAGCAGTTGATGCACTTATAGATAACGGTAGACGTGGACGTGCGGTAACAGGCCCTGGTAACAGAGCACTGAAGTCACTTTCAGAGATGCTGAAAGGTAAGCAGGGACGTTTCCGTCAGAACCTTCTTGGTAAGCGAGTTGACTACTCAGGACGTTCAGTTATCGTAGTTGGACCAGAGCTTAAGATTTACCAGTGCGGTCTCCCTAAGGAGATGGCTATCGAGCTGTTCAAGCCATTTGTTATGAAGGAGCTTACAGCTACAGGTAAGGCAAACAATATCAAGCAGGCAAAGAAGATGGTAGAGAAGCTTGAGCCACAGGTTTGGGACATTCTTGAGGATGTCATCAAGGAGCATCCGGTTATGCTTAACCGTGCCCCTACACTTCACAGACTTGGAATCCAGGCATTTGAGCCAGTGCTTGTAGGCGGTAAGGCTATAAAGCTTCACCCACTCGTATGTACAGCCTTCAATGCCGATTTCGATGGAGACCAGATGGCTGTCCATCTTCCACTTACAGTAGAGGCACAGGCTGAGTGTAGATTCCTTCTGCTTTCACCTAACAACCTGCTGAAGCCATCAGATGGTGCGCCTGTTGCCGTTCCTTCACAGGATATGGTACTTGGTATCTACTATCTGACAATGGAAAAGGAAGGCGAGATCGGAGAGGGAAGATATTTTAAGTCCAAGAATGAGGCAATACTTGCATATGAGAATGGTGGAATTACACTTCACACCAAGATCCATGTAAGAAGAACCGGTGAGTTCGAGGGCGAGGAAGTTACAGGTGTTATCGATACAACACTTGGAAAGCTTCTCTTCAATGAGATCATTCCACAGGATCTCGGATATGTAGACAGAACTGTTCGTGAGAACGCTCTGAAGCTTGAGATAGATTTCCATGTAGGAAAGAAGCAGCTCAAGCCAATCCTTGACAAGTGTATCAATACACACGGTGCAACAAAGACTGCGGAGGTTCTTGATGATGTCAAGGCAATAGGATATAAGTATTCAACAAGAAGTGCTATATCAGTATCTATTTCAGATATGAAGGTGCCTGATGAGAAGAAGGATATCCTTGAGGATGCACAGAAGCTCGTTGACCAAATCACCAAGAAGTTCAGACGTGGTCTTGTATCAGACGAGGAGAGATATCAGGCAGTAGTTAAGATCTGGGAGAAGGCAGATAAGCATCTGCAGGATCTCCTGTTCGCAGGTCTTGATAAATATAACAATATATTCATGATGGCTGATTCTGGAGCCCGTGGTTCTAATCAGCAGATCAAGCAGCTTGCAGGTATGCGAGGACTGATGGCAGATACAACAGGTAAGACCATTGAGCTCCCAATCAAGTCTAACTTCCGAGAGGGACTTGACGTTCTGGAGTATTTCATTTCGGCGCATGGTGCTCGTAAGGGTCTGTCAGATACAGCTCTTCGTACAGCCGATTCAGGATACCTGACAAGACGACTTGTAGATGTATCACAGGATCTTATAATCAGAGAGCCTGATTGTAGTATAGGAAGAGATTCAATTCCGGGTATGGTCATTGAGGCCTTCAGAGAGGGCAAGGAAATGATCGAGGAGTTTCAGGAGAGAATCACAGGACGTTACCTTGCAGAGTCTGTATATGATGCAGAGGGCAACATGCTTGTCAAGATAAATCATATGGTAACTCCTAAGAGAGCTGAGCTCATTGTTAAGAAGGGTGTTGATGCCAACGGCGTTCCATTCACCGTTAAGGATGACGATGGAAACGAAGTTGTAAGATCAGATGCAAAGCTTAAGATCAGAACAGTCCTCACATGTAAGTCACACCTCGGTGTGTGTGCAAAGTGCTACGGTGCGAACATGGCAACAGGAATGCCTGTACAGGTTGGTGAGTCAGTTGGAATTATCGCTGCACAGTCAATCGGTGAGCCTGGTACACAGCTTACAATGAGAACATTCCATACAGGTGGTGTTGCCGGTGGCGATATCACACAGGGTCTTCCAAGAGTTGAGGAGCTTTTCGAGGCCAGAAAGCCAAAGGGACTTGCTATCATTGCAGAGTTTGGCGGAAAGGTACAGCTTCGTGACAACAAGAAGAAGAGAGAGGTTGTCATAACAAACGATGAGACAGGTGAGTCAAAGGCATATCTTATTCCTTATGGTTCACGTATCAGAGTTCTTGATGATCAGGTACTTGAGGCTGGTGATGAGCTTACAGAGGGATCAGTTAATCCACATGATATCCTTAAGATAAAGGGTGTTCGTGCAGTTCAGGATTACATGCTCCGTGAGGTTCAGAAGGTTTACAGACTTCAGGGTGTTGATATCAATGATAAGCACATTGAGATCATCGTAAGACAGATGCTTAAGAAGATCATAATTGATGAGCCGGGAGATTCAGATTATCTTCCAGGAACACAGGCAGATCTGCTTGAGTTTGAAGATACAAATGAGAAGCTTATCGCAGAGGGCAAGGAGCCTGCAACTGGAACACAGATAATGCTTGGTATAACAAAGGCATCACTTGCAACTGATTCATTTATGTCGGCTGCATCATTCCAGGAGACAACAAAGGTTCTTACAGATGCTGCGATCAAGAGTAAGGTTGATCCACTTATCGGACTTAAGGAAAACGTTATCATCGGAAAGCTTATACCTGCTGGTACAGGAATGAAGAGATATCGTTCAGTAAAGCTTGACACTGATATGGAAGAGCTTAACTTCTTTGATGAAGATGAGGATACAGATGATTACGAAGAGTTAGAGAATGTAAATTCAGAGGAGATCGTATTTGAGACCCTCGATACAGCCGGAGATGCTGACGAAGAGTAATCACTCATTTGCTTGGATGTATATAAAAAAGTAGTGGCTGCGAAGCTGCTCGACATGAAGGATATAAGGGGAATCCGGGATATGTCAATTTCTCATAAAGGTATTCAGATATACCTGTGAGAAATAGGATATGCCGGATTTCTTTTTGGAAATATTTAGTAAGAAAGAAATGGAATAATATGGCTGCTGTAAAGAAAATCAATAAAGAAGGTATATTAGAAGCGGCGTATAACCTTGCCAGAAGAGAAGGAATTGCCGCAATAACAGCAAGAAAACTGGCAAAAGAGATTTCCTGTTCAACACAACCAATATATGAGAATTTTGTTGATATGGGAGCTGTTATAGAGATTACAACAGAGCGTATAAATGAGGTTTACGGTTCCCTGAAGACAAGTCTGTGTAAGAAAGAGAATGCGGATTATGTCAGCCAGACCACTATTGTCTGTGAGTTTGCAGACAGTGAGAGGGTGTTGTTCAGACAGCTCGTTGCAGACAATGACTCGGGACATGGACTGTTTAAGGATACCAGGACAGAGAAGATGTTAGTTGAGACACTTCACTGTGATGAGATTGTTGCAGATCAGATAAATGAGGAAATGCACAAATATATAATGGGACAGGCGTTTCTTGTAAATGAAGGTTATACAGAATTTGATCAAGCCAGACTGGCAATGGAAACAGAGAGAGTCTTTGAGTTCGTTAAGAAAATATTTGTCAAATAAATGCTTGACAGAGAAAATACTCGACTATATAATGATAAAGCATGCGTAAAAACATGCTTTATCATTTTTAATTTATATACAGGAGGTGAAAACATGCCAACATTTAACCAGTTAGTTAGAAAAGGAAGACAGACAGTAGAGAAGAAGTCAACTGCACCAGCTCTTCAGAGAAGTTTCAACTCACTCAAGAAGAAGCCAGTAGAGACAAGCTCACCACAGAAGAGAGGAGTTTGTACAGCAGTTAAGACAGCTACTCCTAAGAAGCCTAACTCAGCTCTTAGAAAGATCGCCAGAGTACGTCTTTCAAACGGAATCGAAGTAACAAGTTATATCCCAGGTGAGGGTCATAACCTTCAGGAGCATAGCGTTGTACTTATCCGTGGTGGAAGAGTAAAGGACTTACCTGGTACAAGATACCATATCATCAGAGGTACTCTTGATACAGCAGGTGTAGCAAAGAGACGTCAGGCTCGTTCAAAGTATGGTGCAAAGCGTCCTAAGGATGCAAAATAAAACATGCTAGAACACAATTCTAATTTGTGCTGGTAAGGTCATGTTTTTATATAGATAATAATTCAGATAGAAACAATTAAGACAGATAACAGCACGAACACATTCCATAATTATATAGAGAATGTGAGTACCGAAGATTTAATAAATAATTAAGGAGGGAAGAACCGTGCCACGTAAAGGACATATCGCAAAGAGAGACGTATTAGCGGATCCAATTTACAACAATAAGGTCGTTACAAAGCTTATCAACAACATTATGTTAGATGGTAAGAAGGGTGTAGCACAGAAGATCGTCTACGGTGCATTTGATCGTATCGCAGAAGAGACTGGTAAGCCTGCATTAGAGGTATTCGAAGAGGCTATGAACAACATCATGCCACTCCTCGAGGTTAAGGCTAGACGTATCGGTGGTGCAACATATCAGGTACCTATCGATGTAAGACCTGACAGAAGACAGGCTCTCGGACTTCGTTGGTTAACAGCTTTCTCACGTGCAAGAAGTGAGAAGACTATGGAAGAGAGACTTGCGAAGGAGATCATGGATGCAGCTAACAACACAGGTGCATCTGTAAAGAGAAAAGAAGACATGCACAAGATGGCAGAGGCAAACAAGGCATTCGCTCACTACAGATTCTAGTTATCTGTGTGAGAATGCATTTGCATGCATGCTTATGTGTATATGGGACACAATAGATGTGTTACGAAAATTAGCAAAAGGAGGACAATCCGTTGGCTGGAAGAGAATATCCATTGGACAGAACAAGAAACATTGGTATTATGGCTCATATCGATGCAGGTAAGACAACTCTTACAGAGCGTATCTTATACTATACTGGTGTTAACTATAAGATTGGTGATACTCATGACGGTACAGCTACCATGGACTGGATGGAGCAGGAGCAGGAGAGAGGTATAACAATTACTTCAGCTGCTACAACATGTCACTGGACACTTGAGGATCATCACAAACCAAAGGCTGGCGCGTTAGAGCACAGAATCAACATCATCGATACTCCGGGACACGTTGACTTCACTGTTGAGGTTGAGCGTTCACTTCGTGTACTTGACGGAGCTGTAGGTGTATTCGATGCTAAGGCTGGTGTAGAGCCTCAGTCAGAGAACGTATGGCGTCAGGCTGACACATACAATGTACCTCGTATGGCATTCATCAACAAGATGGATAAAATGGGTGCAGACTTTTTCTACTCAGTTCAGACAATCATTGATCGTCTGGGCAAGAATGCAATTCCAGTACAGATCCCTATCGGAAAAGAGTCAGACTTCATCGGTCTGATCGATCTGTTCGAGATGGAAGCATACTACTACAAAGATGATAAGGGCGAGGACATCGAGATCACAACTATCCCTGATGACCTTAAGGAGCTTGCAGACAAGTGGCATGAGAACCTTGTCGAGAAGATCTGCGAGTTAGATGACGACTTAATGATGATGTACCTTGAGGGCGAGGAGCCATCAATCGATGAGATGAAGAAGGTTCTTCGTAGAGCAACTATCGCATGTGAGGCAGTTCCTGTATTCCTTGGTTCAGCTTACAAGAACAAGGGTGTTCAGAAGATGCTTGACGGTGTTATCGAGTACATGCCAGCACCAACAGATATCCCTGATATCACAGGTGTTGATCCAGACGGTAACGAGGTTGTTCGTCATTCATCAGATGATGAGCCATTCTCAGCTCTTGCATTCAAGATCATGACAGATCCATTCGTTGGAAAGCTTGCATTCTTCAGAGTTTACTCAGGTACACTGAACTCAGGTTCATATGTACTGAATGCAACAAAGGATAAGAAGGAGCGTGTAGGACGTATCGTACAGATGCATGCCAACGCTCGTAAAGAGATTGATAAGGTTTACTCAGGAGATATCGCAGCTGCTGTAGGTTTCAAGCTTACAACTACAGGTGACACAATCTGTGATGAGCAGCATCCAGTTATCCTTGAGTCAATGGAATTCCCAGAGCCAGTTATCGAGCTTGCTATCGAGCCTAAGACCAAGAATGATCAGGGTAAGATGGGTGAGGCACTCGCAAAGCTTGCTGAGGAGGATCCTACATTCAAGGCTCATACAGACAAAGAGACAGGACAGACAATCATTGCCGGAATGGGTGAGCTTCACCTTGAGGTTATCGTTGATCGTCTTCTCCGTGAGTTCAAGGTTGAGGCAAACGTTGGTGCACCTCAGGTTGCTTACAAGGAGACATTCACAAAGCCAGTTGATATCGACAGCAAGTATGCTAAGCAGTCAGGTGGTCGTGGACAGTACGGTCATTGTAAGGTTAAGTTCGAGCCTATGGATCCTAACGGTGAGGAGACATTCAAGTTCGAGTCAACAGTTGTCGGTGGTGCTATTCCTAAGGAGTACATCCCAGCAGTTGGAGAGGGTATCGAAGAGGCAGCTAAGGCTGGTATCCTTGGCGGCTACCCAGTACTTGGTGTTTATGCTAACGTATACGATGGATCATACCATGAGGTCGATTCATCAGAGATGGCATTCCACATCGCTGGTTCTATGGCATTCAAGGAGGCTATGGCTAAGGCTGACCCAGTTCTTCTTGAGCCTATCATGAAGGTTGAGGTTACAATGCCTGAGGAGTACCTCGGTGATGTAATCGGAAGCTTAAATGCTAAGAGAGGCCAGATCGAGGGTATGGATGATATCGGCGGTGGTAAGATCGTCAGAGCATTCGTTCCACTTGCAGAGATGTTCGGATACTCAACAGAGCTTCGTTCATCAACACAGGGTCGTGGTAACTACTCAATGTTCTTTGAGAAGTACGCTCAGTGTCCAAAGAGCATTCAGGAGAAGGTTATCGCAGAGCATTCTAAGTAAGATATTTGACGAAAGACATTTTCCTGGTCTTTCAGGTCATATAAATAAAAAATTATATATGCTGGCAGGTTAAAGATTACATATCGTTAGCCTGCTGGTATAAAGAGATAAAAAATGGTTGAAAATCTCTAGTATTTTCTATATAATGATTTTTAGCCGAGTAACCCGCGTGGGGTATAATTTTTAAGGAGGATTTTATATCATGGCAAAGGAAAAGTTTAATAGAAGTAAGCCACATTGTAACATCGGTACAATCGGACACGTAGATCACGGTAAGACTACTCTTACAGCTGCTATCACAAAGGTTCTTTCAGAGAGAGTTGCTGGTAACACAGCTACAGATTTCGAGAACATTGATAAGGCTCCAGAGGAGAGAGAAAGAGGTATCACTATCTCTACAGCTCACGTTGAGTACGAGACAGAGAAGAGACATTACGCACACGTTGACTGTCCAGGACATGCTGATTACGTTAAGAACATGATCACTGGTGCAGCTCAGATGGATGGTGCTATCCTTGTTGTTGCTGCTACTGATGGTGTTATGGCTCAGACAAAGGAGCATATCCTTCTTTCACGTCAGGTTGGTGTTCCTTACATCGTTGTATTCCTTAACAAGTGTGATATGGTAGACGATGAGGAGCTTATCGAGCTCGTTGAGATGGAAGTTACAGAGCAGCTTGAGGAGTACGGATTCAATGATTGTCCTATCGTTAAGGGTTCAGCTCTTAAGGCTCTTGAGGATCCAATGGGACCTTGGGGAGACAAGATCATGGAGCTTATGGATACAATTGATTCATATATTCCAGATCCACAGAGAGATACAGATAAGCCATTCATCATGCCTGTAGAGGACGTATTCACAATCACAGGTCGTGGTACAGTTGCTACTGGTAGAGTAGAGGCTGGTGTAATTCACCTCAATGATGAAGTTGAGATCGTTGGTATCAAGCCAGAGATCCAGAAGACAACAGTAACAGGTATCGAGATGTTCAGAAAGCTCCTTGACGAAGGTCAGGCTGGTGATAACATCGGTGCCCTTCTTCGTGGTATCAAGAGAGAGGATATCGTAAGAGGACAGGTTCTTTGTAAGCCAGGTTCAATTACATGTCATACAAAGTTCACAGCACAGGTTTACGTTCTGACAAAGGACGAGGGTGGTCGTCATACACCATTCTTCAACAACTATCGTCCACAGTTCTACTTCAGAACAACAGACGTTACAGGTGTATGTAACCTTCCAGCTGGTACAGAGATGTGCATGCCTGGTGATAACGTAGAGATGACAATCGAGCTCATCCACCCAATCGCTATGAGCCAGGGTCTTACATTCGCTATCCGTGAGGGTGGTAGAACAGTAGGTTCAGGAAGAGTTGCTTCTATCATCGAGTAATCAATATCTGATTATAGATAAATGCAATAAAATCAAGGCTTCCAGAGGTTTTTCTCTGGGAGCCTTTTTGATGTTTTGAAATAAAAAATGCCACAGGATTTGCTCCTGTGGCAACATTTTGGCAACAAAAAATTTATAAACTTGATTTTCTACTTATTTTCTAGATGGTTTTTCGATCTTTCTTCGATGTTCTTCATATAAATCATCAAAACTGTGATTGAGAGAAGCTGACCTTGGATATATATCCATCCAATAGTTAAAGCGGTCTTCTGCCTGCGCAATCAGCGCATCACGTTCTGTTTTATCTGATAGCAAATCTGCACTTGCAATAGTATCCTGATATTTTTTCCATTCATCAAACCATAGAGCGATATCTGGAAGGTTAAACTGTGGATTCCCGGCAGTATCAAACTTCCCATTTTTATTACGGAAAACACGGAATAAAGCGTGCATATCTTCACCCACAACATTCTTAGGAACATCAAGAACTTCCGGGTTTACATCGAGTGCTGCAGCAATCTGATTGACCTTATCCTGTTTGGGTGTACGGACATTTGTCTCGTATTGTTTTATCATACCCTCACTGATATGTGACAGGTATGCAAGCTGCTTTTGCGTGAGATTATTCCGTTCACGTATTCTTTTTATATTTTCACCAATTGTCATGATACTCCACCTCATAAGACCTTATTTACTAATATTAACAGTTATTTGAACGTTTGAAAAGCAAAAAATGCTTGACGTTAGCAAAAAGATAACCCATAATGCAATCATAAAAAGATAGCAAAAAGCTAACGAATAGAAAAGAGGTGAAGAGATATGGCAAAAATATATTACTTATCAGCAAAGGATGTAGCACAGATTCTCAATGTATCATTGAGTACGGCATATAAGGTGATTAAGGATGGAAACAAAAGACTGAGTGATGCCAGCTATCAGACATTACCCGGACGAATCCCGGCGCCAATGCTTGAGAAAATGTACTTTGGGTTAAATCTGTCTGATGGAGAGGGGGATGATTTGCATGCCTGTGTATAAAGATGCGGATGGTAAGAAATGGAGAGCTGTCTATCGAATTAAGCTGCGGGACGGCAGCACAAAGCAGAAATCTAAACGTGGATTCCGTACGAAAAAGGAGGCGGAAGCCTATATTGCGGAACAGCAAAAAGCGATGAAAGCGGATCTTGGAATGACGCTTAGTACATTCATAACTGAGAAGTACATGCCGGATAAGAAAGGCGTGTTGAAGGAAAGAAAATATCTGACAAAGGAGCATATGATCAGAACACATTTGCTTGAAGCTCCGATTGCAGGTATGAGTATAAATGCGGTTCAGCCGGAAGATATAATTGCATGGCAGAATGAAATATTGAAGCAGGGATATTCGGAATGTTATAACAGAACACTCAACAATCAGATAGTCGGAATATTCAACCACGCAGAACGGTACTATGGTCTTGAAAAGTCTCCGTGCCGGGGAATTGCCAAGATCGGAAGATCGGATGCTGAAAAACAGATGCTGCGGTATTGGACGCATGAAGAATTCTTGGAATTTCTGGATTCTATAAGTCCTGAGAAAGATGCAATGTACCATCTTCTGTTCCAACTCCAATATTACTGTGGATTCAGAATCAGCGAGACGCTGGCACTTACAAAATCTGATATTGATTTTGTGGGGAAATCCATATTTATCTCTAAAACGTATGACAGAAGAAATAAAAAGGATATTATCACAGAACCGAAAACGAAGAATTCCATACGGCGGGTGTATTTGCCGGATTCACTGTGCAATGAATTAAAGAGATATGTGGATGGTTTATATGAATATCCGGAGGATGCCAGAATATTTCCGGTAATTATAAGAGCTGTTGAAACAAAGATGCACCGGCAGATGGAGAAAGCCGGTATGACAAATATAATCAGAGTGCATGATCTGAGACACAGTGCAGCATCATTTTATTTGTCACAGGGAGCGGATATGTATGCAATCCAACGATTGCTTGGACATGCCAGTATAGAAGAGACGATTCGTACATATTCGCATTTCAGCATTGAGCAGGACAGACAGATCGCAAATATTGTGAACAGGCTAAACCAGAAAGGGGGTGATTGATTTGCCGATATTAAAGAACAAAACACCGGGCAGCTTTGTAATGATCGGAAAAGATATTCTCAAGAATACAGATTTGAAACTGGTGGATCGGGGTATGTTGGCAACGCTCCTTTCTCTGCCGGATAAATGGGATTTTTCAATAGTCGGGCTTGCCAAAATATTGCCAGAAGGGAAGAGTGCGATACAGGCAAGTCTGAGTCGGCTTGAGCATTCGGGCTATTTGACAAGGACACAGGAACGGGGTGAGCATGGCAAATATGGTGACACCTTTCTTGAAGTTCATCAGGTTCCAATCTCACCGTGTACTGAAAATCTGTGTACGGATAATCGGCATACCGAAAAGCAGGATGCAGAAAAACGGTATACCGAAAACATGTCACAATTTAAGAATAAAGCATCGAATAATAATGAATTAAAAAATAAACAATACAGCCAGAGGGCGAGCGAGAAGAGAGGAGGCTATGATAGTGGAAATGATCGAGACAAAGATAAGCGAATCCCTAAAAAATACAATCGGACAGATGAAAAATGGACAGATGCAGAAGCAGAACTGTATGGTTTATAAGTGTCCGGTTTGTCGGGATACGGGTATAGAGTTATATATCGCAGATGATGGACATGAATATGCGAGAAATTGTAAGTGTGGCTTATGGCAGAGAGAACGAATGAACAGAATGCTCAGTTTTGCAGATATACCGGAGGCATTTGCTGGACTGAGACTTGACAGCTTTGATACATCAATATATGACATGGCCAATTCACGGAAGATAGCCGACATGAATATGCAGATCGCAAATTATTGGCTGGGTGATTTCGAGAAAATGAAGGATCGTGGTATGGGGTTATACATGTATTCGGCGGTAAAAGGGAGCGGCAAGACTAGATTTGCCGTCTCTTTGGCAAATGAGGTCATAGAAAGATATGCGGTTGGTGTAAAATTTGCAACATCGGTACAGATATTGAACGAGATAAAAGCCTCATGGAACAGCGATTCACAGATGACCGAACACAGGCTGCTGGATGAGCTTACAGAGGTGGACGCTCTGGTGATAGACGATTTCGGAATAGAGGTGCCGAAGGATTGGTCTATGGAGCGGTTCTACCAGATTGTCAACAGCAGGTATATACATAAAAAGATAACAATATATACGAGCAACAGCGCACTAGAAGATCTCCTGTATGATGATCGTATCACGAATCGGATAGAGGAAAACACGTACCAGCTCAGATTTCCATCTGAGTCGGTGCGGAAGCTGCTTAGGGAGAGGCATCAGGCAGAACTTGTAAAGATGATGAAAGGGGGAGTGGCGTAATGGCAACAGGACGACTTGGATATAACAGCGTAAATGACAGATATGGACTGCTTGTGTCTGATCTGTGGGTGTATAGCGGATTTCACTGCGGGGAGGGGCTTGAGGTCATGGTACATGGCAAATGGGTACCGACTCGCATGGAAATGTGCTGGAACGATGATGGCAGTCATGACTGGTATCTCGTTGGCACTCCTTATTTCGTTGATCTGGAATATGTCAGAGCAAGGGTATAAGGAGTGACATTGGATAATCGTGGCACTGGTGGCAGATGTGTACTTACATATGCGTTGCCAGCGTGGCGGTTATCCCCAAGAAGCCCTCGGCGCATGAGAGCCCTCGGAGAGCGCCTAGTTTTGATGCGTAGTGTCAAAACTAATAAGGCGTTACTTCTGTCAGAAGTAACAAGACCTTGGCAAGTTTGAGAGTAAGAGATTGGAGGTGAGAAGCAGTGGGAAAGACGATATTATTTGTAAAAGGCAGAGGGCATATCAGCCACAACAACAGAGATTTCATTAGCAATAACGTAGTGCCGGAGCGGACGGACTGGAACCGAACTTACGTGAAAGAGAGCATAGAATCAGCTTACGATACCTGCTTTGGACAGGCACTAAATGACTACAATGCCAGACAGAAACGAAAAGACCGACAGAAGCATGACTATATTACAGAGATCAAAAATTCCAAAAATAAAGAGAAAGTATTTTATGAGAATGTGGTGCAGATCGGCTCGAAAAATGATACGGCAGTTGTAGATGAAAACGACCGCATGACAGAGGAAGCAGAGAAAGCGGCGAAGGTCCTTGAAAAATATGCACAGACATTTCAGGAGAGAAATCCGAATCTGTATCTGTTCAACTGTGTGCTGCACATGGACGAGGCAACGCCGCATTTGCACATGGATTATATTCCGGTGGCGCACGGATATAAGTCCGGCATGGAGACAAGGAATAGTCTGACGAAGGCATTGCAGCAGATGGGATTTGATAAGGCAAAGAGCCGGAATGAGAATGAAACTGTTGCATGGCAGAAGAGGGAGCGTGAATATCTGACGGAGCTTTGCCGAGAGCAGGGAATAGAGATAGACGTTCTCGGAGTCAGTCGTGACAATCTGACCTTGCCGGAGTACAAGGTGGCTATGCGGAAGGTTGAGAGTCTGGAAGAGCAGGCAGATAAGATCAAGGAAAATAATATGGAGCAGAGCCATGAAAACAGACAACTGAAAATAGAAGCTAGGAAGCTGAATACCGATGTGGAACAGTTGGAAGAACGTGCGGTAGAGCTTACCGGACAGATAGAATTGCTTGAAACAAAGGAGAAAGAGCAACAGGAAAGAATAGATAAATACGGCATCAGAACCGATGGGATTGACAAGATATCAAAGGAAGTGTCAGCAGAGGTCAAGAATGTTAAGGCTGCGGCTACACCCATTAAATCCATATTCGGCGGTGAGGAGTATGTCAAGGTCAAGAAGTCCGAATGGAGCCGGATCGTGGCGACATTTGAGAAAGCACTTACAAGAAACAAGCTGCTTGATAAATATGAAGCGAAGATCGCAGAGCTTGAAAAGACAGTGGACTATCTAAAAACACGGGTGGAGAAATTCGCAAATCGTCTAAAAGAAATGAAGAAGTTTCTGATGGAGAAGAACCTGCTGCATGAGTTCTTGAATCTGACGAGAAAACCGGAACAGGAAACTATGCACGAAAGGATAGACAGGAAGAATGCAGAGGCAAGAGCAAAGAATGAGCAGACAGACCGGGATGGTCGGAGAAAGAGAGGTATTTATGAACATAACATATGAAAATAATGGAGATTATCTGATACCGAATATTGTGGCAAATCCAGAGCCAGAGGGTGAGCTTAGAAAGTTCGGGCTGATGAGACAGAGTTATCTGAAAGAATGGCACAAGGGGATTTATACAGGGATGGTACTGAAAGGTACGCTTATGGAACATCTGTTGACTGTTCAGGAACGGGCAGAGAAGGCATTTGACCAATTGGTGGAGCAGATGGCAAGAGTTGAAGGTGTGACGGAAGAACTCAAGGCGATGGATCAGATGGAGTGGGTTAGACGGATGAACAATATACGGATACGGGTTGAGGAGATTGTGAGGGAGCAGATAATTTATAGGGTATAGGTTGAAGGACAGTGCTTGGGAAATGTACATAAGTACAGAGGCGCTGTCCTTCTTTAATTTATTTTTTGTGATGGGTATGGTATAATAATTACATTACAGGTGTTGAGAGGATAAAAGTTTGGAAGCAGTAGATATTGTTGAACAGAGTATAGCAGACATGAGTATGAGCCTTTTAAAAATACTCTTGGCAGATAAAACAACTAAAAAGAATATCAGATGGGCGACAGACAATTATATATCGTTGGGTGAAGATTATGGGGCTGGTATGGAGATCAAGCCAGAATGCATAACAGGTAATTATACAAATGTAATACAGCCGAGAGTGACAAAATCTCAGGCAGAACAGATGAAACGGACAAGGGATAAAGCCGAGGTTTTTACACCCTGCTGGATATGTAATGAGCAAAACAATCTTGTAGATGAGGCCTGGTTTAACAGAGAAAAAGTATTTAATACCAGCAATGGTAACTCGTGGACAGTTACAGAAGGTATAATTTCATTTCCTAACAATAAGACCTGGCAGGAATATGTTGATGCGAGAAGGATGGAAATAAGTTGTGGAGAAGCTCCATATCTTGTAAGTCGATATAATACAGTGACAGGAGAGCCGATACAGATAAAAGACAGGATAGGTATACTTGATAGAAAATTGCGAATTGTGTCAGAAAATACCTCAACCGAGGAAGAGTGGCTGAAGTGGGTTGAAAGAGCATATCAAAGTACGTATGGCTATGATTATCAGGGTGACAATGTTCTTTTGGCGAGAGAAAATCTGTTGTTTACTTTTGTGGACTATATGGTGAGTAAGTTTGGAAAGCAGCCAACGCTTGTTCAACTGAAAAAAATAGCAAATATTGTTGCGTGGAACATATGGCAGATGGATGGAATAACATTTACCACGCCATATAGTGAGACAAAGCCATTGCACAGGCAGTTTACAATATTCGATTATTTTGACGGAGATGTGGAGGAAGAAAAGGTTCCTATGTTCAGTCTGATCAGGGACTGGAGAGCCGAGGAAACATTAGAGTACAGATCTTTGATGAAATGAGGGGGACAGATATGAAGAATGAGTTTAAGAATGCGTTTGATTATAAAGTTATATATGTATTTGCCATAGATGATGAGAAACACAAGGGTAAAGTAAAGATTGGAGATGCAACACTGCATACTACAAAGGATATAGAATACCTTTCACCGAACAGCAGAGAATTAAATCAGGCGGCACTGGAAAGGATAAGAGCATACACAAATACAGCAGGGATTACGCCGAAACTTCTTCATACAGAATTGGCAGTAAGAACGGTAAATGATGGTGGAAAACCGCAGATCAAGGCATTTAGGGATCATGATGTGCATGCTGTATTAAAAAATTCTGGCATTAAAAACTCTACAATTGATGAAACCACAGGAAAAGAGTGGTTCGATATAGATTTGCAGACAGCGGAGAAGGCAATCTCGGCTGTAAAACATAATGCAGCGAACCTGAGTAATTCAGATATCGTGGCACAGGCACCTATTATATTCAGACCAGAACAGGAAGATGCCATAAGAAGAACGGTCAAGCAGTTCAAAAAGGCAGATAGAATGCTTTGGAATGCAAAGATGCGTTTCGGAAAAACTATTTGCGCACTGGAAGTCGTAAGGCAGATGAAGTTTCACAAAACCATTATTCTTACACACAGACCAGTGGTAAATGAAGGATGGTATGAGGATTTCACCAAGGTATTCAGGGGAAATCCAGATTACATATATGGTTCAAAGGCAAATGGTTATACAATTGGTAACTTGCTGGACTCTGGCAAGAATTTTGTGTATTTTGCATCGGTACAGGATTTGAGAGGATCTTCGCAGGTCGGAGGAAAGTTTAACAAGAATGATGTTGTATTTTCCACTGTATGGGACTGCGTAATAGTAGATGAAGCCCATGAGGGAACGACAACACTTTTGGGAGAAGATACAGTTAAGGCGGTGCTGAAGGAAGATAAAGGAACAAAATTGCTGGCTTTATCAGGTACTCCGTTTAATATACTGGATGGATATGAAGAAGATTCTATATATACATGGGATTATATGATGGAACAGGAGTGTAAGTCAGAGTGGGATAAAAATCATTTCGGTGATTCAAATCCTTATGAAGAGCTGCCGGAGCTCCGTATATACACATATGATCTGGGACAGCTAACGCACAACAAATACATAGCCTATGAGGACAAAGCGTTTAATTTCCATGAGTTCTTCAGAACATGGACAGGAGATTATGAAGTTGATCATGCAAATATGCCGACAAATGCCAAGATAGGTGATTTTGTGCATGAGGATGATGTTCTTAGTTTCCTTAATATGCTGACAAATCCAAACCAGAAAAGTATGTACCCATACTCAACGGAAGAATATAGAAAAGTGTTCAAACATACACTGTGGATCGTTCCGGGTGTAAAGGAAGCTAGAGCTTTAAAAAAGCTGATGATGGATCGCACCTTGTTCGGCAATGGAATGTTTGAGATTGTAAATGTTGCTGGTAATGGTGATGAGGATGAGAAATCCGAAGAAGCATTGAGCAAGGTTAAGACAGCAATAAAAAATGCCGGTGAGGATAATTACACGATCACATTGTCCTGTGGAAAGCTTACAACAGGTGTAACAATAAGAGAATGGACAGGTGTGTTTATGCTTGCAGGCTCATATTCTACATCTGCGGCAAATTATCTTCAGACAATATTCAGAGTACAGTCGCCATGTAATATAAATGGAAAGATAAAAGAAACGAGTTATGTATTTGACTTCGCTCCTGACAGGACGCTGAAAATGGTATCGGAGGCTGTATCTATATCATCAAAAGCAGGCAAACATAATTCGGATGATAAGAAGGTGCTCGGCAAGTTCCTGAATTATTGCCCGGTAATAGCAATATCCGGATCTGAAATGAAAGAGTACAGTGCAAATAAATTGTTGCAGCAGTTAAAGCGTGCCTATGCTGATAAAGTCGTAAGAAATGGTTTTGATGACAGTAATTTGTACAGTGATGATTTATTTATGCTGGATGAAGTGGATATTAAGAAGTTTGATGAATTGAAAGGTATCATCGGAACTTCAAAGGCAGCACCAAAGTCAAATGATATCACATTAAACGAGCAGGGACTCACAAAAGAAGAGTATGAAGAGCTTGAGAAATCAAAAAAGAAGCCTAAAAAGGATCTTACTGATGAAGAAAAAGCAAGATTGGAGGAACTCAAGGCGTTAAAGAAGCTGCGCAATGATGCAATCTCTATCTTACGTGGTATATCAATCAGAATGCCACTGCTTATTTACGGCGCAGATATACCTTATGAGGAAGAGATTTCATTGGATAAGTTCGTAGACATGGTTGATGATTCCTCATGGGATGAGTTCATGCCGGCAGGAGTGACAAAGGATAAGTTCCGAGAGTTTCAGAAGTATTATGATGAGGATGTATTCGTAGCTGCCGGGCGCAGAATAAGAAATGTTGCAAAAGAGGCAGACACGCTTAATCCAACGGAACGAGTAAAAAAGATAGCTGGTCTTTTCAAGTATTTCAAGAATCCTGACAAGGAGACAGTGCTTACACCTTGGAGAGTCGTAAACATGCACATGAGTGATTGTATCGGCGGCTGGGATTTTTATGAGGAGAATCACCCGGATGATGGCACTCTTGACGAACCGAGATTTGTTGATCAGGGAAAAGTAACGCACGATATCTTCTTTAAGCCGGATACAAGGATATTGGAGATAAATTCAAAGACCGGTTTGTATCCTTTGTATGTTACATACAGTGTATTCAGGGCAAAGTGCCAGGCTGTAGATAAGAAAGAGCTTACTTTGGAAAAGCAAAGAGATATCTGGTTTGAGACAGTCAGGGACAATATCTATGTTATATGTAAGACACCGATGGCAAAGACGATAACGAGACGTACATTGGTGGGGTATTATGCTCAGAAGATAAATGCGCATTATTTTGATGATTTGATTAACACAATGGCAAATAAGCCACAGTTGTTTATAGGAAAAGTGACAAGTGAAAGTTATTGGAAGAAAGGAAATGAACAGATGAAATTTGATGCCATTGTAGGAAATCCTCCATATCAGTTGGAGACAGGAGGAGGTGTGGATACTGCAAAGTTTTCAAAACAGGCAAAGCCAATTTTCAATTTGTTTGTTGAGCAGGCGAAAAAAATAGAACCAGAGTACATTTCAATGATTATACCTGCAAGATGGTATAACGGAGGAATTGGCTTGGCGTCCTTCAGGGAAGATATGTTTGGAGATAATAGACTTTGTAAATTGTATGATTATTATAATTCAAAAGATTGTTTTCCGACGGTAGTTATACCAGGTGGCTTGTGTTATTTTTTGTGGGATAGAGATACAGAAGGGGAGTGCTTGGTATGCAATGTTCTAGGCGAGAACAGGATTTCGATAGAGCGTTCTTTGAAACAGTTTGATGTATTTGTTAGAAATAATAGAGCAATCTCGATAATAGAAAAAGTTAAGAATAAATGCGAACATTTTATGAATACGACAGTATCAGCGTTAGATACATTTGGATTACCAACTCATGAGCATGGTCATGAGAATGCGGGTAAGGATGATTTAGTACTTATTCATAGTGCAACATTTAATTCACAGGGGAGAAGTTACATAGAAAGGGATAAGATAAAAAAGAATGTAGATCTCATTGATAAATATAAGGTAAAAATATCAAGAATGATACCACAAGGTGGTGAGGTGGGAATAAAACCAGAAAATGGATATCGATCTATTTCTACTCCTGAGATTTTAAACAAAAATGAGGTTGATACATTTTCATATCTGAATGTTGGATTTTTTGATACAAGATCAGAGGCAGAGAATTTAAGAGATTACCTTACGTGCAAATTTACAAGGTATATGTTAAGGACTACGTATTCAGGTGTAAATGTATCTCAGAGCAATTTTATATTTGTACCTGTTATGGATTTTACAAAACACTGGACGGATGAAGACTTGTATAAATATTTTGATTTGTCTGAGGATGAGATAAATATGATTGAAACAACGATGAGGCCGATGGAATTGTAAAAATTTTCAGTATGAGTGTTTATGTAGGAGGAAAATAAAACTTGAAAAATGCCAAGGATATGATGCGAAATATAATGCAAGTATATTATAAACATAATGATCAATTCTTAGATAGACCTTATTATCGATATGTTGGCATGGAAGAGTATAAATCATTGTTATCAAGCAAAAAAATGTATTTTACAAATCCTATAGATTGGAAATTATCTGATACTGGGGATGATACTGAAAATTATTTTGAGGATTGGATGTTACAGGAAAATTCTATAAGAGAAGCATATAAACTGATATTGAAAAACAACAAAATAAAATTTGGAGAATATTATACTTACGAAATGGGGATGATTCGATATTGTAATTTCTTAGCAGCGGCATCTATGCTTCAACAAAATACATATTGTCTCTGTATTGCGAATACATATAATGATAAAAAAATGATTGAGGAATACCATCAAAAATATGGACGGAATATTATAATAAAATACAAAAATAATTTTTTTAAGAATATTTCAGTGCTCAATGATGGTAAGTGTGTGCTTAGAAATGTGAATTATTTATATGCAGATGTGATGCCTATGATATATGTAAGTGATTTTTCGGATTTTATAACAAAAATGATCGTTACTAGTGATAATATTGAAAAACTTGCAAAAAATATATTCGACTATGGAGCATTCTTAAAGAAAAGTTCTTACAGTTACGAACATGAAACTAGGATAAAATTAAGAATGTATTTAAATGATAATACTAGCTTACGTTCGTTGGCATCAGATTATTACTATTCAATGTTAGGCATATGTACAGAAGATGATATTGTAAATATGAGTATGGAGTTATTACATAGAGAAAGTGTTCGTTTAAATAGTGTTTATAAGGAGATTGAAGACAAATTTGTAAAAATTGGAAATAAAAATTGTTTTGAGTTAATTTTGGACAATAGATTAGACAATATGTAATGACCTCCACATTGTAGGTTCGTGGATTTACCTGTATAC